>JAABUZ0100000445.1_pt1 | contig 103181 bp, 94 predicted proteins | sample 5562091 | NCBI WGS metagenome assembly JAABUZ01 (sample SAMN12813069, study PRJNA571459) | rock metagenome | isolation source: Antarctica rocks | place: Antarctica: Victoria Land, Linnaeus Terrace sud | collected 2015-12-21
AAGACGGATAGTGTAGCGGGTGCGACGAGCTACGATTACGATGCCGCCAACCGCCTGATGCTGGCAACAGGGGCAGGCGGCGACCGGTACGCAAGCGACGCCGACGGCAACACGACAACAAGCGGCAGGCGCACGAATGTGTGGGACAGCCAGAACCGCCTGGTCTCCTGCACGGCCAATGGAACAACGTCTACCTACACCTACGGAGCCGATGGCCTGCGCCGCTCGGCTACGGTCAATGGCGTGACCACGTACTACGTGTACGACGGCACCATGATGGTGCGGGAGATGCAGCAGAACGCACAAGGCGTGCTGCAATCTATGGTCACCTACCTGAACGGGCCACGCGGCCCTGAGTACCGCCGAGACGACACGCAGGCGGAGGGCATGTACACCGATAGCGGAGGCGTACAGCACCCGGCAGGCAAGACGCGCTGGTACGTGTACGACGGGCTGGGCAGCGTGGTGGGCGAAGTTGACCCCTCCGGCAACATCACGAGCAGCGGCACGTTTGACGTGTACGGGGCCAAGCGTTCGGGCGGGACGGGCACAGCCACATCACGGCAGGGGTTCGTGGGGAGCCTGGGCCATGTGACGGACAGCGAGACCGGGCTGGTCTACATGCGGGCTCGGTACTATGACCCCAATGTGGGGCGGTTTATCAGTCAAGACGCGGCGAAAAATGGAATGAATTGGTTCGCTTACTGTCACAATAACCCTATAAACAATGTTGATCCTGATGGCAAAAGTGACATCACTTTATATTTCGCTGGGGAGGTTGGGGCAATTCTAATGCTCGCACTTGGTTGTCTTCTTATCTACGGAACTGAGGGACTCATAGCAATGCCAGAAATTGGCTTGACGCTTATAGTCTGTGCGGTTGTTGCAATAGCTGTTCTCACTTATGCCTTAGTTGAAGAATTTGCAGCCGCAGGTGTATCTGGAGCTGCCGCAAAACCTGTGGCGGCGGTGGAAAATTTTATGGATACTGCTGTGACACAATTGAAAGAAGCTGGAGGATCGGCTGCTGTTGCGGGACATACGCTTGAACTAGACTTTGCTTGTGCAGAAATAGATCTGGAATGAGCAACTAAATGTATCAGACTTTTCGGATGAGCCATTAGGCAAGATAATATTGTTCCACTAAATGCTCTTATTGAATGGTGTCGGGTTGAAGTTTCTCAGCCAATATCTTATGTAAGAGATTTGGTAATTTTCTTCGAGGCCACATTATGCTATACCTACTTCTAACAACAGCTTGGATTGTTACTTTTTATACAATATGGGTTGCACTTAAGAAAAAACGAAGCTTGTTAATAGCTTTGTCTTGGCTGCCCATTCTCGTTTGTGTCACGTTATTAGTGTATCTAAATAACAGGCTACCGCAGACGGAAGCTACCCTAGCAACAGAGTTGAAAGTTGCTGTTATCCAACTGTGGCTTACCCCTCTGATGATAGTTATGTTGGCATTTGGAGGTTTACAGGAATATAAGCGCCGCCGTTTTAGAGAACCACCAAAAGAACATAGTAACACTTAACATTGGAATAGCTAACCATACGTTTGACGCGATGGGCAACTGGGCGCAGAAGACCGACAGCGCGGCGGGAGCAACCAGCTACACCTACGATGCGGCCAACCGGCTGACGGGCATAGGAAGTCAGGCGGTTGTTAGCGACGCGGACGGCAACACCTTGACGGACGGCAGGCGCACCAACGTGTGGGACAGCCAGAACTGCCTGGTGAGTTGCACGATGAACGGAACAACGTCTACCTACACCTACGGGGCGGATGGCCTGCGCCGCAGTAGCACGGTGAACGGCGTGACGACCTACTACGTCTACGACGGCACAATGATGGTGCGGGAGATGAAGCAGAACGCGCAGGGGCAGCTTCAGGCGACAGGGACGTACCTGCAAGGGCCACTGCCTACCAATGGGTAGAGTAGCTTTAGCTTATCTGCCAGACGGCAAACAGACACACTGGACAAAAGCCGAGGCGGCATGGGAGAATAATCCCGTGCCGCCTTTTTGTGCGTCCGTTGCCTCCACGCACACCGGCAAACCTTGTCTGGTTTTTGCATACGCCAAGCTAATTTTCAGGGTATAATAACCGGCACACATTGAGGCCAAGCGATTTTAGTTTAAGCCAGGTGAGTTGAGGAGGCTGCATGACGAACACAATTCCCGGCTCGCCGGACACAGTAAACCCTGCCCAAACAGACTACAGCAAGACGCTGAATGTCCCCAAGCCCGATGTGAAGAACCCCGATGGCCTGGACACCAACCCGGACAGCATCCCGCAGCGCGCGGGCCTGCCCCGGCGCGAGCCGCAGATATTGGACTTCTGGCAGGCGCAGAACGTCTACGCAGAACGTCTCAAGCCCACGACGGGCCTGGGCACGTTTATCCTGCACGACGGCCCGCCGTTCTCTAATGGCAACATTCATATCGGGCATGCCTTCAACAAGATACTCAAAGACGTGACAGTCAAATACCGGGCGATGCAGGGCTACAAAGCCCCTTATGTGCCGGGGTGGGACAACAACGGCCTGCCTATTGAAGTCTTGGTAGCCAAAGAGTTTGCCGAGCAAAAAGTGTCGCCCACGCCCATGCAGACCCGCGCGCGCTGCCGCGAAGTCGCCGATAAATGGTGGCATGTGCAAAAAGAGCAGTTTGAGCGCCTGGGAATTCAGGGCGAGTGGGACAATCCATACCTCACCATGTCTCAGGACATGGCCGCCAAAGAACTGGAAGTGTTCGCCGAACTGGTCGAAAAGGGCTTTATTTATCGCGGGCTGAAACCCGTGTTTTGGTCATTGGTAGACCAAACAGCCCTCGCCGAGCATGAAGTGGAATACGCCGACCGCACCGACCCCTCTATCTATGTGCGCTTTCCCGTGCGCGCCGACCCCGACGGCGTATTTGGGGCGGATGCCGATTTAAGCAAATGCTGCACGGTCATATGGACAACAACGCCCTGGACAATCCCCGCCAATGTCGCGGTCGCAGTCGGCATAGCGATTGATTATGTCGTGGCCGAGCACCAAGGGCAGCGCTATTTGGTTGCCGCCGAGAGATTAAACGCGACCATGGAAGCGGGAAGCTTGCTCGGCTGGACAGTTGTCAACACGCTGAAAGGCTACGATTTACAAAACCTCTTGTTCCAGCACCCACTGCCCGAAATCGACCGGGCCTCCGTGCTTGTGCTGGCCGATTATGTTACGACGACCGACGGCACGGGCGTGGTGCATACCGCACCCGGACACGGCAAAGACGACTTCCTGACCGGGCAAAAGTATCGCCTGCCCACAATCCAGGTGCTGACCGGCGACGGCTACTTTAACGACGAGGCCGGGCCGTTTGCCGGGCTGAAGCTGGGCGCGGGCCAGGCGCGCATCATGGAGCGTCTGGACGAAGCCGGGGCATTGCTCGCGCGTCAGGACTTGTTCCACTCGTACCCGCACGGCTGGCGCTCACACGACCCCCTGGTCTACCGGGCCACGGTGCAGTGGTTTATGAATATCGACCACAACGGGCATCGTGCGAAGTGCCTGCGGGCCATCAAAGACGCGCAGTGGTTCCCGCAAGACTCGGTCAACCGTATCACGGCCATGGTGGAAGGACGTCCCGACTGGTGCCTGTCGCGTCAGCGCGCATGGGGCGTCCCCATTCCCGTCTTTTACGCGCAGCCTTCCGGGACGCCCTTGCTTTCTGCCGAAGTTGTCCGGCATGTGGCAAGTATCGTGAGATTGTACGGCACGGATGCCTGGTTCGAGCGTGATGCCAAAGACCTATTGCCGACAGGCTATGCCCACCCGGACACAGGCGAAACCGAATTCACCAAAGAAACCGACATCTTCGATGTTTGGTTCGATAGCGGCGCAACCTGCCGCACTGTTTTGGAGCAGTGGCCCGGCTTATCCTACCCTGCCGATGTGTATTTGGAGGGCGGCGACCAGCACCGTGGCTGGTTCAACTCGGCGCTGATGCTGGGCGTTGCCACTAAGGGAGAAGCCCCGTTTCGGCAGGTCGTCACCAACGGCTGGACATTGAACGAAAAGGGCGAAAAGATGTCCAAGTCGCAGATGAACGGGGTTGCTCCCCAGGCCGTCTGCGACAAGTACGGAGCCGACGTGCTGCGCTTGTGGGTGTGCTCCACGGACTACTTCAGCGATGTCAAAGTAGGCGACCCGATTTTAGAGCAAGTGGCGACCAGCTATCGCACCTTGCGCAATACATTGCGCTTTGCCCTGGGCAACTTGTATGACTATGACCCCGCCGCGCATGCCGTCAGCGTGGATGCTTTGGAAGAAATAGACCAATGGGCCTTGCAGCGTCTCAACGAGACAGTGCGCGCGGCTAACGCAGCGTATGAAGCATATGAGTTTCCCCGTGTGGCCCAGATCGTATTGAGCTTCTGCGCATCCGACCTGAGCGCCTTTTACTTTGACCCTCTCAAAGACAGATTGTATACGTATGGGGCGCGGTCGCAGAACCGGCGGGCAGCGCAGACGGCTTTGTTTGAGATCGTGTCTTGTTTGACGCGCCTGCTCGCGCCCATTCTCTCGTTCACGGCAGAAGAAGTGTGGCAGAAGCTGCCCATGTCCCGAAAGCCCGTGTCTGTGCTGCTCGCTGCGCTGCCTGCCGACCGGCTGGAATTGCGCAATGCCGCCCTCGCCGCCCGGTGGCGTCCCCTTGTTGCCGCCAGGGAGACCGTCAACAAAGCTCTGGAAGGGACGAAAGGCCGCCAGCAGCTCGCCATAACGCTGACTGCGGATGCCGAGACGTTTGCCGCCCTGAGCCCGTATCTGAACCAACTGCCCGCGCTGCTGATGGTGTCCCGCGTGACCTTGACCCAGGGGATTAATACGGGCCTGCAAGTCGTGAACGATGGCGCAGCAAACGGTGTCAAATGCACGCGCTGCTGGGTACAGGTTTCTGATGGGGGCGACGCGCCCGCCGCCGACTGCGCCCTTGGATGTGCGCGCAATTGGCGCACCGTGCCTGGTACACAAACCGCCTGCCGCCTGCTGCCGCAAGAAAGAACTTAATGACAACAGAACAACTTAGCCACTTCAAGCAGCTTTTGCTGGACGAAAAATCACGCCTCGAGGCTGAGCGTGACACGTACATCGGCGATGACCGTGCCGATACCGAAGAAGGTGCATCGGGGGAACTTTCCCATAACGACCCCAATGATCCCGCCGATGAAGCCACCAACTTGTTCGACCGCGAGCGGGACCGCGCGGCGATTGACAACATGACCCGGATATTGGGCAAAGTCAACCGCGCTTTGGAGAAGCTGGAAGAAGGCACCTATGGCAAGTCGGACATTGATGGGACACCTATTCCCAACGAGCGATTGGAAGCCTTACCGTACGCCCTGACGACAGTAGACCAGGAAAACTCTGTTTGAAACCGACGGTGTTTTATCTGCTAGCTCTTTTGGTGTTGGCGGCGGATCAGCTGTCCAAACATTGGGTTGCCGGTTTGTTTCTGCCGGGCGACAGCCGGGACTTGCTGCCGGGCTTTTTCTCTCTGACTTATGTGCGCAACACGGGCGGGGCGTTTGGCATTTTGCCTGCGGGGACACTGGCGCTGGCGGTCGCGGCCCTCCTTGCGGCTGTTGCGATTGTCGTTTACGTGTCACGCGTGAAAGGGCCGCTGCCGCTGCTGCTGGCTGTTGCCCTGGCCCTGCCGCTGGGCGGCGCGCTGGGCAACTTTGCCGACCGTGTGCGACTGCGCTACGTGGTGGACTTTTTTGATGTGCATATCGGCATCCATCAGTGGCCTGTCTTTAATGTGGCCGACAGTGCGATTTGTGTCGGGGTCACCCTGCTGGCGTTTTACTTTTGGCGGCAGCCGCTGGTTCCCGCCCCCTCGGTTCCGCTGGAGCATTGACTTATGTATCCTGTTTTGTTTCACATCGGCTCTTTTGCCGTTCATACCTATGGTATCGCCCTGATGCTGGCGTTTATGGTGTCTATCTGGATCGCGTATCGCACCGCTGAAAGGCGGACGGCGCAGGATAAGACATGGCCGATCACGCCGGAACATGTTGTCGATCTGGGCATCTGGATCGTGGTCGCCGGTCTGGTTGGGGCGCGTGTGATGTTTGTTGCTCTCGATTGGGAAATGTATTCCGCCCACCCTGCGGATATGTTTCGCGTGTGGCAGGGCGGCTTGTCGTTCCATGGCGGCTTCTTCGGCGGCCTGATTGCCCTGTCCATCTTTTGTGTGCGGCACAAAATCCCCGTTTTGACCATGGCGGACTTGTATGCGCCCGGCTCCATGCTCGGCTATGCTGTCGGGCGGGTGGGGTGCTTTTTGAACGGCTGCTGTTATGGCGCGCCCACCAAGATGCCGTGGGGCATTCGCTTCCATGACAATGGGATTTTGACGCCGCCGTCCCACCCGACGCAGCTTTACTCGGTGGCTTTAGGCTTGCTGTCCTTTGCATTTCTCCTGCATCTGCAAAAGCGGCAGGCGTTTCGCGGGCAATTGTCGTGCTGGTTCTTTATCCTGGCCGGGGCGGAGCGCTTTATCATGGAAATCTGGCGCGCCAATGTCACGTCCACGGTTGTCCTGCTGGGCATGACCGATGTGCAATTGCTGTGCCTCGCGTTTATCGCTATCGGCATCACCGGCCTGGCTGTATGCCGCCGCCGCACCCCCCTGCGCACGCCAAGCACGCTGCCGCCGTCCCCCATGATGTCCGCTTCTTAACACAGTCCCCACTTACTCTTATGCAGGAAAACTTATTGGTCGCCGATGGCGATGAAAACATCCGCCTGGACGTGTTTCTGGTGGCCCGTTTGCCGTCGCTGTCCCGTGCCCGGATACAGCGTCTGATCGGCACGCACTCGGTCGTCATCAACGGTCAGCCGGTCAAGCCCAACTACCGCACGCGGCCCGGTGACGAGGTGTTTATCAATGTGCCCGATGCGCGCCCCCTGGAAAACGCCGCCCCGGAAGACATTTCCCTGGACATCGTTTATGAAGATGCCGACGTGCTTGTCGTCAACAAGCCCAAGGGCTTGGTGGTTCACCCCGCCCCCGGCTCGGAAACGGGGACACTGGTCAATGCCCTGCTCGCCCATTGCACCGACCTCAGCGGCATCGGCGGCGCGCTGCGTCCCGGCATCGTGCATCGCCTGGACAAAGACACGTCGGGCCTGCTGATGGTCGCCAAAAACGACTTCGCGCACGAAAACCTTTCCAAACAAATCCAGGCTCGCACGGCTGTGCGCAAATACAACGCCCTGCTGTGGGGCCGTGTCCCGTTCAAAAACGCCGTGATTGACGCCCCCATCACGCGCCACCCGGTCGACCGCAAGCGCATGACCGTGTATGACGACATCGGCATGTCACTAAGCCAGGAGCTGGGCATGGAGCGTGTCGCCCGCAGTGCGGTCACGGAAATTCGCCTGTTGGAGCATCTTATCGAGTTCTCGTGGACGGAGGCGATCCTGCAAACGGGGCGCACTCACCAGATCCGCGTGCATACCAGCTTTGCCGGCTACCCGGTTGTCGGCGATGCCACCTATGGCGGCCTGCGCAAAGTCAGCGCGGACTTGTTTCGCGGCGCGCCTTTGCAGACCTTGAACGCCCTGCTGTCCGCCCTGCACGGCCAGGCGCTGCACGCGCACTTTTTGTCTTTTGACCACCCGCGCACCAAAAAGCGCTTGCAGTTTCACGCTCCCCTGCCTGCGGAAATCGTCAACCTGCTGGACTTTCTTCGCCGCCTGGACGAAGCGTTCGGCTGAACCCCGGATATTCTCTCAGCAAAAAAGCGGCTGCCTCGATGGGCAGCCGCTTTTTTCGCGTTCAAAACCGAGGGAAAAGTGTTACTGGGCAGGCGGCGCGGCGGCCTGCGCTTCGGATTGCAGCAGCTGCTCCATCTGCTGCAACTTTTGCGCTTGGACTCGCTGGGCCGGAGTCAGCACCGCCAATATCTTGACCTGCGTGTCCTGCTTCAGCGCGTTGACTTTTTGCTGCTTGTCCTGCTGGGACATCTTTGGGTCGCTGGCGATCTGCTGGAACTGGGCTTTGGCCGCGTTCTGGATTGGCTGCATCTGCTGCTTTTGGGCGGGCGTGATGCTTGCGTTCAGTTTGGCGGTCAGAGCCTGACCCGCGCTGATTTCGGCGGCATGGGCTTTGGCGAACGCCTGACCCCGCGCGTCCCGTGCCGCCATCGCCTGGCCGACAATCACGCGGTTTGCGGCAACGATCTTTCGCTGCGCGGGCGTCATAATCGCCAATGTGTCCGCATTGGCACTCTTGGCGAGCAGATCGATCTTCGCCCGTTTTTGCGCATCGGACAGTTTGGGGTCGGCGACAACGGCATTGCGCGCCGCTGAGAACTTGGCGGCCCGCGCCTTCATGCGGGCCAGTTCGGCGGGCGTGACATGCGGGTCGACAATGCCGGGCATTGGGGGCGGTGTTTGGGCGTGAGCCGCGGGAAGTGTCCCGGCCCCGGCGAGCAGAACGGCGGCGGTCAGCCACCAGGGGGAGCGTCGTGTCAAAAGCGTGTTCCTTTCAAAATGGCAGCTTGGGTCACAGTATACCTTATCAGACGGCCTGGAAAAAGAAAACGTTCCTCTTTGAAAAGCATAGATGGAAATTGACGGCGCACGGGCCTTGCAAAGGAGTCTTTTAGGCGTTTCTCTTGCAGTGTCAGCCTGTGCCAACGACGGAACAATTTGTTCCATCGTTGGTACGGGTAAGGTGCGGCGTGTCAACAGGGATGCAATCCTGATGCTTCGCCGCCGCATCGCACTTGACAGCGGCTTGATCCTGGTTTACAATAACGCATCCCAAAACCGATTGTCAACCGGCTTTGCGTGTTTCTTTAGGAGTGACACAGGGTGCATGCACTCGCAAAAGAGGCTGACAGGGGAAAAGGGCTTGCCGCATAAAGGAAAAACATACCGATGACGCTGACCAAACGAACCCTGGGCCGCACCGGCCTCCAAGTGACAGACCTGTCTTACGGGGCCATGGAAGTGCGCGGCTCGCGCATCTGGGGCGGTAGACCTGTCACCGAAACGCAGGCGAAGACTATTCTCAACGCGGTTTTGGACATGGGGATTAACTTTATCGACACGGCCAACGATTACGGGCGCTCCGAGGAGTTTATCGGCAAGTATCTGGGCACGCGCCGGGATGAGTATTATCTCGCGACCAAGTGCGGCTGCACTGTCGTTCGTAAAGACGAACACACCGACGAAACGCCCCATGTCTGGACACGCGAGAATTTGTTTCGGGGCCTGCACGAGTCGCTGGCCCGCATGAAGACCGACTACCTAGATGTGATGCAATTGCACAACCCAGCCGTGGAGCAGACCGAAGAAGGCGATCTGGTCGCCGTGCTCCAGGAAATGAAGCAGCAGGGCAAAGTGCGCTGGATCGGCTGCTCGGCGACCCACCCGCACATCGACGCATATATCCAGTCCGGCGTGTTTGACGTGTTCCAAATCCCATACTCGGCCCTGGAGCGCGCCCATGAAAAGGCCATCAGCCAGGCGGCGCGGTCGGGAGCCGGGACAATCGTGCGCGGCGGCGTGGCGCGCGGCGAACCCGGCGTGGGCCTGGGCAGCGACGACCGCTGGAATATGTTTGAACAGGCAAATTTGGACGAGCTGCGGGCCGAAGGGGAATCGCGCACGGCGTTTCTGCTGCGTTTCACGCTGTCCCACCCCGATATGCACACGACCATTGTCGGCACGCTCGTGCCCGAACACTTGCAGGAAAACGTCCGCATTGCCGAGCAGGGGCCATTGCCTGCCGATGTCTACGCCGAAGCCAAGCGTCGGTTGGACGAAGCGTCCCCCGCGTCTTAACCTCGGCATTTCCCGTGTTTGCCTCGTGCAGAACAAGAAAAGCCTTGCCTTCCCTCCTGCGCGCGCAGAAGAGAAGGCGAGGCTTTGGCTTGTGGGTATATGTACAAAGCAAACGCACGCCAAAGGAAAAACACATGAACAAAGGCGCAGTGGTCGTCACCGGAGCGTCCAGCGGGATCGGACGCGCCTGCGCCCTGGCTCTGGACCGTGCGGGGTTTCTCGTCTTCGCAGGCGTGCGCAGGGCCGAAGATGCGGCATCGCTGCAAGGGGACGCCAGTTCACGCCTCGCGCCGATCCTCTTAGATGTGACCGATGAAACCTCCCTTGCCTCGGCGGTATTCACCGTGAGGGAAGCATTGGGCGGGAGTGGCCTCGCGGGCCTGGTCAACAACGCGGGCGTCGGGCTGCTCGGCCCCTTAGAGTGCCTGCCCCTGGACGACATCCGGCGGCAATTTGAGATCAACGTGTTTGGGCAGATCGCGGTCATCCAGGCCTTTCTGCCGCTGCTGCGAACAGCGAGGGGACGGATCATCAACATGGGCTCGGTGGGCGGGCGCTTTGCGCTGCCGTTCGGCGGGCCGCTGTGCGCTTCCAAGTCCGCGTTTGCCTCGCTCACCGACTCCCTGCGGCTGGAACTGTCCCCGTGGGGCATCCACGCCTGCCTGATTGAGCCCGCCTCTATCGCGACCCCGGCGGTGGATAAAGTCGGCGCGCAAAGCGAATCCATGCTGGAAAATCTTTCCCCGCAAGGCCGTGAGCGATACGGCGCGCTGGTCAGAGGGTTTGTGAAGCGCGCGGTGCGACGCGAGCAAAAGGGCAGTCCGCCGGAAGCGGTGGCGAAGGTGGTCGTGGAGGCGCTGACGGCAAAAAAGCCAAAAGCGCGTTACCCGGTGGGTGCGGATGCGCGTCTTATTCTCACGCTTGCGCATTGGCTGCCTGAGCCAATGCTGGACCGAGTGCGACTGCGGCTGTTTGGCCTGCCCACACAGTTCGGGGTGCTTGCCGCGACACCGGGCCGTTCAGAGGAAGCATAACTTATCGTTATAAGCCCAATAGCCAATATGTATTTGTAATATGTCAGTGGAAGCGGTACAGTGGATGTGTCGGCCAACATAAGAGGCCGCCGTTGAAAGAAACGAGAACATCTATGGTCACACCCGCCCATCCGCAGCATGAAGAATACAGCCCCGCGCCGGCGCAGCAAGAGCGTCCCCCCTCCCTGTCGCTCCCGGCAAGACAAGCGCTCTTTATCGCCGCCGTCCTCTTTTGCCTTTCGCCCTGGGCCTCGCCGCCTCTCGCGCTGGCACTGGGAATGGCCCTCGCGCTCACCCTGGAAAACCCCTACCATCATCTCGCCAAGCACGCCGCCAAAGTGCTGCTGCAAGCCTGCGTCGTGGGGCTGGGCTTCGGCATGAACCTCGCCGTCGTGCTGCAAGCAGGCAAAAGCGGCATGCTGTTCGCTGCCGGAAGCATCACTGGCACTCTAGCACTTGGGTATGTCGCAGGCAAGTGGCTGAAGATCAACGGCAAGACATCCGCGCTGATCTCAGCGGGAACAGCCATCTGCGGCGGGTCGGCCATTGCCGCAGTCGGCTCGGTAATCGGCGCGGCGGAAGGCGAAATGACGGTCGCGATGGGCACCGTCTTTCTGCTCAACGCCGTGGCCCTGTACGTGTTCCCATTGCTTGGGCACGCGCTGCACCTAAGCCAGACGCAGTTTGGCACGTGGGCGGGCGTAGCGATCCACGACATCTCCTCTGTCGTTGGCGCGGCATCCCGCTACGGACTACCTGCCCTGCAAACGGCGACGGCGGTGAAGCTGTCCCGCGCCCTGTGGATCGTGCCCGTCTCTGTTGCGGCCGCCCTGACCTTCCGGCGGCGCAGCCCCGAAACCGCTTCCTCCAAAGTGGGGGGACTGGCGGATACCACGGTCGGCTTCGACCCGCGCCAAACACCCCTCAAGGCGCAGGGCAAGCTGCAAGTGCCGTGGTTTATCGGGCTGTTCCTGCTGGCATCGCTCGCCCGCAGCTTTGTCCCCGGCGTGGCGGGCATGGCCCCAACCCTTTCGCATGGCGCGACAGTGGGGCTGACGTTGATGCTGTTTCTTATCGGGGCAGGCATCTCGCAAAAGACGCTCAAGACAGTCGGGTGGAAGCCGATGGCGCAGGGCATCCTGCTTTGGCTGGCGATCAGCGCAGGCTCGCTGCTGGTCATTGTGCACGTCATCCGCTGATTGCCTCGGTTGTCATGGGCGCTGACCGAGCGCCTGGCTGAACTTTGCCTGCGCAATCAGCAAGTCCGCCGTTGCCTGCGCCGCACTGCCCTGCGCCCTTGTCAGCGCCGCCAGCGCATCCAGCCGCTCAGCGGCAACGGACTTTCCGGCATTATAACGAAGGTCGGCGAGAATGTATGCTTCCTTCGCGGCTGTCACGCCTGCCAGGGCTGCCCGGCTTGCTTCACGTGCTGTTTCCAATGTCAGCCAGGCATCGGCGATCTCCTGCGTCACGGTTTGCCGCGCGATTTGTGCCTGAGTTTCGGCCCGCGCCAGCCGCGCTTTGGCAGCGTCAGTGTCTGCGCGTCTTTGGCCTCCATCGATAAGTGGCAGGCTGGCCGTGACCCCGACGGAATATCCCGTGCGCGCATGCCCCTGGGCAAACGCCATGGTGTCCCCCATAGCTGCCCCATAAACCTGCGGCTGGTAGGCGCTCTGCGCTTCTTTGACGGCATCTGAAGCCGCTTCCACAGTTTGCGCGGCGGCCATCAGTTCGGGCCGTCGTGCGAGGGCAAGCTGCAGCGCTTCTGTTGCACTTGTGGGGAAAGCATCGGCATGAGCCGCCAAGTTGTCCAGCGTTTCGGACAGCGTAAAAGACGAATCTTGAGACACGCCCAGCACGACCTTGAGGCTGACAAGGGCCAAGGCCGCATCGTTTTGTGCCCGCAGCAGGAATTGCCGGGCATCGGCTTGCTCTGCTTGTTCGCGCAGCAGGTCGACCGGCGCAGATCGGCCCGTGCCGACCTTTTCCTGCGTCACTCGCACCTGCTCATCTTCGGCTTGAAGCCGGGATTGGGCTGCACCCACCAGGCTCTGCCGCAGGAGGAGGGTGATATAGGCTTCGGCGGCGCATTCGGCTGTTGTCAGACGCAGGGCTTCCAAAGTGGAGGCGGCGGAGGCGGCACGGCTTTGTCCGGCCCGGATACGCGCGCCGATGCGCCCGCCGGTGACAAGCGGGATCATCAGCATGATGTTTTGGTCGGCAAAACCATGCGGGGGAACATTGAACAGATTCTGCGGGCCGACGCCGGGCGATGTGGTAAAGATGTTGGGCGAGTCGCCGGCTGTTGCGTAGGTCGTGGTGGACAGGCTCAACTTCGACTGCGCGCGCGCGAACCTCGCTTCCGCGCTTGCGGCATCCGTGTCGGCCCGTGCTTCCTTGAGTGTCAGGTTGTCTGCAAGCGCCAGGGAAACGGCATCGGCCAATGACAGCCGGGAACTGACAACAGGCAGCGTTGTTTCTGGGGGCGTGGGCATGTCCGCCGTTGCCGGGTGCAAACTTGCCCCTGCCAGGAGGAAACACAAAAGCAATATGGTGCCCTTCCCAATTTCATCGCGGCGCGTGTTCCACCGTTTTTGCAGCCATTGGCCTATGTCGTCCACGGTGACGTGCATGACGGGGATGACCAGGAGCGACAGCAGCGTACCGACTAAAAGGCCGCTGACAATCACCGTGCCCAGGGGCTGGTAGGCATCTATGCCTGTTCGCGGGGCGAGCGCGACCGGAAGCATGGTGATAATCGTAATCAGCGAAGTCATCAGAATAGGCCGCAGACGATCCCGACAGGCCAATGCGACCGCTTCATGGCGCGGCAAGACCCCTTCAGCACGGCGGCGCATGATCTGGTCAATGAGCAAAATGGCCGTCGTGATGTCCATGCCCGTCAGCACGATCACGGCCATGATGCTCACGCTGCTGAATGCCTGGTGCGCCAGCCACAGGCCGAAAAAGACGCCGGACAATTCCAAGGGGATTGACAGTATCATCTGGAACGGCGGAAGCAGGCCGCGAAACTGGGCGATCAACACCAAAAAGATGAGCAGCACGGATAGTTCTAAACCCCGCAAAAGCCGGGCGAACGAATCCATCATCTGTGTCATGTCGCCGCGCATTTGCAGCGAGTAGCCCGGCGGAAAGTTGAGCTGCGCCGAAGCCTTGGTGATAATCGTCATCGCAATATCCATGGACGGCGGGCCGCCCTTGCGGTAATAGGCCAGCACGGAAATGGTGCGCTGCAAGCCGTCGCGCTCGATCAGGGTCGGGGCTGATTGCGGCGTCAAGCTTGCCAATGTCTTGAGCGGAACCTGCATACTTTTACCGTCCTGGGCCGGTGTGGTGATAGACATCTGCATCAAGTCGTACGGGCTGCGCCGCTGGTCCTGTCGGTAGCGCACGTCAATGGTGTCCTGCCGGACATTGGGCAGGCGATAAAACTCACTGGTCAGTCCGCCTCCCATGGCGTAATAAGCTTGGTCGGCCACGTCGGAAGGGGTCAGGCCCAAGGCGGCGGCGCGGCGGGCATCCACATTCAATTTGTACGACGGCTTTTCGGTCGCCCACGATGTCGAAACCTGGTACGTGCCGGGTGTCGTGCGGGCGACAGCGGCCACTTGGCCGGCCAGCTTGGAAAGAATGTTCAAGTCTGGCCCCGTCACCAAAATCTGCACGGGAGCCTCGGAAGACGCCATAACATCGCTGCCCATTTCCTTGATTTGCAGGCGACGGATATTGGGGATGGTCTGGAGCGCCTCGGCCCGCGCGGCATCGATCACCTGCCAGATGGTGCGTGCGCGCTTGTCTTTGTCCGACAACGTCATCATCAAAGTGGCCGTGTTGACCTGGTTTGCGGCATAGTCCGTGAAGTATGTCCCGCCCGGTTCCGCCCCGATTTCCGTAGACACTTTCTTGATTTCCGGGCTGCGCAGCAGTATCTTTTCAAAGGCTGCTGCGGCCTGCTCAGTCTGGGCATAGCTCGCGCCCGGCGTCATTTCCAGGACACCGTAGGCCTGGCCCACATCGGCCAGGGGCATCATTTCGCTCCCAATAAAGTTGTAAAAGCCAAAGCCGATCACGACCGTGCAGACGGCTGCGCCTATGACGCTGAACTTGTTTCTCAAAAGCGCCAGCACCAGCCGGTGGTAGCCATTATCCATTCGCTCCAGCCCGGACTGCAAGGGCGCAAGCATACGTGCCAACCCCCTGCGGCGCTGCGTTGTCTCATGCGCTTGCAATAGGCGTGATGCCATGACGGCTGTCAGGGTCAGCGACACCAGGAACGAGGCCAGCAGGCCAAAGATGATAGGGTAGACCAGGCCGACAAACATCAGCTGCGTGATGCCGCCGCAGAACAGCAGCGGCGTCAGGGCCAGCACCAGCATCAGGGTGGACGCGGCAACGGCAAGCCGGACTTCGGTGATGCCGTCTACCGTGGCTGTCTTGGGGTCTTTGCCCAGGCGCAAATGCCGCTCGACGGCATGGATGTCAATGACTGAGTCGTCCACTAATCGCCCGATGGAAATCAGTAAACCGATCAGGGTAGACGAGTTGAGCGAAAAGCCGAACGGCACCATCAGCAAAATCGCCATTGCCATGGACACGGGGATGGTGGTCATGGAAATGAGCGTTCCGCGCCCGCTTCCCAGAAACAGCAGGATAACCAGGCCGCACAGCAGAACGGCGGCAAGCAATTCTTCGCCGGTATTGTGGAACAGAATGCTGACAAAGTGGGCGTTGTCATAAGCGACCCGAAAGTGCAGGCCGGGGTGGTCGGCTTCCAGCTTTCGCACCTGCCCCATCACACCGGCGATGACCGGCGGCGAGCCTGCGGCGGGGTTCTGAATGACGGCCACTTCCACGGCGCTGTTGCCCAGGCCCTCAATTCCGCTGCGCTTGCCGCCGTCGTTGAAGGCAAACTGGTAGCCGCTGCGCTGTTCCCGCACGCCGTCCGTGACTGTCGCCACGTCTTTGATGGCGACTACTTGGCCGTTTTTCGCGCCCAATGGGTAGTTTGCCACTGTCTGCGCGTCCTGGGCAAGGCCAGCGACGCGGACGATGCTTTCGTTGGGGCCGCTGGTGATTGTCCCGGCGGGTTTGGCGATGCTGTTGCGGTCGATCACATCCCGCACATCCAGGATGGAATAGCCATACGCGGCCAATTTATCACGGTCTACAATCACTCGCAGCTGCCGCTGTGCGCCGCCGTATACCCCCACCGACTGCACATCGGGAACCTGCTTGAGCGCGGCGACCGCCTGGTTTTCGGCAAACTGCCGCAAGGCGAGGGGGGTCCAGCCTAGGCTCGCATCTCCTGTCAGGCTGAGCGAAAGGATGGGGATGTTGAGCGGGTCAATCGGCAGCACCCAGGACGGTTTGAGGTTTGCGCCCGTCTGGGGCAGGTCCGCCTGGGCGGAAGACATGATGGACTGCACGTCGGTCGTGGCCCGCTGCATGTTTGTCCCATAGGGAAATTCCAACGAAACAATCGAAAGGCCGTCCTGGGACGTGGAGCGGATGTAACGCGCGCCTCTGATGTCGGTCATGCGCTCTTCAATCGGCTTGGAAATGTAGGTTTCCATTTCCTGGGCGGACAGTCCTGGCTGGCTGGTGACGACACCGACCAGCGGGCTTTCCACATAGGGCATCATGCGCCGGGGCATGATGCCGCCGAACACGGCCACCAAAGCCAGGGCGACGACACCCACGTAAAACGCAATGATGACATGGGGATGCTCGATAGCCCAGGCCGAGATGTTGAAGCCAGGTGCCTTTGGTGCCCACTGCTGTCCATTTGGACGCTTACGGGGTGGCTCTTGAATGGTTGCCATTAAGTTACTGTCCTTCCACGAGGACAGAACTGCCGCCGTTTGTTGGGCTGTCTGCACTAATTTGCACCGGCGGGCAGGGCACAGTTCCGTAGGAGCAGAACACGCAGCAGTCACCAGGCAGGGGCCGGAGCATCATTCCGCATTCACGGCATTGATAGAAGTAGCGGCAGGTATTGGTATCCATCTCTTCCTCGCTATGGAAGCCGCACTGCGGGCAAGTAATCAAAGATTTATTTTGCATGAACACGGTCTTCTTCTTCAGCCAAAATTACATCTTCATGCCGGGCATGCCACCGGAGGGAGCGGGCGGGATAGGCACGAGCTTGCCGCCGTCCATCGGGTCGATAAAATGGTTGCGCTGGGCATCGGCTGCTGAATAAGTCATGCCGCACTTTTCGCAGCGGTATGTTTTGCCCTGGGAAGACGGGGAAGCCATTGGCAGGGTTTGTGGGCCGTTCGCGCCCCAGGCGGTCGCCAGCAAAGCGCCGCCCTCGACCAGGCCCGCCTGCCCGTGCGTGACGACCCGGCTTCCGGGGGGGACATCCCCGCTAATCTCTGTCCACGCGCCGTCACTCGCCCCGGTTTGCACGGAAACCCGATGCGCTGTCAGTGCGCCTGCCGCCTGCCCCGATGCGGGCGCAATGGGAAGAAGCCTGCCGCTGTCCATGGGGTCTCGGTAATGGTCCATGCGGGCGTCGGACGCTGAGTAGATCATATGGCACTTTTCGCATCGATAAGTGGCGGGAGCCGATGCCGCCGCGCCGCCCTTTGCCAGCCAGACGGATGCATCGCCCCCTTCGGACACAACAGACATGGCGGGAACTAATGTCTTGTCCGAAACGCCCGCTTTGGCGATCCGCACGGTGACAAATGCGCCGGGCAGCAGGCGATGGCCGGGGTTGGCAACGACCGCTTCCACGATTGCCGTTCGGGTCTGGTCGCTGGCGGCGGGGAAAACTGAAGAAACGCGGGCCGGGATCGGCCTCGCGGGGGCGTCCTGGGTCAGAATATCCATGCGGGTGCCTGGCCCGACTCCGGCCAGGTCGTCGACGGCCACAGAGGCCTGCACCCGCACCCGGCTGATTTCGGCGATCTTGAGGATAATGGTCCCCGGCTGCACCAAAGTCCCCGGCGCAATGGCCCGCTCGCTGACAATGCCGTCGGCGGGAGACACAATCCGCGTGTAGCCCTGCACGACAGCGGCCTCCCGCGCGGCGGCCTGGGCAGCTTCGGCTCCCGCCGCTTGCTGGGCAGCCTGCCCCGCCGCAACCACCAGGTCCGCCTGGGCCATGCGCCGCGCCGCCCGCGATGCCGCCAGCTCCCGCTGGGCCTGGACGACTTTGGCCTGGGACGCGCCGACCATTGCCTGCCCTTGACGCACTTTAGACCGGGCCTGCGCGAGGGCTGCGGCGGCGGCCTGCGCCTGCGACTGTTCGCTTTGATACTCCTGGCGGGATGCCGCGCCCGCATCGGCAAGCTGCCGCTCTCGCACAATCTCCGTCTTCCAATAATCCGCGTTTGCCTGGGCGCTTTGCACTCCGGCCTGGGCGTCGGCGACGCCGTCTTGGGCGGCCTGTGCTTCACCCTGCGCTGCCACGACAGCCTGCGCAGCCGCCCCGGCCTGCGCTTCTGCCTGGTCAAACCGGGCTTGGTGATGCGCACCTTGATTGGTCTGGGCGACCTGGGCCGAGATTTGCGCCTGCCGGGCCTGGGCGGCGGCCTGGGTGGCTTTGGCGCTGACTTCGGATGTGTCAAGCCGCGCCACAACTTGCCCGGCCCGCACGGTGTCTCCAGGGTAGACGGTCAGGGACGTGATGGTTCCCACGATGCGCGGCGCAATGTCCTGCTCGTTAAAGGGCAGGATGGAGCCGGTGTAAGTGACGGTGTCGTTGAGCGCGCCGCGCCGCACGGCAGCCAGGGCGACAGGGGCCGCACCAGTCGGCGGGCGCATGGCGGACATGTCCATCGCCTGCGCCGTCACGACATCCAGTTGGCCCGGCGTGTGAAATCGCCGCACCGCCCAGCCGGTTCCGGCAATGACGGCGGCAACTGCCAGCAAAGTGATGATGTTGTTTGAGAAACGTGCCATAGGTTTGTTTTGAGGGGGCGACGGCGGGCGAGGGTCTTATTTGTGTGCGACGGGGACAAGTGTCCCGCCGTCCATGGGGTCTTTGTAATGGTCTTTTTTGGCCTGCTCCGCCGTGTAGGTCATGTGGCACTTGCTGCACTGATAAGTTGTCATGGCGGCGGCTTTTTTAGAAGCGGGCGCGGCCTTGTGCGTGGGAGCCGCAAGAACGGCGGATGGCAGCAGGCTCAGAACAAGGCCTGCAAACGCGAAGGCTGCTTTCATGGACATTCTCCTGGTTGTGGGGTGACAAAGGACGCGCGATAAAAGCGCGTCAAGACGTGCCAAACGGCACAGGGATGACAAGGGTGGGAGTGATTGGTGACGGAAAGTCAGGCGGCAGGAGGCGCACGCAGGCCGTGCCCATGGGAAAAACTGCCGGGGGCCAGCGCAAACAAGTGAGCAGAGGTACGCGCGGCAGCAGGGGAAAGCAAGCCGAAAGCAGGCGCTGTGGCCGGGGGAGCTAGTGCCGGGCAAGCCCAAAGCATCCCGGAGCGGACGCTTGTTAAAAGCGCGGGCCGCTCCGTTGTAAATGGGCTGATAGAAACAACGCAGGGCATTGCCGACAGTACATCGGAATGCGGCGCGGGCGGGACGACTGCGCGGCCCATCATGCCGCAATGCCCACCCATGTGCCGGCAGCAGGACATGGATGCCGGGTGCATTCCCGCCGCCATGCTGTCTGCCGGGGAAACAACCGCTTCGGCACAGGCAGGCGCGGCAGCGGGCGCGCCCGCGCAGCGGACGCTGACAAAGACGACCATGGCGGACGCAGGCAAAAGCGACTGCGTCATCAAAAGCACGCAGAGCAGCCAAGAAGCCTGATAGAAACGACGCACCCTCATAAGCTCATAGTACCTTGCTGAGGCTGAAAACGTTCCATGGCACGCGCTATCGTTCGCGATGCGCGCTGCCGCCGTGTTGTGTTTGCATTTCTCCGGCGTTGCCCGCGCGTACCACTTGTATTGCGAGCCTGTACCACTTGTATTGCGAGCCTGTACCACTTGTATTGCGAGCCTGTACCACTTGTATTGCGAGCCTGTACCAACGACGGAACAAATCCTTCCGTCGTTGCAAAGCTTGAGGTACGCCGTGGGAAAGCCGGGGCAGCCCCTTTTAGATCCCCATGCAACCGGATAAGGGTACAACCTAGGTGACAAGCCTACCCGCAATTGTCGCCCCCATCTCTGTAAGGGAAAAACAATGACAGATAAACAGATGCCGAAACTGCCGTCTTCCATGCGCTCTGTCGATCACGCCGCGACGGGAGGCGGCCCGGAAACGCTCCAACTGGCGACCGGTCCGCTGCCGGTGCCGCGCGCGGGCGAATTGCTGATCCGTGTCATGGCGGCAGGGGTCAATCGGCCAGACGTGTCTCAGCGACAGGGTTCGTATCCGCCGCCCAAGGACGCCAGCCCAATCCTGGGGCTGGAAGTGGCAGGCACAGTCGCCGCCGTCGCCGAGGATGGCCCCTTCGCGGTCGGCGACCGGGTCTGTGCGCTTGTCAACGGCGGGGGCTATGCCGAGTATTGCGCGGCTCCCATAGGGCAATGCCTGCCGTGGCCGCGTGGCTACGATGCTGTCCGGGCGGCTGCCCTGCCGGAAACCTACTTCACGGTCTGGTCCAACTTGTTTCGGGTGGGGCGCTTATCTGCGGGCGAAACGGCGCTTGTTCATGGCGGAGCAAGCGGCATCGGCTCGACCGCAATCCAGCTCGCCCGCAGCTTCGGCGCGCGTGTTTTCGCGACAGCGGGAACAGCGGAAAAGTGCGCGCTTTGCGTCCAGCTTGGGGCGGAAGCCGCCATCAATTACCGCAGCGAGGATTTTGCCGAACGCATCGCATCGCTCACGGACACGTGCGGTGTGGATGTTATTCTCGACATCATGGGCGCTTCGTACCTGGGGCGGAACCTGGCGAGCTTGGCCGACTTGGGACGGCTGGTGCTGGTCGCGATGCAGGGCGGCGCAGTCGCGTCGGAGGTTGATTTGACGCGCATTATGACGCGTCGCCTGACCTTGACGGGCACGACAATGCGTCCGCGCAGCGCCGCCTACAAGGCGGAAATCGCGCAGGCATTATGGGAAAACGTCTGGCCTCTGCTGGATGCCGGTACGGTAAAGCCGCTGATCCACGCCGTTTTTCCCCTCAGCCAAGTGGAACAAGCGCATCGGCTGATGGAAAGCGGCAGCCATGCGGGCAAGATCGTCCTCGCCGTCGCAGGCGAAGCGCCGGATTGAAACAAGGCAGCGCCGCGTGACAAGCAAAAGCGGCGCGGCCCGTGAAATGCCTTCCCAAAGGAAGCATCCGCACAGGCCGCGCCGCCGGTTGGAAGAGTTACTTGTCGCCTGGAATAAGGAACCCAACTTTCCAGGTGCGGCTGAAATGCAGCTTTTGTTCCAGCGCATTGAACAAAACCATGTCGTTGGCGCTCAGCCGCACGGCATCCTGAGCGGGCGTCAGCACGGCCTGGCCGGGCAGGATCAGGGGATTGTCCCCGCACACGCCCGCCCGCGCATCCGCCGGGGTTCGGTAGTAGCGGACAATGCTTTCGTCCTGCACTGCATCCGGGGTCGGGACATGGGAGCGGTCGGGATAAAGCAGGCTTTCACCCGGCTCCGGCCCGTAAACGCCGGGGGCTGGCGAGCGCGAGATATTGGGAAGGTGGCGTGCGTCGATCAGAATGCCGGTGAAGCTGTCCAAGTTTGCCAGCACAAACTGCGGGTCGGGACTGGGGGGAACAAGCCCCGATGCTGGGGCGGCAGGCATCGACGGCGTCGGCATCTGTGCTGGGATCGGAAGGGACGCGGCGGGGGGCAGGGACACGAGGGGGGCAATTTTTTCTGGGGCGCTTGGCAATGGCTCGTCGGCATCGGGCACCACACGGACTCGGTCGGCGACCATGCGCGCATGGGTCAAACGGGTGCCGGTGATCTGCACACGCATCCCGCGCACCAGGTCGGCGGTCTGCCCGATAGCCTGGCCGTCGGGCAGCGTGATGGTGGCATCCAAAGTATCCACCACCTCGCGCAGGCCGTCGGCATCCGCGACCGTGATATGGGTCTGGTCGGCATCAACACTCCGCACGACAGCCAAGATTGATGCTCTGCCGTCGGACAAAGGTTCAAAATCGGCCTGACGATGCGCGACGGCGGAAAACGGGACAACACCGGACACCACGCGCACCGTGGTCGCTTCAATCAGGTCGGAGCCGACCAGGGTGCCGGTCGCACGGACATGCATGCCGCGCTCAAGGTCGCGGGTTTCGGCATTGCGCGTAACATCGGCCAGGATAATGGAGGCATTGTAAGCGTCAACAATATAAACATGGTCATCGTCGCCCACCAGGGTCAGATGATCGGTTGCAGGGTCGATCCGGCGGACGATGCCTCGAACTAGGCAGTGGCTTTGTCCGGCATAAGGGTAATTTGATTCATCGGCATGGGCGGGGAGGGGGAAAAAAGCGCAGGTCGCCAGACCTGTCAGGGCGGCACGCGCAAGTCGCGCGCGTGAGAAAAAAGAGGCGGGCATGAGCGTAGCTCCTCAATTCATCTAATCAAACGTCAGGTGCTTCATTTTAACACAATCCACGAAATCCTGCCATGCAATTACGGCCTGCTGTTCTGGCAGCTTGAGGGGAAGCGTGCTGGAACAATTGGCTCACGCTGATCGTTTAACTAAAGATAAGAGTACAGTAAAAGATAAGAGTACAGTAAAAGTACGGGATAAGCAAGAACACAGTAAGAAAGGAGAGGATCGGGATGAACACCAATCTTTCTTTCAAGAACAAAAAGCAGTTTGGGACGTGTTTCACGGCAATGCTGACAGTTGCCGTGCTGGCAGGCCGGGCTGCCGCCGATCCGCCGCTGACCATGGCGCCGCCGATCCAGTCGTCTGTTTCGCAGGCGGCGGATGACTATTCCGGCGACGCCAGCCGCGACAGCGTCTTTAACTGGGCCGAAGTGCCGCAAAACCAGCAGGTGCCGATCCGCCGTGCGGTCTTTGACCAGGGCGGCTACCAGCTTTATGACAGTGCGGGCGAGACCATTGTCGTCCCGTTCGCCAATCAGAACTTGTATGTGATGAAGTTTGCCCTGTCAAACAACGGCGACACCTACTTTGTCAACACCGGCGATGCTCCCGTGCTGTATCTTCCCCAGGGCGGCAGCCTGGAAAACGCTTCCGTGCCTGGGGCGCGCTGGTATCCGTTCCCGCGCGACTTTCATCCCGCACAGCCGGTGTTCTTGGGGATTGCGCCCAGCTACCCCGAGTTTATTGACATGGGCTGGTATCCCGACATGTACGCCTACGGCGGGTATTACGGCCATCGTGCGTTTGTTTCCGGCGGCATTTTCCTGCCAACCATCGGGCTGGAGTTTGTGATTGGCGGTCGGTCGTATGATGGCTGGCGGCCCTACCACCATTACTATGACTACCATCCGGCTCCTTACCGCGTGACCATCGTCAACAACAATATTTATCATGCTTCCAACCGGCGCGATAACAATTTCTATGGGGCCGGGCACCGCGAATACGCGGGTCAATCCTTTAGGGGACATTCATTCAGCGGCCATCAGTACAGAGGCAGCGGGCCTTCCTTTGGCAATAGTCCGCAGTTCAGCGGGCAGCATTCAGCTTGGACGCACCGAACTTTTAGCGGTGTCCGTGACTTCGAGAACAACCAGACTTCGCACACCGATACAGGCCGTTCATTTGGCGGTAACCATGCGTTCCAGGGTGTCAGGTCGGGAAACACAGCAGGACATGGATATGACCAGGGACAAAGGCACTTTGACGGAACCGCCCGGCAAAACGATCTGCAAAACCGTCCCGCGTTCAGCAATAACTCTCGTCCCGCGTTCAGTGGCGGCAGTTCCCGCCCCTCGTTTGGCGGCGACCAGCCCTCGTTCAGTGGCGGCGATCGGCACAGGCCGTCTTCAAGCGACAGTGGCAGACACGGATCATCCGGGCGCGGTGGTCGTTCGTCTTCCCGTGACGACGGACATGGTTCTCGTCGTTAAAAGCAGCACATAAAGAACAAGAACAAGGCCGCTCCAAAAAAGGCCCGCGTCATTGCGGGTCTTTTTTGCCGTCCGGCGAAACAACCTAAAACCGGCGAAACAACCTAAAAGACGTATCTAGTCCCACAAATCCAGGCCCAGAAGCTTGCGGCCCAGCGGCGTCAGTTCCGCTGTCTTGGAGTGCTTCTGCTCCCACGCTTCCGGGTCGCCTGTCGCCCAAGCCTGCTCGGGAGGACGGCGGTCACGCCAGGAGCCGATACGGGACTGACGTGTTTCCTCCTGCTCTGGCGTCAGGCTGCCATGGGGGGCAAGAAACATGGTGATGTACTGGGCGAGGCGAGGGCGCTGAGAAACATTGTGTCCATTGCCGTGTGCCAGCATGGTTTCCCAAATAATCAGGTCGCCGGCGTTTGCCGGGACAGGCACGATCTTTGCATTCCCCAAGTCCGGGGAACGCGGGTTGCGGTCGGCAGGCTGCGATTTGACCCAAGCATCCCAGTTTTGGTAAATCTCCGGCACACATTGAAAACCGCCCATATCCGCGCTTGTATCGGTCAGGCAGAGCACCCCCTGCATGCGAAACGACAGCGGCAGGGATGTGTCGATATCCCAGTGGATAAAGCCTTTATGATCGTGTTCAGGATGCTCAGGGTGCTGGGGCGCTTTAAGATTAACCCGATCCATCGACACCCAAAGCTTTTCATCACCGAACAGCTCCGCAAAGCCTTGATGGATACGCGGGTACTGGCGGTTGTCCCACAGCGCCTGCTGCTGGTACAGTTCGACCATGCCGCTTGGCTTGACTGCTCCACGGTACCAGTCTTCCGGGTTGTTGATGTCTATCCCCAGATACTCTTCCATAGCCGCGATGACAGCGTTTGTATGGTCAAGAGGGACAGCATTGCGCAGAATGACATAGCCATTCTCCTTGAAAAAGTCGCGATCTTGCGCGCTGAATAGCGTGGTCATAAATGAAAAACTCCTTTGATTGTGTGCATAGTCTAATTTGCTGCCGGTGTGGATTGATCCAGGTGGGTTCGCTTCCGTGCCGACGCTGCATTGAAATACGCCAGCATTCCAAGAACAAGCACGGAAACAGCAAGCACCGTAAGATCACCAACACCCAGCGGGACGATCCCCACTTTCACGGCTGCTAGGGCTGCTGCTGGCATTGCCGGAACCATTCCCTGCAAGTGATAGGCTTGAAGATACGTAATTACACAAACGATACTGAGCAGGCCGAGGCTGTGCGGCAAAGTCATGCGAAACAATTGCCCTTCCTGCCCGATCAGCTTGCTGGATGCGGCGGCGACGGCAATGCTTTGAGGAGAAATCATCTTGCCGGTCACGCCGCCATCGGTGTTGGCGGCGATGGTCAAAATTGGGTTGAGGCCCAGATGGCTTGCTGTCGTCCGCTGCATGTTGCTGAACAGGGCGTTGGCGGCAGTATCGCTTCCTGAAACAAAGACGCCGATCCAGCCTACAAGCGGCGACAAGAGCGGGAAGAAATGGCCCGAGACAGTAAGTGCGCTGCCCAAGGCGATGCTCATGCCGGCGTAATTGGCAAGGTAAGCAAACCCGACAATGGAGCAGATCGTAATCAATGGATTGCGCAGCCGCTGCATTGTTTCTCCAACCACTTCTCCAACCTGGCGCGCCGGCATACGCAATAAAAGCGCGGTCAGCCCCGCCGCCAGAAAGATCGCTGTGCCGGCGGCGGAAAGCCAGCCGAACGAATAAATCACGGCCAATGCTTTGGCTCCCGCATGGATGACGCCGTCCAAGCCGCTGACAGGGATTTTCACGGTTGCCGTGTCAAGGCGGGCTTTGATCCCTGCGGCTCCCCAGTTGCTGACAAACAGGATCAGCAGCACAAACGGCGTCCAGGCCCGCACTTGCTCGGCAAAACTCGTATGTACCCGGTCGGTAGGAGCCGCATAAGCTTCTTCCTGCGGAAAGCGCCAGATGTTCTTCGGCTTCCACACACGCAGAAACAAGACAAGGCAGACAATGGACACGAGCGATGAAAGGATGTTGGGCAGCGACGGCCCCAGATATTCCGCCACCAAAAACATGGTCAGTGTGTACGACACCGCTGTGACCAGGATTGCGGGCCACACTTCTTTCGCGCCTTTCCAGCCGGAAATCAAGATGATGAGCCAAAATGGCAGGATCATTGTCAGCACAGGCAGCTGGTGGACGACCATGCGTCCGATCAGGACAGGGTCCACGCCGGATGTCTGTCCCGCCGTCACGATCGGAATACCGATGCTGCCGAATGCCACTGGGGCGCTGTTGGCGAGCAGGCAGATGCTGGCCGCATATAATGGCTGAAACCCCAGGCCCACCAGCATCCCCGTCGTAATCGCGACAGGCGCGCCGAAGCCGGCGCATCCTTCCAGAAAGGCGCCAAAGCAGAATGCGATCAGCAGCGCCTGCAAACGACGGTCTGCCGTGATGGATTCGATGCTCCGGGTCACAGTCGCGAAACTGCCGCTCTTGACGCTGAGATTGTAAAGAAACACGGCGGCGATCAATATCCAGCCGATTGGGAACAAGCCGTTGACCATGCCGTAAAGGGCGGAAAGAGCCGCAAGCTTGACCGGCATCCCAAAGGCCAATATCGCCACCAAAAGCGCGACGACCAGGGTGCAGACAGCCGCAATGTGACCGGCTACTTTGCGGCTGATGAGCAGCGCGAACAAGACAAGGATCGGCAAAAGCGCGAGACCGGCAGAGGCCATAAGCTGATGCAGGGGATTGGTTGATTGCTGCCACATAAAATTAGCTTTATCCTCCGCCGAAGTCCGGCAGCGGCAGCGGTGGCGCGAAGCTGGGGACGCCGGGAACTTGCAGCGCGCGCTCGTAGATGCTTCCACCACAGACAATATAAAGATGATCGAATTTTGGGCCGCCGAAGCTGAGGCTGGACACCGCGCCCCGAGGCAGCGTCAAAATGCCTTCCACGCGTCCGTTGCGGTCGCAGATTTGGACACCCATGCGGGTGGCAACATACAAGTTGCCTTGCGTGTCGTCGGCCATGTCCGACGCACTGCTGTTGTCGCCTTCATCGTCGGCGCTTTCGGCCGTGTGCAGCCAGTAGAAACGCTGCTTGTCCTGAAGCGCATTACCGCCAGGTGGCACGGCATAGGAGTAAATCCAGTGCGTATGGCCTTCAGCGGCAAAGAGCAGGTTGTGGTCGGGTGTCAGCAAAAGCCCGGTCGCATGGTGCAGGCCCGTGTCTAAAATCGTCTTGACGCCGCCAGGCTTGATAAGCCAGATGCGGCTGGGCATGTCGTCGTGCGCGCCTGCTTCCGAGGCGTACACATTGCCGTTGTCGGCGGCAAACAGCCCGCGAGCATGGACACCGGCGGCAAAGGCTGTGGGCTTTCCCGCTGCGCTGAAGGCGACAATCCGGCCATCGGCCAGGGCCGCGTAAAGCTGGCCGTTGGGGCCGAATGAGGCGGCGGAAACCGGGACGGGGCTGTGCGCGAAGACCCGTGTCGTGCCGTCCGCTCCGATCTTGTGAATGACGTTTCCCGTGTCGCTGAAATAAACATCGCCTGACGGACTGACTGCGAGGTGCGTCGCCGGTGCGGTCAAAGCGGCGACCGGCTGCCAGGTTTGGCCTTTCACCAGCACGGATTGCAGCATGCTGTTGCCGGACCAGCCCGCCTGAATGGGCGCGGGATAATCATGCCAGAGCCACTTCACCACGTCGGGAAACAATGACTGCGCGTGTGACCCTTCGTGGCCGAGCTTGCCCCAGGAGTGGTTGTTGTCGTAGCCCGCGAAGCTCAGCGACTCTTCCATTGAGCGGTTCTGCGTGTACCAGTTATCAAAGAGAGGGTTCCAGGTGTCCTGCGCGCCGTCCTGCTGGAAGATGCGGATCGGCTTCGGCTCGGTTTTGCGGATCAGTGTCGGGTACATGTCCGCCCCGCGCATGCCGACAAAAGTGCCGATAGCGGTGAAAACGCGCCGGAACAAGTCCGGGCGCTGCCATGCCGCTGTCCATGCGCAAACGCCGCCGCTGCTGCCGCCATAGATCATATGGTCGTTGGGATCGCTGGAAATGCGAATGGCGCGCCCGTCGGACGCTTTGTGCTGCTCAACTGCGGGCAGGATCTCTTCAAACAAAAAGCGGTCGAAGTTGTCGTTGGTGCTGTCAAATTCATAGCAGCGGTCGAAGCGCACCGGTCGGTCGGTGCCGGGCTTGTTGAGTGTGCCGGACGTGACAAACACGCCGATTGTGACCGGCATTTGCTTTTTCGCGATCAGGTTGTCAAAGACCGTTTGCGGCAGGTAGCCCGGCCCGTCCAGGCCGACACACAGGCAGGCCGGCTTGTCGGGCGTGTACTCGGCGGGCACGTAAACAAAGATGGTGGACTTGGTGCCGGGGTAGTACTTTTTGCCGGTGATTTCAAATTGCAGCGTTTGGCCCTGCGGCACACCGGGCTGGACATGCGAGTCCGGCCCTTCCAGATACTGCGCCTGCGCCGCGCATGGGATGCGCGCACCGCCCAAAAGCAGGCCGCCGGTGAGCAGGAGAAGCGAAGATCGCCAAAATCGGTTCACGAGTGTTGTCCTTATGTTTCTTGTTGACGCGAATTAGTGTGTGGAATTGATGATCCATTGCAGGTGCGGGTCGGTGCCGTTGTAGTTCCAAATGTCGATGGTCGCATCGGGCGTGCCGTTGCCGCCAAAGTCGTCCAGGCAGATATTGCTGTTGAACTGCGGCCGCAGGCTGTAGGTGCCGTTGTTGTTGGAGATAATGGACCATCGCTGCGTGTTTTGTCCCTGGTCGGCAGACACGGCGAGAGGGCTGCCGTTGTCGGTCTTGGCATTGGGAACGGACAGCGCGAAGGACGGGCTGGCGAGCGGCTGCAATGTATAAAAGCCGTTTTTGTGCGTCAAGCGCCACTTCTGGCTTGCAGCGTCTGCTGCCGCAGCGAGCTTTACGTTGTTTCCTGCAGGCACCAGCACCATATTGAGGGCGCTGGCGGGCGTGATCGTATACACCCCGTCGTCAAATAAAAGCTGTGGCCCGGTCACTAGGGACACATGGTCAAAGGTCACCGTCCCGCCCTGCGCGCCGCTGGCCTGGCACAAGCCGACATAAATCATTCCTGATGGGATTGGCTGACCGCCCCCAATCTGCTGCCACGCGCCTGGTGCGCCGCTTTGGTCGGCGGCTGAATAGCTTTGCACCATCGTGCCCCGCTTCACCATCTTCACCCAGACCGGAAACGCAGCGTCCATGCTTTGGGATGCCGTGTGCGGCGCGTAAAGGGTTCGGTAGGTGGAAACAACCCCTTGTCCGGGCGTCAGCGTGAGGGCCACAAAGTCTGACCCCGATTCCAGGGCTTGCCGGGCCATGATCCCCCCGCCCGTTTTGTCGCCAGCATTCGCACCCGTAGAAACGCGGGCGACCAGGGCGCAGTCTCCCGTCAGCGACTGATACACAAAATGGAACCGATCATTGTCGCCGCCCAGGGTGCCGCCCCCGCCGGTCAGCGTGAACACGCCGCCGTCCGCTTTGGAACTTCCCGCCGGGCTTGGCCCGCCGATGTCGATGCCGTTCCATGGCACCGGCACCTGGTCGTCTGCCCGCGTCACGCCCGCTGACAGCGCAGCCAGAGCCGCCAGCGCAAGGGTCGTCAGCCGTGCCGTCGTCCCCATTTTTGACTTGCAATTGAGAGAAATCAATTTTTGTCTTCTCCCAGTGCCTGATCCGATGCTCCCCAAAATGCCCGCAAAATCTGGCCGCTGTCGTAGTTTGGCTGCCAGCCTGTTTGCGCGACCATAAACACATTGATCCGGTTTTGCTGCGGGTCGATCCACATGTTGGTGCCGTACGCGCCCCCATGATGCGCCACGCCGATCCCCAAAGGCCAGGGCTTGCCCTCGTCCCGGCTCGTGGTGTGCCAGCCCAGGCCATAGCCGTTGTCGTTGTCCGGCGCGCTGAGCAGGGTTCCTGTCTGGGTCGTCGTCATCACGCGGACAGCGCCTTCAGACAAAAGACGCCGGCTTTCAAACACGCCTCCCCCGACCACCATGCGGCAAAACCGGAAGCAGTCGGGAGCCGTGGAAAACAGGCCGCCGCCCGGGCTGGGCGACCCGGACATGCCGGACAAGGGATACGTAAACGGCAGCTTGCCTTCCGACAGGCCCTGTCCGTCCGCGCCGGGCGTGTAGGGCGTCGCGAGACGCCCGATCTGTTCATCCGACGGCCAAAATGTCGTATCCGTCATGCCCAGCGGGCCGAACAGGCGCGTTTGCAGAAATGTTTCCAAGGCTTGGCCGCTGACAATCTCAATCACGCGCCCGGCGACTTCAAAGCCCCCGTTGCCATACTCCCATTGGGTGCCCGGCTCGAAGCGCAGCGGCGTCAGCGCGCAGGCCAGGGTTCGCTCGCGCAATGTGCCCGCGTTCAGGCGTCCGTCATGGAAACCCGGCAGGATGCCGCCGGTGTGGGACACCAGGTCGCGCAAGTTGACCGGGCGGGACGGCTTCCGCAGCGTCTTGCGCTCATCGTCTTCTTCCGCCACAAACCACTGCGCGCCAAACTCCGGCAGGTAATCAGCGACGGGGTCATCCAAAGTGATCTTGCCTTCGTCCACGAGCAGCATCAGGGCGGCCCCTGTGATCTGCTTGCTGTTGGATGCGACCCAAAACAGCGTGCCGGGCTGCATCGGCGCGCGCGCGTCAATGCTGGCGTACCCCACTGTTTCCACCACCGATACGCCATCGCTGGAGCCGGTCATCAGCACCGCGCCCGCAATCACGCGCTCGTCTACAAAAGGAGCCACGCTTGCGGCCAGCGGCCCTCGTATTTGGGTTGTCGTCATAGTCAGAGTGCCCCGTTACCGACAGCCAGCCTGACTGCCTTGTAAAATATTGTGTATCTCAATCTTGCCTGATGGTAACACATTTGCAAATTGATGTCAAGCATAGATTTGAAAAGTGGCATTTGAACTGATAAGCCCAGGCTTTGCCGCTTGTACAACATAGCTTCTTTCCATTGGCAAAAATACGCAGACACTGGGCACCCATAAAAAAGCGGCAAAAGTGAGGCCGTGCAGCGGCTTTCCGATGCGTCTTGGCATCGTTTCTTGAGCGTTGACAGCCCGTCCCCATGGCTTTGCACTCGCATTGCGAGCTTGTACCACTCGCATTGCGAGCTTGTACCGACGGCGGAACAAATCGTTCCGTCGTTGCTCAGGGCTTGGTATGCCGTGGAAACGCCCAATAAACACGGAAGCCATGCTCAAAAAAGGCCGCCCAATCAAACACGAAAAGAAGCAGGGACGGGGCACAAACGCTCCTCAGCCGCAAAAAAAGGCATCCGGGAACGCCAAGTTCCCGGACGCCCTTTACACAGAGATGCCCCTGGCTGTTAGATCGAAACGCTGTCTGAAAAAGTCACTGACAGGCGAACCTGCCCGCCGCTACTGAGCCACAAACGCTGGGTCGTGTCGCCGGAAAGCGGCTGCGCCTGCCCTTGCAGCACAGTCACCTTGCCCGGCACGGGCAGCTCAATACGGGCGGGAATGCCGGGCGGCGTCTCGACGGCAATCGAGAATGTGCCTTCGCCTGCCTGCCAGTCGCAGGCGACCAGGCCATGCGGGGTGGGGACACGTCCGTGCGCCCAGCGCAGGCCGGACGGCTGTGGGCGCACAAGGACAGTTTGGTAGCCCGGCTCCTGCGGCTGGATGCCCAGCGCGTGCTGCGTGAGAAAATAAGTCGGCGCGGCGGACCAGCCGTGGCAATGGCTGCGGGTGTGACGCTCCGCCTTGGGGTCGTACATCTCCCAAAAAGTCGTCGCGCCCGCTTCAATCTGAACGCCCCAGTAGTCCCGGATGCTTTGCAGCAGCAGGTCAAAGCGTCGGTCGCGGACAAGCACTTCCAGCACAAAAAACATATAAAACGGGCTGCCCGCCGTGATAAACCCGTCCGGGGCTTTGTCGATGATCTCCCGGCAGCGGCGCGCCCGGTCGCCGGATGCGACGCCTGACAGAAACGCCGCCGTTTGAGTCTGCTGGCTAAAAACCGTACTCACCATGCCGTCATGGTGCACGCTGTCCACATACGCCTGCTGCTCGTCGCTCCACAAATACTGGTTGACGGCGGCTGCGAGGCGGTCAGCGACCTGGTTCCATTCCTGCGCCTTGCCGGTGTCTCCCAGACGCGCGGCGAGATCGGCGGATTGGCGCAGGCCCATCACGGCCAGGCAGTGCAGGTGGGTCACAATGCCATCGGCGGGCGTGTCGGAGGGCGCCCAGTCGAACATGTTCCAGGCGTTGTATTGAAACAAGCTGCACGCGTCCATATGACTGGTGATGCCCTGCACGTTGCGCGCGAGAAAGCCCAGGGCTTCCCGGCCAAACTCGGCATCGCCGGTCAGCAAAAAGTGCTCCTGCGCCCAGCGCATCCAGAGAAAGCTCCAGGCAGGCAGGATGTTGACCCAGCTGCTGGGCACCTGGCTCTCGACAATCGGGGAGCGGTCCAGGCTGCGTCCGGCCTGGATCCAGCAGTGACGGCTCAGGCGCGGGTCGCCGTTGACGACCAGGTCCACCAGGGCTTCATTGCGGGCATCGCCTACCCAGAAGACCTGTTCGTAGGTGGGACAATCCGTGTACGTATCTTCCGAACAGCATTCAACGCTGCGCGCTCCAGCCTGCCAGATCGCGGACAGCATCGGGTCGGAACAGGTAAACTCGCCGCTTTGGGTGGCGGGGTAGGCGCTCATCTCCATCTGAACCGCGCGCATCTTGAACGGCTGGCCGGCATTACGGAACGTCATCCAGCTATAGCGCAGGCCGCGCCGCACAAAGCTGCGAAACCGCTGATGGCCCGCGCGGCACACGTAGCGAAACGAATTGTTCATGCCTTCGCACAGGTTGATGCGCCCGTCATGCTGGATAAATTCGAAGTTGTGAACGTCAACAGTCGTGCCCATCGGGGCATCAATCTCAAAAGTCTGGAAGCCGATCACTTCGCGCCCGAAGTCCATCAGGACGCGCACATCACCGTCCGGGCTGGGATAAATTGTGGCCCAATCCGCGGTGTCTTCGGCCAGAGCCTGCTTATTCTCGATGCGCGCCGCTGCCCCCGAAACAATCCGCTCAGAGGCGCACCGCGCGAAAATGTCGGATGCGCTGATCATGTCGGGCCGGACAGAACGTGCCCAGCCCGCTGCCATATCTTCCGGGTCAAGTGCGCCCCTGTCCCAAATCGCCTCAAAACGCTCTCCTGTCGCACCGGGAAGAATGTGATCAGCCTGAATCCATACTTGCTGCCATTGCAGCGCAGGGGTTTGGGGGTCGGCGGCACCGTCAAATGGGCCGAGGGCGAGCCAGGGGGCTTGTTCCGACTCGTCCTGCCGCGCGCGGAATTGAACAGGGGTTTCAGTCCAAAGATTGACGACGGCGCTCCACGAAAAGGCAGTGCGCGGCATGCGCGCAATCAGGGTGTTCCAGCCGGCATGCAGCGTACCGTGCGCGACACCCGTGTCTGTAGCTTGCAGTGTTTTGTCGCTAAAAGCCAGGGTTTCACCGTTCAGCTTCCATGTTTTTTCCTCGCCGTGCGGCGTGTGCAGGGAGATTTTCTGCTTGCCGTCGCTGTGGATATGCGTCGCAATGAGCATGTTTCCAATGAGCGTATTGGCGGTGATGTCGGTGGCATTCAATAAAAAGCGAAGATTTAACGACCAGGTATAAGGCGCGGCTGTGACAACATCGGCGCGGCTGATGCCGCGGGGAGAGATTTTCTCACGGGTGAGCATCGGAATGTCGCGCATCTCGAATTCGCTGTGCGGCCCGCCTCCAGCCTGTGCCTGAACAACGGCGTAGGGCCAGGTGCCATCGTCAAAAGCCGGGTCGGCCCATTCCAGCACGGGCGATTGATTGGCGTCAAACTGCTCTTCCCAGCCCTGCTGCACCGAAATGCGCGGCACGATCTCCCGGAAGCCTGCGTGTCGTCGGCAGCGCCAGGTGCTGTCCGAAACCATGCTGTGCGTCCCTGAATTGTCGGCCCAATCCATCTGCGCCAGCAGGCCCGGATTTGAAGACGTATATTGAAACGTGCCCACGCCGAACTGCTGCACCAGCACGGCGATTATATTGCGTCCTGCATTCAGCAAAGGCCCGACATCATACCCATCGACCGGCCAGGGCGACAGCCAGGAGCGCGGCGGGCCGAAGCCGGCATAGATGCCATTAACAAAAAGCGCATAGCGGGAGTCGGCAGTGATGTTCAGGATCGCGGATGCCGCCGAGCCGTCCACAGTAATTACCTGCCGAAAGGCCATAAACGTGTTGGCCGTCGTCGACGAAGAGCCGGCCCAGATCCAGCCCGCGCGGGGAGAAAACAAAGAGTTTGTCATGTTGGTTCTTTCACATACTCCAATGCCGAGCAATAAAACGGCTTGTGCCGTAAGCCTTACAATATTGTGCCAAACGATTTGACCGTATGATAATCAAAAAACCCAGTTTACCACATTGCGGGCGGCTCTTTGGGTGCGATGCCGCGTGCTTGAAAGCTGCGCTTTACAAAAAGGCGATGCATTGTTATAATAACGTCACCCCACGACAACGTCACCCCACGCCGTGACACCCCGCGTTTTTAGCCATTATGACAACCACAACACGTAACAACACAAAAAACCCCCAGCGTGAGGTCATTGCCGCCGCCATACGTCGCGACTACATTGAAGCCGTCGACACGGTTCCCGGCATGGCGATCCCGCGCATTCGAGACCTTGCTCGCATTTACTCGGTTTCGCCCGGCACCATCCAGAATGCAATCGGCATTCTGCAGGCACAAGGGGCGATCACCGCGCTGACCGGCAGCGGATGTTATGTCAGCCATCCGCAGCCTGTGGAACAGCCGCCCGCCGCGAGGCCGATTTCCAGCATGCTGATCGGCCTTGTGTGCCAGGTGCGCAATGAGCTGACGATGCACCTGCAAACGGGCGTTGACAACGGATGCCGCGAAGACGGGGCCAGCATGGTCACGGCGCTTGCCGAGTGGAGCTATGAAGGCGAACTGGCGCAGGTGCAGCGGGCTATCAAAAGCGGCTGCAACGGCATCATCCTGGAGCCTGGGGTCAGGCATGGCCTTGTGAAGGCGGATTATCTGACGCAGGGCACGCTGCCGGTGCCGCTGGTCCTAGTCGACATGGCTTTGCCTGAGCAGCCGCATTCGCAGGTGCTGTTTGACAACCGACGGGCGGGGTTTGGCATGACACGCTACCTGATTGCAAAAGGCCATCGGCGGATCGTTTTCATGGAGCAGCATTGGCAGGGAATGGCCCAAATGCAGCCTTCTGTCCGGGACCGGCACCAGGGTTACCTGCATGCGCTGCGCCATGCCGGTTTGGAGCCACCAGAAATCAGCCCTCTTTATTCGACCGGGTACGGCATGCCGTTTGAATTTGGAGATTGGCTGCAAAACTGGAAAAAGCAGGAGTCTCGCCCCAGCGCTGTGATTGCGCTGGAAGACACGCATGCGGCCGCCTTGATTTCGCAGGCGACCCAGCTGGGTATCGCCGTGCCGGGTGATTTGGAAGTGACCGGCTTTGACGACCTTTCGGTGCGACGCACCGTCTCGCCCGGCTTTCCCAGTGTGCATGCCGATTGGGAACTGGCGGGCAACGTCGCGCTAGACCTGCTTTTGCAGCACCTGCGCGGCGATCTCAAGCCTCCTGTGGTCTACATGCTCCCCACCACGCTGGTCATTCCCGAAAGCGGGTAGGGGATGCTTTTTGATTTCGCGCACGGCTTATGCGCTGAAATCGAGGGGGCAGTGCCTAGTTTCGCCCGATTTGAGATTGTCCGCCCTCGTGTCGCGGCGCGTTTGCAGCCGCGTTTCGCCCTCGTTTCCAGCGCAGACCAACGACGGAACAAATTGTTCCGTCGTTGGGCATGGCTGGGTCAGCCCATCAAACGCCCAGGCAATGATGCCGCACAAAAGAAGATTGCCGAATTAAAATAGGCGCTCCCCCACTGTGAAATGGTATTGACAGCGAGAAATGAATATGTTATTATTTACGTGTGCCCTGTCAGGCTTAGATCGTGTCATACAGGGCTGCTCCTGCCTCCACTAGCGCCTTTTGCCTTTAAACATGAGAAAATATGTTGACAGCCGGAGGCAAATGTGTTAATATCTATATATGCAATGTAGGGTGTCCAATTGTGTAACACAAGCCACGATCCCCAACATAAAGTAACAACTGCACGCCATAGCATTTTCGTATGTTGTAAACACAAAGGAGAACGTCCATGAAGAACTCTCGGAAGCAATCAGGCTTCACACTGATCGAATTGCTCGTCGTCATCGCCATCATCGCGATCCTCGCCGCCATTCTGTTCCCGGTCTTCGCCAAGGCACGGGAAAAAGCACGACAGACTACCTGCTTGTCCAATGAAAAGCAGCTCGGCCTCGGGTTTTTGCAGTACACCCAGGATTACGATGAGAAGTTCCCGTTTGGGGCGAACCCTGACCCTTTCGCAGGATATGCCACGGGTTGGGCAGGGCAAATCTATTCCTACGTCAAGAGCGCAGGCGTATACAAGTGCCCGGACGACTCAACAGCCGCAAATGGTTCTCAGGTACCCGTCTCATATGCTTATAACTGGAACATTGGCAACACAACGATGGCAACCGGTTTTGATCAAAAAACCGTAATGCCAGCGAGCAATGCGCAGTTCACTAGCACTAGTCGTACTGTAGTTCTGTGTGAAGCGTTCAAGCAAACAGCCGATGTTGCAGGTTCGGTCGGAACAGAAATTGCCTCGGCAGCCGTGTTGGGCACGAATACTGGCTATACCGGTGGGAATACCAACGGTAACGGTGGCGGAATGGTATATCAAACTGGTATTATGCGCTCCGATGCGGCTTCCAGATTAAGTGTAGGGTCGGGTTCTGGGCAAACACCGTCTGCTACTGGTGTTCATTCAGATGGCTCCAATTTCTTGCTGGCGGATGGGCATGCCAAGTGGGCACGACCTGGTGCTGTCTCTGCGGGGGCGACTAATACCGTCGCCGCGAACGATTGTACCGTTGGACAAGGTTTAACCCCAGTGGGAACGGCAGGAAACGGGTCCGCAGCCGGAACCGGTTGCGCCGATCCGATGCTGGCCGCAACTTTCAGCGTCAACTAAGTTCATTTCTAAGAAACAGTGGAAGGCCGGTGCTGGGTTCAACCTTGGCACTGGCCCTTTCCTTTTGTGATTAGGTGCGGGGCAATCATGTGCCACACGCTGGCTTCTTAATCGAGATACATCACTGACTGGAAGCATGTGTCTGGAAGCATGTGTCTGGAAGCATGTGTCTGGAAGCATGTGTCATGGAGTGAACCTGATATGACAAACGACCCCATCCGCGTCATTTTGAAACAATCCACGGCTATGCTGGCACTCGCGGTGGCTGCCGGCATGCTGGGTTCCGCCAAGGCGGGACACGCGCAAACAGCGACATTTGCCGGCATTGACACCACGACTCAGGGCAGCTGGGCAGGCCATTACGGCGCAGATGGCTACACCGTCGTGGGCGGCACAGTGGACACGCCCTCTTACTCCAAAGCTATCAGTGCCCCCAACGCCGCCGTGACAACTTGGAAAACAGTAACTGCCGCAGACCTTGCCAACCTTCGGGATGTCGCCGTGTCCGCTGCCCGGCAGGGTGACGTTCCCAATGCCGGCAACAACGCCGTGGCCGCTGATTTCAATGTCAGGTATGCTCTGACCGCCCTCGACAAATCTGAGGGGGGCAGTGACCGTATTGCCGCCGCATGGCACAACACCGCGAACACCCCCGGCACGTCCTTCACGATCGATGTGCCGATCACGGATACCAAAAAACATCAAGTGGCGCTTTACTGTTTGGATCAGGATAACGGCAGCCGCTTTGAGACGATCCAGGTGAAATCCTCGTCCACAGGAGCCGTGCTGGACACACACAGCATTTCCTACTTCACGTTTGGTCAGTACCTGATTTGGAACGTCACCGGGCATGTGCAGTTTGTTGTGACCCAAACAAGCGGCGCCAATGCCGTCGTCAGCGGTATCTTCTTAGACCCGCCTGCTGCCCCCACGCCGGTTGTAACACTGGGCGCGATCAGTGTTACTCAATATGGCGCCGTGGGCAGCGGCAGCGTGGATAACACCGCCGCGTTCCAAAAGGCGCTTGATGCCGCCGGGCGCACCGGGGCTATTGTCAAAGTGCCCGCTGGTCGGTACTACTTTGGCAGCGCCTCCAACCCCAATCCGGCCCTTGACGTCCCGGCACAAGTGGTTTTGGAAGGTGTCAATGCCGGGGAGCGCAGTTGCCTCGGCGGCAGCCGTGGCACGGCATCCTCCGATGTCACGGAAAAAGGCACCGTGTTTTTAGTTGGTGCGGGCGCGGATGGGACTGTCCCTTTTCTCACCTTGAATGCTAACTCCGCGCTGCGCAATGCGACGATCTACTATCCCCACCAGCCCCTGAGCGCCACAAACGGCTGGAGCGCGCCCACGCCCTATCCCGCGACCATTTACATGGACGGCAATAATGCCAGCGTCGATAACGTGTGCGGCGTCAACCCCTATCTTTTTATCACCAAGTCGCTGGACGGCAGCTCGGTGCGCACAAATGTCCGGCATGTCAGCGGCCAGCCCCTCAGCCGAGGACTTGTTGTGGATGCCGACCCTGATGTCACGCACTACGAAGATATTCACTTTGGGCACACATGGGACAAGAGCCCCGCGATGGCCCGCTGGATGCTTGCCAATGCCTGGGGGTTCGCGATCTACCGTGGCGACGACCTTAAGTTCACGGATTGTTCTGCTGTCGGTTACAATCGCGGCTTTTATTTCGGCTTCTCGCACCTGCCCTCGACCGTAGACCTTGTGCGAGGGCGCAGTGGCCCGTACTCAGGAGGACTCCAGGCCTGCACAGCGGAAAACTGCGCTTACGGCGTTTGGATCGACGCATCACGCCAGGACACCGACATTACCTTTCATGGCTGCGCGTTTTCTTCGAACTTAACGACCCATGGGACGGCAGTCATGATCTCGAACAACGTGGATACCAACGGTAACATGACCTTTGAGGGCTGCCGCTTCTGGCAGGCCAAAGGCCCCTTGTTTATCAACCAAGCCCGAGCCGGGGGGAACATCACAATCGCAGGGTGCAGTTTTGACGCCTGGGGAACACAGTCCACGGGCCTTGATCCCGCAAGCGCCGCTATTACCTGCGGCGACGTGAGCAGCCCGAATGCTCCAAGCGCCAAGACACTGATCGTCAACTGCATCTTCAATCTTGACAAATACACCTATACGGCAACCCCCAGTGTGCAAGGCGTGCTTTTTGAGGGCAACACCACCGTGAACGGCCCGCATATTCAATCGGCGAGCACTCTGCGGCTGCGTCTTTCGAACAAGCGCTTTCTGGCACAGAATACCAGCGTGTCGTGCTGGGCTGGCAGCAATTAATCTTGAGGTTCCTTGCTGATGGAATGGTGCCAAGCAGCATAACTCCCTAACCTGAGAAAATAAACGAAATGCGATCAACAGGAATCTTTGTGAGCACTATGGGGCTGCGTTTCCACGAGCGGGCAATTTGGGCCACGGCAGCAATCCTCGTGGCAGGCATTGCCGTAGGGCTAACACCTCGTCCAGCGCAAGCCGCTCCTGTCATACTGGGCGAGATTGATGTCACTCAAGCGCCTTACAGCGCCAACACGACGGGTGCCGCCGACGACACGGCAGCCTTCCAGCGTGCTCTCAATGCGGCAGCCAATACGGGCGCTCAGGTTAGGGTTCCCGCAGGGCAGTACAAGTTTGCCGGGTCAATTTCCATTCCCGCCTATGTCGTGCTGGAAGGGGTCAACGACGGTGAGCGTTCGTATGCCGGATACATGAACGGCACGGCATCCGGCGATGTCGTTGCCAGCAAAGGCACCGTGTTTCTGGTGAACGGCTCTCGGGGAAAGAGCGACGGGCCCAGTTTTCTCACCTTGAATTCCAACTCAGCACTGCGCAATATAACAATTTACTATCCCCAACAAACCTCCAGCGTCGCGCCCGGCTGGAAAGCGCCCACGGCCTACCCTCCGACCATCAGCCTTCTCGGACACAATGCCAGCGTTGAAAATGTGTGCGGCATTAATCCCTATCTGTTCATCGCAAGTTCCGGCGTTGGAAGCATTATCAGGCGCGTGACAGGGCAGCCGCTTTCCGTCGGCATTAGCACCGACAACGATGCAGGCCCTGCCGGGCAAAGCGGCGCACAAATCGAAGACGTGCATTTTGTGACCACCTGGGACAGCCATGCCCGAATGACCCAGTGGATGAAGACGCATTCGGCAGGCTTCCGCACCTGCCGGGCCGATGAAATTGCCATGCGGAACTGCTCGTGCATGGGCTATCAGTACGGCTTTAGTTTCAATCGTTCCCGTGCGGGAACTGCCTACGGCACGCTGACCAGCTGCAGTGCCTTGCATTGCAGTCAGGACGTTCGCATTACGGCTTGCACTGCCGGAGATGGGGGCGGCTTGGTCTTCGACGGCGGCGGTTTTGGCGATGCGGACGACTGTGCGGCTTTTCTTGCGAACACCAACCAAGGGACTGTCACGTTCAATAGCTGTCGGTTTTTCCAGAGCCCGCGCGGTCTTGTCACGAACGCTTCGGCTGCCGGATCCGTTGTTTCTCTTCTCGCGTGCAGTTTTGACAACTGGTGCACGTCCGTGTCCGGCCCAAGCTCCAGTGTTCCTTGCGTCTTTTGCGGCGATGCTGCTGATCCCAAGGAAGCCAGGGGGAAAACGCGGATACTGAGTTGCAACTTTGGCGTCGATCAATATCAATACACCTACACGCCCGGCGAAGCAAGTGTTTTCTTCAGCAGCAACAGCACCGTCAACGGCATCCGGGTGCAGGTGCCTGCGGGCGCAGCGCCGCCCAGCCCGGACGGCCCGAACTATGTTCAGATCAACAACTTCTAACTGTGCACCTGTTTGCATTGTGTGCGTGTGTGCGGGAGATCATCATGAAATATCTGCGGCTGCGAAATGGAGCGCTGGCGCTGGCAAGCGCGGCAATTCTGAGTGTGGGGGCGCGTCCTGCCCAGGCGGCGACACTGGGCGAGCTTTCCGTGACTGCCTACGGAGCGAAAGCGGACGGAGTCACCGACAACACCCGCGCGTTCCAAAGCGCCCTGAATGCGGCGGCGTCTTCCGGCGCGATTGTGCGGGTTCCTGCGGGCCAGTACTTCTTCAGCGGGACACTGACGGTTCCGGCCCAGGTTATCCTGACCGGAGTCAATGCCGGGGAGCGTTCTTATGTCGGCTACGTGGATATCGGCAACAACGGCGGCGTTGACAGCCAGGATGTGACTGCCAATGCCGGATCTGTGTTTCTGGTGACCAGTGGGGCTGGCAGCGCGGCTGGAACGCCATTTCTGACCCTGAATGCTAATTCGGGCGTGCGAAACGCGACCTTTTATTATCCTGACCAAAAAGACCCGACTGGGCCCGTCAATAAGCCTAACCCGACTGATTGGGTGCCGACAGCTTATCCTTTTACGATCAGTATGACCGGACGCAGCGGCAGTGTCGAGAACGTGACCGGCATCAACCCGTACCAATTCATCATGGCCGCTTCCTCTGATGGGCAGAGCCAGTGCGAGAACATCCGGCGCGTGAACGGCACGCCGCTTCTCACAGGCGTGCTGATCGACAACGACGGCGATGGCTCGGGCGGCAGCACAGACTGTCTGGAAGACATTCACTTTATCCCAGGGTGGGGGAATGGAACCGGCCTCAACTGGGTTTTGGCGCATGCCACCGCCTTCCAAATCAACCATGCCGATGAGATCATCCTCCGCAGCTGCTACTGCTTCTTTTACTTCAGCGCTTATCACTTCGGCCATTCTGCGTCCGGCTCCGCATCAGGGACAATCATCAACTGCGGCTCGGACACGTGCGGCACCGGCGTGCAGGTCGACAATGTGCAATCGACTTTGGGTGGACTGGTGTTTGAGGGCGGCGCTTATTCCGCAACCGGGGCTGGCTTTTCCGTGAACCTGGCAAGCGGCAACAAGGGAAATGTGACTTTCAATGCCGCGCGTTTTTGGGGCCCGGCGACAGGATTGGTGAACAATGCATCGCAGAAAGGCTCCGTGACCACTTTCTATGCCTGCGACTTTTTGGACTGGGGCGACGGAACATTGAACCCCGCTCAGGTCTGCATCACCTGCGGAGACCGAAACAACCCAAGCCGCCCGAGCGGCAAAACGCGCGTTGTTTACTGTCACTTCAAGCGCGACCAGTACACCTACACCTATACCCCCGGCGCGGCGGGTGTTTTGTTCGAGGGCAACAGCCTGGCGCACGGCGTCCACGCGCGGATTGCAGGGCCGATCCTGCCCAGCGCCACCAGCCCCCATTATATCCAGGCGAACAACTTCTGACAGCAGGCATCTTGCCCTCTGCTGTTCTTGAGGACAGCAGGTTTTGGACTCAGTGTGTTATGGCCGGGCAGGGAGTCAATAAAGCATTGAAGACAGATAACAGCGCAGACGAAACCGCTGGAACCCTTGTCAGCACCAGCCCCGCCCCTGTTTCCGGGTCGTGGCGCGCGTTCCTGATAGGCGCGCTCTGCGTCGTCATTTCCGTGTGTTTCGTCACACAAGCCGAAGTTGTGCTGTCGACCGTGCGCATCGGCTATTTGCAATTGCCTCCTCTTGCCATTGCGATGCTGCTGCTCGTCCTGACTTTGAAAAAGCTTCTGCCCTTTTTTAAGCTTTCTTCTTCGGATGTTTTGCTGGTTTACTGCATGGTCTTGGTCGGGGTCATGGTGTCCTCCCATGGCGTCGTGGAAAAGCTTGTGCCGGGGCTGGTTTCGCTGAATTACTTCGGCAACAGCGTCAACAACTGGCATAATCTTTTCGACCCCCATATCCAGCCGAGGCTTGTTCCCTACAATCCCAAAGACGGTCATATGCAGCCGGTCACCGCCGACTACTATTCCGGTCTGCCGCGCGGCGGGACAGTGCCGTGGGGACACTGGCTGCTGCCTATTCTCAACTGGGGCGTTTTAGTCTTCCTGGTGTTGTTCGCGTTTTTGTGTTTAACCGCCATTCTGCGCAAACAATGGGTCGATAACGAGCGGCTGGGCTTTCCATTAACGCAGCTGCCGATTGCGCTCATGGAGGATGGAGATCAGCCTTTGCTGCGCAATCGTTTGACCTGGCTGGGGGCGCTGCTCCCCTTGCTCGTTTTCGGCACAAAGCAGATGCACCAGATCAGCCCGCAGATCCCTGATGTCCCTGTCTTTTTTGTTCTGAACGACCATCTGCCGCTGCCCTGGAACTCGGTCTACTACACGCCTTTCGCGATCTCGTTTGCCGCCATTGGATTGATGTATCTGCTTCCCGTGGATATTTTGTTTTCAATCTGGTTCTTTTTTCTGTTCACGCGGGCACAGCAACTGGTCGCGATTTCCTATAATATCGCCACACCCGGCATGCCGACAATGACCACGCTGCTGTTCACGGGCTACCAAACACTGGGCGCTTATTTTGTCATCGCTGGCTACTTGTTTTGGGCCGCGCGGCGGCATTTGTCCCATGTTTGGGCAGTTGTGCGCGGCCAAGAAAAGCCGGATGATGCCCATGAGCTTCTTCCCTACCGGACTGCGTTTTTCGGCCTGTTCGGCAGCCTCGTCGCCGCGTCGATCTGGCTGTGTTTGATGGGGATGTCGTGGTGGCTGGCGATTGGCGAGCTGGTGGTGTACGTGTTTGTGATTGCGCTGGTGATGGCGCGCTCGACTGCGGAAGCGGGCATGCTGATGACGGAAACAACGTTCCGTCCGGTGGACCTGATCCGCGCGGTCGTGCCGCTGCATGCGCTTGGCGCGGCCAACCTGACGATGCTCGCGTTTTGCGACAACCTTTTCACGCGTGACCTGCGCGGCCTTGTCTTGACCGGCTTTTTGGATAGCGCGAAGATCGGCGACTCTGCCCATGTCCCGCGACGCACCCTGACCCGCGTGTTGTGCGTCGGCGCGGCGTTGGCGTTCGTAGTCGCCGTGGCCTTGAACATCTTTATCCCTTATCATCACGGCGCCAATGCGATGGATCCTTATCTGGAACATTTCAGCCCTACATTCTTTTGGACTGATTATTCGCAGTATGTCAGTTCCGGGGTCATTCCAGGCGCCGACAAGACCTGGCAGATACCGGTCGGGATCGTGTTCGGCACGGTGTTCACGCTGTTTCTGGTTTTCATGCGCGCGACCTTCTTTTGGTGGCCCCTGCATCCGCTCGGCTATGCTCTGGCCGGCTCCTGGACCACGGTTATTTTCTGGTTTCCTTGTTTGATCGCCTGGATTTGTAAACTGCTTTCCATTCGCTACGGCGGCTTGACATTCTATACCAAAGCCCGCCCCTTTTTCCTAGGCATGATCCTTGGCGAGTTTGTTTTTGCCGTGATCTCGGTTCTTTTGAATATGCTGTTTAAGGTAACGCCCCCGGCGTTTCCCTGGACCTAGCCCCTGCGCCGCAGACCTAGCCCCTGCGCCGCTTTAGTCTGTCGCCGTTTCAGGCTGCGGGGGGCAGGGATGGCAAAACGGCGCGCACAACAGTTCCCGCAGCCCCGTGCATAGCCCGTTTCTCATGCCGCCCAATTCTCCTGCTGCGCCTGCTGATATTGACTTGCCGTGAGCGGCAAATAATGCGACTCGAGTGTGTTTTCCAAGAACGACACGCCGCATCCTTTGCGGGTATAGGCAATCACCGCCTGCACGCCTTCGCCGGGATACGACAGGGCATCCGTCAGCGCGCCGAAATCATGCCCGTTTGTGCCGACAGCAGGCACGCCGAATGCCCGGAACTTTTCGGCCAGGGCGTCCATGCCCGCCACCTGGGACGTTGACCCGAAGCCCTGCCAGCCGTTGGCATCCACAATCAATGTCAAAGGAAGGTGACGATGAGCGGCAAAGATGAGGGCTTCCCAGGTCGACCCCTCCTGCCACTCGCCGTCGGATGTCAGGCAATAGAGACGTCCCGGCTCGCTTTTGATCTGCTTTGCCAGGGCAAGGCCGGATGCCAGCGACAGCCCATGCCCCAGGCTGCCGGTGGCAAAAGGAATGTCCGGCAGATGGTTCGGAGAGGGATGGCCGCTGAACCGCGTGCCGTCTTTGTGGAACGAGCACAGGTCGCCGTCACTGACCCGCCCGACCGACCAAAGCGCGATATACAGCGCCCCGGCGCTGTGCCCTTTCGACAGCAGAAACGCATCATCGCATCCTAAAATCCTGTGATGCAGCACCAGCAGCGCGTCCAGGCACGACAGGTTGCCGCCGATGTGCCCGACCCCGCTTTCAAAGTGCATTTGCAGCAGGCGCGCGCGTGCATCCCGCGCGATTGTGGTCAAGTCTGTGCTGTTGTCCATAGAATTGCCCTCGTGCGCCGCCAAGCGCACACCCTGGTATTTCTATCGGCAGAGCAAAGGCAAAACACAGGGGCGATTGCGGCAAAGTTATGTTCCGCGCATGGCGGCCACAAACGCGCGGACAGCCGCCCGGCGCGCCCCGCTCCTGCGGAGCAGAAGGCCCGTGGGACGTTGGAAAGCGTCTTCGGGCGTGAAGGGAATGGCGGCCAAGGCTCCGGCCCGCACTTCCTGCTGCACCGTATCGGCGGGGACAATGGACATGCCGCTGCCGATCTCCACAAGGTTTTTGATGGTTTCAATATTATCGTAGGATGTGACGATGCGTACGCGCGCCCCGGCAATTTTCAAGTGGTCGTCCACCAGGCGGCGGGTGGGAATGTCCATGTCAAACCCAATAAAATCCAGGCCGTCCAGTTGGGCCAGGCTGACACGCTCAAAAGCTGCAAAAGGGTGTTCCGGCGCACAAATCAGCACCATGGCTTCATCGGCAAATGGGATCATCTCCACCCCGCGCCGGGCCGACGGGCAGGCGACAATGCCGATGTCCGCCATGCCCGCGATCACATCCTGGTAAACGCCCGCCGTTTGACGGTACTCCAAATGGACGTTGACACGGGGATGGGCGGCCAGAAACGGCTTCAGGCGCGGCGGCAGCGCATGCAGGCCGACCGAATACACCGTCGCGACACGCACGGTTCCGGCCACGTCATCGCTCAATCCGCGCAGCAGAGCATCCAGGCCGGATGCGTCGCGCAAAAGCTGCTTCGCCCCGCTGTACAAGCGCTGCCCGGCTTCCGTGGGCCGGACAAGCCCGCGTCCCTGTCCCCGGTCGATCAATATTTGCCCGTACTCGCGCTCCAATGCCCGCAGGCGCTGGCTGACAGCAGACTGCGAAACAAAGTTCTTGTCCGCCGCGCGCGAAAAGCTGCCGGTATCCACCAGGTCACAGAATATCTGCAAAGCATCCAAGTTCAGCATGGTGTTTTTTCGTGCATCAGGGACGCATCAGGCTCGTTTTATGGGCTGTGCCGCCTCGTTTTAAGCTTTGAGCAACGGCGGACGGTTTTGTTCCGTCGTTGGTATGCCGTAGGAACGCCGAGTATAACAAGAAGAAACGAGGCTGCAAGCATCAGGCGAGATTATTAGCGCAGCTTATCATAGGCATGATAACATTTCATTTTACTTTTGGCAAGCGGCTAGGTATACTGTGAAAGTTCTCGCGGCGAAAGGACTCCTAGTTATGGCGACGGCGGCCCCGGCTTCCCCCAACTCAAGCAATGAGACAAGCAATGTCAAAGGGCGACTGCATGACCCGTACCTTTGGCACCGTCTGCACTCGGCATCGGGCATTTTCCCCATCGGCTTCTTTTTGATCCAGCATCTGATCGCAAACTCGTATGCCCTGCGCGGCGCAACTGCGTACGACACGGTCATCAAGGTGTACGGCGGGCTGCCATTCGTGGCCGTGCTGGAAGTGGCGCTGATTTATGTGCCGCTCTTGTACCATTCCATCTACGGCATCTGGATTACGATGTACGGCCAGCCCAACCTGGGACGGTATGCTTACGGGCGCAACTGGATGTATTTTCTCCAGCGCATCAGCGGCTTAATCGCGTTCTTCTACATCGGCATCCACGTGTGGAATACGAGCATCGCCAAGTATATTTTGCTATGGCATGGGAGTGCGCACCCCGAAAGCGCGATCAGCTACCAGGCGATGGCCGCGCAGATGTCCAGCCCGTGGCTGTTTGGATTGCAGGCCGTGGGGATTATCGCGACCGTGTTCCACTTCACCAATGGCTGGTGGAACTTTTGTATCCGCTGGGGTTTGACCATTTCGGCCCATTCGCAGCGCCTCAATCAATATATCTGCTGGGGATTATTTTTTGTGTTCACGCTGATGGGCCTGGCGACGATCAACCATCTGCGCGCCGACGGCCTGCGCGGAACAGTCACCGAAGCGCCCGTCGCCGCCGTGATGAAGCACTGACCATCTGAAGCACTGACCATCTATTGATAGGATAAGACGATGCGCATTTGTAAACTATTCCTCGCCGTCGCCATGCTGGCCTTGCTGCCGTCTGTGTCCCGCGCGGCGGGGACACAACTGGAATGGTACGGCCACTCGGCTTTTAAGATTACCACCCCGTCCGGCAAGGTGTTATTGATCGACCCCTGGCTGAACAACCCGACCAACAAGACCGGCGCGGCAGATGTCGCCTCTTTAACGCACGTAGACTACATCCTTATCACGCACGGCCATTTTGACCATGTGGGCGATGCCGACCAGATCGCGCAGGCAACAGGAGCCAAGCTGGTCACCACGTTTGACCTGGGCAACTCGCTGACGACGTATGGCGGCTACCCGGCTGCTCAGGCCGGCATGGACACGGAAGGCAACTTCGGCGGCGAATTGACACTCGCGAACGGGGAAGTGCGCGTCGCGTTCGTGCCCGCCGTGCATAGCTCGACAGTCACGCCGCCCGCCAGCAGCGGCGACAAGAGCATCCACAACGGCGGCAACCCCGGCGGCTTCCTGATCTCTATCCAAAACGGCCCCACCATCTACGACACGGGCGACACGGATGAGTTTGGGGACATGGCGCTCATTCCCAAGCTGCACAAAGTGGACGTGATGCTGTGCTGCATCGGCGACCATTTCACGATGGGGCCGGAGCGCGCCGCCGACGCCGTGAAATTAGTCAACCCGCGCATCGTCATCCCGCAGCACTACGGCACCTTTCCCGCGCTGACGGGCACGCCATCAGCGTTCGGGGACGCATTGAAGAAGTCGGGCGCGAAGGCCAAGATGGTCGTCATGCAGGTGCATCAAACACTGTATTTCTAGCAACGATGCGCGCCAGAGGCGGTACAAAATCTGGGGCAGGGAGTAAACGAGATGGCATGGCCCAAGAAGAACACCCGCGCTGTCACAGTTGATGAAGAATCATATCAATGGCATCTTGACCGTGATGACGTGCTGTCACGCTGGATTGTCATTGGACACCAAGCCGGAAACGGTCAACTGCTTTTCCTTGACCCTTACGATTTATCTACCAGAGCGAGTGTTGTCTGCGGGGCGATCCAGTTTGCTTTGTCCGCTGGCTGGCATCCCCGGCAACGGGCTAAACCAATGCGAGCGGCTTACAACGGTACGGTGTTTTCGGCATTGCCAGAAGACGCTATGCCAGGAACAATGCCATACACGTTAGGAGCAGGACAGTCAAGACAAGGGTAAAGAAATGGAATCCGCACTGTTCAGCCGAGAAGAAGTCGCCCTGCGCGGCAAAGCCTTGTACGCGCACAGCATCCGCAGCCTTGTTGAGAACGAAGCCAACATCGGCAAAATGGTCATCATTGACATTGAAACCGGCGACTACGAAATAGACGACATCGGCATCGTTTCGGCACAGCATCTTCACGCCAAGCGCCCCAACGCCCGTTTGTACGGCATCCGCATCGGCTACAACGTCGCGGAAGCACTAGGCGGTGTTATGGAGCGAACAAAAGCATGATTGTGGGGCAGGTCGTGAACCACCAAGCCTCTTTGCCGGTTACGTTTCGGCTTGCAAATCGGCCTAGTCTCACGATTGAGTTTGTTGTGGACACTGGGTTTGTGGGGTTTCTGACACTGCCATCCTCGGCAGTTGCCGCATTGGGGTTGCCATACCAATTTGATACGCCCGCCAATCTTGCCGATGACAGCGAAGTGCAGATGGCAGTGCATGAGGCAACCATCATGTGGGATGGCGTGGAAACCGTGGTTCGTGTCCTTGCGACCGGCAAGCGACCCTTACTCGGCATGGCATTGCTTATGGGGCAAGAACTTGTCATGTAGTGCATTGATGGTGAAACAGTGACAGTGGACGTACTTTAGCATCTAAATAAAGCGCATACTATTATGGCCCTGCCGCAGCGATACGTTGAAAAAGATTTCTACACCGAGGCCGAGTACCTGGCCTGGAAAGAAGACGCAAAGCCGAAGTGTGAGATTAGGAACGCATAATGAGCATTACAAAAGCTTATGAAGAAGTGGTGGATTTCATTGCCGCAGGCAGCGACTCCGCTTCCGTTGCCGCCTTTCGCCCCTCGGAAACGGCACGGGCGTGCGTCTCCGCTCTTGTCGCACAGGAAAAGCTAGGCGGTCTGAACACAGCGGAAACGGCAGAACTGGAACACTACTTGCAGATGGAGCATTTAATGCGTCTAGCAAAAGCGCGGGCGCGGCAGTTGCTGGCGGCAAAGTAGGTTTGTGAGCATTACCTACATCAGCGCTGCTCTACGTCGTTTAGTGAAAGCGCGCGCCGACAATCTGTGCGAGTACTGCCTGCTGCATGAAGATGACACGTTTTTTGGGTGTGAAGTAGACCATATTATCAGTGAAAAACACGGCGGGCAGACGACAAAAGCTAATCTTGCCTACGCTTGCTTTGTCTGCAACCGCAACAAAGGCAGTGATATTGGCTCATTGGTACCGGAGGCTGGTAGCCTTATCCGCTTTTACCACCCACGGATAGATCGTTGGCATGACCACTTTCAGTTGAGTGAGGGTGATGGGATGACCATTGTCCCGGTCAGTGACATCGGCATGGTAACAGCCCGGATATTTGGGTTCAATAGTGACGAGCGTTTGCTGGAGCGTTGGGCATTACAAGCCGCCAGGCGCTACCCAACCCCAGCGGCACGGCGTCGCATGGACAGATAAAACCGTTAACAAGAGGCGCATACTATCATGGCCCTACCGCAGCGATACGTTGAAAAAGACTTTTACACCGAGGCCGAGTATCTGGCTTTAGAAGAAGACGCGTTGTACAAGTCGGAGTACGTCAACGGCGAAATCCGCATGATGTCCGGCGGCACGCTCAAGCACAGTGCTCTTGCCGTCAATGTGTCTACCGAACTGCGCATTGCATTGCGCAGGCGCAACTGCCTTGTTTTATCTTCAGACGCGAAAGTGCATATCACCTCCGGCTCCTTTCGCTACCCAGATGTTTCGGTGGTCTGCGGCCCGGCCCAATCCTACGAGCAGAACGAAACTGTTCTGACCAATCCTCTTGTGGTGGTAGAAGTGTTATCGGACAGCACGGAAAGCAAGGATAGAGGCGAGAAGCTGCACGAGTACCAGGCAATAGACAGCCTGCAATCGTACCTGTTGGTAGACCAACACACGCCGCGCGTGGAGCAATACGCGCGCAAAGACAACGGCCACTGGGATTATCAGGCCGTGCAGGGATTGGAAGGCACAGTGACAATCCCCGCGCTGGAAGTCACGCTGGCTCTGGCGGACATCTATGAGGGCATTGACTTTGGAGAAACACGCAATGGCTGATGCTGTCCGCACTGCCTCCGCTGAGGCTATCTGCGGCCTGTTGGACGGCGACGGGCAGTTCCTTGCCCCAGCGCGTCTGCTGTCCGACCTGACCGAAGAACAGGCGATGGCCGTACCGCCCGGCTCGCCCTATTCCATCGCGCAAGTGGCAGCCCATCTGCGCTTTTGGCAGCAGCGAGAAATCGTGTGGGCGCGCGGCGAGACCCCGCCCAAAGTGGACGATTTGGAGGCGACATTCACTGCGCCGCCCGCCGGAACATGGCACCCGTTGGTGCAGGACGTGCTGGCGTGCATGGAACAGCTTAAACATCTAGCGCGCGAGCAGGCCGCCCAGCCATCGGTGGCATACAACAATGGCACGGTGGGATACGGACTGGCAACCTCCGCCCTGCACAACGGCTACCATTTAGGGCAGATAGTTCTGCTCAGACGAATGCAGGGGTTTTGGCCGCCAGCAGGCGACGATAACGACTGGTGACGCAGCAGTTTTAGGAACGCACAAGCGGCGGCAGGTGTTTTAACAACAGACAAGTGAGGAACTGACATGGCGACAGTAGCAAGCAACACAAAGCCCAAAGTAATCGTGGTCGGCGGCGGCCTGGCGGGCCTCATGACAACGATCAAGATCGCCGAAGGCGGCGTCCCCGTCGAGCTGTTTTCATTTGTGCCCGTCAAGCGCAGCCATTCCGTGTGCGCGCAGGGCGGCATCAACGGCGCGGTCAACACCAAGGGCGAGGGCGACAGCACCTACGAGCACCTAGATGACACAGTCTATGGCGGCGACTTCTTAGCGAACCAGCCGCCGATCAAGCATATGGCGGACAATGCCCCTGGCATCATCAACCTGCTGGACCGCATGGGCGTCATGTTCAACCGAACGGGCGAGGGCCTGCTGGACTTCCGGCGCTTCGGGGGTACGCAGTACCATCGCACGGCCTATGCGGGTGCGACAACCGGTCAGCAATTGCTGTACGCCTTGGACGAGCAGACGCGCCGCCACGAAGTGGCGGGCGACGTGGTCAAGCATGAGTTCTGGGAGTTCCTCAGCATCGTCAAAGACGATGACGGTGTTGCCAAAGGCATCATTGCCCAGGACCTGCGCTCCATGCAGATCAAAGAGTTCCGCGCCGACGCTGTCGTGCTTGCCACCGGCGGGCCGGGCATTGTCTACAACCGCAGCACCAACAGCGTGATGAACACGGGCACAGCCGCCAGCGCCGTTTATCAGCAGGGGGCTTGGTACGCCAACCCCGAGTTTATCCAGGTACACCCGACCGCTATTCCCGGCATGGATAAATTACGCCTGATGTCCGAGTCGGCGCGCGGCGAGGGCGGGCGCGTCTGGGTGCCGCGCAAAGCAGGTGACGAGAGAAGGGGCGAGAATATCCCCGAAGCCGAGCGTCTCTACTTCCTGGAAAAAAAATACCCTGCCTACGGCAACTTAGTTCCGCGTGACATCGCGACGCGCGAAATCTTCGACATTTGTGTCAACCAAAAAATGGGCGTGTACGGACAGAACCAAGTCTACCTGGACTTGACGCATCTCGATAAAAAGCAGATTGACATCAAACTCGGCGGCATATTGGAAATTTATGAAAAGTTTATTGGCGAGGACCCGCGCACCACGCCGATGCGCATCTTCCCCGCCGTCCACTATTCCATGGGCGGCCTGTGGGTGGGCTTTGTCAAGGACGAAAAAACCGGCGGCCTGGTAGAAGGCGACCCGCGCAACCAGCAGACCAACATCCCCGGCTTGTTTGCGGTCGGCGAGTGCGAGTACCAGTATCATGGAGCCAATCGTTTGGGTGCGAATTCTTTGCTGTCTTGTTTGACCGGCGGGCAATTGACCGGGCCGGGCGTGGTGAACTATGTCAAGCACCTGCCCCAAAGCACGTTTGATCTGCCGCCTGCCATATTTGAGCGCGAATGTCAACTGCGTCAGTCTCAATATGATGCCCTGACACAATCGACGGGCACGGAAAATCCGTATCGCCTGCACGAAGAATTGGGCGACATCATGACCGACAACGTTACTGTTGTTCGTTACAATGACAGGCTGCGGGCCACCGATGCCAAAATCCAGGAGCTGCAAGAACGTGTTGAGCATGTGTCTATTGCAGACTGCACAAGCTGGACAAACCAACTGGTGCCGTTCACCCGTCAATTGAAAAACATGCTGCATTTGTCGCGGGCCATTGTCCAGGGCGCGCTGGCGCGTGACGAATCGCGCGGCGCGCATTACAAGCCTGACTTCCCCAAGCGTGACGACGAGAGGTTCCTAAAAACTACCCTGGCCGAATGGACCCCAGACGGCCCGCGCTTGTCTTATCAAGAAGTGGATACATCCCTGATTAAGCCGCGCCTGCGCAACTACGCAGCGGAAAAGAATGATGCCGGCACAGCCACACCCACCGCGGAGGCCGCTAAAGACACTCTTGCCGAAACAACGCAGGGCAAGAATGGCAACGGCCTGAGTAACGGCGTCGGTGCAGGCACAAATGGCGCGAACGGCATTGCCTCCCTTGGCGCAGGCGTAACCGGCGCAGACAGAATGGAGATGCAGATCGCTGCTGGCGCTAACGAAGGCGGCAACGGTGACCAGCTCACCACCCGTCCGCCCGAAGCGCGCCGCGATACCACTTACGGTGCCGACGACAACGAAGAAATAGCGGAAGCAGGCAAAAGCTGGCTGACGGGCGCGAACCAACTCAACGATGCCGACCCTGTCAAGAAGGGCAACGAAGTATCGCAGCGCGGTGAAGAAACTACGGCCCATTAGTTTCTGCCCGCGCGCATTAGAAAGATAATTGATATGGCGGATACAAAAAGCATCGTGATTAAGATCAAGCGGCGTGCCAACCCCGACAGCGCCGCTTATTGGGAAGAATTTGAGATACCGTATCGTCCCAACATGAATGTCATTTCGTGCTTGATGGAGATACGCAAGAACCCCGTCACGCGCGAAGGCAAACAAACTTCTGCGCCCGTTTGGGAAATGAACTGCCTGGAGAATGTGTGCGGAAGCTGCACCATGCTCATGAACGGCCGCGTCGGACAGTCCTGCGCCACCCTGGTGGACAATTTGCAGCAGCCGATTACGCTGGAACCGATGTCCAAGTTTCCTATTGTCAAGGACTTGTCGGTGGATCGCTCGCGCATGTTCCAGAACCTCAAAAAGATACGCGGCTGGATCCCGATTGATGGCACCTATGACCTTGGCCCCGGCCCGCGTATTGCCGAGCGGGACCGCCAGGAAGCGTATGAGTTTTCCAAGTGCATGACTTGCGGGTCTTGTCTTGAGGCCTGTCCTCAAGTCAACGAGCATTCCAACTTTATCGGCCCTGCGGCAATCGGACAGGTGCGCTTGTTCAACTCGCACCCTACCGGGTCTATGAACAAAGAAGAACGGCTCGCGGCCATCGCCGGGGCAGACGGCGTGACATCGTGCGGCAATGCGCAAAACTGCGTCAAAGCCTGCCCGAAAGAAATCCCCCTCACCAAAGCCATTGCCGAGATGAACCGCGACGTGACCCTGTACAAGTTCAAGAAGTTCTTTCGGGGGAAATGACGGGACAATAAAAGCCGTCGGCAAAGGCCGCAATGTCCGCAATGTCTAGTTTCGTCCGGCAATTCTTTGATGTGCGGCATCATTGCCTGGGCGTTTGTGGGGCTGACCAACAACGGAGCAATTTGTTCCGTCGTTGGTTTGCGCTGGCAGCGAGGGGGAAACGCGGCTGCAAACACGGCGCGACACAAGGGCAGGCAATGCCAAACCAAGCAAAACCAGACACTCCCTTATTTTTTGTCCCACGCCAAATTGGGGTACAAGATGGGCAGCACTGTTGACAAACGACACACCCGTTTTAGGAGAACACACATGTCCTTGCCCCTCAAATTAGATTACGGTTACCTCGCACCCGATGTTGACCTGGACGAAGTCAAAGCTTTTCAGGACAACGTCGATCTGGCCGCCAAGAAAGTCACACAGGGCGGCGGATTAGGCGATGATTATCTGGGATGGGTTGATCCCGGCAAGATCGTTTCCGCCCAGGAACTCAGCACAATCAAAGATCTGGCGAAGCAGATCCAAGACACGTCGGATGCGTTGGTTTCAATCGGCATTGGCGGGTCATATCTCGGCGCGCGGGCCGTGATTGAAGCCCTCGGCGACGGCAGCGGCCCCAATGTTCTGTTTGCGGGCAACTCGTTATCGGCTCATGAGCATGAGAAAGTGCTGAAAGCCGTCACAGGCAAGAAGTTTTCCATCAACGCCATTTCCAAATCCGGCACGACGACGGAGCCTGCGGTCGCATTTCGCATCTTCCGTAATCTACTAGAGCAGCAGGTGGGGAAAGACCAGGCGAAAAAGCAGATAGTCGCCACGACCGATGCCAAAAAAGGCGCGCTGCGCAAGTTCGCCGAGGAAGAAGGCTATGCCACACTCAACATCGCGGACGATGTCGGCGGTCGTTACTCGGTGCTTTCGCCTGTGGGCTTGCTGCCAATTGCCGTCGCCGGCATTGATATTGACGCGCTTTTGCAGGGAGCCAAAGATGTCGCTGCCGCCTGCCAAACAACCGATGTCACTAAAAATCCCGCATACTTTTATGCCGCCGCGCGCAACTTTTTGTATCGCAAGGGCTACAATGTCGAACTCTTTTCCAGCTTTGAACCAAGATTATCCTCTGTGGCTGAGTGGTGGAAACAATTGGTGGGCGAAAGCGAAGGCAAAGACCATATTTCTTTGTTCCCCGCGAGCGTGCAGTTGACCACGGACCTGCATTCCATGGGGCAGTATATTCAGCAGGGGCGACGCTTTTTGATCGAAACCTTTGTGATTGTGGACGGCGGCGAGCCGAGCCTGGCTATTCCTCCGGCTGAAAATGATTTGGATGAGCTGGGTTACCTTCAGGGCAGGCCGATGAGCGAAGTCAACAAGGCTGCCTACCAAGCGACCGCGCTGGCGCACCACGACGGCGGCGTCCCGAACTCCACGGTTCACCTGGATGCGCTGAATGCCTATACTTTGGGCGCGCTGCTGTACTTTTTCGAGCGCGCGGTCGGCGTCAGCGGCTATCTCATGGGGATCAATCCGTTTAATCAGCCTGGTGTGGAAGCGTACAAGACCAACATGTTTGCGCTTCTGGGCAAGCCGAAGTTTGAGGAAGCCACCAAAGATGTGCAGGCGCGCCTTGCCGGTGAAAAGAAAGATACGGTTGTCAGCTTTGGCTGACGGCACATAAAAACAAGGGCCGGAGGCAACAGCCTCCGGCCCTTGTTTTTGTCCTATTGGAGCACAGGCAGCAGAACCCCGGCTCCCTTTACAGCTTGACGTTGGTGCCGTTGATGGGCTTCCTGTTCTCGTTCATGGCCGCCATTGCATCGTCCAATTTGCTGTAATCGTTGCCCTTCATCAGGCGGTCAACGGTTTCTTTCATTTCGCCCATGTCAAAAGACGGAATGCCGCTGGCGGGAGCAGTCGCAAGATCAGCCAACGGATGACCGTCGGGGTGACCGTCCACAACGCTCAGCGGGCAGCCATCTTCAGGATGGCTGCCGTTGAACACTTCGCTCAGACGCTGGCAATCGTTATCGCTGAACCGATACAAAGTGGCGTGCAGGCCCTTGGCGTGAAACTCTGCCGTTTCCGGTATCTTGGTATTGGAGATGTCCGGGATGGGGCGCATCGTGGGGACGCTGACACCCGTCAGTTTTTCCAAAGCGACCGTGCAGGCCAGTTGGTGAACACCCCCAGGGGTCAGCAAATAACCGCACAAACGCTTGGCAACCGGGTTTGTGGTTGATTCATACACACGCAACTTGCCCATACGCGCCCCGGACTCTAGAAAGAAGTTGTGCAGCATGTCCAGCACCAGGTTGCCCGAGCTAAACACATAATCACCCTGCCACGGCTGCCCAAGAAAGTTGGCGACCAATGAACTGTTGCCATTGGTGAGGAATTGATGCCGGATACCGTTCTTGTCGTTCCTGTCGATCAAAGGCGAGTCTTCGGGCGGAGCGTTGAATAATACCTCACGTAAAAACAAAAAAAGCCCCCTCGCGAATGGCGAGAGGGCGGGGGAGATCAACTCAACTCGCTGTCGATGGAGTAAGCGCACTGGGAACTTTAAGGCGTGCGGCCAGCTTTTCGCCGTCGCTGTCTATGACAATCGTATCTCCCTCGCGGAACTCGCGGCGCAAGATGCCTGATGAAATGGGGTTCTCCACCATGCGCTGAATGGTTCGTTTGAGCGGACGCGCGCCGTAAAGAGGATCAAAGCCTGTTTCGGCGATCAATTCTTTGGCGGCTTGCGAAACTTCCAAGTGCATCTTGCGGTCGGCGAGTAATTTGCGCGTTCCCGCGAGCAGCAAGTCCACGATCTGCGTGATTTGGGCCTGGTTAAGCGCATGGAAGACAATAATCTCGTCTATTCGGTTCAGCAGCTCAGGGCGGAAATGCAGTTTCAGATCACCCATGACGCGGGCTTTCATCTTGTCATAAAGGTTTTCTTGTTCCATGGGGGACGCATCAATCGGCATGGCTTCAATGTGCTGGCTGCCGATATTGGAAGTCATAATCACGACGGTGTTCTTGAAGTCCACCGTCCGGCCTGCGCTGTCAGTGAGACGCCCGGCATCGAGCAATTGCAGCAGAATGTTGAACACATCCGGGTGCGCTTTTTCGATCTCGTCCAGCAGGACAACTCGGTACGGGCGGCGGCGCACGGCTTCGGTCAATTGGCCGCCTTCATCGTAACCCACATAGCCAGGCGGGGCACCGATGAGACGGGCGACAGAATGTTTCTCCATGTATTCGGACATGTCAATACGCACCATGGCATCGGGATCGTCAAACAGAAACTGGGCCAGTGCGCGGGCAAGTTCGGTCTTGCCCACGCCCGTTGGGCCTAAGAATAGGAATGAGCCAATGGGACGGTGTGGGTCTTTCAGGCCCGCACGGGCACGACGGATGGCTTCGCTGACGGCTTCAATAGCGACCTGCTGGCCGATCACGCGCTCGTGCAGGGTTTGTTCCATGGATAAGAGTTTTTCGGCTTCTTCCTCAAACATACGCGTGGCGGGAATGCCCGTGGCTTTGGAAATGAGCTCGGCGATGTCGTGTTCATCCACAATGCTATCCACGCCCTGCTCGCGAAACCAGGCTTCGCGGCGCTCGGTGAAATCTTTGCGCAGAGCCACTTCTTCATCACGCAGGCGGGCGGCTTTTTCGTAGTCGCGGCTGTCGGCGGCGGCGCGGCCTTCCTGCATCAACTGAGCAAGGTGGCTTTCCATTTGCTTGATGTCATCGGGCAGGCTGCTGGCTTCAATGCGTATCTTAGACGCGGCTTCGTCGATCAAATCAATCGCTTTGTCGGGCAGGAAACGCTCGGTGAGATAGCGATGCGAAAGCTCGGCGGCGGCGACAATGCCGCTGTCGGCAATCTTGACTTTGTGATGCGCCTCGTACTTGTCCCTCAAGCCTTGCAGGATAAGAATAGTATCGGCGACGGAAGGCTCCCCGACAACGATGGGCTGGAAGCGACGCTCCAAAGCCGGGTCTTTTTCGATGTTCTTTCTGTACTCGTCCAAGGTGGTTGCGCCGATACATTGCAGCTCGCCTCTGGCAAGCGCGGGCTTGAGCATGTTGCTGGCGTCCATTGCCCCCTCAGCCGCGCCCGCGCCGACAACCGTGTGCAGCTCATCCAGAAACAAAACGATATGGCCCTGCGCTTTGCGCACTTCATCCATGACGCCTTTGAGACGCTCCTCGAACTCGCCCCGGAACTTGCTGCCCGCCACCAGTGCGCCCATGTCAAGGGCGAGCAAACGACGGCCTTTTAAGTTCTCGGGGACATCTCCTTTGGCGATCTTTAACGCGAGTCCTTCGGCAATAGCTGTTTTGCCCACGCCTGGATCGCCAATCAGAACTGGGTTGTTTTTTGTGCGGCGCGACAAAATTTGTATGGTGCGCTTGATCTCTTCTTCGCGGCCAATCACGGGGTCGATCTTGTCTTCCCGCGCGAGCTGGGTGAGGTCGCGGGAGAAACGCTCCAGCATGCGGTACTTTTCTTCCGGGTTTTCGTCGGTCACGCGCGCACTGCCGCGCACGTTTTGCAGCGACCGATAGACTTTTTCCTCGTCTACGCGCTGCGCCTTGAGAAGACGGGCCGCCCCGCCGTCGGCTTCTTTGATCAGGCCCAGCAGGAGATGCTCCACGCCGATATATTCATCTTGAAGGCGCTGCGCTTCTTCGCGCGCCAGCTCAAAGACCAGCTTGATGCGTGGGGTGATATACACCTGCGCGGTCGTGTCGGCATATTGAACCTTCGGGACGCGGGCAAGGGCGTCTTCCACGGTTTTGGTCAGCGCGCGAATATCCACGCCTAGCTGCTGCAATATCTGCACGGCCAGGCCATCGTTCTGCTCCAGCATGGCGAGCAACAAATGCTCGGTGTCTAGCTGCGTGTGCTTGTAGCGTATTAATATGTTTTGCGCGGCCTGAACTAATTCGCGGGCGCGCTCGGTAAACTTTTCAAACATCCTAGTTTGTTTCTCCTTCCTCGTCCTCGTCTTTCACGTGCGACCAGTCGCGCAGGGATGCTTCCACGGCGCGCAGCAATGTGTCCAGGCGCTCGCCCTCGGCATCCCGCTGCTGCAATTGATCCATCAAGGCAAAGATATATTCCACGCCCTTGAGATTAATCCCAATATCCTGCGTGAAGTGCTGTATCTGCTGCAATCGTTCAATGTCCCGGTCGGAATAAAATCTATTCTTGCCCACTTTGCGCGGCTTCACCAGGCCCATCCGGTCGTACATGCGCAATGTCTGCGCATGGATGGGCTTTGCTTGTTCGCCCTCATGCAGGGCGATGCGATGTACAGGCCGCACCAGTTTTGCAGCAATGCTGATGGTGTAAATCGGCTCGTCTTTGTCTTTGGTCAGGGCCATGAGTTGCTACCCTCCCACTTTGACGGCATCCTGACGCAATTTGGCAAGCTCGGTTAAAAGCTCTTTTTCGCGCGGCGATGGGTCTTTCGGGACAGTCAGGCGGGCGCGGGCATACAAATTGCCATTACTCGCCCCTTTGCTTTTCAGAACCGGCATGCCCTGGCCTGTCAAACGAAACTTCTGCCCGGATTGCGTGCCTGCGGGGATCGGCAGCGTTTTGCGTCCCCCCAATGTTTCCACCCCGGCCTCGCCGCCCAGGGCCGCGACCGTATAGGGCACTTCAAAATCCGTGGTCAGGTCATCGCCCTGACGCTCAAACCGGGCGTTCTCCTTGACTTTCACCTTCAAATACAAATCGCCGCCGCTGGCTCCCTGACCGGCCAGCCGAATGCGCTGCCCATCCGCGACGCCTGCGGGAATTTTGATGTCGGTCAATCGCTTTTGCCTGGTCACATGGCCTTCGCCATGGCATTCCGGGCATTCTTCCAATGCCTGACCTGTGCCGCCGCATTGCGGGCAGGTGTTGTTGCCGAAAAAGCCGCGTCCGCCCTTGGTTTTTCCGGTGCCGCCGCACATGGGGCAGGGCTTGTTTTTGCCGGATGGGATTGCGCCCGCGCCTTGGCAGCGTCCGCATGTTTCCGGCAGGCTGATGCTGAACGACCGGGTCGCGCCTTTGTACGCTTCTTCCAACGTGATTTCAACGGGATATTCGACATCCTGCTGCGCGCGCGCCGGGCTTTGGCCTGCCCGGTTGAAGCCGCCAAAGCTGCCGTGCCCCGCAGGGCCGGCCCCGCCGAACAGCGATGACAAAAAGTCGTCAATGCCGCCCGCCCCGCCAAAATCCTGTTCGGCATACCCGCCGGGCGCGTAAGACGACCCGCCGGGCCTGGCCGCGCCGCCGCCCTGCGTCACAGCCTTCCATTGATCGCCGTACTGGTCGTACTTGGAGCGTTTGTCCGCATCGGACAGCACGTCATACGCTTCGCCGATTTCTTTAAACTTGTCTTCCGCCTTTTTGTCGCCCGCATTGACATCCGGGTGATGCTGGCGCGCAAGCTTGCGATACGCCGATTTGATTTCTTTATCGGTCGCTGTTTTGGGCAGTCCCAGTATTTTATAGTAGTCTTTGTAGTCAACCGCCATGCGCGTCTCCTGTTTCACTGACTTGAGTATGCTGCTGTCAATCTATCTAACGCGTTTGGCACCGATGAAGTTCCCCTGGGCATCCCGCAGGATATTATCAGCGCTGCTGACGGCTTTCCAGCGTGTACCCAAGGCTCTGCACTCGCATTGCGAGCCTGTACCACTTGCATTGCGAGCCTGTATCCGAGGCTTTGCACTCGCATTGCGAGCCTGTACCGACGACGGAACAAATCCGTCCATCGTCGGTACGGGCTTGTCACGCTGGATACACGCGGGAGAAATGCCTGGGCAACACGAGCGTTTTTTTCACGCCCGCTCGTTTAGCCTGTGCAAGAGTGGGTATGAAAGAAAAGCACGGCGGCGCATCACGCAATTGGCGGCGCGCCCCAACAGCCTCTCAAGGAGAATGAACATGCCGGATACCGACACCCAAACGTCGCCGCCGCTGACCGAACAAGTCGCGGACAAAGTTTCGCAGCAAACGCAGCAAGTCAAAGAACAAGCCCAGCAGGCGGTTCAGCAAGGTCAGCAAAAAGTCAACCATCTGTGGGAACTGGGCCGCTCCCAGTTTCGCGGCGCATTGACCGGCCAAAAAGACCGCGCCGCCGACGCTATCGGCAGTGTCGGGCAGATGCTTGCGCAATCGGCCAGCACGATGCGCGAACAAGGGCAGCCCGCCGGCAGCGCACTGGCCGACAGCCTGGGGAAAAGGGTCACCACGCTTTCCGACACAGTGCATCAAAAGGAAATCGAAGAAATCCTGGCCGATACCGAAGACTTTGCGCGCCGCCAGCCTGCGGCGTTTCTTGTGATCGCGGCACTGCTCGGTTTTCTGCTCGCCCGGTTCCTGAAAAGCTCCGGCGAGGCCGCCAGCGCTTCTTGATTATTTTACGGAAAGGAACCTCACATGGACAACACAGAAGAGCGCGGCGCGTTTGCGCGAGTGCTGGACCAAAATCCCCTGGCGCTGGGTCTGGTCGTTTTAGCGCTGGGCGCATTGATCGGCGCGCTGATCCCTGAGTCGCGCCAGGAAAACGAGTGGATGGGCGACACGCGTGACCAGCTTGCGCACAAGGCCCAGGAAACCGCGACCGATATTGCGTCCAAAGTCAGTGTCGTGGCCGCTACGGCGGGCAGCGCGGCGCACGATGCCCTGGACACGGCCAAGGGAGCCGCCCAGGATGCGTTTACCGAAGCTTTGGGCACGGTGAAAGAAGAAGCCAAGCACCAGGGCTTGATCCCAGACGCTCCCACTGCGTAAACGACGCAAAAAAAGGCGGCCCGGACATTCCGGGCCGCCTTTTTTGTGTCCCGCCTAGCCTGCGGAAACGGTAACTTTCTTGGGCTTGGTCGCCTCCGACTTGGGAAGATGCACTTCCAAAACGCCGTCTTTGTAGGAGGCACTGACGTTCTCGCTTTGTACAGGGACGCCGATAGTGAACGACCGCTGGAACGTGCCATACGCGCGCTCAATGCGGACATAGTTGTCTTTGCGCTCTGTGTCATCAAAGCGGCGCTCACCTTTGATGGTGAGTGTGTCTCCAGTCAGCTCAATGTCGATATCTTCTTGCCGGAGGCCAGGCAGCTCGGCTTTGACCACAATTTCGCTGCCATCCTCGGCGATGTCCACGGCGGGCGCCCAAATGCGTGTAGACGCGTGTTCGGCATTGCCTCGTACCATGCCGCTGCCCCGGTCGCTGGTTTCAAACAAACGGTTGACTTCCCGCTGCAAGCGGGCCATATCCTCAAAAGGATCGAAACGAACGATGTTTGCCATAATTAGTTTTCCTCCATTGGGGTGTGGTTTGCGTGTGCCTACGGCGGCACCCCGCGCCGTCCGAAGGGCTGGGGAAGGGCCGCACATGGGGCGCGGCCCTTCACAGGGAGCTATTCGCTTTTGAACTCGGCATCAATGACGTCATCGGATGCGTGGGCATGCGCGCCATGCTCGGCATCACCCGGAGCCGCGCCGGGCTGGTAGCCGTTGTCGCCGCCTGTCCCATTGGCGCTTGCGCCGTCCGCCGTCTGCTTGTACAAAATCTCGCTGAGCTTGTACGAGGCCTGCTGCAACTCTTCCGTAGCCGACTTCAGCCGCGCGTTGTCATCCTCGCCCAAAGCGTTCTTGACGTTCTGGATAGCGGTTTCGACACTCGCCTTTTCATCGCTGGGGACTTTGTCGCCCAGGTCTTTAAGCAAGCGCTCGGTCTGGTAGACCGTCTGGTCGGCCTGGTTGCGCACTTCAGCTTTTTCGCGGATCTGCGCATCATCTGCGGCATGCTCCTCGGCCTCGCGCACCATGCGCTCGACATCGCTCTTGTCCAGAGTGCCCGCACCGGAAATGGTGATGCGCTGCTCTTTGTTGGTCGCGCGGTCTTTGGCCGATACGTTGACAATGCCGTTGGCGTCGATGTCAAACGTCACTTCCACCTGCGGCACGCCACGCGGAGCCGGGGGAATGCCGGTCAGCTGAAACCGTCCCAGCAATTTGTTTTGGCTCGCGAGCTGCCGCTCGCCCTGGTAGACAACCACGTCCACGGCTGTCTGACCATCGGCTGCCGTAGAAAACGTTTCCGACTTGCGCGTCGGGATCGTCGTGTTACGATCAATCAATTTGGTGAACATATCGCCCAATGTCTGAATGCCCAAAGACAGCGGCGTCACATCCAAAAGCACAACATCCTTGACTTCGCCGCCCAGGACGCCTGCCTGAATAGCCGCGCCGATGGCGACGACTTCATCCGGGTTCACGCTTCGATTGGGTTCTTTGCCGCCGCCCAATCGCTTGACCAGATCCTGAATGGACGGAATGCGCGTTGACCCGCCGACCAGAATAATCTCGTCGACGTCTTTGGCTTCAATGCCCGCATCAGACAGTGACCGCTTGAAAGGCTCTTCGGTGCGAGCGACTAGGTCACGGGTCAGGTCGTCAAACTTCGCCCGTGTCAGGGTGACATCCAGGTGCTTTGGCCCTTCGGCATCCGCCGTGATAAACGGCAGGTTGATATTGGTCGTCACCACATTGGACAGTTCTATCTTGGCCTTTTCCGCCGCCTCGCGCAGGCGCTGCATGGCCTGCTTGTCTTTGCGCAGGTCAATACCCTGCTCTTTCTTGAACTCGTCGGCGGTGAAGTCCACAATGCGCTGGTCGAAATCGTCGCCGCCCAGCCGCGTGTCGCCCGCCGTGGAGCGCACTTCAAACACGCCATCGCCGACGTCCAGCACGGACACGTCAAATGTCCCACCGCCCAGGTCATAGACTAAGATTGTTTCGTTCTTCTTTTTGTCCAGGCCATACGCCAGAGCCGCCGCCGTGGGCTCGTTGATAATGCGCAGCACGTTCATGCCCGCAATCTTGCCCGCATCCTTGGTCGCATTGCGCTGGGCGTCGTTGAAGTACGCCGGGACGGTAATAACCGCCTGGTCTACTTTCGCGCCCAGATACGCTTCTGCGTCGGTCTTGAGCTTTTGCAAAATCATTGCTGATATTTGCTCCGGCGTGTAGTTGGTGCCGTCAATCGAAACTTTGTCATTGGTGCCCATCTTGCGCTTGATGGAGATGACCGTGCGGTCCGGGTTGACCACGGCCTGACGTTTAGCCGCGTTGCCCACCAGCCGCTCGCCGGTCTTGGTAAAGCCGACAATGGAAGGCGTGGTGCGCGCCCCTTCGGCGTTTGCGATCACGGTCGGCTCCCCGCCTTCCAGCACCGCGACGACCGAGTTGGTCGTCCCTAAGTCAATACCTACTGTTCTGCCCATGTTAAATTACTGCCTCTCGAATGTGTTTTTAGAAATTAAGCTGCTGTGTTTTGTTTAACCCTGCACTCGTTTATTATATTGCTTGAGTGCGTTGTTGTCAATCTTTCTAACAAAACGGTGTATACTATTGTTCCTGATATTCTTATTATTTTGCAAAATTTTTTACACATGGGTTGATGAGGCGCAGCTTTGTGAGGAACGAATAGGTATAGCCCTTTGTTCAAGCACACGTGACTTTTTTACAACCGAAAGGATAAACACATGACAGCAACTGCCACCTCGCCCAATGCCGCGGCATCCGGCACATTCACTCTTGGCGGCGACTTGGTCGTCAACCGCCTGGGCTTCGGAGCCATGCGCATCACGGGCAAAGGTATCTGGGGCGAGCCTTCCGACCGCGGCGAAGCCGTGCGCGTCCTGCGCCGGGCCATCGAGCTGGGCGTCAATTTCATCGACACGGCGGACTCGTATGGCCCGTATGTTTCCGAGGATATTATCGCCGAAGCCCTCTTCCCCTATCCCAAAGATCTGGTGATCGCCACCAAAGGCGGCCTGACCCGCCAGGGGCCGGACCAGTGGCTGCCCGTGGGTCGTCCCGAGTACCTGACCCAGTGCGTAGAAATGAGCCTGCGCCGCCTCAAGTTAGACACTATTGACTTGTATCAACTGCATCGGTTTGATGCCAAAGTGCCCAAGGAAGAAACACTTGGCGCATTGAAGAAGATGCAGGATGAGGGCAAGATCCGGCACATCGGCCTGTCCGAAGTGTCCGCGCAGGAAATTGACGACGCCCGCAAGATCGTCCCCATTGTTTCCACGCAGAATTTGTACAATCTCAGCAACCGTCAATCCGAGGAAGCCCTGGACTACTGCGAGAAAAACAACCTGGGCTTTATTCCCTGGTTCCCTGTCGCGGCGGGCGACCTCGCCCGTCCCGGCGGCGTGCTGGACGAGGCGGCCAAGAGCCACGATGCCTCCATTGCGCAATTGGCCCTGGCCTGGCTGCTCAAGCGCTCCCCGGTTATGCTGCCCATTCCCGGCACATCGTCCGTGGCGCACCTGGAAGAAAACGTCGGCGCATCCCAGGTTTCCCTGACAGACGCCGAGTTTGAGGCTTTGTCGCAGGCCAAGTAAACCGTCACGCAAAGCAGGGCGGCTCCCAATGGGAGCCGCTCTGTTTTTGTGTCAAGTGTACTTCGTATTCAGCCTCAGCTTTTCTGCCCTGCCTGCCAATCCCACGCCGCCCGCGCGATTTTTGCAATCACTGCCTCGCGCGTCATCGTGTCCGCTTTCGTGTCCGACACAAATACCACCACCGCGAGGTGCCTGCCATCGGGAAGCGTCACTAGGCCCACGTCATTTGTCGCCCGCGTCAAGCCATTCTCCGTCCCGCTCGCCCCTGCTTTGTGCGCAACAAGTGTGCCCTTTGGCAACAGCCCTTTAATCTGATGCATTCCTGATTTACTGCCGACCATGAGACTGAGCAGCAGGCTCCGACTGGATGCCGACAGGCCTTTGCCCTGCTGCAAAGCGCGCAGCAGGCCCGCCATTGCTATTGGTGTTGCCCAATTTTGATACTGCACCTGCGCGCCCTGTGCCATTGCCTTTTCCGTGGTTGTTACCATGATGTTCTGCACACCTAGTGCGCGCAGATACGCCGTCACATGCTCCGGGCCGCCGACAATCTTGAGCAGAACGTCTGACGCCGTGCAGTCGCTGACACTCATCATTGCGTCCAGCAATCCTGAGACTGTCATCTCCGTGCCGTTCGGGTACTTTGTCGTAATCGGGCTATACCTTGACGGTGGGTCTAAATCGCTTGGCTTGATCTGTATCTGTTGATTGAGCCTTAGCTTTCCCAGATCAACCTGGTGCAGCACTGCCATGCCGATAGGCAGTTTGTAGACGCTCTGCATGGGGAACCGCTGCTCGCCGTGCAGGGCGACAACGCTGCTGCCTTCCACAATCAGCACGGCTGCCCCCACCGGCCCCCGCGCGGCCCGTGCGATGCTCGTCATCTCCCTCCGCAGTTCTGCCGCTGCACGGGCTTTGGATGCTGTTACTGGCTGTGATGCCACCCGCCTCTGTGTCAGGCACAGCGTGCCGATGACACCGACCAATACAAACAAGCCGCACAATTGACCGGCAGCCTTATTGCGAAAGTTCAATTTTTGCATCTCTGCGGAAGGCGGTAGCTGGCTGTGAACGGCTAAAGTTATCTGCTCTTCGAGTCAACACCGGATGGGTGCAGTACTATGGGTGTTCGCCGCCTCCTGGACACAAAGCGTGCATCCTGGCAAAGGCAGGCTTGCTGCTCCATGTAAGATTATCCGTTGTCTTGGATGGTTTGCAGGCCGAATGTGGGGGCGGTTGTCGTGCCTCCGGCTGTTGTTGACGTCGTGCCTGCTGTGGGCTGCGTAATAATCAGGGTGTACACTTTGCCTGCGGAAACAGCGACACTGACCGGCGCGAACAGAGGAGTGGTCGTTCCTGTTTGGTTGACTTGCACACTGAGTGTTCCCGCCGCAACATTCACATACGGCGCGGCGAGAAAATCCGATGTCGGCTCTTGAAAGCTGAGGCCACTGTAGGAAGGCAGCACTGTGCCGCCAACAGCCACATCCACTGCGCCGCCGTCGGGGGCGGCATCCACCACGCGCACCAGGGCGCTGCCGCTTGCCGGGGTATCATGGCTGTCCCGCGTGACCACGACCTGCAAAAACCGGGGATCGTTGACGACCTTGGTGCCGGGCGCTGTCGGAGCGGGCGTCACATCAATGCGCCCAATCAAAAAGACCGAGTAAAACTGGCCGTTGCTCAGGGTCAAATTGGGCGCTGTGGGCACCAGTATGTTCGCCGCCGGCGTTACGGACGAGTTGTACGAAAACGACGATGTCCGATCCCCAGAGATATACAAATACGGGCTGACTTCCGTGCCGGTGAGCGTCTGCTGATCTCCATTTGCGGAAGCGCCGTTGACAAGAATGTTGGCCGTGCCGGCATTGACTGCGGCATCAATAGCCCGCACCCGTGCCGCAGCGTTGTTGCCGCCCACGCCGCCGCAGCCTGCCAGACCTGCGGCTGACAGCGCCAGCAGCGCCGCCCCGCCGCGACCCCATCGGTGAAGCTCGGGGCGCATCTTGAAATGAGTCATAACGTGAGTATCCTTTGCGTTCTCAAAAAGTAAAAGGGGAAGGCAAAAAAGCTTACGGCTGCCAATCGGAGTTTTTGGAAGAGGCGGCGCGCTGAGAAGCCCGTGCGGCATCCACAACAGCATACAGCCAGTCCGCCGTCATAATCAGAAAAAGCAGCCCGCCGCCGACGCTGACCCCGCCGCCCGCGGCTTGCCCGCCGCGATGACTATGACCCCCGGCAAATACGCCCGCCACCGAGTGCAGCAGGTTTTGCGTGTCCGGCAGCAGGGCTAGTATCAGCAAGCTCAGGAAATACACCCCGGCGATGACAGCGCCTTTAATCGCTTCGCCGTTCACATACTGCCCCAAGCCGGGGATGAGGGCGGAGCCGACAGCCGCCCACGCCGCCCCGCGCCCGCCGCTTTGGCCGAAACGAACCAGGGACGCATCGGAAGCCGCATACGCCATGCCCATGGTCTGCATGCGCTCTCGCTCCGCTATTTGCAGCGCGACGCGCCCCAGCTTTGCTTCCGCCGTCGCCCGCCCCGGCTGCGCTTGCAGGGAAGATTTCAAAGCTTGCTGCGCGCCCGGCAAATCACCATGCGTCAGGCGGATGTCCGCCAGCAGCTCCCATGCCCCGGCATCCTGCGGGCGCTGGGCGAGCAGGGTATGCACGGCGGCTTCCGCATCCGCTGTCAGGCCCCGCCGAAGCTGGATGTTGGCCCGTGTCAGCAGCCGCGCGGCTTCGTCCTCGTCCGCAGTGCGACCGGCGGGCGGCGGCAGTGGACGCACGGGCGTACCAGGCCGAGGCGGGCGAGACGGCGGCGGGACACGCGGGTCAGGCGGCGACGGCATCCTCTGCCTCCGCCGCGTTTGTGGGAACCGTAACCGCGTCCTCGGCATCCTCCGGTTCCTCTTCATCCCGCACGGGCGGGCGCGCGCCCCAGAGTTTTTCCAGGTTGTAATAGCCGCGCTCATCTTCCGCCATCACGTGGACAATGCTGTCGCCGTAATCCAGAATAATCCAGGTCGCCTCGCTGTAGCCTTCTTTGCGGTTCTGGCGCACCCCGGCTTTTTCCAGGGCCTCCATGATGCCGTCGGCGATAGAGCGAATATGAATGTTGGACGTGCCCGAGCAGATCACAAAAAAATCGGTGATGATGGTCTGCCCGCGCAGGTCGATGGGTGTAATGTAATTGGCTTTTTTATCCTCGGCGGCGGCGACAATCAGGTCGCGCTTTTCTTCCGAGGTCATGGTGCTTGGTTTCACGTGTGCTGTCCCTCAGCCGGTTTGGGCCCCACGAAAAGGGCCGGAATTCCCGGCAATAACAGTAATTATACCCGCATCGTCCCCAATTGGGAATTGCCGTGGGCCCTGCTTGGCAAAGCACTTGCTTCGCCGTTTTCCCGGCTTTCTCGTCCCCTGCCAACGATGGAACAAATCGTTCCGTCGTTGCTGCGCGCTGGATAAGCCAGAAAACAGCGAAGACTGCGCGCAGGCAAAGCGGCGGCTCGCTTACAGCCCCTGCACGCCGCGCCACACAAAAGACGCGCCCAGGGCGGCCATCAGCAGCGCGGAAATTTGGGTCATGCGCGCGCGAAAAACAGCGCTCATCAAGCGTCCGCCTAGTATGGCATTGCCGAACAAGCCCAGCGTCAGCAGGCCGGGGACTGTGCCCAAGCCAAACAAAAGCATCAAAAACGCGCCGCTTTTGGCCCCCAAAGTCAGGGTCGCAATCAGGGCTTGATAAGTCAGCATGCAGGGAAGGAGGCCGACAAACAGCCCGGTCAAAAGCGGCTTGATGCGGGTCTGGGAGCGCAGTACGCGCACGAACAAGCGGCGCAAAACGCCGCCGCCCGCGCCCAGCACATCGGGCTCGGGGATCTTAAACCAGGGCCAGACCCCGGCAAAGCCCAGCGTGAGGCCCAGAAGCAGCACGCCTGCCGCGATGCTCAATACCCCTTGCGCCTGCGCCCAGCCGCGCGTGATGTTGCCTACGCTCCCGGCCAGCGCGCCCAAAAAAGTGAGAGACAATAAGCGTCCGCCATGAAAAAGCGCGTGACGCTCGGGGTGCAAACGGCGCGGGTCGTTTTTGTCCGGCATGCCCGCGTAAGAAATCACAAACACGCCGCACATGCCGATGCAATGGGAAAATCCGCCCGCCAGTCCCCATCCCAATGCCAGCAAAAACGGGGTCGCGTTCATTCGGCTTTGTTTTGCGCGCTCTCGGCGCTGCCATCATCGGACAGCACGCGGCGCGCATCCCATGTGCCGGACAGGGCTGCAACACGCCAGGTGCCCGCGAGCTGTGTGCCGTCTTCGGATAAAGTGCCTTCGTATGCGACCGGGTGCAGGTAAGAAGAAGAGCGATCCACATAAACTTTGGTAAATGCCACCTGACGTCCGCTTTGCATGCCGTCTGTGCTCGCTTCCCCGCCCGCGCCATTGTCCTGGGCAGGGCCGGTAAAGCGTCCTGTTTCGCCCTGCATCGCCCAGGCCGCCTGGAAAGGAACCGGCGCGCGGGCTGCGTCCGGGTCGTCAAAAGCATACGTGCCCTGCCAGTCGCCCGCGATAGAATGTTCTGCTGCGTTCATGGATGTTTTTCGTCGGCGGAGGGCCGTTTCATGTGGCGGGGGGGAGTGAGCTGGATTTGCACCAGCGTTTCAGGGCGCGGCGGCGAGGGCCGGACAGCGGCAGTGCTGGACGGCTTGCGTCGCATAGGCCGAGACCGAAACGCCAGCAGCTGACCCCACATGCGTTTCAAGACAAAAAACGCCGCTATGGCGACAATCGCCAGGGCAATGATTTGCTGTCCATCAACCGGATGCGTACCCATGCGCACTTGCCTTTCTAACGCACGCCCCAGCCCAAAGCCAGCCCGATATGAAACACGGCAAACGTGACAATCCACGCCAGCGCGGTCATATAGCCGGTCATAAACAGCGGCCATGTCCAGCCGTTGGTTTCACGCTTGACCACGGCCACGGTGGACAAACACTGCATCGCCAGCACGTAGTACACCATCACACAGACGGCCAGCAAGGGCGAAAAGAACGGGTCGGCGCGCAGCTTCTGCGGCAGGGACTTGGACAAGGATTCCGCACTGCTGCTTTTGTCGCCCACGCTGTAAATCGTGCCCATCGACGACACAAATACTTCGCGGGCCACAAACGACGACACCAAGCTGACCCCGATGCGCCAGTCAAAGCCTAGGGGCTTGATAACAGGCTCCAGGGCGCGCCCGGCATCACCGGCAAACGAATGCGCCATCCGCTGCGACGGCGGCGTGCCGCTCGGCGCTTTCGGATACGACGACAAAAACCACAGCACAATACTAATGCTCAAGATCAGCGTTCCGGCCCGGCGCAGGAACAGCCACGCACGCTCCAGCATGGTCATCAAAACCGTGCGCGGATTGGGCTTATGGTACGGCGGCATTTCCAAAAAGAAGACCGGGGGAGCGCCCCGCAGCAGCGTCTTTTTGAACACCCACGCCATGCCGAAGGCCGCCACCATCCCTAAGAAGTACATGGTCATCATGGTCAGGCCGGGCAGGGTAAATATCCCCAAAACGTGCCGATTAGGGATAAACGCCGCGATCATCAGCGTATACACGGGAATGCGGGCCGAGCACGACATCAGCGGCGCGACCAAAATTGTCACTAATCGTGACTTTTTGTCGTCAATGGTACGCGTCGCCATGATGCCCGGAATGGCGCAGGCAAACGACGACAGCAGGGGAATAAACGACTTGCCGTGCAGCCCCACCTTGGACATGACGCGGTCCATCAGAAATGCCGCCCGCGCCATATATCCTGTGTCTTCCAGCAGCGCAATAAAGAAAAACAACAGTAAAATCTGGGGCAGAAACGTAACAGTCGTGCCGACGCCCGCAATAATCCCATTGATTAATAAATCTTGTAGATCACCCTGCGGCATATGGGTTGTCACAAAGCTTTGCAGCGCACTCACGCCCGACCCGATCCAGTTCATGGGGATCTGCGCGAGGGTGAAGATCGTTTGAAACACAAAAGCCATCACGCCGAAAAAGATGACATAGCCCCAGAGTGGGTGCATGAGAATGTTGTCAAGCTTTTCCGTGCCCGTGACACGACGCGCCCGGCGGGGCGTCCTGGCAAGCAATTGTTCGGCGATGCGCCTGGCCCACGCATAGCGGGCTTCCACCACGGCATTGGCAAAGTCAATGCCCAATGCGCCGAGTTTTGCCTGATCGTCCCCGATATGGCGGACGATCTCAGGCGACCACCGCCCGGCTTCTTCAGGACGCAAATCAGGCTGCATCAGCAGGCCGGTGGCTTCCGATACGCTCTGGCCGTGCGGCGTGCCATGAGTCGTTTCCAGCAGGCGGGACAATTCGCCCACTTCTTCCTCGGCCACGGACGGCAAAAACCAGTCGCGGGCAGGCGGCGGAGGCGTCTGCGGCAGGCGGCCAATAGCCTCGATCAAAACGTCCAAGCCTAAACGCTGCGCGGCGACAACCGGCACGACCGGTACGCCCAGCGCGCGGGACAGCGCATCCGTATCAACCAGGCGTCCCGACTTTTCAGCCAGGTCCATCATGGTTAGGACAACCACGGTAGGCAGGCCGAGTTCTAAAAGCTGGGAAGAAAGGTAAAGGTTGCGCTCTAAATTTGACGCATCTACGACATGGATAATGCCCTGCGGCTGGGCAACATCCGTGCGGTGGCCCAGAAGCACGTCACGGGCAATGGCTTCATCCGGGGAGCGGGGCGTGAGCGAGTACAAGCCGGGCAAGTCGATCAGGCGTGCGGCTTCGCCACCCGGCAGGCGCACGCGCCCTTCTTTCTTTTCCACGGTGACACCTGGATAGTTGCCTACTTTTTGGCGCAGGCCGGTCAGGGCATTGAAAACCGTGGTTTTGCCGCAGTTGGGGTTGCCCACGAGGGCATAAAGGGGTACTTGAAGGGCCGGGGCAGGAGCCGCCTTTTGACCCAAAACAGCGTTCATCACTCACCTGTAGGGACATCGCCGGATTCGGGTTCCGGCAGAATGTCGTCAAAGTCGGGCGGGCACACGCGCACCCACACGGCATCGGCTTCGCGCCGACGCAGGGAAAGCTGGTAGCCGCGAATTCGGACGGTAAGTGGGTCACTGAGTGGGGCGACACGCACAAACTCCACTTCCGTGCCCTGGGTAAAGCCTAGCTCCAGCAAGTGCGGACGAACAGCGCACTCGGAACACAATGACAAAATATGCCCAACTTCGCCCGGCAGCATCTGGCTCAAACGTATCTCCACATGGCCGGTCGCATCCTGCTCGCCGCGCATGGACAGGCCAGCGGGCCGACGCGCGCGCAGAGCCTGCACCACTTGGAGAAAACGAGATTGTGTATTGCCGCCTGCTGCTGATGCCATGAAAGTAACCGCCGTTTCGTATCGCCGACTTGTTTAGTCGGAGATTATCTATTCGTAGTATACCCCATACGACGACGCTGCTGTCAAGCATGTTCACCGGAAATCAGTGTTGTTTTTGGGAAAGAGGAAGGGGGCCGAAAACAAGCATCGCCGCAGACGAAAATCGTCTGCGGCGATGCTTGTAATGACCTGGTGCCGAAGGGGGGACTCGAACCCCCACGAGGTCGCCCTCAAAGGTTTTTGAGACCTCCGCGTCTACCATTCCGCCACTTCGGCACGTTACAGCAGGGGCGTCTTTATTATAGCGTTTCGCCGTCGCGTTTGTCAACGGGGTGGTGGCTAGATTAAGTTGCAGGGTATATTGGGAGTATGGAAACCCTCCCTCAGAAACTCCTTTGCCCTGCCTGCCAAAGCCACAACACCAACCGCTACGGACACCAGAACGGCAGGCAACGCTTCATCTGCCGTACCTGCCAGAAAACATGGCGCGAGAACCCAGGCGCATCAGAACCCAGGCGCATCTGTCGTCTCGGCGGAACGCAAAGCCCAAATCCTCGCCGCTTACCACGAGCGGATGTCCCTGCGCGGCATCGCCCGCGTGTTCGGCGTGTCCCGCAACACCGTCAGTGCGTGGCTTAAAAAAAGTCCAGAGGCTCCCAGTGCTGGCTCAGACGCTGCTCAAGGTCAAGAAGCATGACGTGCTGGAACTTGATGAACTCTGGTCTTTTGTTCCTGGTCTTTTGTTCCTGGTCTTTTGTTCCTGGTCTTTTGTGAAGCGCCGTCAAGACAAACGCTGGGTCTGGCTGGCTCAATGCCGAAGAACCAGACAGATTGTGGCCTATACCATCGGAGACAGGAGCGAAAAGACATGTGCCTTGTTGTGGGAGCGTCTCCCAAAGCGGTACAAGCGTTGCTTGTGCTACACCGACTTCTAGTTAGCTTGCGCGCATTCTATTTGGCTTACGTGCAGGTGCTGCCCAAAAAACAGCACCGCGCAACGGGTAAGGGTGCGGGCCAGACCTGCCATATTGAACGCTTCAACAACACGTTGCGACAGCGGCTGGGCCGCTTCGTCAGGAAAGCGCCCTCGTTCTCCAAGACAGACGCCATGCACGAGAACTGCCTGCGCTTGTTTTTCCATGACTACAACAAGCAATGCCGCAAAACCTGAATTGGGACGCCCCTCATTTCCTTCCGGATCAGCGCAGAGTGATCAAATAACCCTTGCCCCGGTTGCCGTGGTCTTCCTGGAACAAAAAAGACCTGCCGTCCTGCGAAGCAGACACCAACGACACGCCCGGAACAAAGACCACTCGGCCGCCGATACGCGCCACCCAGATACCGTCAATCGCCCTCCCTTCTTGCTCCGGCATGAAACCCCCATTGGTCAGTACGATATTAGGCCCGCACCAGCCTATTGAGCCACCTATATTTGGGTCGACCCCGTGATGAAGTGCGGCTAGGCGCCTCTCCTGTGACCTTACAATCAGCGGAACTTCGCCAGAGCCGTCTTTCTTAATCACCCACAGCTCATACATATCCGACGGGCTAGTGGGAGTTCGCGGCACGACCGTAAACTTGCGCTGCAGCAACACACGTTGTCCATCCGGTGAGTAGCAGGCGCTAAAAAAATTTTTCTGCGCGAGCTTGTGCCGAAGCCCGGAGCGGGTCTGGATGCAGTAAAGGATGGTGTCGTCTAGAGGCTCTAAAAGAAGTTCTGAAAGAGGTGCTGGAAGCGGAGTGTCGCTGCTGGGGTGATTTTTAGTTACTGTGGCAAGGTAGCTTTCGCCGTTGAGAGACCATTGCAGGAAAGACCGCGAAATGCTGAGTGAAACGCTGGCCACTGGGGGGCCGGTCCTCGGCGGCGAGCCGAACGGGTGCGAGTATTGCCGCAAGGATGGTGAAACGCTGGGTGAGACGCTGGCCACTGGGGGGGTGGGGGCCGCATGAGAAAACATATCGGGATATCGAGAGGGTGAGACGTCGGGATATTGATAGGGTGACACGCGGCCCGTCTGCAGGTCACACTGCCATGTGCCGACCTCATTGTTAAGAAAATCAGTTGTGAAGATCAGGCTGTTCTTCATCGGTTCCCAATCGAATCCAAGGATGAAGTAGAACCTGGGGTAGGTCAGGTCGCGGACAAATCTGCCGGTGCGGTCATAGAGGCGGAGGCTGATGGGTTCTTCCCCGCCCGCATCCAGATGCACCAGGTGAGTGTATGATTCGACTATCGAGCGTCCGTTGGGAGAGAGCCGCCAGCCAGGCGTGCGCGCGTTGACCGAGATACGCTGGAGTTTGAACGGCGGCAGCAGCTGCCTCAAGGGGAGCACCCAAGCAGGCTCCGCAGCTTCAGCCATGGTGTTCGGCCACAGGCAAAAAAGCAGCATCAGATAAAACCAGACATAGGAAGTAGGCTTCATTTGTTTCACTTTCTAAAATATTCAAAGGGACCCTGTACTGATAGGCAGAATGCTTGATAGGAAGAATGTAGGGATTCTGCACCGAAATAAATGCGTCTTTGCCGGAACAGAACAGCCGACTTGATTGCAGCAGCTCCAGTTGAAACGACCCAGGCGCGTTTTATAATTCATTATTTGTGTGCGATCCTCAGTTTAAAGGCGCACCACCTGTGTATCGATTCACGGGCTGAAATTGGCGCTAAGGCTATGCGCACAACTTGGTACAGCCATTTGTAAATATGTCAATTGTACCCTTTGGACCAGACTGGATAAACGTTTCTAATGATCATATCGTAAGATCAACAAGGTAGTGGCCATTACCGAGCAACTACGCGGCTTCGAGGTCAGCAGCGCCCACTTTCAGAGTGTCCATACCTGATGCAGGACGCCGCCCTGATCGCCGTCGGTATCGACGCGCAGGGCAAGCGGCAGGTGCCGGGTGTCTCTGTTGCGCTCTCGGAGCAGGAGGCCCCTGGCGGCAGTTCATGCCGGACCTCATCGCACGTGGCCTGTGCGGGGTGCGCCTGATCGTCATCGAAGCGCACAAATGGCTGTGTGCAGCCCCTCGCAGTGTTCGCACCCTCTGGCAGCGGTGCCAATCCACGTGCAGCAGAACCCCTCAGCCCACGTGCCACGCCAGAGGATGAAGGCGCAGGTGGCCGCCGATCTCCGCGCTGTCTTCAACATCCAGGATCAAGCCGAGACCGACGCGCTCCTGAGGCGGGCGGTGCAAAAGTACGCCGCGACAGCCCCGAGACTACCCGCTTGGATGGAGCAGAGACTGTCCGAAGGCCTGACGGCATTCGCGTTTCCCGAGCCGCACCACCGTCTGCTGCGTACCACTAACGCCATAGAGCGCGGCAACAGTTACGTGCGGCATCGGACACAGGTGGCAAGTCTTCCCGAGCGAGGCGTCGTGCCTGCGGCTGGTCTCCACCTGATGATGGAGATTAGCGACTACTGGCAGAGCGGCAAAGCCTAGCTGACGTTTGCAGACCATTAGACCAGCGGGGATACTCCCCGCTGTTACAGAGAGAACTTGACACTATCGTTCCCGCTAATTCTGGCCTCCAAAATTTGCCGAAGTTAGCACCTGAGATTCTAGCCTTTTAATTTGTTTATCTCTATATAGTGAGAAATTTAAAACTGGGAGGCAAAACAGTGGCTGATATATGGCAAGATTTGCGTGATAAATTAGGTGCGGCAGCAGTCGGAAGCGACATTCAAAGCTTTAACCTGCTCACGGGAGAAGCGCCTCTCCCACTTGGGACAGGTGCAGACCGGGAGGTAGGCGGTGGTGGCGTCCTCTTCAGCGACAAGCCAGAGACGATCGATGCCACAACTACTAAGCCTCCGCATATCCCAGAAAAGTGGCAGTCATCTGCGAAGCAGGGACACAGGCCCAAAGTGCATCCGTGGTTTCGCTCCCTGCTTCCACCGTATATCGCTTCGCGAGCGCGCTTGCATCCCCAAGGATTTGTGCCGCGGATCAGTCCTGCTCCGGCGGATAATCATCGGGATACCGGTCGCGCAGTATCTCACGGGAAAACTCATTCTTTTCCGGGTGAATGCCGCAAGCCAGCATCAACTCACGCATCTTTTCAATAGTCATGGCTGGGTCCACAACGAAGCCGGTACGCGCATCCCTCTCGGCAAACTGTTCTCGCAGCCACGGCTTGTCAATAACCATGTCCCTGACTATTCCAGGTTCTTTCACGGCCCTCTTGCCATCCACCCGGCGGCAGTCGTATTTTCCGCTTCGGTATAAGCAAAAACCCCTTGTTCTGCCAACTGCCTTTAGGGGCGCAGCAGAGGGTTTCCCCCCTCTTATCAAGCCCTTGTCCACGGCTTATCAACGACGGAACGATTTGTTCCGTCGTTGGTTGTGGCTGGGTCAGCCGGGGAAACGCCGGGGCAGCACGCAGGGAAACCGGGCGAAAAGAAACACTCCCCCCGGCGGTTGTGGCTGCTCAGGACTTGGTAATTTGAATACGGTCGCGCTCTTTCCCGGTTTCGTCGATCTGGGTCAGGGTGAGCGTGCCGCCGTCCAGGTCGATCACGGTGAAAGAATGGACGCTGGATAGAAAGCGGGCGTTGTAGGCGACATTGCCGTCCTCGACGTGCAGCCACTTTTCGGGCGCATCATCAAAGCCGGGGTCATATAATTCTTTGCCGCCTGCGCCTGTCGTGATATAGATGATGCCATTCGGTTTTGTATGCGCACGTCCGTCAAACGCCGTGTCTATGGCGAAGACACCGGGGATAAGCCGGTGTCCGCCGTGGCTGGGGTCGGCATTGGATGTGTCGGTGGGCGCAAAGCGCAGCGGCTTGGTGCGCTGGTAGACATGTTCGTGGCCGTGCAGGCAGACATCCACGCCCCCGGTTTCAAACAGCGGCGACAAGACACGCATGTGCTGCTCTTTGTAATGCTGGGCGCCGACATTGAAGGCCGGGTGATGGTACACGACAAACTTCCAGCGCGCGTCGGTGCCGCGCAGGTCGGCGTTGATCCAGTCGTGCAGCGCGGGCAGGCGCGGGTCGATATAATCGTTGGAGTCCAGGCACAGAAAGTGCGCGTCGCCATAATCGAACGAGTAGTTCGCCATGTTGGGGTAGCGTGTCCCGGCACACGCCTGAAAGTCTGCGATGAGTTTCGCGTCTCCGAGCAGCGGTGTCGGGCTGGGAGCGGGGCCGTTTTGCGGCAGGTGCATGGCCGTGTAATAGGCCAGCGAGTCGCGGTGCAGATCGAAGTCGGCGGCGGGGCGCTTCTGTGCGTCCTTGTGGTGCACGTCATGGTTGGCGAGGACGGTGTAAAACGGCACCGAGCGCAGCAGGGGAGCGCCAGCAGCGGGGTCGGCTTTGTCGGCATTGTAAATCGGATAGAAATACCGGACGTACTCGCTGTCCAGGCCGCTTTCGTAGACGTTATCCCCTGTGTTCATGATAAAGCTTGGGTGCGTCTGGTAAGCGTGATAAGCCACGGCCCGCTGGCCGGGGTCGCCGTAAGAGTTATCACCGAAGGCGACAAAGCGGAGCCGCTCGCCGCGCGGCTTACGGGTCGTGAAGTAGCCTTCGGCGATTGTCTGCCCACCCCCGCGCAGGCGATAGACATACTTTGTGTCCAGTTTCAGGCCCGGAACCGCTGCCGCATACTGGAAGCGCCGGTCGGTATCCGTGCCGCCGCCCCAGCGTTCGGTGCGGGTGATTACGGCCTTGTGCCCGTAGGCCGTCGTCGGGCCGAATTCCAACACAAAGTCGGCGGGCTGGTATTCGGTCTGCCAGGCAAGGACGATGGCCTCGTGTTTATCCACCAAGCGGCTCGACACGCCGGGCTGGACATAGGGCAGGGCGGTGAAATGGGGCAGGGCCGTTCCCGGTGCAGCAAACACGCCGCGCCCCATGGGGACAAGGGCAAGAAACGTGATGCCGCCCGCAGAGCGCAAAAACTGTCGCCGCGTAATTTCGGTCATGGGTAAAGCCTCCACAAATTCCATGGGATTGTTCTTCGTGAATATAGTAGTCTTATTTTAAGAAAACGTTAAGGTGCGGTGAAACTTCGCGAATGAACAAGCTGCGGGAAAAGCTCTTAACAAAAGCTTATTATTTGCTTAACAAGGGCTTAACGTCCTGGCAGGTACATTACAAGCGAAGTTTATCAAGGCTTTTCAAGTAAGAAATGGAGTTTCCTAATGCCACGCACCGCCCCGCGACGAGGCTTTACATTAATTGAGCTGCTTGTCGTCATCGCCATTATCGCGATTCTCGCCGCCATCTTATTTCCCGTCTTTGCGCAAGCCCGTGAAAAGGCACGCTCCATTACCTGCGCGTCCAATCTCAAGCAGATCGGACTGGCTTTTCTTCAGTACAACCAAGATTACGATGAGATGACCATCTCCCAAAACACAGGAACCTTCTCCGGCGGAACCGTCCCCAGCAAGGGAGTTCGCGGGAACTGGTATGCGCTGCTGCAGCCCTATACCAAGAACATCGCCATGTTTGTCTGCCCAGATCGCAGCGAAGCAGCCACGCCGTATCCGGGCGGCAACGGCTGTGACGATAACCTGAACACAACAGGGGTCTGTCTCGGATATGGTTATGATGACGGCATGGTCAGCGACGGCGGCCTAGGCTTGATCGCGGCCCAATACAAAGCCAAGGATGCCAGCGGCAATCCCCAAACGGATTTGAATGGGAGACAATTCTACATCCGCCAGGGCCGCAGCATCGCACAAATCACCAACCCGGCCAACATGGTTGTCTTTGGCGACTCCTATGACTATCCCGGTTACTCGGTGGCGATGGACAATATCTACGGCAACCTGCCGAGCGGAACCGGCTCCTCCTCATTGCGGCACATGCAGCACCTGAACTTCGCTTTCGCGGACGGGCATGTCAAGTCTATCATGTTCGTGTTTGGACATAACAGTAAAAGTGGGGCGCCTGTGATGATACCGGCCAGCAAGGCTGACGCGCTTCAGTGGTGCTATGATCCTGCCGCCAAGAGCGACTACAGCGGCACAAGCGGCGGCGATGCCGGATACCCTATTTCCACCGGTGAAACTTGCCAGCAAGCAGCGGATGAACTTTACGCCGGCACAAAAGTGAACCCATAGCCGCCGCACGACTGGAAACTCAAAATGCAGACCCGAACACTTCTACTGACCGTCGGCCTTCTGGCCGCTCTTGCCCTGATCGCCTTGACCGGGTGTGGGACGCACAGCAACGGAGTTCCTATCCCCGCAGGCATGAAAGTTGCATCCCCACAGGACATTGCCGTCGCTGCTACCCAGGACAAGGCGCGCATCGCCGCCAAACAGCAGCGTCGGCAAGGCCAGTAAACAACACAAAACAATGGGTGCGGCGGGCTGATATGTCCGCCCATGCCCTCTCTGAAAGCAACTATGATTAAACACAAAATTAGAGTCTCTGCTGTTTTGCTGGGCAGCCTAGCGCCCCTCGCGGTCTCCATATCGCATGCCGCCCCCGCGCCCCTGACGGCCCAAAAAACCGTCGTCGTGCCCGGCGGGTCCGCGCATTTTGATTGGATGCTCGTGGATGCGCCCCGGCATCGCCTCTACGCCACCCATCCCGGCAAGGGAACACTGGTTATCTACAATCTGGACACCAAGGCCGTGCGCCAGATCGACACAAACGGCGAGGTCAATGGGGAAGCCGTGGATGAGGCCGACAACAAGCTGTTTGTCGCAGGCGGCAACCAGAAAGTGATTGTGTTCAATCTGAAAACGCTGGCTAAGACCGGGGAGATCCCTCTGACCGGCCCCGCCGACACCATCGCCTTCGACCCCAAAAACGACACGCTGTATGTCGATCACGACGATGCCAGCGAGGTCTGGGCAATCAACGCTAGGACAGAAAAAGTCACCGGAACAGTCGCCGTCGCCGGGGCGCCCGAGTATGTCGCCTACGATGCCCAAACCGACCGTTTGTACCAGAACATCAAACCCGCCAACTGCACACAGGTTATCAACCCCGGCACCAACGCGGTGGAAGCAACCTGGCCCACCGCCCCCATGACATCGCCGCACGGCCTGGCGATAGACGACAAGACAGGCCGCGTGTTCGCGGCGGGCAGCGGCCAGGTCGTGATGATGGACCGGGCGACAGGCAAAGTGCTCGCGTCCGTGGCGATCGCCCCCGGCTATGTGGACCAGATCGCCTTTGATCCGTCAAGCAGCCGGCTGTACTGCGCGTCCTCGCCCAAAGGCGGCCCCAGCCAGGTTTCCGTGGTGCAGGAAGCTGGCGGCAGCATCACGCTGCTGGGCAGTGTGCCCGTGCCGACCGGAACCCACACGCTGGCCGTAGACCCCCAAACGCACCATGTTTGGGTGTCCAGTCCGGGCGACAAAGACAGCCTGCTGACAGAAATGATCCCCTCGTGAGCGGGGCCTCGTGAGCGCGGCGGCAGCGGGCAGTGCCAAAGCGCAATGATAACAGATGTTCGGGAACAAATTGCCCTGTTGCGGCGTTGAATAAAGTACGAGCGGCGGCTGGTTTCCAGTGCTGTAAACGAACGGCCGCTCTTAAAGGACAGCACAGTCAAGCGCGTCAGCAAAGCGCGCCGCGCGCAGACTAGTTTCACATTCGCGGTCAGAGTGACCTGCGGAAACATGTCTGCCGCATTGCTTGCCCATGCACGACCTTCGCTGATGGCCGGGACACTCCCGCCCTGCGAAGGTCTTTTGCGCTCAGGGCCATACGGCTACAAGACGGTTTCTTGCATGGCAGAGGAGGGGGGGAGAGGTCAGCCGAAAAACAGGCGCAGACAGACAGCGCGCGTGGCCTGCCTCGCCTGCGTCAATGTGTCAGGCAGCGCGGCGGGAATATCGGCGGAAACGCCTGTCTGCAAGAATGCGTGGTTGCGACCTTCAGCGAGCATTGTGTAGGTTTCGGATAACACGTCCCAGTCGGCCTGAGTTAAAAGCGCATCGTCACGCAGGGCGCGCAGGGCGGGCAATGTGCCGGAACATCGGATGCGCCGGTTCTTCGCGCCCCATCTTATCTGCAAAAGCTGGACTGTCCATTCAATGTCGGCCAGGCCCCCCGGCCCCAGCTTAAGATCCAGGGGGTTTTTCAGGCGTTCGCGCTCAATGCGCCGCTTCATGGCGCGAACGTCCTCAATAACAGTATCGTCAGCGGGTGCGGCATAAGTGATGCCGTATGCGAGGGCGACAAACGCCTGTCCTAATTGCGCATCCCCGGCAACAAGGCGGGACTTAATCAGCATCTGCCGCTCCCAAGTGGGGCTTTGCGCGTAGTAGGCCTGGTAGGAAGCCAAATCTAACACGAATGCGCCGTCGCGTCCGTGGGGGCGCAGGCGGGCATCCAGCTCCAGGCTGACCCCGTACCGTGCCAGACCCGTCCGCAGGATCTGCTGCACCCGTTCCGCCACGCGCGCGGCTTCCACGAGGTGTTCGGCATCGGCCACGTAAAGCACGTCCATGTCTGACGCATAAGACATCTCGTCGCCGCCCGCTTTGCCCAGGCCGACAATAGCGAATGTGCCGTCGAATTGGGTTTCCGCAACAGCAAGGGTAAGTGCGCTTTGCACCAGAACCTCAGCGATGCGAGTAGTCTGGGCCAGTGTTTCCTCGGTGGATGCCAGGCCCCAGACGTCGCGCGCGCCGACGTGCAGCCGGGCGCGCAAGGCATCGGTCGCCATTTGCGCAAGAGTGGGAAACGCGGCCTGCACGAAAACACCTTTCGTATCCATCAAGGGTTCGTCGGCAAGCATATCCAGAAACTGTAACTGCCCCAATAAAATCTGCCACAGCAAAGGCGCATTGCCGGCTAGAGTTGCAAGACGCGGCAGCAGACGCGAGTTGCCGCCTAACAGCGCGAACCATGAGGCGCGCATGGGCATGGCATCGGCGAGGGCGTCAAAGCCGCGCAAAACGGCATCCGGGCTGCGCGTGCGGTTTGCGGCCTCCAGAAGCGGGCCGAGCAGACCGGCAAAAGCATCGCGCGCCTCGCTTTGCATACCCCCATACTCGGAACCATGCAGGGCCCGTGCGATCAGGCGCAGGGCCGCGGGCGCGTCTTTGATGCCATGCGCACCCAGTGCTTGGGCAAGCTGCTCCTGCGCGGTTTTGTCGTCGGGAGCCAGCGCCCACGCCACAAGGTTACTGTGTTCCGTATTCTCCGGCGAGCCTTCTGTTGATGTGTCGTAAAATAAACGGGTGAACAGCGCGTGTGTCCGCTGCGTATGGCGTCGGTAATCCCGGTCAAATTCATCCAAGTCCGGGTAGCCCATCCGCCGGGCCAGCTTGCGCCGCGCATGAGGGTCGCGGGGCAGCACACGCACAGCCTGCTCGTCCAGCAATTGCAGGCGATGCTCAACCGTGCGCAAAAAGATGTACGATTCGCGCAGAATGTCGCGCTTTTCCGTGCCCAGCAGGCCGGCCTGTGCCAGCCGGGTCAGCGAGTCCAGCGTGTTGCCGGAGCGCAGGTCGGGATGGGTGCCGCCCGCGATCAGGGTCATCAACTGCACGGCAAACTCTACATCCCGGATGCCGCCGATGCCTTCTTTTACATTCCACTCGGCTTCGCCGCTGTCGGCAATTTTGCGCTCCAGCCTGTGTTTGTTCTGACGGATGCTTTCCACAAATGCGCCATCCACGTGCAATGGGTAGACAAAATCCTGAGTCATGGCAAGAAACTGCGCGCCCAAAACAGGGTCGCCCGCGACAAAACGGGCTTTCATCAATGCCTGACGCTCCCATGGTTCCGCCCAGGATTCGTAATACGCGCGGCAGGCGGCGAGCGAGCGCGAGATCGGCCCAAAGCGTCCCTCGGGCCGCAGGCGCAGGTCTACCCGAAACACAAACCCTGATCCGGTCGGCTTGGCGAGCGTATCCCGCACGCATTCGCCCATCTTCACGGCGGCCCTAGGGTCGGCATCGTCGCCGTGTACAAAGACCAGGTCAATGTCCGATGAGTAGTTTAACTCTTGCCCGCCCAGTTTGCCTAAAGCGAACACGGCAAATATGGCCGGAGCGTCCGGGCGCTCCGCGCGGCAGATTTCCCAGGCCAATCGTACGCACACATCGGCAAAGGCACTGATGTCTGCCACTGTCTGCTCAAATGTCGCTTCTCCTAAAAGGTCGCGTACGCCGATGCGCAGCACTTCCGGCCCTTTGACCCGGCGCAGGGCATCGCGGCGCGCGTTGGGAATAGGGGGCAGTAAAACGCGACGTGCCATGTCCGCGTACAAAACGTTTGGGGGACGCGGTGCGGCGCGCAGGCGGGTATTGGTCAGGGCTTCCAAAGTTTCAGGGGTCTGGATCAGCAGCTCTGCGAAGAACTGCGAGGCGGCCATCACGGAAACCAAAATCCGCGCAGCGGGCGGGTGAGAGGCGAGCAGGTTGTAGGCGGCCAGACGCGAAGGTACGCTGTCTATCCAGCGGGCCGCGTTGGACACGGCGCGGTCGGGATCGGCGCAATCGGCCAGGGCCGGGAGCAGCACGCGCAGCGCGCCGTCAAAGACCGAGTCGGGCACATCGTGCCCGGCCATGTTTTGCAGCAGGCGGCAGGCGCGGCCTGCGTCGTCAAAGCCGAAAAACGCAAGCGCCTCGGGTGAAAGGTCATCGTAGCCGTTAATCACAGGGAAGTTATACCCGCTTGGGAAAAGCCCTTTGAGGCTGCCGTGCGACCTTTACGCGATTGCGCGATCAAACTTGCGCCGATATTTGACAATCAAGGCGATCATCAGAGGCATCCCCACCAGCATCGGCCAAAGCTGGCGCAGGGGAGTGGGAATAAACGTCAGCACGGTCGCGGAAAACGCCGCCACTACGGCGATATACGAGCCGAGCAGCTTGCCCATATGCTCAAAAAACCACAGCATGGGCCGCTGGAGACGGCTCAATGGGCGAGCAAAGCGATGCAGATCATAAACACTGACCAGCAATGTTCCGCCCAGGATTGTTCCCACGAAAAGGGGGTCTCCGTGCAGCATGCCGGTACTATTGGCGGCAATTCCTCCCGCACTGACCAAGACGGCCAGGCAGGCGCCCGCCCAGTCCAGGGGACGCGCACAGTCGCCTTGTTCAGGCCGCTTGCGCCACAGCACCCGGTATCCGGAGAACGCCAAATAAAAGCTGAACACGGCCAGCACAAAGAAGAAGCTGTTAAACCGAATGACAATCAGAAGAACTGCCGACACGGCCATGGCTGCCATCAGACGCAAAAACAGCCGCCCCCGGCGGCGATGCTCCGTCCCCCCTTTGCGGACCAGCAGGACCCCCGGCCCCAGACCCAAGCAAAGCACGCCGACGCCGACGTGCAGCGCAGTCAGGAAAAGCACGAGATAAGATAACACATCACGCATGGGGCTTGCGCTATTGTATCCACAACGCTGCTTCCCTGAACCAGGCCGGGCCTGAGACGCAAAGCAAAGCGCCGCTTCCTCCCTCGGAGAAAAGCGGCGCGTTTGCGCTATATAAGACACTGTTCGCACCTTCGGTGGCGCGGCTGCCTTGCCCTCTTGAAGGAGGGTTTAGGCCCGTTTGCTTTGCGTCCCGGCGTTTCCTCCGGTTTGCCTTTGTCGAGCAGCGATTGATGGGTCAGGTAGTTTTATTATGGGAGTTTTGCCGGGTATGCTTACCCGCCCAATTACCGGGTTTGCGCATTCGTCGCCTGGGGCTGAGCGGGCGCGGCAGGCTGCAATTGAAACGTGTGCGGGACAGGCTGGGCGGCGGCATGAATTCCGCTTCGCAGTGCGTCTTGGCGGATATTTTCGGCGCGCAATTGGGCGAGCTCGGTGGCGGTAGGGACATCATTGGCATGTACCAGCCCCGCGCTGCCTTTCCAAAAGTCGTGCCATGTATCCGCGCGCTGCCGCACCAGGGTGAGCACGCGCTGCGCCTGCTGATTTTGCGGCAGGGTGGGGTACTGGGTTAAGTCAATGCCCTGGAGAAGCTGTTCCCCGGTGAAAGTGCCGATTGTTTGACCGTCCATCAGCAAATGGTAGGGCTGCTGCGCATTCCCATTGAAACCGGGAAGGAACGCGTTCCAGGCGCAAAGGCGGGCGGCTTGGGGCACGAGCGCTAGGCCTGCCTGCCCTTCCGGGTGCAGCGGCCAGGGCAGCGGATAAATTTTGGCTTTGGCCGCGCCTGGCGTCAGCGCCACTGCGGGCATGAGCGGCGCGTGCCATGCGGTCAGCACGGCGGCGGCAATGATCAGATGACCCAATTCGCCGGGGTGGACGCCGTCGCCTGAAATGGCGTACTTTGGGTCCGTCTTGCGCCCTGCGGCGACTGTGGCGGCCATGGGCGCGTTGACATCCACGACAGGAATGTGATGCTGGGCTCCCAGCTTCTTCACGAACGCGCCGTAGCGCAGCAGCGTTTGGTTGTAGTCGGGGGCGGGGTTGTTGTAGCCGTAGCCGTCCGGGGTGGCGGGCAGGGGAGGACGGGCCTTTGCGTTGTCGTCGAAAAAGGACGGCGTCAGCAGAAACAGGCGGGCATGAGGCAGGGCCCGCGTCAGCTCATCCACAATATGCGTCAGCCCCACGGCGTAAGCCTGGAACCGGGTTTCGCTGTAGGGGGCATAACCGCCGTCGTTCATGCCGAGAAAGACCGTGACGACACTGGGCTTGTAGTTGATCACATCGCGCTTCAAGCGCAGTTCTATGCTGCCGCCGCCTCCGCCCCACACCATGTCGCCGCCCCAGCCCGAATTGATAAACTTGACATGCATCCGGGGCAGGCGCGTGTCTACAAACGCTTCAATGTCCCGTCCGTATGCCAGCTGCTCCGTAATAGAGTCCCCGTAAAACACCACTGTGTCGCCGTCATGCAGGGCAAACAAGGGAAGAGTGGAAGCGGGGGCGGCACCGCACCAGGACGGTGTGTTCAGCAGAAACCCCAGCAGGACTGCCCATAGCACCAAAGGTTTTAACAAATACTTTCGCATCATCGTTGATCTACTTTCTTTGCATCGCCTCGAACGCATCCATGAACGTGTCTGCCTCGGCCTGACGCACTTCGTCGCCGTTCCAGCCCATTTGGATTAGCTGCAATCTGTTTTCCATGCCTTTAAGGGTGACATGTACGCCGCCGCCGTCGTCGCGCGTGATCTGCACGTCGCCAATCGCGCGCGGCATGCTCAGGCTGCTGCCCAATTTGCCGAACACCCGCCCGACAAACCAGCCCAAACCCAGGGCCAGCGCGCCCAAAGTCAGCAGGACAATCCCCGTTCGCGTCCCGTAGGCGTACGCGCGGTGCAGGGCGTCTTCTTCCAAACGCGCCATTTCGTCGCGAAATTCCCGGCTCGGCTCGACCCGAAACTGACCGTCATCGCTGAGGATGAGCGCGCCGTGTTCTTTGGGCTTTTGGAGGCTTTTAAAGCGCAAACGCGCAATGTCCGTCATGGGTGTGTTATTCCCGCTCGTGGCGGTCCAGGGACGCGCGGCGCACTTCCAGTTTCAGCGGCGTACCTTCAAATGCATAAGACGCCCGTATTCTATTTTCTAAATAGCGCAGGTACGAAAAATGCACCAAGTCGGGGTCGTTGACAAACAGGACAATCTTGGGCGGCTTGACCGTGGGCATGGTCACGTATTTGATCTTGAGCGTTTTGCCTTTTTCGTTGAATGGGTGGGCTTCGATAGCATCGCGCACGATGCGGTTCAACTCGCCGGTCGGGATGCGCTGGGCATGGCTTTCCGCGGCATCCAGGGCGGCGTCCAGAGCGGCGGGGACGCCTTTGCCGTTCAAACACGATGTAAATGCCAATGGGGCGTAGGCCATAAACTGCATCGCATTGCGCAGCTCGTCCGAAAACACCTTCATGGGGTTGACGCCGGGCATTTCCAGCAGCACATCTTTGCGCCCCAGGTCCCACTTGTTGACCACGATCACGCCCGCGCGTCCCGCTTCATGCGCATAGCCGCCGACCCGCTTGTCGCCGTCGGTGACCCCGTCGGCGGCATCGACCACCAGCATGACCACATCCGCCCGCTCAATAGCGCGCACGGCTCGCAGGGCCATGTAATACTCGACACTGCCCTGGATCTTGCCCGCCCTTCGGATGCCTGCCGTGTCGATCAAGACCACTTCGCGCAGCCGCCCGTTGTGCTCAATCGTAAACGGCGTATCAATGGCATCGCGCGTCGTCCCGGCGACAGGGGAGACAATCGCCCGTTCTTCGCCCAAAATCGCATTGAGCAGCGACGATTTACCGACATTAGGCCGCCCGATAATGGCGATCTTAATTCTGTCGTCTTCTTCGTCCTCGTCGGGACGCGGCGGGGCGGGCGGGAACTCGTCTACAATCGCATCCAGCGCGTCCGCGACGCCGCGCCCGGACAATGCCGACACGGGGTACACGTTGGGCAGGCCCAGGGCGTACACTTCGGGCACGTTGCGCTGCTCCTGGTCGCCGTTATCCACTTTGTTGGCTAAAACAATCAGGGGCTTGGGCGAGCGGCGCAGAGCGTTTGCCAGGTCCACATCATCGGACGTGACCCCGGAAACCGTGTCTACCACAAACACGACCACATCGGCTTCGTCCATGGCGACTTCGGCCTGCGCGCGTATCTGCGCTTTGAGCGGGTCGGTTTCAAACATCTGAATGCCGCCCGTATCGACCAGGGTATAGTCGCGTCCGCGCCAGTCGCCGTTCGTATACAGCCGGTCGCGCGTGATACCGGGCGTGTCTTCCACAATGGCGATGCGCTTGCCCGCCAATCGGTTAAAAAGGGTAGACTTGCCGACATTGGGCCTGCCGACAATGGCGACCAGAGGTTTTTCGTTGGGGACAACTTCGTAAGGGATTTGAGGGTCTTCGGACATGGTGCAAACGCTCCTGCGCGGGCATGAGCCGCTGCTTCTGGCCTTGATTATGGCATAACGCGTCAAGGAGTGTCAATTGCTGGGCGCGCCATGCGGATCGCAAGCCTATTGCTTGATGCTTTCGCCCGCGTACCTCAAGCTTTGCAACGACGGAACAAATCGTTCCGTCGTTGGTATGCCGTGGAAACGAAGGAGGAACGGCTTGGGAACGCCTGTGAGAACCGCCCTCAATTATCAAACCGTTCCAGTGGGCGTCAAATTGTGCCGACCAAAGACGTTGGTTTTCTAAGCTGGACTTTATCCATTTTGCCTTATGAGGCAGACAAGGTAAGCTACAGAAACCCCCGCCAAGGATATTTCTGCCATGCCCACCCTGCCCCGCGATAGTATAGCCGTGCTGACGGCTTTCGCGCCATTGTTCACAAGACGCACCTTTGCTCATGCTCAAACCCTGCTGGTCGGCACCCTTCTGACGCACGGCAAACGCACCGTCACCGCCGCACTGCGAGCCGTCGGGCTGTCTCAGAAGAAGCACTTCCAGAACTATCATCGCGTTCTTAATGAACTACGTCGCAGCAAGCTGCGAGGTATCAGAACGATCGCGGCGGTAAGCCGCCGCAGGAAAGTGGCCGCTTAGACGGCCACTAGAATTAGACAAACAAGGGTACGGAGCAAGCTCCGAGGTATTGGCATCCTGATTAGGAATAAAGGAAGAGCCAAAATCACCTAGCAAGATACACTTTGCGCGGAGCCTGCCTCTTGAAAAGGCGCGTGATGGAAAGGTGCTTCTCGCTTATCGCATGAACGGCGCGGAGTTGTCAGCATCCCACGGCTTTCCCGTGCGTGCGTTAGTTCCTGGTTGGTATGGAATGGCATCTGTGAAGTGGCTGACACGGATTGTGGTCACGGAACGTCCTTTTGACGGCTTCTTCCAAAGTCTTCAATATAGCTACTTTGAACGGCGCAATGGGCTGCCGACGCTCGTTCCCGTCACAGAAATGCAGGTGAAAGCGGAGATTGCGTGTCCTGCAATGGATGAAGCTGTTCAGGCGAACACGTCCTATCGCATGCACGGGGCGGCCTGGACGGGTGGGTCAGACGTAACAAAAGTTGAGGTGAGCAAGAACGGCGGTCTCACCTGGGCAGCGGCACGACTTGTTGATAATCCCTCAAATGGGCGAGTGGTGGATGCGTGGCGTTTGTGGGAGTATGACTGGCACACACCGCCGCGTCCTGGACGTTATACTGTGATGGCACGGGCGACAGATGCACGGGGGCGTGTGCAGCCGATGGAGCGCGATCCCGACCGCCGCAGTTACATGATTAGCCACGTCCTACCAATTGAAGTTGAGGTTCGCTAAACTATGGTGTTCGTTTTCAGGTTCATCGCCGCCAGCGACACTGCCAGCAGGAACTGATTGGCTGTGATGATTGATGCTTTGATGTGCGGCTTTTTTGATGAAGTGTAAGTTCACCTCAGCGCACGAGGCGGAGCAAGTCCCAGGCGATCATTACGACGGTAACGGCAACCAGGACGGCAAACAGCAGGCGCAGAACGCGGTTGGGCAGGTAGTAAGTCGTCAGCGCCCCAAGCTGTGCTCCTACCGACGAGCCGATCAGGATCGCCAGCGCCAGCCTCAGACTGACATATCCACGCAGAGACTGCTCGATTGTCCCCACCGCCACCGTCACGAACAGCAGCAGCACCCCCGTCCCCGCCGCATTCTTGACGGACAGCCCGATGCCATACAGCAGGATCGGCATGAACAGCACGCCGCCACCAATGCCCATCAACCCCGATGCCAACCCCAGTCCAAAACCTAGATAGCTGAGCATCGGCACGGACACCTGTGAGAGTTGGACGTTGGGCAGGTCGATAAACGGCGGGATGCGCACCTTTGTCACGAGCGGGCCAGGGATCGTTTTATCCCCGCGCGGAACCAGACGCTGCCGTGCTTGCCAGGCATCACGGAAGGTGTAGAAGGCAGTGAAGGAGAGCAGAACAATGAACAGCACGTCCAGCACTACTTGAACGGCAGGGATGCCGTGCCCGTGGCGGAGGTGCCAGTTCCCAAGTCCTGTCAGGTGGGCAAGGAAACGTGTCCCTGCATCCACACCAATCAAGCTGCCGCCCAGCATCACGAGGTCGATGCGTGGCTCGCCTCGTCCGAGCTTTCGGTACTTGAGGAACGAACTGATGGACGTGCCGCACTTCTGGCAGAGGGCTGAGCCAACAGCAATAGGCGGAGACACTCCGAAGACGTAGATAAGGACGGGGGTGAGCAGGAAGCCGCCGCCGACGCCGAACAGGCCCGCGACGTAGCCGACGAGTAGCCCTACCGCCGCCAGCGCGGGCAGAGACACTGCGTGGCCGATGCCCGCGCCGAGACGTACCAGCCAGGCGTGCTCACTCCATCCCATCAGACATACCCCATCAGATGTGGTACTCCAGCGGCAGTGTCTCGGCATCGTCGTGTGACGTGGCCTTGCCCGAAGGCAGATAAGGCTTTCGCAGCACCCGCTGCTCGATCAGGCTCGATGCCCAGTAGACCACCAGCCCCCAGGAGACGGGCACCACCACGCACAGCAGGGCATACGCCATCGGCTTCCACGGCATCGGTCTGTTTCTTCCTTCCATTGGCGCGATTCTTCTGGCTAGCCCAGCCGCCCTCCCCATTGTACCTGCGGGAGAGGCGCAAAAAAGATTCCACAGCCCTTGACAACCTCGATAACATAGAATTATAACTATGTTGTAATGTTGAGCGAACAAGAACACGACGGATTGATCGACATGAAAACACTTGAGCGGGTTGCGCCGATCATCCGTAGTGCAGCTCATCCGATACGCCTTCGCATTCTGGATTTTCTGCGGCAGCAAAGTCAGCCTTGCACCGTGACGAAGATCACCGACGCTGCAGGGATCGGCCAGGCGCTGGTCAGCCAGCAACTCCGCATTCTCAAGGATCAAGGCGTGCTGTCGGCGCGGCGCGAGGGCAACTACATCCTCTATGACATTGCTGACAGAAGCGTGCTGCTCCTGCTGGATTGTATACGCCAGCACCAAGTGAAATGAACCAGTACAAACTTTCCATAAGGGTAGTTGACTGTTGACAATATAGCAACGTATCTATTTCTGTACATGGAATATAAAGGGGATGAGAAGATGACAATGATGGATGCTGAAAAGCAAACAACGGAGCTGATAACGCCTGAAAAGGCCCAGACCCGCTTCCTGCGAGACGGAGCCTTCCTGCTGGACGTGCGCGGCTTCGATGAGTTCGCGGCGGGGCACGCCAAGGGCGCGGCCTGTATCCCATTGCCCGAGCTGGAGCGGCGGGCGGCTGACATCCCCACGGATCGGCCCGTGCTGGTCATGTGCCAGTCGGGGGGCCGCAGTGCCCTCGCCACCGAGCGCCTCCGCTTGCTCGGCATGGATAACATCAGTGATGTGCAAGGTGGCTTCAGTGCCTGGAAGCAGGCGGGCCTGCCCACGGTCAAGCAGACCAGCGCCATTCCGCTGGAGCGGCAGGTGCGGATCGCGGCTGGCGCGCTCGTCCTGGGCTTTTCCCTGGCAGGCTTCTTCCTCAATCCTGCCTTTTTCTACGGGGCAGCACTTATTGGTTTCATGCTGACGCTGACGGGCGTGTCCGGCATCTGCCCAATGATGTTCTTCCTGAGGCTGCTGCCATGGAACCGTGTCGCCACGGCAGCCACACTTAACAGAAACTAAGGAACAGTATAGCGCCACGCAAGAAAGGACAAGACGATGGACAAAAAATTACCCTGATTATCGTAAGCACTTACAAGGACTGGTCGGAAGAATGCGCGGTCAAGTCCCAGGCACAATCAAGGGCTTCGGACTGCTCCACCAGGAAAGCATGAAAGCGGGAGTGCTGGGCGAGAAGCAAAAGGAGTTGATTGCTCTAGGCATCGGCATTGCATCGCGATGTGACGGCTGTATCGCCCTTTACACGCATGAAGCGCTCCCGCACGGTTCCACTGCTGAAGAAATTCCCGAAACAACTGGGGTGGCAATCTCGATGGAGGCGGGCCGTCGCTGATGTACGCCGCGCACGCGCTCGAAGACTTGGAGCAATTTGGCGCACAGCAACCCTAACTCTGCTCAACGAGAGAAGTAAACCAAATCTTCTCCATCCGCTTGTATTCTTCTCAGGCTGTCTTGCATGCGGTATGTCCCACCGCCATTGGTGTTCCACGGCTTGCGCTTCGAAGAACAGCGGCAATGTCAGGGCACTTTTTGCTCAGAGCCTCACCAAGAGCTGTTTCGCCATCGAGAGAATGAGCATTCGGCGCTGCGCCGTGTGCCAGCAACATCTTCACCATCGGCAGCAATCCACTTCGCGTCGCCTCCATCAACATCGTCCAGCCGCGCTTTCCCGCCACATTGGGATTAGCCTTGTGCGCCAAGAGCAATTGTGTCATGCTTATCTGCAGATGCTGAACAGCAGACCAAAGCGCGCTGCCGCCTTTGCCGTTGATATGGTTGACATCGGCGCGGTGGGAAACAAGTAGTGCCACGACCTCACCGTGCCGTTGCCAGGCAGCTAAGGTCAGGGCTGAGTCGCCGCCATCATCCGTACGGTTGACGGATGCGCCTCGCGAGATTAGGTAGCTTGCAACGGAAACAGAGCCACCGTAGGAAGCCCAAGCGAGAGTGCTGCGCCCACAGGGGCAGGTGGCGTCTACATTTGCGCCATGGGCAAGGGCTGCCGTAACCTGGGGTAAGTTGCCGTCCTGAGCGGCCTTCAGAAGCTGGGCATTGGGCGTACGGTGATGATCCTTCCAGATGTCATGGCCGACCATCCAGAGCATCCAGAGAAACCAGAACAGCAGTTGCCACCGATAGGCTGTTCGTTTACGCGGTGACTTTGGCGATGACGGAGGGAGCGGCGTGTTCGGCGCAGGAAACACGGCGGGTTTGTCAGAAAGGCCGTTGTCTCTAACACTTGAGCGCCTGCTACCATCAGGCTTGCTATCGCTGGCGCGGAATGCGCTAACGGAATGACCGATGTGGAAGTCTATGCGTTGCATCAGCCTGCCTCCTAGACTGTTATGGTGAAACCCTGCTTGCCTGCATTCTACCCAGAATTTTAACGGACTGATGGGACAATTCCAGCAGCCAAAACACAAGTCCTGCTGTCCTGTTACCATCAGCTATTTTATCAGACGCGTCCCACCACGCGATGAACGGGAAATACATCCAAAAACTGTGGGAAAATGCTAGGAAAAAGCACATGTGCCAGCAGTTCCAAGCCATCCACGAGCCGTAGCCCTGGACGGCTGAAGTAAGCGTTTCCATCCGTCACATACACTTGGCCTTCTCGAACACACGGCAGATCGCACCAGCCTGGTTGCTGCCGAAGAATGGGAATGACCTTAAGGGTGCACTCGACGGCAAAGCCGCAGCAGGCGATGAACATCACGTCGGGCTGACTTTCCACAACCTGCTGCCATGGCGTAGTACGAGAGGGCTGACCCGCGTGCCCCAACACGTTTATGCCGCCTGCGCGTTCAACCCGTGTCGGGTTCCAGTGCCCGCCGCTGAAGATGGGGTCGATCCACTCGATGAATGCCACGCGCAGGCGATCTTGCCGACAGATTAGCTGCGTCGCTTCCTCCACCGCCCGCACTCGTTCACGGAGCCCGTCCATTACTGCTTCCGCCTTTGCCTCGGTTCCAGTCGCATCGCCGACCATTAGTAGCGTTGTGAACACGTCTTCCAGCGACATAGGCTCCAGGTTGAGAACCTGCGGATGTCCAGGCAAGCGACATGCGGCCACAGTGCAAACATCGCACAGCGCCTGCGTGACCAGAAGATCAGGTGCCAAACGCTCCAACGTCGGCATGTCCAAGGAATAGAGCACCATCTGCGTTTTCAGTCGCTCTCGTACCAGAGCGTCGATCTCGGCACTGGTAGCCGAATGCGGGATGATTGTGCGCGTGACCTTCGGCAGGCTCTTGACCGAGGGTGGATAATGGCACTCGTGGGTGACGCCGACGAGGCTTGTTTCCAGGCCGAGGGCACAACGATTTCGGTTGCCGATGGCAGTAGGGAAACGATCTTCATCGGCTACCGCTTATTTTGTGGGATAAGATGGTCTGCCTGTTCTTCACTTTGAGGGTAACTGTGTGCATCAAGCAGTTTTCGCGTTACTTGCGGATGAGGCTGCTGAGACATCATTGACGTGAAACAGATCGGATTTCTCACAGCCCTCGCAATCCGCGAAGAACTGAAGGTCGCTCTTACGAACTCGCGCTTTCCCGCCGCAGCCTGAGCAGACGAGCTTGATCGGCGTGTTTCCATCGCAATCCGCACATTTGAGATAGTAGCCGTACCGCCCGTATTCCACTGCAATGTTGTTGCTTTGGCAAGCGCGGCAGGATTGTGTAGAAGGTGGAGAGAATGGAAGAGGGTCGGTGGCCTGGGCCACACGTTGCACGCCGATGATTTCGGCTGATGGCAATGCCGCAGGTGGTTCCACCCTGGCTTCAGGCTTTTCAACAGGCAAGGCCGCTTTGCTTGCCAAAGGCTTGTGACGCTCTTGCTTTCAACGATGATCACGCCAAAGCGGTGCAGGATGAGATGGTCAATCTAGCCGGGTGCTATTCCCCGAAGCTCGCTTCGTTACCTTATTTGTCTTGTTGTTTGGTATGATGTGGAGGCATGAGCCAACACATCCACAAGAGCCACAACGTCTCCGCGTTGCTTTACCACGCGATTTGTCCGCCTAAATACCGCCGCGCGGTCATCACCGACGAGGTAGACACGGTGCTCAAGAAAATCTGCTTCGACATCAGCAACCGCTACGAGATCATGTTCCTCGAGATTGGCGCAGATAGGGATCATGTTCACTTTCTGGTTCAGTCGGTGCCAACTTATACGAAGTAATGCCCTCCTGGGCATATAGCCCGACTAAGATTGTTCAGACGATCAAGAGCATCACGGCCCGCGAGGTGTTCCTGCGGGTTCCTGCGGTCAAGGCACAGCTTTGGGGCGGCGCATTTTGGTCAAGCGGCTACTACATCAACACGGTTGGGCGTCACGGCAGCGAGGAAACAATCCGCAGTTATGTTGCGGGCCAGGGGCGGCAGCAGGAGTATCATCAACTTCACTCGCAACAGCTAGAGTTGTTTTAGTGGCAGAGCGTCATGCCGCAGGTCTTTCAGATACCTCGGAGCTTGCTCCGTCAGGAAATTCATTCTGGGCGGCATCATTTCCACGCTCCAGGCGTACCCCATTGAACACGCGGCAGTTTGGTTGATCGGCAAAAGCCCGCCGCAGATAGAAGGCTATCTGCTCTTCGGCACGGTGGCCTGTACGGGCGGAGGCGTCAGTGGAAGAAAACGGGTCGAGTTCTTTGACAATCATAGCTGTCTCTCGGGAAAGCAAGCTTATCGTAAGCCGCTTTGCTCTTGAGCAATTGCGGGGGTGGGGGAACCTGCGCAACTGCATTTCTGCATTGCGAGTGTCAACTCCTCCTGATGAGTGACAAACTTCGATGGAACTGGAACTGCAAGTGGGGCCAAGTAGTAGCGTCGCCCACTGCGATTTGGGAACTGATGATGGATTGATCGAAATTCTTGCTATTTGGTTGACAATGAACCGTCCTGAGGGTACAATCATTTCAACGTTATTAGAAACGTATACACAACGAAGCAAGAGACTGCACATGCTGATGCTGGAAAAAAATACCGACAGATCAAACGCTCTCGACATCGCTCTGATGTTTAAGGCACTCGGTGATCCCACGCGCCTGAAGATATTCGAGTTTCTGCGCGCGCAATGCTGCCCAGTGGCTGTCGAAGAAACAGGAGACGTACGGCCTGTGCTTGGCCCAACGGTTGGCGAAGTCTGCTGCTCCGTCACGGGAGCAGACAAAATCACGTCCTCCGTGTCCTTTCATATCAAGGAGCTGCGGCTGGCGGGACTCGTGACCGTCGAACGGCGCGGCAAGAACCAAATCTGCGGCGTAAACCAGGCCGCCGTGAGAGTGTTGGCCGATTACCTGAGCGCGACGGGCAGTTCAAGCACTAATGACCGAGATGACTGCTGCTAAATTGAATAGAAGGAGAAAAGACGATGGCTGAAATGAACCTGATAGATCGAGATGATGTGCGCGAAGTCGTGCGCCGCAAGTACGGAGAGGCTGCCCTGACGGTACTGAACGGCCAAGGAGCGGCATGCTGCGGCGGTAATGCAGGCGGCGGGGCAACTGACTCCTGCTGTGGGGGCGATACTATCACGGGCGGTCTGTACGATCAGACTGAGGCCGCCGAAATCCCTGAGGCTGCTCTTTTGGCGTCTTTAGGGTGTGGTAATCCCACGGCTTTGGTGACGCTGGCTGAGGGTGAAGTCATCCTGGACTTGGGCAGTGGCGGGGGGATCGATGTGTTGCTCTCAGCCAAAAGGGTTGGCCCTACAGGGTTCGCCTTCGGCTTGGATATGACGGACGAGATGCTGGCGCTGGCCGAGAAGAACAAGGGGGAGGCAGGCGCGAAGAACGTCATGTTCCTGAAGGGCCACATTGAGTCCATTCCGTTGCCCGACGCAAGCGTGGACGTGGTTATTTCTAACTGCGTCATTAACCTGTCCGCCGACAAGGACGCCGTTCTGCGGGAAGCGTTCCGTGTGCTGAAACCTAGCGGTCGTTTCGCCGTATCGGACGTAGTGGTCGAGGGCAGCCTGCCCGCCGCCGTGCGCGCTGATATGGAGTCCTATGTCGGGTGTGTTGCGGGCGCGCTGGAGGTCGGCGATTACCTGAAGAAACTGGCGGACGCGGGCTTCGTGGAAGCGGGCATCGAGCCGACACGCCGCTATCTGTTCTCCGACTTGGAGGGCTCCGCGTGCTGTGCCGATAACATCGCTGCCTTGCCAGCCGAGGAAAGGGCCGCTTTGGACGGCAGGATCATGGGCGCGTTTATCCGCGCCGTCAAACCCGATGCAGGTGCGTGCTGTGGCCCGACTTGCTGTAATACTACCGTCCTGGAGGAGAACTCCGTTGAGTAGTACCGTCGCCACCTGTCACCCTTCGGTGACGGGAAGGCTCTCGTTCCTCGACCGATACCTGACGGGCTGGATTTTTCTGGCGATGCTCGTCGGCGTGGTTCTGGGCTTCTTTGTTCCTGGCGTCTCGCGGGTTATCACGCACTTTTCGGTCGGCACGACTTCCATCCCCATTGCGGTTGGCCTGATCCTGATGATGTACCCGCCGCTGGCAAAAGTCAAGTATGAGGAACTGGGCGAAGTTTTCCGCAACACGCGCATTCTGGGGCTGTCTCTGGTGCAGAACTGGGTGGTCGGGCCGCTGCTGATGTTCGCGCTAGCATTGTTGCTGCTGCCCGACAAGCCTGAATACGCCGTGGGCCTGATCATCATCGGCCTGGCTCGCTGCATTGCCATGGTGCTGGTCTGGAACGACCCCGCCAACGGCGACAGTGAATATGCCGCAGGGCTGGTCGCCTTGAACTCCGTCTTCCAGGTGCTGTTCTTTTCCGTCTATGCCTACGTTTTCCTGAAGGTGCTGCCGCCGATCTTCGGCGTCCACTTCGCAGGCGTTGACCTGTCTCGCATCAGCATGGGCGCGATTGCCCAAAGTGTTCTGGTCTACCTGGGCATCCCGTTCTTTGCGGGCATGCTGACGCGGCTTGTGCTGGTTAAGGCCAAAGGAAAGCCGTGGTACGAGGAGCAGTTCATCCCGCGCATCAGCCCGATCACGCTGGTCGCGCTGCTCTTCACCATTGTCGTGATGTTCTCGCTCAAGGGCCAGTACATCGTTCGCATCCCTATGGACGTGGTGCGGATTGCCATTCCGCTGGTCGTCTACTTCCTGGTGATGTTCCTGGTGTCGTTTTACCTGGGCCGAAAGCTGGGAGCAGACTATTCCAAAGCTGCGACGCTTTCGTTCACGGCTGCGGGCAACAACTTTGAGCTGGCAATTGCCGTGGCCGTGGCCGTATTCGGCATCAACTCGGGGGCAGCGTTTGCGGCGGTGGTCGGGCCGCTGGTAGAGGTGCCTGCGTTGATCGGGCTGGTAAATGTAGCCTTTTACTTCCAGCGGCGGTACTTCGGCGGTGCTGGACCGACCGTCGCAGAGGTCGCCCCGCTTTAGTGGGATCATCGTTCTAACGGAATCATCCCGCTTTACTCTGGAGGGACACGATGGCGACACGACTGGCGATCTTTTCCGACATTCACGCGAACTTCCCCGCCATGGGCGAGGTCGCGAGCCACATCCGCGACAATGACTACGACGGCATTTACTGCCTGGGTGACCTTGGAGGATATGCCTCTGAGCCGAACGAAGTGCAAGACCTAGTCATGTTCATGGAGTGCCTAACCATCCTCGGCAACTACGACGGGGGCGTTGGCTTCAACAAAGAGTCCTGCGGCTGCAACTACGTCAAACCGTTCGACATCAAGATGAGCGACATCTCGTTCTTCTGGACGCGGGAGCACACGACGGATGAGAACGAGATATGGCTGCGGACGTTGCCGCGCGAAATGCGGCTGGAAGTGGCAGGCCAGAGGGTCCTGCTGTGCCACGGCTCACCCGCCTCGACGACCCAGTACCTGTTCGAGACGCGCTCGGAGCCTTACCTGAGGAAGTTCACGGCGGGGGCCGCGACGATGCGCATGCCGACATCATCGTCTTCGGCCATACCCATGTTCCCTATCACCGTGTCGTGGACGGCGTCCACTTCGTCAACACAGGAAGTGTAGGCCGTCCCAAAGACGGTGACCCACGGGCTGGCTACTGCGTCCTCACCATCGACGGTGACCAGGTGACCACGGAGCAGGTGCGGCTGCCCTACGATGTGGAGGCGGCTTGCTCGCGGCTGGTAGCAGCGGGCCTGCCAGAATACTTCGCTGAATATCTACGAACGGGTGGGAACGTGCCGACGCCCGAGTGACGCTCCCGAAAGGCCACTGATGAAGAAGCGTCTGGTTCTGAAGGGCTTGCTCAAAAGGCTCCAGGGCAAGAAGACCCGTAAGGTGGTCCAGACCCTAGAGAAAAGGCTCAAATCTTTTCTGCTGGAGCATGCCCTGACGTTGTCGGAAGAGATACGAAATATCGAAGCGGAACTGGTCCCATTGCCGCCCCAGGTCTCCGAGCACTGGCTGTGGCTCGGGGACATCAAGCGCGCGGGCTACATGACGGAGTAGGTGGTCGAAATGTTGACCGGTTGTAAGGAAGAGATATAAGTCGAGCCGTCGCCCTTGAGGAACCTGCGAGACAGGGATCAGTAGCCGTGCTCTGTCGAGACCAGCGTTACCAAGGCCAAAGCAGCTTGCCCGCGCTGAGCACCTTCTCACTGAAAACGCCTGCGTAGACCACCTCAATGCCCGAGTGAGACCTCTCCCGCTTCCAGCTTGTTATGCAGGGCCAGGCTCTCAAGGATCGTCTCGCTCGCATGGTTCATGCCGATCACTTCGGCGGCGATGCCGAGCCGACGCGCCTTCAGCATGACCTTGTCAATTGCCCCGACCGCAGAACTGTCCCAAAGGTGCGAGTGCGTCAGGTCGATGACAATACTCTTGACAGGCTCTTTCCAGTCGAACGCCTTGAGGAACGCCTCCGTCGAGACGAAAAAGAGCTGGCCGTGGACGGCATAGGTTCGCGTCTGGCCGTCGGGGGAGAGCGCGCTCGTGACCGAGACCATTTTCGCTAGTCGCCGCGCGAAGAAGATCGCGCTCAGCACGATGCCAACGGCGACCCCCTGGGCCAAGTCGTGCGTCTGGACGACCGTAAAGACCGTAGCAAGCGTGACGACGGTCTCGCTGCGGGGGGTCAGGCGCACGTTCTTGAAGGATGCCCAGTCGAAGGTCGCAATCGAGACCATGAACATCACGGCCACGAGTGCCCCCATTGGGATGAGTTTCACCCAGTCATGGCCCAGGACGATCAGGCCGAGCAGGGACACGCCCGCGCAGAGCGTCGAGAGCCGACCGCGCCCATTGGACTTGATGTTGATCATCGACTGCCCGATCATCGCGCACCCCGCCATGCCGCCGAAAAGCCCCGCCACGATGTTTGCGATGCCCTGTCCGACGCACTCCTGGTTCTTGTTGCTGGCCGTATCCGTCAGATCGTCGATGAGGGCCGCTGTCAGCATGGACTCGATCAGCCCCACGAAGGACAATGGGATCGCGTAGGGCAGGATGATCCGCAGTGTCTCCAGGTTGAGCGGCACGCGCGGCAGGCCGAAGGTCGGGAACGCGCTCGGCAACTGCCCCATGTCGCCGACGGTCCTGACGTGAAGGTGGAGAGCGATGGTGAGGACGGCCATGACGGTGATTGCCACGAGCGGGGACGGCACCGCCGTCGTCAGGCGCGGGAACAGGTAGATGATGGCGAGACTCGCCGCGACCATCGCGTACATCATCCAGTTCGCCCCCACGAACTGGGGGAGCTGGGCCATGAAGATGAGGATCGCCAGCGCGTTCACGAACCCGATCATGACCGAGCGTGGGACGAAGCGCATGGCCTTCCCGATCTTGAGGGCACCCCAGAGAATCTGGAGCGCACCCGTTAGGAGTGTGGCGGCGAACAGATAGGGGAGGCCGTGCTGCTTGACGAGCGTGACCATGAGCAGGGCCATCGCGCCCGTGGCCGCCGAGATCATGCCTGGCCTTCCGCCCACGAACGCTGAGACGGTCGCGATACAGAAGGCGGCGTAGAGGCCGACCTTCGGGTCAACGCCCGCCACGATGGAGAACCCGATGGCCTCGGGGATCAGAGCAAGGGCGACCACAGTGCCCGAGAGAACGTCATTGCGGACATTGAAAAACCACTGCTTCTTCCAGGGCTGAGAAGTCATAAACATTCCTCTTGAAAGGCACACACGAGGAGGAATGCACCAGGTTGTGTCGCTGCCACCCGCGCAGAAAAACACTCCTTTAAGCATCTAGGGGACAGCAACCTGATAGAAAACTGAGACGGAAACTAAGGTTTCGCTTTGCTGTCCACAAGCCCTGACGTGAAGTCAAGCATGGAGGGGCCAAGCGAGGAGAAGCCATACGTCGGTCGCGGTTAATTCGGGGAGGCGTATGGGCTGCGCTTACTGGGAGTGATCTGTGATGTGGAAAGAAAGATGGGCTTCATAACTTGCTTGATTATACCGCGCCTCACGCCAAATCGGAAAGAATAATTGGAGATGGTCGTGTTGCCGCACCGAGGCTCCAGACACTGGTTGTGCCGGGGGGCATCAAGTGAGCGAGCTATACGAAGGAGCTACGAAGCAACGGGGGATGGAGATGTTGAGAAGGACAGAAGATGATCGCTCGCCACTCCGACGATGGCCGCTTCGTCGGGGAGCGCGACGGCGGCGTCCTAGGCTGGGCCATGTCCTCGTAGTCCATTATCGGGATTAGCCCAATCCTTCGCGGAGATCGACGGATTGGTCGTGGATGCCCCACCTGCGACCTGACAAGGGCTTGTGGGTAGTCGTCCCATACACAACTAATCGCAGGGATGCGGCGGAAAGCGGTCGCTCGCGGATTGTCAGGCTAGGGCGAACGTCGAAGACTGCGTTGTAAGATCGCCCGTGGTCCGTTCGTGGGGTGTTGGGGCTGTCTCTGTCGTTTTCGTGGTCGAGTACGCGTCGCCCTGCGGCTTCGGCAGAGGCGGAATTCGATTTTTCGAGGCGGGCGCGGGGCTGTCAAGCACGACGCAACAGCACGGCTGTGGGGGAGGGCTGAGTGTCTCCAGTTCCCAGCAACGCTCTACCTATTCACATATGTCGGTGCGTCGGGTATATTATCGGTAACCAATATCGGGCCACGATTACTGAACGGTGGAGGTGACAATGGACGACTTCTTCCGCAGCATCTTCTTGGGGTTCGTGCGCGTCCACCTGCTCCACCAGGCCGCAGAGGGGCCGATCTACGGGGCGGAGATGATGGAGAAACTGGCTCGTCACGGCTACGACCTCGGCCCAGGCACGCTGTACCCAATCCTGCACGCGATGGAGCGGGGCGGCTACCTGACCAGCGAGCAGCGGGTGGTCGGCGGCAAGCGGCGAAAGTATTATGCGCTCACCGAGGGAGGCCAGTTGGCGCTCCCTCGGCTGCGCCGACAAGTGCGCGAACTGGTGGGCGAGGTTCTGGGTGGGGAAGAGGCGACGGACGGGCCGCAGGCCCCGCCGTTCGCGGACAGCGCCGTAGGCGAGACGGCAAAGGGGACAGAGGAGGAGTGAGATGATGTTGACCCGAACCTGGGTGATTTTCAATGCGGCGGTGCGGGCTGCCCTTTGCATGGCTGCCCTTTGCATGGCTGCCCTTTGCATGGCTGCCCTTTGCATGGCTGCCCTTTGCATGGCTGCCCTTTGCATGGCTGCCCTTTGCATGGCTGCCCTTTGCATGGCTGCCCTTTGCATGGCTGCC
>JAABUZ0100000448.1_pt1 | contig 103031 bp, 84 predicted proteins | sample 5562091 | NCBI WGS metagenome assembly JAABUZ01 (sample SAMN12813069, study PRJNA571459) | rock metagenome | isolation source: Antarctica rocks | place: Antarctica: Victoria Land, Linnaeus Terrace sud | collected 2015-12-21
CTCTCACTCTCTCCCCCCCCCCCCCCCCCCCCCCCCCCCCCCCGCCCCCCCCCCCCCCCCCCCCCCCCCCCCCCCCCCCCCCCCCCCCCACTTCTCTAATAAAGCTCTTCGCTGCTGATCTTTGTATTGAATGTTCCGACCGCCTGGAAGGTGGTAGTGTCTACCGACCGATATTGCTTGTCGGTTGTGTCTTTAAAGGCTTGCGCACGATGGTCGATGATCTGGTACTGGCGACCAAAGCTAAAAACGTATTGATGAATCTGGCCCGTCTTACGGTTCAAGACGAGGATATCATCGCCCTTGCCACACGTTCCGTTCGTCACACACGCTGAGTGGTCTACGAAGGCTCCGACCAGGATTTGCCAGTGCTGGTCCCAACTATGCATAATGTAGAGCCTCTGTATCCTCAAATCGTTGTTGAAGACGATAAATGTGCTCGTCGCCTTCTGAGGGTCGTATAGCATGGCATCGAGTCGATCTGTGCCAAAGTGACCGACGTAGAAGACGGCATTTTTGGCCCAACCTGTATAGTCTTGCCGTTTGACGAGCGTAAGATCAGGTGCGAAGGTGAGGAATCGAGCCATGCCTTGACTCGGCTCGTAGAGTACGACTTGAGAGCGACCGGACCCATTGAAGTCGCCACTGAAGACCTGCCAGTTGCCGCTCAGCCCGTGTACCTCCTGGTAGTCGTTGAGGTTCATGGTTGAATTGAAGTCCATGATGCGAGCCTCACCGACAGAGCGATCATAGAGGAAGATGCCATCCTGATCGGCGTTTTTGTAGCGTCCTACATAAATCTCCCAGGAGTTGTGCCACAGTGTGTACCTTTGCAGATAATGCACGCTCAGGTCTGGATTGAAGTCGAGGGCAATAGCGGTAGCGGTACGACCCGACATACGCCACTGGTCCAGTGTAGTCGCGCTTTGTACGGCAGGGGTGATCAATGAAGGGGTATTTGCGTTGGCGAAGCGGTTGTACATGAGGATACCGCTCCGCTGTCCGTCGAACCGTCCTGTGTACAACTCCCAATTGGTGCCCCAACCAGCAAGCCACACATGCTTTTTGATGGTAAGTTGTGGTGTCAGGGTGAGCAACTGCATCGTCCCATTTGTGCGGTTGTAGAGTAGTATATCAGATTCTCCGGTACCCGCGAAGTCACCTATGCGTACATCAAGTGTTGATCCCCAACCCCCAATAGGGGTTTGCGCGTCTACCAAGAAGGCACGATGCACAGCAGACGTTTGAGTAGACGATGAGTATTGAGTTTTTGTCCCTTGAGGTGAGAGCTTCTTTTGTTGCGAGAGAGAGATCACGCTCAGGCTTCCCTGTTGTCGGTTGTAGAGGAGAAGATCACTGAGACCGCTCCCCGTGAAGTCGGCTTTGAACTCTTGCTCAGCTGAGCCACTCCCACCTGGCAGACCGAGCGTTGGACGACTTGCTCCGGTTATGATAGCCAGCTGGTTATTCGCACGCACTACGCCAGCTACATTGTTTGTGCCAATACCTGGGAGACGTGCGAAGAGCGAGTCATTAATCAGCCGGGGAAAGTAGATGAAGCGCAATTCGTTTCTTTGAAAGGCTGGTTTGTTGATCTGATCGACAGGGTAGTTGAGACCTAAATGTATCGGCGTGGTATCGCCATAGTTCTCATAGGTGACGTTAAAGGTGTTGCCGTCCGCACTTACCGATGTCACAAAGGCAACGTGTCCCGCAGCACCATAGGCCCAGTAGCCATCGGCACGAGGAAAGACAGCGATAGCGCCAACGCGTGGTTGGGTTCCTATCGGTAGACCAGTGCGCTCGGCATCGACGACCCAATCGGCGGCGTTGCCCCAGTTAAGCGGTAAATCATAGCCGAGTAGATGCCACTGCTCCCATGCCCACCAGACACAGTTGCCTCCATGTGGAAATGGTCCGGGACAAAGTTGAAATGGGTTGCCATCGCCTGAATAGTACGCCTGCTTGCAGGATATATCCATCTTTGGGCTGGTATGGCTCAATGCCGCAGCGTCTAGCTGTGCCTGTGTATTGGCATAGCCTAATGCTAAGCCGATAGCAACGCAGAGAAACGCGATGAGGGAAAATATTAATGTCGCGTGCAACAAACGTTGTTTGATGTTGCGGCGAGGGAGGGATGTATTCTCGCGTTCCTTCCGTAGGATGGTTGGAGTGGGCGTCATGTCAATAGCTCCTTAGAGACGTAGTATTTAACAGGGTTCGTATGAAACTACGTTATCGGGAGCAAAGTGGATTGCTTGAAATGAAATTTGTCGATATTATATTGGTATAATCGACAGGGTTTGTTGATTGTGTAGGGACCTCACTCATTACACTCTCGGTTGCCAATCATCCCACGATGGTCCTATGGAAACGAGGGTGTAATAAATGAGACCCCTACAGGGCATTGCGGCTGCTTATTCTATCGTGAACCCGCGTTCCCTTAACAGTGTCATCACATGCTCCAAATCGTCCGGCTGTACACGTATGAGGCGACTCTGTTGCTCTATTTCGCTGCCGAGGAGGGGTGCGAGTTCGGCGTCGGCTTGAAGGTCCTGGAGCACAGGTGAGGAGAGGCGTAACATGGGAGCGTGCTCGACCGAGATGCTTTGTTGACTGTCGTAGCCGCCGCCCCAGAGTTTGAGGCGGATCAGGAAGGACGCGGGAACGCCCCCCTCGCAATACTGCTGCAAGAAGCGCACAATATATTCAAGGGAGATACCAACTTCGCGCGCGCTTCGTAGGGCCGACGAGGTGATTCTGCGCCATCCTGTAGTGTCGTCGTGTTGGCTAAAACGCTTTATCTCCGCCATTAAGTAGAGATCAACGACGGCATAGAAGGGCTGCAACAGGCCATCATCGTGTAATCTCCATTGCGGTTCACGTACCGCGAAGCGACCATTATCTGATACTGTGTCTTGCGTTGGAGCGGATACCAGCGATGGTAGGTAGTCATGTCGCCAGAGAAGTCCCTGGATAGCTGGTAAGTTGTGGGCAGCAACCTCCGCGAGCTGGGGTGCCAGACGGCGACCAAGTAATGGACGCGTCTCTTCATCATCAAAGAGCGTATCGAGCAGCACTGCATCATCAACCTCAAGGAGAGTCGCGCTCTGCCACATCTCTAGGCGTCGTGCCTGTCGTTCCCATTCCACCAACGAGTATTGCACGTTCTGAGGAATGTCTCCTCCTGCAGCACGCTCCAATATCTCTTTTATGACCTCCGCGTGTAGCCCCGTCTGGATGGCGCGTGTCACGCTTGCTTTCGTAATGCGATACTGAGCGATATGTTCCAGGCTAACCCGCTCCGCGAAGCGGTCGAGCTTGACAAGGAGCGCCTCTGAGATAGGTGCCAGTATCACGAGTTCAAAGTTTGGCTGCACGATAAGCCTGCCTGTGGGAAGCTCATCGCCTTTGAGTTGAACATCGCTCAGGAGGAACAAGGAACCGGGTGAGAGGCGAAACGAGGTTGTTCCATCTTCACTGTCGATCTCTGTGACGCCTAGCCAATGTAATGGACCCGCAATCACCGTCCGGATGAATCCTCCCTCGACCATATGCCATCCCTCGCGGTGAGTTAGCCAGCCGCGCCGCAGACGAAAATCCCAACTGTAAGGGTTGCTGCCGCTCATGTAGCGTTCGGCACGCGGTCCATACTGGCGCGGAAAGAGCAGGTAAGGGGCGTACAGCTTGGTGCGGGCAATAAAGGTCGAGAGAGGATGCCATATACCCATACGCTCATGCTCGATGCGCTCGACAGTAGTTTGGCGCGCACGCATTACCTCTTCATGAGGAGGATCGAGTGGAGATGGACCAGGACGGACATTTACATCCGGCAGGTAGAGCATCTCATTCCAAAAAGGAGTATCTTGCCAGATTTTATAACAGCGACGGGCACGCACTGAAAGCGGCAATTCAAAAAAAGACTCGGCGGCTACCGCGTATATGACTCCTTGTCGCTCTTGTAACAATTGTAACCTCATAAGTAAGAGCCGCAAAAATAGTAGATAAGGAGCGTCGCTTTCCACCCGTATCAGTTCATGTTGAGGTTTAGCGCTCATTGGACTCATTGAGCCGACCTGTTCCATAACCTGTCGTAAGGCAGAACGAGAAAGCAAGCCATTGTTTACCAATGCCAGGCCCTCACGCAAAGAGGCGACAAGCGACCAGTAAAGGTACAGGGCGCGTTGTAATGTGCGTACTCCTTCGCCTACTTCCTCACTCTCGCCAGGAGCGCCTGTCAAAACAGTGGTGAAAGGTTCATCGTTTCTCCATTCATCACGGCCCACCATTTTCACGGCCTCTGGCACGATGAGCACGCCATCATGAATGCCATTGGCGTAGTCACGTCCCACGAAATTTGTCTGCTTGCCCCAATAGAGCAGTCCCAGCAGGAGGAGATGGCGTAACGCTTGCTCGAAGACACCGTGTGGATGAGCGACAGGATACTGAGGAGGGATTCCTGGTGGTCCTCCTGATACTCTTACTGACTGAGACTGTGAAAGTCCAGATGGTAATAACGATTCGTTCTCTTTTGTGGAAGTGAGCAGGTCGCTGTTGGCGAAGTAGAGGGCAAGGTCTCGGCTATTGGCACGTCCACCACAGGCCACCAGTTCTCGCAGTATGAGAGATTCTAGCTCGCCAAGGCCGCGCACAACCGTGGCAAGGTCAGAGCGTTCGAACAAGCGTTGTGCTATCTCTATAGGTGGCAGAGATACAACTGAAGATGATCCACTCGATTGTTCCTTTACGGATGCCAACCGAGCTTTGAGTATAGTTTGCAGGTGATAGGCTGGGGCAGTCTGCAATAACTCAACGTCACTCTGTTCCATACTGTGCTTATTCCTCGTCGTGCAAGAGGGGAGTCTGTCCTCGCCGCTTCAGGTCGTCGATCACGCGCTCCGCACCAGATTTTTTGAGAATGTGCAATGTTGGATGAATGGTCTGCACGATTTGTTCGTCTAACGAGGTGGTCGCAGATAGCTCTCGCATCACCATTGTGTCTGCTGTTTCCAGAAGACTCACTCCTGTATAGATACGTACTCGACCATAGCTGGCTACCCAATGCTCAATTTGCGTTAAGAGAGTGGAGAGCAAACTATTGGCTTTGTCGGATATAATAGAGCGTAGAAGCTCTAGCAAGGATGCTGGATGACGCCCTTGACTCAACGCGCTGCTTAGTGCCTTTGGCGTAATGCAGTAACGCAGTCGGTCACGATGGATACCTGCCACCTCTGTAAACGCCTCCATCAATTCAATAATCGGCCAGGTAGAGACAGAACAAGAGACGAGCACTTCTTGATTGTCTATAACTTCTAACGTGTCAGAGGGTGCTATTATCGCAGAATCTTTTTCCTCCTCTTGCGGTTCTGATCGTGTGCCACTGAGCAACCAGCCAGCAGTAGGAGTAAGACGAAACGCCAGGAGGCGTCCATCACGGGCAAGTGCCAGGTCGCATGCACCCCACCAGTGAAGAGGACCGCGTAAGAGGCGCGTCAAATAATGAATTTCAGCACGCAGCCAGTCACTTAACTGTAAAGGATGCAGCGGTCGTCCCTCTTCCTGCTCAATCCACCAGTGTGGTGAGGTGAAGAGTCGCTGCCTCTTCTGCAAAAATAGGGGATTGATGCGATATACGAAGCGTGCGAAAGCATTGAAGCTTATCCACTGATTGAGCGGGACCTGTGCCAGGAGAGCCACGAGCGACTGACGAGCCTCGCTATTCTCGGACTCTAATTCTCCAGAGCGTAGTATCGGATGATTAAGTGAGGTTGCACGGCAACGAAGGCGTAGTCCGTCCTCTCCCAGATCAAATAACTCATCATAGGAAGACTGTGCAAGCCAGAGTTCAAAGAGATCATGCAGCACTTCAGCGCGTGTGGGACCAAGCAACAACTGAGCGGCATTCGGCAATACGCGCAGGTAGGGCGTACCGTTATCGTCTTTGTGAAGAATATCGGCGAGACGTAAAAGGCGAACGGCAAAGCGAAGCAACGCGGGCGAACGCGAAAGTGAGGCGCGAAGTGATACGAGCAGAGACGACGAAGCCATATCAGGAGGTGGAGGCAACGGAATGGACCCATCACTTGTGAGTGAGTTGGTGGTACGGGGAGTAGAAAATGTTCCAGCAGGGCGCGATGTAGGGCCACGTTCGTCTTTCAGGTCGTCGTTTGTGAGTCGATACCCATCCAGACCTCGCGCCACCAGCAGCAGGACTGTCAGGAGATTGTATAGTGCTGCCTTTTGTACAGTGTGTACCTCGCTCTTCTTAGCGTTCACATCGAAAGGAGTGACTGGAGCTGTCACATGGAGTGCTGAACGCACCTCTTCAGGTACATACCAACCAACATCGAGCAGGGCACCACTCAGGCCAATACGTTGTTGGGGAGAACTGTTCAGACTGGTGCGGAAGAGCAGACCTTTTCCCTGAAGGGCGATAAGAATAGCCTGAAGTTGATTTGGTTGACCTAATGAGAAACGCTCGAACAGTCCTCGCAGGTCTTCATCCATCATCGATCCTCCCGCTAGCGTGAGGGCGGCGAGTAACTGACGTTGTGGCTTCTCTAACGTAGCTGCTACTCTGCGTACCAACTCTGGTTGCTTAAGTTCGTCCTGGATCGCCTCTGCAAGCTGTTGTTTGTTCATTCCATTTGTGACGAGTTCGTACTCTCGCGCGATGCCCCGTAACTCGCTCAAGCCAAGTTGGGTCAATATATCTGCAAGACTTCCAAGCGGTGCTGGACCGTGCTGAGGTACGGCGGGCTTTATACCTGTAAGCGGGGGTGAGATCCTGGCTTCTGTTTCCTCTCTTTGCTCTTGTGGGATAACCTCTACTGGCCTGGAAATTGGAATTTCAAGCGGTGGGGTATCGGTCACGAAGGTCATAGGCCGGGCCAACCATTGATAGAGCAGGGCGGCTGCATGTGGGCAGAGCGTTGGCACATTCGGTGGATTCAGGCCACATGGACACTCGCTTGTCCATTGTGTGACGCTCTGTATCTCAACGTCAACAGGGTAGGAGGACTTGCGTACGCGTGTTCGCGAACCGGGAGTTTCTTCCGTTTGTGACTTTACTGTTACTGTATTTGTCGTTGATGCAGCTTTATTTGCGACATTGGGGACATTCACAACGCCAGCGATGCGTCCACCCTGGCGTTGTGTGCTATGTACTGCTCCAATACGATAATATTCTTGTCCCAGCGATGCCGCTGCGAGTCCCGCCATGTGAATGATATCGGTGGCTCGCAAGCGTTGTAACGTGCCGGGTACAACGTTCTCCATAAACACTGCCCACAAAAAATGCACGAAAGAAAAAACTATGTTCGGCTATTATAGCATATGGCTACAATATGCACCATTTTACCTGCTCTTTGCGCGATGTGTAGGCAGTGCCTAAGCTTCCTTATGCAACACGACTCCAAACGCGACGAAGAGAATACCTGCAATCTCTAGTAACGTTGGAATCTGATGAAGGACAACAATCCCAATGATGGCGGCGGATGCTGGCAATAAGGAGAGCAAAAGTGCAAACGTTGCCTGAGGCAGCCGGGCCATTGCCAATTGATCGCACACGTAGGGGATAACCGAAGAGCAGATGCCCACACCAATGCCTGCAAGCAGGAGCAATGGCTGCGTGAACGCTGGCAATGCATTCATGAGTCCAATAAGAGGTATTTCCGCTTATCAATTCTTCACTTGACACCTTTGTTGCATTGCACGTAATATTACTTGTATATCATATACAAGAACAAAACACGTAGCGTGGAAACCATATAGGGATTTGCTTTCATTTCAGGAAAGGCTACAATACCCATGTCCAACATTTTTAAGCTGCTTGCCGATCAGGAGAAGCTGACTGACGAGCTTTTCGCATTCGTCACTGACTCGAATGCCGACAGTCGTAATGAACGTGCCATTGTCAGCGTCTTGCACGAGGTCGCGCCGCAGATTGTTTCGGTTGCCGAGTGTATGGTGATTGATGGCGTCGATGAGCGTCGCTATGTTGAGGATTATGTATACGCCGTCCTCGGCGGCGAAGGGTTAGAGAGCTAGAATAACCTACGTTGGCAATCTTTCAGTGAGAAGCATTTCTTCAAGAGCGGCTACATACGCTTCAGGAGATTTCCGGAAGCGAGAGCGATCACGACGTATCGTCTGGCGATAATCCAGTTCATTACGCAGGGTACGCCAGCGAGAAATATCCGTGAGACGAAGCTCATCGCTGCTGAATTGCTGGTGGCAGGAAGCAACCAGCGTAATGACACGAACAGGGCCGCGTACAACCAGACCAGGAGAAGCACTCTTTCGCCCAGTTGTTCGTCGCTCAAAGTAGCGAGCCGAACCAAAATAGTGCTCCAAATCATTGTTGGTGCGAGGGAGGTCGGGCACATCGTAACAATGAAACAATCCAGGCCAATAACTGGCGGTGACTTTGCGAAAGGTGGTCAGCATCGTGGTGAGCACTTCAGAGGATGCCGAAACTTCTGTCATGGAGTCAAGGAGCTCCTCATAGCGTTGACGAACCTGTGCCCCCTTCTCGGTTTCATCATTGGAGAGGATATGTGCTGCTCGATATACCCAATGATAGCCAGTTTGCACATCTGACCACAAGGAACTTGTGGCCATTAACCCTTTGGTCAGCATCGATTGCAAACGTTCTAACTCGCGCGGCACATTTCCCCTTTTATCTGCTACTCTCGTGAGTGATGCGAGGAGAATAGTCATGCGTTCCTGTAGTTTAAGACCCGAAGCGGAGAGCGGAGGTCGCCCATCGTCGGTGAGTGCGCTTCGCACTGCGAGACAATAGCCTCGAATGGCTTGCGCTTCAAGGTCCGTTCGTTTTTCCAGACCTCGTTCAATCGGGCGAATGCCCCGAAGCTGCTTCTTCAATTCCTTTTTTGCATGACGATCTGCTTCATAGACGGGCTTGGCCGCCTCACGCAAGTAGTGGAAATGACATAATTGATGTGGCACCTCTGGCAAAACGGTCTGAACAGCGTTACGAATGGAGTGTTGACCATCCGTTACAACGCCGCGAATGGGCACAGGAAGGAACGCTTGTACCTCGCGCAGCAACGCCGCAAGATCGTCTTCACTGGAACTGAGTAAACTACGAGCCAATAACACTTCCCCAGAGGGACAATCGCGGAGAACCCACAACACTTCATGCCCCACGTCTGGTTGTAACCCATCTAGAGCCAAAATCACGAAACCTTGAGCCAAAAGCAGTTGACGCAAGCGCGTCTGATCTGTCAGATGGAGCGTCACTAGCTCTTCATAGCGGGCAAGCAAATTCGTCACGGTGCGTTCAGAGATCAGCACGCTTCGTGTGAGCAATTCCCGGTGGATCTCTGGAACGCTGCGGTGATGCACGTAGCGAAGCGTGCCAACAAGCGCGATCACATCGAGGCCGAACTCTCCATGAGGCAAAGCCCAGTGCCCTTCCTCTTCTGGACGGTAGGATCGATGATATCGTCCACACGACGGATTCTGACATCGGCGAATGGTGAGCGTAAGTTGGCACAAACCATTGAGGGTGGTTACCGTGCGAACTGCAGAGGATGCTACCCACAACCGCTTTCCGCACTCCCAACACTGTGGGTTACGGGGAACGAGGAGACACTCCTGCGTTGCAGCAGGACGAGGATGCTTTCTTGCCATCGTTTCTTTCCCAAAGGGAATTGCAACGTACAAGCTTCATTCCTCCTATGGGAACTGCCTAGGAGGAATGAAGCTTGTATATGTGGTAAAAGGTGATGAGTGAGCAGTCAGCGCGAAGAGTGAGCGACTTCAGATGCATGGCCTGGGAAAAACGCTCTCCACCTGGCTTCTTCCATCAACGTTTTGTCAATTGGCTTTAACACCCACCCAGCACAGCCATCACCACCAAGTGGGAGCTACGCCAGTTACCCCTGCGCAGTGGGACGGACAACCATCTCGTTCACATCGACATCAGCTGGCTGCTCGATGGCGAATGCAATAGCGCGGGCAATAGCATCTGGCGGCATCGCGAATGCAGCGTAGGCCGCAAGCTGGGTCCTGACCTCCGCACTTTGCACGGAATCCGCGAAGTTTGACTCCGTGGCACCCGGGGAAACGATCGTCACGCGCAGTTTCGCGCCAGCTTCCTGGCGCAAACCCTCGGAGATCACACGCACGGCAACCTTCGTGCCAGCATAGACCGACTGGTTCGGGACAATGCGATATCCGGCTGTAGAAGCGATGTTGACGAAATGCCCGAAACCCTGCTGGCGGAAAACGGGCAGCGCTGCCGCGATGCCATACAGAACGCCTTTGAGGTTGACGTCGATCATCTCGTCCCAATCATCGACGCGCAGCTCGTCGAGGGGAGAAATCGGCCCAACGCCAGCATTATTTATGAGAACGTCAAGCTTGCCGTACCGCTCACATGCCAACCTGACGAGATTGGATAAGTCGTCGCGCCGTCTCACGTCTGTGCGTGTATAGGCGGCTTCACCGCCCACATTCGCAATGCGGGCCGCCAGAGCCTCAAGGCGATCCGATCGGCGCGCCCCAAGGACGACTTTCGCTCCACGCTCGGCGAGCCGAAGCGCGGTCGCCGAGCCAATTCCGCTGCTTGCGCCCGTGATGACGACGACCTTGCCTTCGATTCCCGACAAGCCATTTTCTGATCTGTTCTGTATCATCATTCTTTTCCTTTGCATAAAGTACTTGCTCTACAGAGGTCAATCTCAACGTGAAACCATCCCTCTGTGTCTTTTTCTCCTGGTGGATAGCTTTGCCTGTAAAGGGTCCTCGCAAGCCAAAAGATTGGGAAACCCTTGGTAAATGCCGTACCAAGTGAGCAGGTTTGGCCCTCAAAGGTGAGCACTTGCCCCCAATCATGAGCACTGGCGTGGAAGTACCTGGGAACATGACTCCAGAAGCCGTTTCCAGCACTCGGTGCTTGTCAATTCGGGTGGTCAGCGCACGCCTTTTGCGCTTTCTCCCACCCACTTGGCGTGGGAATCCCACCAGTTTCCTGTTGAGGTTTCCACGCTGAAAGGGCCGAAAAAGCAAACAAAACGTGTTCTTCCAGCCCTGTTTGAGCACAAAGGTGCTCTTCGTCCGAAAAGATCGGCTCTGAGCGTTGACGCAAACGTGCGAGGTAGATCTCACCACGCGCATGGGGGGCTCGTCATCGTCCCTTTAGACGATGCACTCTCTGGCGAAGCGGCGCAGTTGTTCGGGATCGGTGCGCGGGAAAAAGCTCACGATTAGTTCCTGCACGCCAGCGGCCTCAAGTTCCCCTAAGCGTCGGCGGATCGTCTCAGGATTGCCAAGCAGCGCCCTGTCATTCATTTGACCTCTGAAAAACGCAGGAACCTGGGCCAGTGCCTGCTCATCGGTATCGGCGAGAGAACAGAATACTGTTGAGGTGCGATGAATGCTCTCATACTCGCGTCCAACCGCTTCGCAGTGTGCTCTCATCACGTCAAACTTGTGCTGAATGGTTGCAATATCGCCGCTGACATTACAGGCATCGCCATACTGTGCGACCAGCTTGAGCGTGACCTTCTCGCCCCCACCACCAATCAGCAGGGGAATATGTGGTTGCTGGACTCCTTTGGGCTGATTGATCGCGCCGCGCACCTGGTAATAGGTTCCCTCAAAGACCGCTTCCTCCTGGGTCCACATCGCCAGGATCACCTGAACAGCCTCGCGCAGATGGCGCAGGCGCGTGGGAGCGTCAGGATATTCGTAGCCATAGGAGCGGTATTCCTGCTCAGCCCATCCGGCCCCGATGCCAAAATGGAGCCGCCCATGCGAGAGCACATCGACGGTGCTGGCCATTTTCGCGAGCAGGGCGGGATTGCGAAAGCCATTGCAGGTGACCAACTGACCAATCCGCACGCGCCTGGTGTCGCGTGCCAGTGCGGCTGTGGTTGTCCAGGCTTCAAAGGCTATTTCCTGAGATGACCGGGGGAGCGTATCGACATGATCAATCAGCCATACCGAGGTAAAACCAGCCTCATCAGCCGTTTGTGCGATGTGTGTCATCGTCTCATACGCTTCCACAGGATCGTTGCTCTCTCTGAAATCCCCGTTCCAAGCCTGGGGGAGCCAGACGCCAAATTGCATTGTCATAAAAGACCTTCTCCTTTTTTCGTACGTCGTACCTGTCCACTCCAGAACAGACCAAACGCGCATAACGCTGTTGCTGCCGTGGGGGAAATCTGCCCCTGCAAGGGATGCGATCGTTTCTCAACGATCATGATGGTTCCCCTTCACTCAGATGGCGAAGGATAGGAAGGGCCACACATAACTGTGTCAGTTCTTCTCGGCTCAGATGAGCAAGCAGACGTTGTACGTTCGCACGCCAGTACTCCTCATAAAGCGAGGCTGCGCGTTGCCCGCGTTCCGTCGGCGACACCTGCACAACCCGCCAGTCTTGTTCGTCACGAACTCGTTCGACGAAGCCCTGGCTGAGCATGCGTTTGACCATAACGGTAACGGTGGGTGGCGCAACATCCAGTTGCTCGGCTAATTCTTGCATGGTGCAACGTTGATGGGTGATCAGAACACGCAACAACTTCATTTGCCCCTTCGTCGCACGGAGTTTGAGGATATCACGCCATTCTGGTGCAAGATCGTCCGTGTCGCGGGGAAGGTCCGCGCGAATGCGGTCTAGCAAGCGGGGAATGATATCAAGCAACTCGTTCGCGATATGCAACTCATCGTGAGAAGACTGCTCCGTCATGCGTTTACCTTCTGTTTTTTTGTTAGAGTACCTCGTATTGAGCTTCACTAATACTTAGTCTATCTAAATATAGACGATGCTCTTGCCATTGTCAAGCCGATAAAAAGGTGCATGACCCAGCATGCGAGAAGGCAGAAGGGTATAGACTGGAAGAAACAGTGGAAATTGACAAGCGCCGAGTGCTGGAAACGGCTTCTGGAGTCATGTTCCCAGGTACTTCCACGCCAGTACTCATGATTGGGGGCAAGTGCTCACCTTTGAGGGCCAAACCTGCTCACTTGGTACGGCATTTACCAACCCTTTCATCAGGATAATGCTGCCAGCACGACCGGCTTCACGTTGAGATGGACGTTTTTTCTTCTACACACTCCCATCGCAAGACTCAAGCTTTTGCTTGATAGATCTATCGATGAAATAGGCGTGGTCGGCAACAGCCACGCTCTCTAGTCTACAGCTTAGAGCGCGCTCGAAGTCAAGGGGCAACCAGTCGGTGTGAAGAACAAGGATAAAATTCACTCAAAAGAAGATTGCCATTGTTGAGAATAACAAAAGCCGCTGGGCTCTGCGACTTGCGCGCAAGTCGCAGAGCCCAGCGGCTTTTGTTATTCTAGCTCGTACATGACATTTGCTACTGCGGCAAGGGCTGCTGTTTCTGCACGTAAGATGCGTGAACCTAGTGTGACCGACTGGGCATCGTGTCGTTGGGCCAGCTTGACTTCTTCCTCCATCAAGCCACCTTCTGGACCGATGAATAGCATCACCGTTTTCTGTTGTGATGATGTTGCCCATGTGCGCAGTGCCTCGCGCAGGCTTTGTCCACGCTCTTCTTCCCAGGGTATCAGCGCGAGGGCGTCTGGTGGGATAGCGTTGAGCGCGTGCATCAACGGACGAATAGGCAAGAGTTCTGGCATGCGTGCGCGTCCACATTGTTCGGCAGCTTCCTGAATGATGCGCTGCCAGCGTTGTATTTTGGCTGAACCGGCGTCTTCCAGACCTGCCATGGAGCGGCGACAAAGAATAGGCGAGAAGACTGCTATGCCCAGCTCTGTTCCCTTCTCTAAAATCCACTCGAAGCGTGCCGATTTGAGTAGACCTTGACAGAGGACGATCTTTACTGGCGATTCACTTTTTCCAGGGTGACGCTCTAAAACCTGTACCTCTACCCCTGCCCGGCTGGTCTTTGCAACCGTTGCCAGGAACTCTTCGCCACTATTATCGAGGAGCACGAGTTGCTCACCCATTCGCAAATGCAGTACGTCTCTTACCTGATGCGCGATTTTTTCTGGTAGTGCAAGCTCGGTTCCGGGCGATGTAGATTGTAGAGATAACTCTTGTGGTTGACCTATACCGTCAACAAAAAAGCGATGCATAGGGCTAGCTCCGCTTGCGTAGGATGAGCGCCATCCAATCGTCGATCATCACCTGCTCGACCAGTTCTAGGCCCGCCGCCAAGAGCGGGTCCTCGGCATCGTGACGCCGTGCTTCGATGATGCCGCTGACGATGAGTAGACCTGTTGGGGCCAGTACCTGGGCAAGTTGTGGCGCTATCGAGCCGATCACGTGTGCGATAATATTGGCAAGCACAAGGTCGTATTGACCCGCCATACAAGCTGCCTCGTTCTCGTCGAGGACACCCAGGACTACTTTGATACGATCCTCTAAGCCATTCATTGCAGCGTTAGCGAGAGTGCTTTCGACAGCAACACTGCTGTTGTCGATGGCGTAGACACTAGCCGCACCGAGCTTAGCTGCCGCTATCGCTAGAATACCTGATCCTGTCCCGACATCGAGTACACACATGCCTGGCTGTGTACGCAGCTCCACCTGCTCTAAACACATGCGGGTTGTAGGATGTAGACCTGTGCCAAAGGCCATACCGGGGTCGAGTGTGAGCACCACTTCATGTGGCTTCGGCGTATATTCGCGCCACGATGGGCGAATGACGAGGCGCTGCCCTATGTGAGTTACGTGAAAGTAGTCCTTCCAGGCGTTAGCCCAATCTTCCTCATTCACAATGCGTGTCTGTAGCTCTCCGACGAAATGTGAACCCAGACTTGACAGGTGCCAGAGTCCCTCGGCGATTCTCTGGCGGGTTTCCTCCTCTTTGCCATCAATCGGTAGATAGGCATGGACAAGGGCGGGTTTTCCCGTCAGGACGCGGTATTCCTGCCCCTCGTCTATTAATTCAATCGGTTCCTCAATCGCCACACCGCCAGGAGTATAGTGGCCCAAAAGTTCGCTCACTGACTCTATCGCTTCAGGGTGAGCCTGTATAGTTAGTTCTAACCAATGCATGAATGTTGTTCCCATTCTAAAAATATATTATTGGTGCATCCGCTCCATGAACGGGGGAACGGACATTGCTTCGCTCGTCCGTGGGCGTCAGTCCGTGGGCGTCATAAATGAGGCCCCTACGGGTTACCCATCGTAATAATCACGGGTTATACATCGTAATAATCACGGGTTATACATCGTAATAATCACGGGTTATACATCGTAATAATCATAGGTTGTTTTGATTTCGAAGCCGCAGGAAAGATACAAGCCTAACGCGTTCGTGTTGTCTACGTCCACATCGAGCATGATTTCCTGAGAACTCTCGGCTTGAATGAGTTGGATTGTCTCCTGGAGCATTTGTCGTCCGTAGCCACGGCCCCGGTACTCTGGGCGCACAACGAAGCCGTAGATACCAACCTGTTGCTTCATGTCGATTAAGCGCAGGCTTCCTATTGGCTCCTGGCATCCGACAGATTCTTCACCAAGCGTGGCTACAAAAAAACGCTCTTCTGGTCTTTCAAATACCCTCGCTGTATACCTTCTTGCATTCTCTATGTCATCATCCATATCTGTAGCCATAATAAAGGCAATCATCTCGGCGTCAGTTCTGTTGGCCTGACGGAAAATCAGGTGATCATCAAAAATTGCTCGTTGTCGAAAGGTTCCTAGCACCATTTCATGTTCCGAATGATTGAGATGGGCGTTCCTAGCTTTGATAAAGGCTTGTCCGGAGGCTGAAGACCGTTCGCAGATCAGCACAAGCTTCTCGATATCTCTACGTTTGCTCTCTTCTTTCGCGGCATGGAGTAGTCTGCTAAATATACCCTTGCGTCGATGGTCGGGGGAAACCATGCCGACCACTTCCTTTTCTTTGGTACCGTGGCTATCCAGCCCTAAATACCCAATAAGTAAGCTCTGCTCATAGTAGAGAAAATCGTTGATTGTGTTTCCTGGGCGTTGGCGCAGCATATCAAAGTGGAGCCGCGTGTGTAACCCTTCGTAGGTATTACAGGTATCGGTAAGTTGCTTGATGCCAGTTAGTTCTGTTTCGGTGAGCGTTTTTTTTGCGACGAGTCCCTGTGTTTGCTCAAATGCCATTGTTTGCCCCCACCAACTTTCTTGAACGTCAGTAAAGGAGACCCACGAGGGGTCTCCCTACTATAATCTTCCTTAAAAACCCGAACGCGGGATGGTTCGTGCCCTTAAAACACAGCAGGTTCCATGTAGTCCCCAAATGTTTTGCGGAATACGTCCATGATTTCGCCGAGCGTCGCATATGCTCTGACCGCCTCGATGATGGCGGGCATGGTGTTCTCCGTGCCTTCGCATACGCGGTGTAGGTTCTTAAGGGCGCGCTTTACCTCGGCCTGATCACGCACTTGACGCACGCGGTTGAGACGCGCGATTTGCGCGCGTTCGCCTTCGCGGTCAACATAGAGCGTTGGTACTTTGATATCTTCCTCTACAATATAGTCGTTGACGCCAACGATGGTGCGCTTCTGCTGGTCGATCTCTTGCTGGTAGCGATAGGCCGACTCCGCGATTTCGCGCTGGAAGAAGCCATTCTGAATACAGGCGAGCACGCCGCCCAATGCATCGATGCGGTTCAGGTAGTCCATTGCTGCTTGCTCTGTCTCATCGGTCAATGCCTCGACAAAGTAGGAGCCACCGAGCGGATCGATGGTGTTCACGACGCCGCTCTCGCTGGCGATGATCTGCTGAGTACGTAGAGCGATCAGTACTGCACGCTCTGTGGGCAGTGCCAAGGCTTCATCAAGCGAGTTGGTATGCAGCGAGTTGGTGCCACCCACTACTGCCGCGAGTGCCTGGATTGCTGTACGCACGACGTTGTTTTCGGGCTGTTGGGCGGTAAGGGAGACGCCTGCCGTTTGCGCGTGACAGCGCATCATCCACGAACGCGGGTCCTTCGCGCCATAGCGTTCGCGCATAAGCTTTGCCCACAGGCGACGACCCGCGCGGAACTTGGCGATCTCCTCGAAGAAGTCGTTGTGTACATCAAAGAAGAATGAGAGACGCGGCGCGAATTCGTCGATCTTCAAGCCGCGTGCCAGGGCTGCGTCAACATAGGCAAGTCCATCGGCGATGGTAAAGGCGAGTTCCTGTATAGCGGTTGCTCCGGCCTCGCGGATATGGTAACCGCTGATACTGATGGTGTTCCAGCGCGGCATATGGCGTGTCCCAAACTCGATGGTGTCCGTTACCAGGCGCAGCGAAGGTTCAGGCGGGAACAGAAACTCTTTCTGTGCGCTGTACTCTTTGAGGATGTCGTTTTGTAGAGTGCCACCAAGCAATGCCATGGGGAAGCCACGCTTCTCTGCATTGACGATATACATGGCCCAGATAACCGACGCGGGACTGTTAATGGTCATCGACGTGGTGATCTTGTCGAGTGGCAGGTCCGCAAACAATATCTCCATATCCGCAAGCGAGGAGACCGCGACGCCACATTTGCCGAACTCACCTATAGCCATTGGGTGATCGGTGTCGTAGCCGTAGAGGGTCGCCATATCGAACGCGGTTGAGAGGCCCGTCTGTCCCTGCTTCAATAGATACTTGAAGCGAGCGTTAGTATTTTCGGCAGTGCCAAAGCCCGCGAACATGCGCATCGTCCACGGCTTGGCGCGATACATCGTGGGCTGCACGCCACGTGTGTAGGGATATTCGCCAGGGAGACCGATGCCGCGCGTATAGTCGAGGGCGGCGTTATCCTGTGGCATATAGAGACGATTGATGGGCACACTGGAGGTGGTCATCAGGTTATCGCGTTCCGGCACGCGTGCTTGTGACTTGCTGACTGTTGTCTCTTCCCACTCTGTACGCTTAACGGTAAGACGCTCTAACTCGGCTTTATCAAAAAGAGTGCCTTGTTCGACAACAGGCTGCGTTGACTCTGTCGGTTTCTGCTCAATCATGAGATCTCCTCATCGGGTTGCAAGGCAAGAAGTGCGTAGCTTCTGCATTAGTCTTTGGACTGTACGTTACATATTATGAGGTATTGTACCATAATTATGTTTTTAGCTCCGTGTATCACTATGTGTTGGGTTCTGACAGAAATAGGGGATGCTTCTGTAGGGGCTCAATTATGAATGTTGACAAGTTAACCCAGGCAAGCGGTAGCAGCCCGATGTATCGCGTCTGTTCCGACGCAATTATGCTTTTTAACAAAATAATGCGATCATAGAAATGCTCCTGTAGGGGCGCAATTGATTGCGCCCCTACGGAGGGATCATTGCCGCAGTATTTTATTCAAGGACAGGATTGCGCCATTCCTCGTGATACAATGTTTCGCCCGAGAAATCGGGCGAGGACGGGCGCGATAAATCGGGCCGCTACGATGTCTGGATTAATTTAGAAAAGATCATTATCGCGCCCACGGGGTGGGGATGGGGAAATGTTGGCATCAAGATGCTTAGACGCTGATCTAGTGTCGCACGAAGGGTACAACATACTTCAGCATAAACGCGAAGAAGACGCCGTTTGCTAAAATAGTCGCGAGGTGGAAAACTTCGTGGTAGCTGAAGACACGCGACCAGAGCCGGGGTCTACGCGAGGCGTAGGCTACCGCGCCTAGCGTGTAGAGGATGCCAGCGAGTAAGAGGAAGAGCAGGCCACCCACACCTACTTGTGTCACGATTTCAGGCATTGCCAGAACAACAACCCAGCCTGTTGCTACGTAGAGTGATGCTGTTATCCAGCGCGGCATGTGCACTGCTGGCGCAGCTACGGCTATTCCTACTATAGCTAGTATCCAGACGACCGAGAGGATGCCGATGCGCCACCAACCAGTCATGACGTTAAATACGATAGGAGTGTAGGTACCCGCAATCAAGGCGAAGATGTTGGCGTGGTCGATGCGGCGCAGCAAAGCACGCTGCCGTATCGACCATGCACCGATGTGGTAGAGAGCACTCCAACCAAAAAGCAGTATCGAACTGGCACCATAGATCAGCAGCGAGAGTTGCTTAGGTCTATCGTCCACTGTGAGCATGAGTAGAGCAACTGTACCAACAACTGCCGCAGCTGCTGCGGCGGCATGAAGGTAGCCACGAAGTAATGGCTTTATCGTCAGTTCAGCCTGTGTTTGTAGAGTGGATCTACTCATTGTTTCCCTTTTGTATTCAAGTGAGCAAGGCGAGGACGAGCCGTTGCCCCTACTATAGTGGGTGCGCATAAGACGTGTATAGTAGGGACGATGGCTTGTCCTCGCCCTGTAGCTTCTTTGCCATTATGCCAGTGCGTCCTCGGTCTCAGTGACTTGATAGAGTTGTTCCAGGCTCTGTCCTTGTGCGCGTTTGATACGCTCCATGCGTTTGCTAAATTGAGTCATTGCGTAGCTCATGCTCTCTTCCATGTCTAGCCCAAACGCCTCCTCTCCATCCGGTGGAGGAGAAGAATAAGAATCCGTTACCACGCCGAGCGCTAGTGGAAGCAGTTCATTCATGCGCTGCTCGACGACGGGCCATAATGTCCCGTCCTGGGCTACGAGGCGGGAGATCAAGAAGACGCCATAGGCGATGTGACGCGATTCGTCTCGTTTGAGATTCCCTATCCCTTGTTTGAGACCGGGCATGATGTTGCTGTGGTCGAGCATGTTGAAGTAGCCGTGATAGCCTGTTTCGGCCAGCACTCCCTCGACGATCATGTTGTACGTGACCGAGGCCAGTATCTGCGCCTTGAGCGAACGATCAGTGAGCAGGGCATACATGGTCTGTGGAAGTTCTTCGTAGAATAGCTTGTGATAACTTGGTCCATGATAGCGACTCAGGTCGCTGTTGTCATGCGCCACCTCGTCCAGGAAACGGCGGAAGAACTCGGTATGCTTGGCCTCTTCCCACAAGAAGGTCGTTAAGAACATTTCTTCCTCGATGCGTCCTTCCTGGGCCACTGCCATCATTAATGGTAATAGATCGAGGGTGACGCTCTCTTCTCCAGCTACGAAGAGCGCGGTGAGGCTTAATAGAGACTCTTTCTCTCTATCGGTAGAGCGCTGCCAGTCCAGGATATCTTGCGTAAAATCAATGCTGCGCGGGTCCCATATGCCGAGCCTCTTGGCTTTGTGATAGAGGCGCATAGGGAGAATGTCATGACGTAGGCCAGTACTGATCGTGGTGAATGCAGAGTGGGCTAGAGAGTTTGTTGGAGTCGCGGAAGTTGTGGGGATTGTGGATGTCATAGCTGCCTGTCTTTCTCCGACAAAAATGTCAGTAGTTACAAGGAATACTCGTTAAAAAGTGCTACCATAAGCAGTTGCGCACGCCTGTCGTGCTTGGATTGTGCGTCGGTCATAATACACTTTCTTTTTGTGACATCGTTGCGTGTTCGGCTAGTGCATACTGTATTTCCTTGCGAACCTCTGCGCCCTCCTCGTTGAGCAATGCATTCTGTAAGGCCCGTATCGCCTGCTCTCCACCAAGACGACCTAATGCCCAGGCCGCGTGACCGCGTACGAGTGGCTCATCATCGTGCAATGCGCCGATTAGGGCAGGTATCGCCTGTGAATCACCGCTATTACCTAACGCAACACATACATTGCGTAGCAAGCCGCGCCGTTTTGTGCGCTTAATTGGACTGCGGCGAAATCGTTCGCGGAACTGCTCCTCCGTCAAAGAGAGCAGGGGAATGAGTTCAGGGCTTCCACCTACTCCAGACCGAGGTAGAAATTCTTGATGGAGTTGGAATGATGGCTGTGTGGTACGGCGCTGTACCTGTATCGTTTGTGGCCCTCCGCGCAGTCCCAAACGCTTCTCGGCTACTTTGTTGACCGGACATACCTCCTGGCAGATGTCACAGCCGAAAATGAGATTGCCCATCAGCGGACGCAGTTCCAGGGGGATGCTACCGCGCAACTCAATTGTGAGGAACGAGATGCAGCGAGGTGTATCTAGTTCATACGGGTTTGGCAATGCTTTCGTGGGGCAGGCGTGCAGGCATAATTCACAACTGCCGCAATTTGCCTTAAGTGGCTCATCAGTATCTAGAGGTAGGTTAGTGACGATTTCCGCGAGGAAGACCCATGAGCCCCATCCTTTTGTCAGGATAGTGGTGTTTTTGCCGTACCAGCCAAGACCAGCACGCTGGGCGACCGCACGATCCACCATGCGCCCTGTATCGACAAAGAGCCGTGTCTCCACCGCATCGCCCATCTCGCTACGAGCATACTCACGAAGCCACTCCGCGAACTGTTGCAGCCTGGGCTTGATAATATCGTGGTAGTCATCGCCCCACGCGTAGCGCGAGATACGCCCGCGTGGAGTTCCGCCCTCTTGTTCGTCGGGTTGCTCCGTGAGATAGGTCATCGCAAGGGAGATGATAGACCGTGCCTGCGGTAGCAGTGCATCAGGATGACACGACACATCGGCGCGGTCTGCCGTGAACCACGGCAGACCGTCCATCAAGCCTTGTGCTATACGCTCTTTGATGATTCGCTCGGCTTCGGGGAACTCCTCTGCGGTGGTAATACGCACCATGTCGAAGCCGAGCGAGTATGCATACTCTTTGATTGCCAGGGTTTTCAGCATTAGTCGTTTATCAGTTCGTTATGTCTCGACGTACACTAATCCACAATGACAGTCCGATGAACAGGGCAAGGTATACCAGCAGCACCAACCAGGCATGCAGGTCTGATAGCTGAGATGGCGCACCACCCGTAATATACGGGTTTTGATTTTGCAGCAGCGCAGTAATGTTGTTGCCGATGAAGTAGTCTGGTACGGCCTTTAAGAAATCGCCAACAGGACCTCTATTGAGTACGGCAATAAGGTTTATTACGCCCGACAATACGCTCTCAAGGACCCACCAGACGAAGGTACCTGCAACACCTGCCGCCGTTGCTCTTCCTACTGTCGATAGGAAGAGAGCGAGCATGGTGTAGACCAGCAGGCCAAACATTGCTAGAAAAGGGTATAGCAGGACATGACCCAGTCCCCCATTATTTAAGAAATCCAGGCTGGATGTGACTCCTGAGAGCAGATTGAGGAGCGCACCCGTCGCAAGACCTATCAGTAACACGAGGATGAAACCAATAACGAGACAGATAAGAATCGCGCCTAACTTGGATAAAAGAAATTGCACACGAGTTGGGCCGCGTGTGAACATCAAGCGCACTGTCCCTACACTATACTCGCCACCAACAATAGTGCCAGCGAGGATTACGAGCAATACCAGACCGAGAAATTGTGTGACCTGAACCGCGACGAACAACGAAGTGGGGAGGCGCAAAGGCGCTGATGTGTTACGCAGTGCATCTTGCCTGTTTTGTTCAGCCAACGCAAGTTCCGCCTGGGTAGGTGGATGATCGAGGCAGTTTTGCCCTGTAGGACCTTGTGGGTTTTGTGGATTGCGAATCGCTGAACATTGTGGAGGCAAGAATGATGTCGCGGGAGCGTTGATAACGAAGATTTCACCCAGCGAGACGACACAGAAGACGAGTATCATGATGACTATCCCGATGATACTCAGGACCTTGGACATCGCGCGTCGTCGTATTTTATATAGTTCTATGCCGATCAAGCGGAGCAGAACACTGAAGAAGTCCTGTCGCCCCATCACAACTGTGTTAGTACGTATTGGCGCTGGTAAAGGAGTAGGTTCTCCTGATGCTGGTTGTGGGAGTGTGCTCATAGTGTGCCTCGCTTTCCACCACTCGGTATTTCAGAATTGGGCGTAGGTTGTTGTGGTACAGGAGGAGGTGGTGCTAATGCAGCCATGCCGACGCGCTGCCCTTGTTGTGCAGATGGTGTCGTCAACTGTAAGAAGACCTCTTCCAGGCTTCCCTCACGTGGATGTAGCTCTGCGGCGAAGAGATTTTGACGTGCAAGCAGGGCGTTAATCTCTGCGGAGCGCGTCACAGGAGCGTCGATCAAGAGTGTAAGTTGGTTCTGCCTATTGCGTTCTGCATGCACTCGTGTGATCCACTCGGCTCCTTGTGTCTGTGCCTGTTGCAGGAGTGTCTGGGCGTAGAGGGTTTCGTCTTCTCTATTCAGATGTACCTCGATCTGCTCGCTCCGTCGCAGTAGTTCAGCAACATTTCCCTGCTTGATCAGATTGCCCTTTTGCAGAATAGCCACGCGATTACAGACGTGCTGTATCTCGTAGAGGATATGGCTAGAAATGAAAATAGTTTTGCCGAGAGCGGAGAGACGTTGAATGAGTTGACGGATCTCGAACACTCCCGCAGGGTCGAGGCCGTTGGTCGGCTCGTCAAGCAAGACGAGTTCTGGATCGGTCAGGAGGGCCGAGGCGATGCCCAGGCGTTGTTTCATGCCAAGCGAATACTTGCGATAGGCGAGCTTCTGATAGGCTTGTAGCTCGACGATTTCGAGAACCTCCGCAAGCCGCCGATTGTTGGATGGACCCGACACCATACCAGAGGCCGCGGCGATAACACGCAGATTGTCCAGACCTGATAGATAGGGATAGAAAATGGGCATTTCCACTATGGCCCCGATACGTTGTAAAATGGCTGGGAGCTGATAAGCATTATCCATACCAAACAGAATTGCTCGTCCTGCTGTTGGGCGAATCAAGCCAAGCAGCATACGAATAGTGGTTGTTTTGCCTGAGCCATTTGGTCCGAGAAAGCCAAACACGTCGCCGCGCATTACTTGCAAGTTCAGGTCGTTGACCGCGACGAGGTTTCCAAAAGCCTTGGTTAACCTACTCGTACTAATAATTGTAGTGCCATCATATTGGGGAGATATATCGTCCACTATGGGCTCCTTCTTCGCAATATAAATTCTTCTTGCGTCTATTCCTACGCGGTATACGTTCCACAGACAAAGGAGTTGCGAGACTCATCTAGTATGCACGGTTTGTACCATGCTGGCAAGTCTTTTGGCGGGCAATCTTTCGAGGAGAAGTATCATGCAAGACCCCAACTACAATCCCAACCCTTATGACTCGCAAGATTACGAGTCGTCTTTGCCATATGTCCCGTATGCCAATTCATCATCAGATGCACCAAGCCCCCCAGCGTCAGATGTGCCACCTCGCGGTGAGTATCTCGCATCCCCGGAATATAACGATTATTTTTCCTATCCTTCGGTTCCTGGGCCAATGCCACAATCTGATATGGCTCCCGTTGATTCTATCATTCCAGGTCAGTTCGCGCCACCTCCTCTGTTCCCCGCGCCTCCCGCCACTCGTGATAAGAAGAGACCTAGGAGGCTTTGGATTACACTGGGTGCCCTGCTTTTAGTGGTTGTGTCGGTCTCGACCTTCGCGCTCCTTTCGTATTTCAATCGTTCGACGCCAACCAAAACGCTGGACACCTTCTGTAATGCTTTACAAAAGGAAGATTATCAGACCGCCTATAATCAATTTTCCCCGAGTTTGCAAATGCGTTTCAATGAAAGAGACTTTGCCGGGGCTCTCTCACCAGATAAGATTGCCAAATGTACTCATGGTGAGGCGCGTGAGTCTGGAACGAGTATCACGACCAGCCTACAACTGGTACATAGTGAGTCGAAAGGTGTCAACAATGATAGTGTGAACTTAACGAAGGATGGCAACAATCAGTGGAAGATTAATGATTTGCAAAGAGCGTGATAGGGAATAGACAAAACTTCTTGGCCTATGGTAGACTCGCATTGGCTGAAGTATGTGTACGATACGTTTGGAGGAAATGCTCATGGATGCGTCACTCAGCGGCCCATTTGGGCGCGTCACCCTCACGTCTACCAATCTCACTATTGGGCGTCTTCCCACCAACCAATTGGTGGTAACCGATCCTAAGACCTCTTCGCGCCATGCGGAAATTCGCTCAACAGGAACGGGGTATACGATCACCGATCTGGGAAGCACAAATGGAACTCTTGTTAATGATCAGCCGCTTGAACGCGACGTGCCACGACCGCTCAATTCCGGTGACGTGATTCGTATCGGCGATACAAGGATTACTTACGAGGCAAGTGGCATGCCCCAGGTGGAACCGACTGTGTATGCGAATCAGGGAAATGGTGCTGGCCTTGGCTATGATCCCACAATGGCAGCGCCGCCCGTTCCCTCTGCCAATACTGCATATGGAAGCGGAAACCAGCAGAACTATCAACATCAGTCGCCATCATCTTCTTACAGTCAACCGCAGCCAGCATATGGACAGCCACCTGCGGCTCCACCCTATGGTTATCCTGCACTCGCTCAAACGTCACCAAGGAAGAGTAACCGACCTTCGAGAACTCTGCTTATCATACTGGGTTCAGTACTTGGAGCAATAGTGTTGCTCTGCGTCATCATTAGTGCTTTCGTCTATGTAAATCGTTCCACGCCCGAGAAGACGTTGGGCACGTTCTGCAATGGACTCAAGAATAAAGATTATCAAACTGCATATAGTCAGCTTGCGCGCAGCATCCAAAACCAGGTTACTGAGGGTCAATTTGAATCCGCATTCACTGGAAATAATACTCCTCAAATTACTAACTGTACTGTAAGCAATACATATGAGAATGGCTCGACAGGTTCTGGTGCGCTCAACTATAGTTTCAACAATGGTCGTACTGTAACCCAGGATTATAAGCTGGCATACGAGGATAATGTATGGAAGATCAGCAGTGGAACAAATCGTTGATTTTCCAGGGTAAGGATTCATCAGATATGAACAAAGCTATTACTCTCTGATGAATCCTCGCCCAGGCATTACAGCATTGGTATCCGCACTCCCAATTCCTTCGCACACTCAATGGCTTCGTCATAGCCTGCATCAACGTGGCGCATTACACCTGTGCCCGGGTCATTTGTCAGCACTCTTGAAAGTCTTTCCGCTGCCTCTGATGTGCCATCCGCCACGATCACCTGCCCTGCATGTATTGAGTAGCCGATGCCGACACCACCACCGTGATGCAGCGAAACCCACGTTGCACCAGACGCCGTGTTGAGCAGGGCGTTCAGAAGCGGCCAATCCGCAATAGCGTCGCTACCATCCTTCATTGCCTCTGTTTCTCGATAGGGCGACGCCACCGAGCCGCTGTCCAGGTGGTCGCGCCCAATAACAATAGGGGCCTTGACGATGCCCCTGGCGACCAGTTCATTGAAGGCAAGCCCCGCTTTATCGCGCTGTCCATAGCCGAGCCAGCAAATGCGTGCTGGAAGTCCTTGAAACTGAATTTTTTGACGGGCAAGAGTGATCCAACGTTTGAGTGCGACATCCTCTGGAAATAACTCGAGAATGGCTTCATCAGTGCGGTAGATATCTTCGGGATCGCCGGAGAGGGCGACCCAGCGGAAGGGACCTTTACCACGGCAGAAGAGCGGGCGAATATAGGCCGGGACAAAGCCAGGGAAGTCGAGCGCGTGCGTCTCACCAGCCGCCAATGCTTGTCCCCGCAGGTTGTTGCCATAGTCAAAGACGATGGCACCGCGCTTTTGCATCTCTAGCATGGCACGTACATGCGTGACCATCGAGTCCATTGAATGCTTTACATAAGCTTGCGGGTCACGTTGGCGCAGTCCATCAGCCTCAGACTGTGTCAGGCCAGCGGGTGTATAGCCATTTAATGCATCGTGGGCGGAGGTCTGATCTGTCACCATATCAGGAATGATGCCTCTTCGCACCAGTTCAGGGTAGATCTCGGCGGCGTTGCCGATGAGCCCGATGGAGAGCGGCTGGCCCTGATCGCATGCCTCGCGCACCTGATGAAGGGCCTCATCAAGAGTACTCGCCATCTCGTCGCAATAGCCCGTATCGAGGCGGCGTTGAATATGGCTTGAATCGACCTCAACGGCGAGGCAGACTCCCTCGTTCATTGTAACCGCGAGTGGTTGCGCACCACCCATACCGCCGAGTCCAGCCGTGAGCACGAATTTCCCTTTGAGTGAGCCAGCATAGTGTTTGCGTGCCGCCTCCGCGAAGGTCTCATATGTCCCCTGTACGATACCTTGTGAGCCAATGTAAATCCAGGAGCCTGCGGTCATCTGCCCGTACATCGTCAGCCCAAGGGCTTCAAGACGGCGAAACTCATCCCAGTTGCCCCAGTGCGGAACAAGATTTGAGTTTGCGATCAGGACTCGTGGTGCATCGGGATGGGTGCGAAAGATACCAACGGGCTTGCCCGACTGTACCAGAAGTGTCTCATTGTGCTCCAATTGCTGTAGCGAACGCACAAGAGCGTCGAATGCAGACCATGAGCGTGCCGCGCGTCCTGAACCGCCATAGACAACAAGGTCCTGAGGACGCTCCGCAACATCCGGGTCAAGATTGTTCATCAGCATACGCATAGCAGCCTCTTGCTGCCATCCTTTACAAGAGAGCGTGGAGCCGCGTGGAGCGCGAACGGTGCGGGGGCCTGATACTATTCCCGCTATCGGTTCGTTATGGGACATAAAGTTGTGTTCCTTTCGACGAGAAACCTGCCAGGGCGGGGACAAGCCCCGCCCCTACTATACACGATCTCTGCAACGTGGCACCATAGAGTAGGGGCACCCTTGTAGTCGATTTGCCATTTACGTACTACTCTCTTCTATCCTATGGTGAACGTACCTCCGGTCTCTGACCGGAGGCTTCTACGCAGTTGCCCGCGTTGGCCGCGTCCCGACCGAAAGCTGTTGAAGTCCGCGTTTCAGGATATTTTTGGCGGCGTTGGTATCCCTATCGAGTTCGGTTCCGCATTCGCACGAGTGCCAGCGTTCCGACAAGTCTTTTTTGACGATTGCGCCACATCCTGAACACACTTGACTGGTATATTTGGGATCGACGTGTACGAGCGTCCTACCGGCCCATGCTGCCTTGTAGGTACACAACTGCACAAAGTGACTCCAACCAGCATCACTCATTGATTTGTTTAACCCGGCTTTGGCTGCTGCTCCGTTGGGAAGATACGCCCCGTCTTCGTTTTGCTTGGGTTTCGGGCGTTTGATGAGGTTCGTCGTTTGCAGGTCTTCAAACACGATCACCTGATACCGATTGACCAGTATCCGGGACTGCTTGTGCAAGAAGTCTTGACGCTGGTTGCGTATCGTGCGATGGGCTTTGGCAACTGCCTGAACCGCCTTTTTTCGTCGATGGCTTCCGCGCTTCTTTCTGGATACTGCCTCTTGCAGTTTCTTCACGCGTTTTTCGGCACGGCGGTAGTGGCGTGGATTGTCAATAAAATCCCCAGTGGAGAGCGCACCAAAGTGAGATACTCCAAGGTCAATGCCCACATCCTCGTAGCTGAAAGGAGCGACCATATGAGCTAGAAAGCGAGAAACGAGAGGTTGACGCGTTACTCGATGTAGTGGTAGATGGGAAGCTCATGTTGTTGCACATCGAGTTCCAAACGTACAACGACTCTACCATGGCGGAGCGTCTCTTGCTGTATAATGTATTAGTAACTAGTGACTGAAAATATAGCGTTTTATTGCATGATTTCATAGCCACGATGTACCTGACAAGAGGTCGAAATCTTCCCGTGTGGTCTTTGTGCCATACGGGAAGATTTCGGAAGGTGAGAAGGTAGAATGACAACCAATAAAATAGATAATGTGGTTATTTAATCAAGGAATACTAGATGTTCTCGTCATCGTCATCTTCCCTTTGAGTAGTGCGTCTACGCCGTTTAAAGTCGTTAAGATCAGAACGGTTTATGCGGTAGTTATGCCTTGCTCTAGTGCCTAGATCGGTCGCCGCTAGTTCACCATTCTGTATCCATTTGTAGACCCGTTTGGGGTGTACTTTAAGCTCATCTGCTACTTGATCCACAGTAAGCTCTTCCTCTTGCATATGTTCATGCCTCACAGTCAGTTCCCCGCACATTAGGCAACGTGCGGAAGTAGCCAAATTATAACCCGTTCGGAGTGGATAGTCAATTAACAGCATATTAGGGTTGACATCGGGAACTAACGTCATATATAATTCTATATAGTAGTCTTTCGTATATCATAATATAGTGATTTCGTATTTCGGGTAGCTTCCTATCTTGTTAGGAAGCAAAGTAAAATAGCCTACCGTTGACGCAGTAGGCCGGCAGAGAAGCTAGTCAGTTAAGCCGTTCCTAGTCTCTCCACACCCGCAAGCATAGCGGCAGGAGAGCCACGAGTCAAGCACAGAAAGGAAGCTTGAACGATGGCAACCATACAGATCACAAAGAAGCTCCGTATCACTCCCCTGATCGACATCCAGAGTACAGCGTTCGCCGAGCAGTACGAGCATGGTGTATGGTGGAGCATGCACGGAGACGAACAAGGCAAAGGGCCGATGCCCGCTAGCTACCTCGTCACCAATCTCAGGCAGTACGAAGAGCACAACACCTTTCACACATCGGACCCCTACTATCTTCACCACATCGGTTTTTTCATCGGCATGTATCACGGCGGTATCCTGTCGCCGCAAACAGGCCAGCTACGCCCCAATGTGACAGCACTGGCTCTCCTTGACCATAAAGACGCCATCAGAGGCTATCGCATCGGACGAGAGGCTTGTTTTCATGAACCTGGACCCGTATACAGATATACAGAGTATGGACTCATTGAACGACTGCAAGACCTCGTGAGAGACAACCTCTACAATGAGAGGGATAATGCCACTACATGGTACTACGGTATCGGGTGCCTCTTAGGCGGTCTCAGCGGGCAAGTCTTCCCTGAAACACGGCAGGAACGGCAGACATGGGAAGAGGAATACGGCAAGTGGGCAACCAGGAAGGTACAGGAAGCTAGAGTGTTACAGCGCAGCGCGATCTTGCAAGAGACATAGAAAGCGAGTCGTCCCTATGACCAGCACGACAACGCACAATGCCGATGTGAGCGTTCTGCGCGAAATCGATCTGGGACAGCATCACCTTTTTCTTCTGAGCGATCAGAGCATTGATCTGATGCGTAATGAAGAAGCGTCTTACGGTGCAGATAATGTTCTGAGCCTTGATAGTTGTGAAACGTATCATCTGATGATCTCTCTACAAGAGATGTTCAAAGAGGGTCATGAGTAGTACCAGGAGAGGATAGTGAGCATCTTCCTATCCTCCCCCTCTCTAGGAGTGATATTGTGCAACTGGTAGAACAGCATGTCATCAACAAGAGTGATCCGCGCTACAGCGTGATTGATGAAGCTGCATTCAAGTCCAAGAACCTGTACAATGCTGCACTCTATGAGATGCGGCAGGCATTCATCCATCAAGGCATCTATCTTTCCTATGAAGAGATGGATAAGCACATGCAACGGCATGAAGCGTACGAGGCGCTGCCTGCCAAAGTCTCGCAACACGTGCTCGGGCAACTGGCTGATGCATGGAAAGCGTTCCGTGAGGCGAAAGCGGCCTACGAAGAAGACCCGTCCACGTTCACTGGACGCCCAAAGCTCCCCAAGTACAAGCACAAGAGCGAAGGGCGGAACCTCCTCATCTACACGATCCAGGCGATCAGTAGAAAAGGCTTGAAACGAGGCATCGTCCAACCTTCGATGCTCCCCATCACCATCAAGACGCAACACAAGGTCATCCACCAGGTTCGTATCGTCCCCCGCAAGGGGTTCTACGTGGTGGAGATCGTCTACGAGCAAGAGCCGGTGAAGACGGCTGTTGATCCTGCGTACTACGCTGGCATAGATATTGGCATGAATAACCTGGTAGCGCTAGCTTCAAACAAATCTGGCTTTATGCCAGTCGTGGTTAACGGGCGTCCAGTGAAAAGCGTGAACCAATTCTACAACAAGCGCAAAGCAGAGCTACAGAAGAAGCTTGGGACAACTGGGACAACGAAGCGCATGGAACGCATCACCACAAAGAGGAACCGACGGATAGACCACTACATGCATACGGCTTCTCGATGGATCATTGATCTGCTCGTTGCGGAGGGCATCGGGACCCTGGTGATTGGGAAGAATGATGGATGGAAACAGGAAGTGAACCTGGGAAAGCGGAATAACCAGCAATTCGTCCAGATACCGCATGCTCGTTTCATTTCCACCCTCACGTACAAGGCATTGTTAGCGGGCATTCGCGTTCAGGTCACAGAAGAGTCCTACACCAGTCGAGCTAGTTTCCTTGATCGTGACCCGTTGCCAGTGCGCTCCCCAGGCGATGACGCGAAACAGGCGTTCAGCGGCAAACGGGTCAAACGAGGACTCTACCGAGCAGCAGATGGACGACTCATCAACGCTGACCTGAATGGAGCAGGAAACATCATCAGAAAAGTAGCCCCCGATGCTTTCGGGTCGGAGGGGGTAGAGGATGGGAAGGGCAATCCCCTGGTAGTCCATCCGGTGAGGATTACCCTCACGAACCCGAAAAAAGCAAGCGGTCAATAGAACGCTATAGTTTTCGGAACTATTAGTAAGAAGTGTACACAAACTGCCTGTTCTGTCATGCGTCATCTACCTGCTCAGAGATGGAAACATTCAGAAATCACCACTGCGTTTGACCGTTCCAAGTGGACAAACGGTTCTTGATTTCCACTTTGTGAACATTGAAGTTGGGCAACTCGAACCAGAAGACATCTTGAATACTAATATTGTTGCATTGTTGCCTCTCTTGTCCTTGACAAAAGGTGGAGCAACACGCGAAGAATTACTAAAGATGTTCAGAGAACTAAAAACGCGGAGCGATGACGAAACTGAAACAAACGAACTGGAGTTGATTGCTTATACGTTAGCAGCATTAGTCTTGCAGCGCGAAAATAAGGTAGACCTGGACTGGCTGATAAGGAGGTTCCGAGAGATGCACGATATTCTGCGAGAATCGCCAATTTATCAAGAAATACTGAGTGAGGGTCGTGAGGAGGGTCGTGAGGAGGGGCGCCTGGAGCATTCCCGGCATATATTAGTGGTTTTGACGCAAGTGCGTTTCCCTTCATTGATAACTCTTGCACAGAGGCAAGCAGCAGCCATTAACGATTTAAAAGTTCTTGATGATGTTATCGTAAAGATTGGGTTGGCACAAACACAGGAGGAAGTGCAAGCCTATTTACTCGGATGGGATAACTAAGAACGACGGTGTGTGATCTGGTGCATAGGTGAGAGGCGGTTACTCATGGACGGTCTGGGAAAATACCTCAAGACTGTCCATGAGTAACCGCCTCCTTTTCCTTCGGAATGAGCATTGTTCCCTATTCCTGCCCTATGGTATAATCTGAGAAGGAAAAATATCCTAACCGCGCGTAGAGCGTATGCAATAATTAACAAGCATTATAATTTTCCTTAAGCATTTGGCCTGGTGTTTTGAGGCGTGTACACACGGTAGGCCAGCCATGCAGATGCCATCTATCTCCCCTGATCCCTGGCTGAAAAACCATTCTCTGTTGGTAGAAGGCGGTGGATACTGAGGAAAGGACTCGAACATGATTGATCCCGATAGCCAATTGGAAGCGCGATACCAATCGGTGGGTGTGACTCCTGATTGGTACCAAACGAATATTCCCTGTCAGGTAGGGTGTCCAGCACACACCGACGTTTCTACCTATATTGGTTTGATTTCACAGGCTCGTTTCGACGAGGCGTATCTTTTGAACCGCAAGGCAAACGTGGTGCCGGGCGTGTTGGGACGTACCTGCGCCCGACCATGTGAGCCTGTTTGTCGCCGTAACAAGGTCGATGGCAAGCCAATCACCATCTGCTGGCTAAAGCGTGCCGCCGCGGACAACCGCGAATATCGCCATCATGCTGAGAAACCACCCATTACTAAAGATAAGACGATTGCCATCGTAGGTGCCGGTTCGGCTGGCATGGCTTGTGCTCGTGACCTGCGAGAGATGGGCTATCCTGTAACCCTCTACGAGCAGTATCCCACGGCTGGTGGCGTAATGATCAATGGTATTCCAGTCTGGCGTCTTCCGCGAGACGTAACGCGCGAAGAGTGCGATGAGTACATGGAAGATATCGGTGTTGATGTTAAGTACAACACCCGAGTCGGGCGTGATATTCAGGTGTCGGACCTGCTCAATCAATACGATGCTGTCTATCTTGCTGGCGGCTGTTATATCTCCAATCCCATGACTGGACCTGACAATAAGGTCATTCCGGGAGCGAACCTGAAGGGTGTTGTAGAGGGTATCCGACTGCTGGAAAAGACAAATTACGGTGAGCCTGCCTTCATTGGCAAGCGCGTTGCCGTGCTTGGTGGTGGTTTTACCGCGATGGACTGCTGCCGTACCTCAATCCGCTTCGGGGCCGAGAAGGTCTACGTGCTGTACCGCCGCTCGAAGGAAGAAATGGGTTCCGATGAGTACGAGGTTGACGAGGCAATGTTTGAGAACGTCGAGTTTCAATACCTCGTCACTCAGGTCGAGGTTTTGAGCAACGATGGAATACATGCCAGTGGACTCAAACTCATCCGCAACAAACTGGGTGATCCTGATGCAAGTGGTCGCCGACGCCCTGTACCAATTAAGGATAGTGAGTTTGTCCTTGATGTCGATACGGTCATCCCTGCCTTTGGTCAATACAGTGATGCATCCTGGCTACAAGCCGAGGAGCTTGGGATTGAGGTCAACAAGTACGGTATTCCTTTGGTGGACTTCGATAGCTGGATGACAAGCCATCCTGCCCTCTTCGCTGGCGGCGACTTCACACAGGGATCACGTAACCTGATTTCGGCGATTGGCGACGGACGTGACGCTGCCGCCGCGATCAACCGCTATCTTGGAGGGGTTGACATTCCTGCCGAGGCTGCTGAAGAGGTTGAGTTGCCAGACTACCGTCGTGGTATGGTTGACAATTATGAGTCTATTCCACATGAGATGATACCCGCGTTGCCACTGAAGGCACGTTACAGTAATACGCGTGAGGCGGAGACTGGCTACACTGCTGAGGAGGCGGTCGTACAGGCGCGTCGCTGTCTACAATGCCAGTTGAATATCATGATCGACCCGTCGATCTGTATTCTTTGCTCTGGCTGTGTGGACATCTGCCCCTATGACTGCATCAGTATGGAGGGCCTCTCGCGCGTCGTCAAAGGTGATCCCATGCACCAGGGTACCGAGACCTGGCAGGGTGGTGCCGATATGATTATCGACGAGGAGAAGTGCATTCGTTGTGGTCTGTGTATTGTGCGCTGTCCCACGGACGCTATCTCGATGGTGCAATTCGAGGTTGCCAGCCCTAACGACCGCTGGACTGTCTCGAAGATACCGATGTTGAATATTCACTAGTCAAGAAAAACAACGAGGAGGCTACCTAATAATGGGTAGCCTCCTCGTTGTTTTTCTTGACTAGTGAATATTTACTATCAAAGAATGTTCTGTTACTCAAGCTGTTCTTGTGCGTCACCTCAAATAGACAGATGTATATGATTTTGTAGTGCCTGGGGAGATATAATGCAAGCAAAATTTGTACAACGGTTGCTCTACATTGGAGTTGTTCTCTCTGTTATTGGTATCAGTTTTGCTGGTCTTGCTGTTATGCGTGTAATGGCTCAACCAGCCAACAACGCTCGTGTCTCACTGGAGGGTCATTCTGTTCCTCTTCTCCGTCAAGCGCAGTTCGTCCGTTCTACTGACACAAAACAGCAACTCAATTTGTCTATTGGACTGACACCTCGGAACTCAACAGCGTTAGATACCTTGTTGCAAGCTATATATAATCCACAGTCCCCACACTATCATCGATATCTTTCACCCGACCAATTTAATCGGCTCTTTGCTCCTACGCCTGAGCAGGTGCAACAGGTTGTGAACTTCTTGCACAGTCAGGGGCTTACGGTGAAGAATGTTGCTCCGAATAACCTGCTTATTGACGCGACAGGTTCTGTAGCGCAAGCCCAACAAGCATTTACTGTCCAGATCAATACCTACAAGCGGGGTACGCAAACATTTTATGCAAACAGTGCGTCACCGAGCGTACCAGCGGCGGTTGCTCAGCTTGTTACGTCTATTAATGGGCTAGATAACAGCACCCAGTATCATCCCTATTATCGGCGATTTGTACATGCATCAACAACACCAACCGGTTATGGGGCAAGCAGTCTTACAGGGGCATACAATATCGCACCACTGCAGAATACTGGCGTCCTGGGTGATAACCAGACGATAGCGCTTTTTGAGCTAGATGGCTATCAACTCAGCGATGTTCAGCAGTACATACAGTATTACAACATAGGTTCGATGCCAAAGATTACGAACGTTCTGGTCAATGGTTTTAATGGTGCAGCAGGTCAGGGGGCCGCCGAGGATGAGTTGGATATTGAGGTTGCTGCTGCTATGGCTCCACATGCTAACCAGATCGTCTATGAGGGACCTAATACCACACAAGGTATCAATGCTACATATAATAAGATCGTGACCGACAACAAGGCGAAGATTGTCACAATAAGTTGGGGTCTCTGTGAGTCTGTCTCTGGCAATGCGGAGTTAAAGACACTCGATACGATCTTTAAGCAAGGGGCGGCGCAAGGTATGTCATTCTTCGCAGCATCAGGCGATGCGGGGGCTTACGATTGTCAGGATACTAACCTGGGAGTCAGTTCTCCAGCGAGTGATCCATATGTAATGGCGGTTGGTGGGACCTCCTTACAGTTGGACGCAGGAGGAGCGTACAGCAGTGAAGCAGTATGGTCAAATCCAAAGGATAATCTGCATGGACCAATGGGAGCGGGAGGCGGCGGCGGCATCAGCGCGACCTTTAAGCAACCAGACTGGCAGAAAGGTGATGGAGTTCAGAACTTGTATAGTAATGGAAATCGCCAAATTCCTGATGTTTCAGCTGTAGCCAATCCCAGTCCTGGATATGCTGTCTATTGTACTGTGAAGAACGCTGGTTGTCCCTCCTCCGGTTGGATAAGTATTGGTGGAACAAGTGGTGGTGCGCCACTCTGGGCGGGAAGCATGGCGTTAGTTAACCAATATCTGCACGCTCATAAGGTAGCTTCTATAGGTGCTGCGAATTCTACGCTTTATGGACTTTTCAATGCTCAACAAGCGTATCCAGCCTTTCACGATGTTACTCTAGGTACGAACCTCTTCTATCCAGCCACGACTGGCTATGATTTAGCAAGTGGCATTGGTACGCCAAACGTCTACAATATTGCCCTTGATCTAGTTTCTGGCAGTAGTAGTGCTTAAGCGCTGAAGCTTCATCATGTAAGGCAGACGATACAAGCTCTGAATCGTAGGGGCCCAATTTATTGCGCCCAGGGGTGAGGATGACGTTTCTCCTCACCCCTGGGCGCAATAAATTGGGCCCCTACGTGTCCTCTCTGTGCTTATGCAAATTGTGTTCGATAAGGATAATAGAACCTGTTTGCGGCTCCTGCTTATCGACCATGAAGAAGGAATTGAAGATGGATAAAATGGCTCTAAAATATGTAGTGCTTTGCGTGATGGTGCTGTGGGTATGTGCTCTTGTCGCGTGCAGCCCTGCCAGTTCCTCTAAAGATAGAGCAACAACACCAACAGCAAAAGGCACAAGCAGTATTAATGATACCACACCTGTTATTCCAACCTCTGTTCCAGGGACACCTGTTATTCCAACCTCTGTTCCAGGGACACCTGTTATTCCAACTTCTGTTCCAGGGACACCCGGCGTCGGTCCAATTGTTATTCTCTCGCCGACTCCCGTACCTGGTGGTGGGACACATAGTCAGCAGGTGGTTTTTGCTGATCGAACACTGATAATCAATGATGTGAGCAAAGGTGCCGGAGCAGATGCAAATTTGGTAGCAGTTAGCCTGAAAATAATGCTTAAGAATACAAGCGGAAAGGTGATTATGAACGAGTCAAGCTACTTTTCGTTGCTTGGGTCCGAGGGTGACGCATTTGGACTGCCCGCGACTACCACGAGTAGCTTTTTTGGTTCGATTGCCTCAAATAGCTCTCGTAGTGGTACCATTGTTTTCCAGGTACCTGCTGGCGCAATCAAAGGACTCCACTTGCTCTATCGTTCCAATGTAGCGACGGAGACGGTGTTTTTGCCTATTACTGCCTAGCATGGAGACCTCTATTGGAGACCTACGAGAGGTCTCGCTACTGTTGAGTTTTTTGTGGATGGGAGGAGACCTACGAGAGGTCTCGCTACTGTTTGGCTTTCTCGCGCATGAACTCTAACACAGTACGGTCGATGCGTGCATCCTCAAACCAGCGTTCTTCAAGGTTTTCACGCCCACTAAATTTGCGGAATGCGTCTCGTGTCATATCGTCATATGTGCCACTATTCGTGCCTTGGTAGTCTCCGGTTGTCGTCAAGATTGTCTGTAGCTCTCGTGCCAAGGCCGAGTCGATGGCGAGAATATCCCTGGGATCGGTAGGGAAGAGGTAGAGCTTGTGGAGTTGGAGAATACGCTGTAGTTCGACAATGGGCGTTGTGGAATCGTCTACGCGTAGGTCAATAAAGCGGTCGTTGAAGCCCCCGTAGCCACCATGCTCACGGACTACGAGAAGAGCTGCTGATTGCTGTCCACGACTATCGCCGCCAGCAGCCTGTCCAGCAGCGAGAGCAGCGACAAGGCGATCACAGAGCAGCCCTGTCGTCTCCTCGAACGTGCGTGCCATAGCGAGAACGGTATCCTCACCTACTAAAATATTGCCCTGACAGGTACAGTGTTCGCTGACATGTCCCCCCGCCCAGGGAAAACACTTCTCACCTGTGTAGCTGGCTGGTTCGCCACTGATGTTGATGATGCCAACCTGCCGGTCGGCGCGCCCTTCATCTTCGGCTGTAAGCCTCTCTAGTGTCTCTTGTGCCGAGAGACCACTTGCCAGTAGATTCAAGCCGTGAGGACCGTAACTGGTGTTTGCCCACGATTGCGTAGCGATTGCGCCAACTCCGGCCTTTGCCCAGGGAACTACAGCGCCAACTGCAAGGAACTTCGACTGAACGGCAATGCCCAGCTCACCAGTTTGGATGTCCCGTGCTACGATAGAAAATGTCATAGATTCACCTCGATTAAAAATAGTAGCGAGACTATTATAACATCTAAGCGGGATGCTCAGGCCATGAGCCCGATATTGAAGGTTAATTGTAAAGATTATTGTAAGTCAATGTAATACATGTTAATATACGGTAAATAAAAAAGCTCTTGAGCACTTGACTTTTTACGTTATTTGAAGCAAGGTTATTAGGAAGCCTGATTTATGAGAGATATATGTTCTAGAAGACGTATATCTCTGTGAATGAGGCGAGTGTGCCCACCGGTCAGCTAAATATCTCTCTTCAAGTTTGTGGAGTCGCTGCACAAGATGCTACAGCTAGGGGCGGCCTAATGACTTACACCATGTGAAGAGAAGTATTTAGTGTCTGTAAGGAGTGAGAATGGTACGACAAGACTGGTCAGATGATGACCTCGCCCAACGGTTGCATGAGCGAGATTCAGAGGCATTGGAAACACTCATCTCCCGGTATTCACGAGAAGTATTTTATTTTATCCGTTTGGTGCTGGATGGCATTGGCGTTGCTCAGGATGCTGAAGAGTGTGTCAACGATCTCTTTGTAGCAGTCTGGCAAGAGATCAGCACATTTGATCCTGGCAGAGGCACGTTACGTACATGGCTTACCATGCGTGCTAAATATATTGCTTTAGATCGTCGTCGTCAGTTGTGTCGTCGTCAGATACACAACATGCAATCGGCTGATGAGAGCCGTCAGTGGGCATCATCAGACGGAACGGGAAATCGAAAGAATTTTGGATGGGGTGGATATGAGAGCGACAACCGCGTCGCGCTTCCTCCGCACCCAGAGTCGAGTATGGAGCATTTGCTGGAACAGAGTGAGAGACGCGAAGAACTGCGTCTCGCCTTGGCGACGTTGCCTGAGCTTGACCGCTATCTGATCTATCAACGCTACTTCAAGTTCGCCAGTACGGAAGAACTTGCAGCAAAGACGGGCCTCACCCGTCATGCTGTCGATACACGACTCTGGCGAGCACGGAAAAGCTTACGCGAGGTTCTCAAGGAGCATGCACATGAGTATGAGCGAATCTGAGAGACAACAAGAGAATCAACGATTAGATTCTTCCTTGCTGGTGAGACAGGAGTTGGGGCTGCCTGAGGATTTTACCGACGAAGATATGATCTTTGCCCAGGAGATGGATGCGTTATTCTCCCTAGATGAAGAGGAGATACCTCCTTACTATGTGCAGACCTTATTAGAGGCGGAGGATCCACGCTTGCAGCCTGTTGAGCAAGGGTTGGAATATAAAACCAGTGTGCGTGTTTTTCGTCAGTTGAAATTGAAGCGTCGCCTGTTTCAGCCTGCCCACTCAGCTTTAGCCTCAGTAGCCGGAAAACCTTCGCTACGTCGTTCACTCGTTGCTTTGTTCGCAGCCTGCTTCCTCTTTATGTTTCTTACAATGGTGGCAACCGGTCCTTCCTTCGCCTCTGGCCTGACAATCTTGCTTTCTGGTAAACATGGGGGGGTGCTGCAGTCGCAAGGCTACCCGCGTGTAGTTCATTCGTCAACACCGCTTTATGATGCCGATAGATTGCCTGTTCCTTCAGCAAAACATGTCAGCCTGCTAGAAGCACAGCAACAACTTCGCTTCCCGATGTATTGGCCTCTTTCAGTTCCTACTAATTATGACTTGCACGCTGTCCATATGTATCAAGATGTTGATCAAAACTGGGCAGACGGTCCGGTTATGGAAATCGACTATGCATATGCTCACCCTGGCGTAAGTTCACATGGAACGGGGCAAATCTCAGTCTGTGAATTTAAGCCGAAAGGGCAGGTGCTCCAGGTTGTTCAACTGGGTGCTGCCCATTATGTGCAAATCGACAGTGATGGTCGTGCTCAAGCAATCTATGTTGACGGTCAATGGGTGCGTATCAATAACTTTTCGCATGATTGGCTCTATGGAGGACGCAGCGAGATCATTTATGAGCATAACGATGTAATCTTCTGGATCGTGGGTGACCAGCGCGATGGTATAGATCAGAGGGCTCTGCTAAGCGTCGCCAATTCTTTGCAACCCGTTAATGCTCGTGCTATGCATATGGGGGGACGCATTGACCAGGTGATGCTCAACCTTGACGATACTAGCTGGCCTTTTGCTGGCGAAGTGGTGTATACTGATGGTCCTAGTGGTGCATCCATGAAAATCGTTAGTGCTGATTTCTCATCACCTAATACGCACCGATCTGTAAACTAATAGAGGAATTGAAAAGTCATGAGCATGGCGACCGCAAGGGTCGCCATGCTCATGACTTTTCAATTGCCTTGTCCTGGTAAGTTAACACTGGACAACGTAACCTTTCATCTGGTATGCTTGCATTGTAAGGTCTGTTTGTTGCCATGTACTCCATGTGCATCGGACACTTATCCAGCAGCGTCGCTGGACAAGAATTCGCCTATGCCTCAAAGGAGAGGATAAAACGATGAAACAGCTAGCCATTACGCATGGCATTCCTAAGCTTCGTGTTCTGCGTCAGCGAAAAGGTCTTAGCCTTGGACAACTGGCCGACTTAACGGGCATCCGTCGGGATACTATCACTCACCTGGAAAATGGACGCGAAGACCCTCAACCCTATCATCTACGATTGCTCGCACGGGTCCTCGACGTGCCAACACTCGATCTCGTGTCATAGACAATAAGGAGGCCCACAAGAGGTCTCCTTTTATGATTCCCTACTCCAGGTAGACCTGTCCATTAGTGCCATCGACCGTGATGAACTGTCCGTCTCGAATGTTCTGTAGAGCACCCTGTACGTTGACTACCGCTGGAATAGCGTACTCTCTGGCAACAATAGCTCCGTGAGAAAGCTGTCCCCCAATCTCAAGAACAATACCGCTTACCAGTGGGAAGACAGGAGTCCAGCCTGGGTCGGTGGCCTGTGTGACCAGGATATCCCCGGAGGTAAGCTGCATTGCCTCGCGCACATCCTGTACAATACGTGCACGGCCACGTACACGACCACTACTGGCAGGTACACCTGTTAGCATCTTTGTGTCTTTCATCTCCTCAATAATGGGCTTACCATCAGACCCTACTGCGTCTGGTGCAACCACCGTCAACCAGTATTCATAGGCAATACGCCGATTTGCCAGGCGATTGCGCAGGTCCTGCTGTGACGAGATGCCGTTTTCAATGATGGTCTCGATCTCGGAGACGGTCAGGAAGAAGATGTCGTCGGGTTGAAGCATCCATCCCCTATCAACCCATTTCTGACCCAGGTACGCGTAGAGCTTCCGTATGGGGAAAATGAATTTCGCCATATAAAATCTACTGTTGTCACGTGTTGTTATTGCTTGCTGGGTCTTTTTTAGGATAGCACGAAAAATAGCGCGGCGTATGAGGTCTAGCTTTACCTCTACTGAAACAATTGCCTCGGTGCGTCGTTGACGCTGGCGTTTCTCTATCTCGATAGGGTTAACGCTCTCATTTGCTTGCAGGTAGTTTGCCAGCAGTTCGATGATCTGCTCAGGTGCCTCAGCCCAACGTGGATTGAGCAATTCAAGCTCGTTAGGGCAGCGATGACCGTGACGCTGCAAGAAATTCTCCAATTGCTCAATAAAGGGCTGTGCCTGTGGTTTCTCGCGAAGAAGTGTGAGAGCCGTAACAGGATTATTATCAAGCAATATACTACTCAATTCTAATTCTCTTAGCGCCTGAGCCATTTGCCAGAGAGTCGGACCTACCTCCGCACTATAGATACCAGGAAGTCCGGTTACAAGGTCTTGAGCAGCGTCTTTGCGACCTGTCCACCATTTTACAAGCTGCTCGAGTCCTGTGTAAAGAAATGCAGATGGCACGCTGATGCGTAGATTTGTATTATACGCATATGTGCCACGTTCACTCCATGTGGGGAGCCCTTGTGCCCATAGAGCACAATCATCAAGCAAATCGAGGTCCTGTTGCATAAACGCCTGGACCCATTGGTCCACCTGGGCAAAAAACTGCCGCGGTGTATGTTTCGGTCCTTGCTGCTTCGAGGCATTGAGTCCCTGGAGAAGCAGCGCAGGAAGGCTGCGAACAAAGCGCAGCGGACGAAATTTATCTTTCCTCTGTTGATTTCCACGCGGACGGCTGCCCCACATTTTGTCCATGAACGAGGCTGGAATACCGTATTTTTGCATGAGGTCGTGAAGAAGTGCGCCTTCGTTGATGTAGAGGCGACCATAAAGGCGTTTTGTCGCTTGTATTTCTTGTTGCGTCGAGGCTACACTTGACAGAAGTAGCCTGGGAAAATTTGTTGCGGTGAGTGGTGTGATCGGAAATGGAAGATTTTCACCTACATTGGTGCGTGTCCACAGGTCAAAGGGTTTAGGAGGTAGGTCTCCCTCTCTATCCCACGTATCGTCTCCCGGTGCGACAAGTTGCCCCTGGGCATCTGTCCGCTGAACAACTCCATGTGTTGTGACAGGGCGGGACTGAAGCACAAAGATGTGCCCATCGGCAATGGCCCATTCGATGTCTTGTGGTGTACCAAAGTGCTTCTCGATCTCGCATCCCAACGTATTCAGCTTCGTGATTTGCTCAGTAGAGAGAACTGCCTCTCTACGCGCTTTAGGGACAACTTCCTCCTGCATTGTGCCATGTTGTGCTAGAACCGTCATCACTCTCTTGTCATTAATCTCTATACTCTTTATTGAGCCAGTCGCCTTCTCGGTGATAATCATGTCAGGGGTCACTTGTCCGTCAACTATGGACTCTCCCAGACCCCAGGCTGCATTAATCACTATTTCGTCGGGAGCACCTGTTATAGGATTGACAGTAAAGAGAACACCCGAGGCAGAAGCTGACACCATTTGCTGTACTACAACCGCAAGACTAACCGAGCCACAGGCAATCCCCTGACGGATACGATAGCCCAGAGCACGAGGCGTCCAGAGTGATGACCAACAGCGTCGAATCGCTGTCAACAGGTCATCTTCTGTCTGGACGTTCAGGTATGTTTCTTGCTGCCCTGCGAAAGAGGCATTGGGTAAGTCTTCGGCGGTAGCAGAGGAGCGGACTGCCACTGCATTTCCACCTATTTGTGTATAAGCTGTTCTCACTACGGAAATGATCTCTTCTGGCATGCCGTCTTTGTCGAAAAGTGAACGGATAGAGGCTGACGCACGTTCTACCAATATGGGATCATCAAAAGTAGCTTGTCCAGCTAACCGCTCAATCTCGTCCTGCATAGTATTCTTGGCAATGAAAAGCTGATATGCAGAAGTGAGCAATACGAAACCTGATGGTGTGGGGAATCCTGCATGTAGAAGTTCTCCGAGATTTGCTCCTTTACCTCCTATGGTTGTGCCGTCATTCCGACGTACTTCTTGCAACTGACGTACTAGTTCCATCTGTCGTCCACCTTTCTGTTCTATATTGTGCCTGTATTCTTTTCGTCAGGCACAACTAGTGTGGGGTTATCTCATCGGTACGAGATCTAGCCTGTGTGAGTGTGAGAAGAGCCCATATCACGCTATCGGCAGCCTCTTCTCCTGAGAGGTCAAGATAGTTTTTAAATGCTCGAATCATGGCTGTCGAGGAAAGCACGAGAACGATGTTACGAAGTCGTATCCAATCATTTTCGTTGTATTGCTCTTTGACTGGTGCAAGCGCATCTTCAATCGCTTTTAGACGCGCTGGAAGCACCTCTTTACGCATCTCATACCCCAACTCGCTCGCTGCTGCCGCACGCAACGTCTCGTCAAGTCCCTCGTATCTGACAAAAAGTTCCTTCACCATTGCTGCTAGCTCTTCTGGACTGTGTGGAGGCTGTCTCGCGCCAAAACCAGCTTTTTGAACGGAATAGTTGCCCAATGCTTCGATAAGGTCACGCTTTGTCGGAAAGTAGCGATAAACGGTTGGAACGGAGACGCCTGCCTCACGCGCAACGGCAGGAATGGACACTTCCGCAATACCACGGGCCATTGTCCTTATCAGGCCCTCAAGAATCTGCTCACGCGTTCTCTTTTTCTGCTCCTCGCGGAGACTACTACGATATGCTTTTTTCTCTTTCATGATATGATTCATATCATGAATATATGAGCCATATCAAGATTTTGTTGTGGTGTTTTAGGTTGGATATATGATCTCGCCCGTAGGGGTCTAATTCATTAGACCCTCGTTTCGCTTGCGATGGGCTACGAGGGTCTAATGAATTAGACCCCTACGGGGACGAGATGTATGGCCCGCACCTTGACATTCTCACATTCCTTCCGTATAATTAGAATTAATTGGTCGGTTAATAAATGCTTAGTAGTCACCGTATTAGGAATGGTTTAACGGTATGGCACGGACACTAAAGGTTGTAGAGGATCGTCGAGAGCAGATTATTGATGCTGCCATGCGCGTTTTTTCACAGAAGGGATTCGCCAGGTCAACAAACAAAGATATTGCTCAAGAGGCCGGTATCACGCCTGGATTAATTTATCACTACTTTGAAAGTAAAGATGCTCTGCTTATGGCGGTGATTGAAGAGCGTACGCCATTGAAAGTGGTCTCGACACTACCGCCTCATGTGTTCGCTTTACCACCAGACAAGTTCTTTCGCTTTTTGATCAAACAGATACTGGCTGTTGTGGAAGCTGAGAACTTCATTGCCTGTGTGCGTGTGATTTTACCGGAGCTACTTAATAATAGTAGTCCTTACTTTTCGCAGATTGTACCTGCTGCTATACAACGTGGTCTAGGATTCCTCAGTCAATATTTAGAGGCGAAGATGGCATCAGGAGAACTGCGCCGTGCTGATGTCCTGATAAATACGCAGATGCTTTTTGGTAGTATTGTAGGTGTCGTATTGCGTCGTCAGGTGTTACGCGATCCTGAGGCTTTGAAATATACGCATGAGCACATAGCGGATACCATTACTGATACCCTGCTACAAGGGCTTGCTGAACCTTAAAAAATTTTGTCCATTTTATTAATTGGTCGGCTAGTCAATTTCTACGTAATCGCACACTTCAAAGGAGTTAGCACATGGCACAGAATACAGCGAAGTTTCAGAACGCTATGAAGAGTACACACGAATTGAAACAGGTAGAGCAAACCACATGTTGTATTGTTGGCGGGGGACCAGCAGGGGCCGTTCTCGCGCTTTTACTTGCACGCAAAGGCGTTCCTGTTATGCTGCTTGAAGCGCACATGGACTTTGACCGTGAGTTTCGTGGCGACACTATCCATCCATCGACGATGGAAATCATGGATGAGCTTGGCCTGGCTGATCGTCTCCTGCGAATTCGTCACTCGGAAGTGCGAACGGCTGGACTACAGACTTCCACTGGTTTTGTTCGTGGAGTGGACTTGACGCGTTTGAAGACGAAATATCCGTATATCACGGTGATGGCTCAATCTCAATTTCTTGAGTTCATCACAGCGGAGACGAAACGCTACCCTAACTTTCGTCTGGTGATGGGAGCGCAAGTGGATGAACTCATCGAGGAAAGTGGAGTAGTGCGGGGTGTGCGTTATCGTGGACAGGATGGCTGGTATGAAGTACGAGCGCTACTTACAGTCGGGGCCGATGGTCGCTTCTCCCGCATCCGTCGTCTCTCGGGCTTCGAGCCAATCAAGACCTCGCCACCGATGGACATATTGTGGTTTCGCCTGAGCCGAAGAGAAGGTGACTCCGAAGAAGGTCTTGTCGGTCGTCCCACTAATAAGGCTGCTCTAGTGCTTATCAACCGCTTTGACTACTGGCAAGCTGGGTATATCATTGCCAAGGGGAGTTATCAGCAGATACGGGCTGCTGGTATAGAACATCTTCGTCAGTCCATTGTTGAGGCTATGCCAGATTTCGCGGATCGTGTTGATGAGTTGAAAGAGTGGAAGCAGGTCTCGGTACTCTCAGTCGAGTCAAATCGCCTTCCACGCTGGTATCGTCCTGGCCTGCTCTTGATTGGTGATGCAGCACATGTCATGTCGCCTGCTGGCGGAGTTGGTATTAACTATGCTATTCAAGATGCCGTTGTCACGGCAAATCTTTTGACGGATAAGCTGAAAACCGGTACACTACAAACGAACGATTTGGCAAAGGTGCAGCGTCACCGCGAATTGCCAACAAGAATTATCCAGAGGTTGCAAACATTGATGCAGGAGGGCATTCTGGGGGGAATACTCCGTGCAGATAAGCCTGTTACGATACCGCCTCTTCTGCGCTTCTTGTTCTCTGTACCGATTATCCGCGATATTCCACCACGTCTCATCGCCTTTGGGCCATTTCCAGTGCATCTAAAGAAATAAGAGTTCACCCAACAATGTGCAGGTCTCCGACCTACGCGTTGTTGGGTGAACTCTTGAACAAACTATGCAGGGATGGTGCTGACCTGCTTCTCGAAGTTCTTGAAGAACTGATCGAGGGCGCTCTTCACACTGCCCTTGATAATCATCTCGGGAATCGCGGCGATCTTGCCTTCTCTTATGGCATTCGCATTGTAGTTCAGGGCTGTCTCCGCGCCCTCTTCCAGGAGATCAATAACGCAGGTGGCCTGAATGGAGCCCATAGAACTGGTTGGGTTCGTGATCAACGTGACGCGGGACGCAGGAACTACCTCACCTGTCTGTACATACACGGTGTATGGTCCCTTCAAGCCGGGGATATTGGGTGAGATGGTAAGCTTCAACTGGCGGCCAGTCGGTAAATCTACAAGCGCGGCACTCTCACAGCCGGGGATGCTATTCTTAAGAACTTCGGGATTCAGAAGTGCTTGAAATACCTGCTGACGCGGTGCTCTAATCTTCTGACTACCTGTAATTTGCATAAAGTGTTGTAAACCTCTTCTATTACTATTTTCTTTCGCATACTGAGCCATGTGTAACAGAGACACATGTACTGAGTTATGAACAAAGCAGAAGCACACTCCTTCAATCGAGCATGATAATGCTTTATCAGTAGCTATTATACTGGGATAGATGTATATAGCTCAATCCATCAGGTAATAAGTACCATTGTGGATGTGTTACGTTCTCGTGAGCATGGCCAAGGAGACCCACAAGAGGTCTCCCTACTGCAATCTTATCAATTATTTGACGTGTATGAGTGCTGTAGACCGTGCCCGACAATGTTTAGGCGGGTCTGAGCGTCGCTGTTAGGAAGATAGCCAAGATGAAACTAAGAACGCAGGCGAGAAGGAAAACGATGCCGAAGAGGAGAAGCACTGCTCCCGCCGATCTTCCACCGCTGATACGATGTACGGGTACAAGCATCAAACCGAGCAGGACCCCTTCATAAGAAGAATAGCCCAGGGCAAGTACAAGCACTAGTATGGAGCCAGCGGTAGGGATAAAAGAGAGAAGAATGTTCACGATGATAAGTATGATGCTCAGTGGCACGATGAACAGAAGTGTTGTGTATAGTTGAGTAAGAAATTTACCCATTCCACTGAAGGCTTTGGCAAGTAAAAAGAGGATGCCTGTGCCGAGAAAAACGCTTATCGGTATAAGAAGAAGTTGACCATATGTACTAGTTACATTAGTGATTGCAATGACTTGTCGTAATATCGCAATCGTTTGAGGGGTAAATGTGTTGGAATTTGACGGTACAGTTGTAAGTGTGTCCACACGCAGTCGCAAGAGGTAGTTCGAGAGAAAGTCCAGCAGTGTAGCAGCTAGAGTGTATATGGCTACCTGCACCCAGACGATATCCCATTTCGCCTTGCCCATCTCTTCCGCAAAGGTCCTACTGGATGGCCTTGTAATGACTTTGAAATATTGGCCTGGTAATTGTCTAATAGCCTCACGCAGCGGCAGGGGTGACGATTGTGGTACAGGCTCGAAGGCTGGTGAAACTGGATATCCGTATTGTGGGGCTGGAGCGCCATGCCCGTATCCCGATGCGGCTCCATACTGAATTTGTGGTGGCTGTCCATATTGTGGCGGTGATGCATATAGGTATTGTGGCGGGGGATATCCTGGTGCCCCGTATGTATTTTGTGGTGAGATGCCGTATCCTTGCGGTGTGTTATTTGGTTGCTGAGCGGCTGGCTCAGGGGGTGCAGCAGCCTGTGGTATATCGTAAAAGCTCGGCGAAGCGTATGCGGGTTGGGTTGGTAGTTGCGTTGCACCTTCGGGTGTGGTGGCTTGCGGTGTAGCTCCGTAGGGATATTGAGGATCGGGGATATCGTCCGATGCAGGCTTTTGATCCGGGTCCTGGGCCATAGGGATTCTCCTAGCATGAATACATATTCTGATTACAGACAAGAAGACCGCACCTATCATAACATGATGGATGCGGCTTGTCTAACTGTCAATGCCATGAAGCCCAGGTAGTGCCTGATTTATGGTTTTCTACAAAGTGCCTCTGCTTCTAATGAAGATCGTGGATTGCGTTGATGATGAGTCGTGCAAAGTAGATGAGCAGTCCAACGGCAACCAGTACACCTATGATATAGGGAATAACAACGACCGCTGTCGCCCTACCTCGTGTTAAACGGTGTACGCCTACTATCATGGCAATATTTAGCAGAATGCCATAGAAGAGCAGTGCAAGACTAACGACTGGAGCGATAGCTTCTCTTGCTGTAACATGAAAAAAGACGAGGAGGGTGTTGATAAGGCTGCTGAGAATAACGAGCGGTACTGCAAAAAGGAGCGTTGTATATGCCTGTGACAGGTAGCCGCCCAAACCGCGAAATGCTTTTGCCAGGAGAAACTGAAACGTAACGCCAACAAAGAACAAAATTGGTATTGCCAGTACTTCTGCCAGTGTTACTGCAACAGATGAGCCTAATGCAAGCGTGGCAAATGCATTGTAAATTCCCTGGGCATCCGTACCTACATGTGCTGCACGTATTTGTGCTGATCTGCTGTACCCACGTACCAGACCAAGCACCCCAGGAATAATGATGAGTAGAAGAAGCTGTACCCAGACGATTCCCCAGGTTGCTCTCTCGCCTTCTGCGGCAAAAAATCTCGCGACAGGCGAGAAGAGCGCTCTAATGTATAAGATAGGAAGTTCTACGATTGCCAAGCCTAGTGGACGTGGTCTTACGCGTGCAACTCCATAAGGCGGTGTTTGTTGCTGTTGTGACATGCCGAATATCCTCTCTATTTTGAGGTATTCTCCTCTATCTTTAGATCGATAAAGGATATGTTACCTCTCTAATAAGAACACGAACAACGAACAGGAAGAGTATACGCTCAAAGGGCGAGAGAGCATGATAGGGCTTGCCCCTATCATACCTTCCCTTGCAGTTACGTAATTTGGTTTCGTATAATGGCAGTAGAGTTAAGAGCATAATTTGGTCTTCTTCACGTTGTGACAATGCTATGAAACAAAGGGGTTTCTCTAAGCCTATCGTGAATCGCCCAACCGTCTTCTTCGAGATCATCGAGCGCAAGGGTGCAAAAGGTTTTGGTGAAGGCAACTTCAAGGCTCTATTCGAGGCATTGGAGCGGGAGCAGGATTTAAGAGGAAATCTGTAATGAAACTGGTGACGTTCCGAACAGGCGACCGCAAGACGCATGCAGGTGTCTTGCGCGACAACAACATCATTGAATTAGAGTATCCAACGCTGCTCGAATTGTTGCACGACCCCGATGGTCTGCAAAGAGCACAGGTAGCGGTGACCCCCTCTAAACAGTCGGGCTTTCCATATATCCCTATCTCTTCTGGGCTTCCTGCTGCCCTGCCCGAATTGCCGACAACGATCATGCAGGTGCAGGGCGGACCAGTAGAGGACGAGTACACTCTGAACGAGGCAGTACTGCTTCCACCCATTCCCAATCCATCGACGGTGCGCGATTTCTACGCCTTTGAGCAGCACGTCAAAAGTGCTCGCAATCAGCGTGGCCTTGACATGATTCCTGAATGGTATGAGATACCAACTTTCTACTTTACCAACAACAGTGAAATCTACGGGCATGATAATCCCATTCCCTATCCCGTAGGCAGCAACGAGCTTGACTTTGAGCTAGAGATTGCCTGCGTGATCGGACGAGATGGTAAAGACATTCCCGTTGAGCAGGCTGACAGCTACATTGCTGGCTACACTATCATGAACGACTGGAGTGCGCGTGACTTCCAGCGGAAAGACATGAAGCTTAATCTTGGCCCTGGCAAGGGCAAAGACTTTGCGACCTCAATTGGTCCCGTGCTTGTCACACCCGACGAGTTAGCGTCGCGGCGTACAGGTCGTGGGGCGAGTGAGCGTTATGATATGCCCATGATAGCGCGTATTAACGGTAGAGAAGTGTCACGTGGCAATTTCAACCAGATTTATTACAGCTTTCCGCAGATGATCGCTTATGCCTCACGTAACGCTCGTATTCGGGTCGGTGATGTAATCGGCTCTGGTACCGTGGGCACTGGCTGTATTCTGGAACTTGGGACTGCTGTTCATCGCTGGCTACAGCGTGACGACGAGATAGAATTAGAGATCGAAGGTATTGGTGTATTGCGTAACAGGATTATATAAGGGGCACGATGTATCGCGCCCATGTTGCTATAGGAGACACATACATGCCAAGTTACCATCGTTTAGGCGAAATACCCCCTAAAAGACATACGCAGTTTCACAAACCGGATGGAACGCTCTACTCGGAAGAACTTTTCGGGACAGAGGGCTTTTCGGGCAACTACTCCATCATTTACTACAACTATCCTCCGACGCGCGTTAAGAAGGTTGAACGTTTCCCTATCGAGCAGTACGCACACGAAGAATGGGATGAGCGGCTTCAACGCCATCATCATATGAAAACGGCGCAGCTTGGACAAAAAGGCGATGCCGTCCTGGGGCGGCAGGTGCTCATGTACAACAACGATGTCTCGCTTGCCGTGGCAAAGCCTACCACCGAGATGGACTACTTCTACCGTGATGGCGACTCTGATCTCGTCTACTTTGTTCACGATGGACAGGGTGTTCTTGAAAGCAATTTTGGCCTGCTTCCCTATCATGAGGGCGACTATATCGTGATACCTCGCGGTACAACCTTCCGTTTCAGTCATGACGCCATGAATCTGGAAAATGCCTTCCTCGTCATTGAAGCGCGCGGCAGCATTGAGCCGCCGCATCGCTATCTGAACAAGAACGGTCAGTTCCTTGAGCACTCGCCCTATTGTGACCGCGATGTGCGCCGTCCAGAGGAGCTTGTGGAGCATACTGAGCGCGGCGAGTTCGAGGTGCGTGTCAAGGTGGGTACTACGCTCACCAGTTACTGGTACGACTTTCATCCCTTTAACATTGTCGGATGGGATGGCTATGAGTATCCCTGGGCCTTCAATATCGCCGACTTCGAGCCGATTACTGGACGTGTGCATCAGCCTCCGCCAGTGCATCAGACCTTCCAGGGGCCGAATTTTGTGATCTGTTCATTTGTGCCGCGCAAGCTAGACTATCATCCTCTGTCGATACCTGTACCATATAATCACAGCAATATCGACAGCGAAGAAATGATCTATTACGTCAACGGCAACTTTGGGAGCAGACGTGGTATCGAGCGTGCGTCGATCACCTTGCATCCACGCGGCATTCCACACGGGCCACATCCGGGTGCCGTTGAAAAAAGTCTTGGAGTCGAGCGTACCGAGGAAATGGCCGTGATGGTCGATACCTTCTATCCACTGAAGTTGACTACAAATGCTCAGCAGATTGATGATCCTGGGTATCCGTATAGTTGGATTGAATAAGAAACAGTAGGGAGACCCCTGGTGGGTCTCCTGGTCCCATTGAGGGTAAGTAGGTAAGCCCTTGCCTGGTGGGTCTCCTGATCCATTATCGTGTGAGCGGGAGGAGACCCACCAGGGGTCTCCCTACTGTTTATTTTTCTCGTGTAGTAGGAGGGGAAAGTGACTACTGAAAATTCCCTGGAAACGCTAAACCAGGAGACACGCGATATCTGGAATCAGAATGCTCCGTTTTGGGATGCTCAGATGGGGGATGGCAACCAGTTTCAGCGCGTCCTGGTTGGGCCAGCCTCGGAGCGTCTTCTGAACTTGAAAAAGGATGAGTCGGTGCTAGAGATCGCCTGTGGCAATGGCGTATTTACAAGAAGGATGGCGCAACTCGGTGCTTACGTCGTTGCCAGCGACTTTAGTGAGCAGCTCATTGAACTGGCAAAGGGGAGAAGTACAAGTTATGCTGATCGCATCGAGTATCATGTGATCGACGCCACTAATGAAGAGCAACTTCTGACATTAGGAGAACGTCGCTTCGATGCTGCGGTGTGCAACATGGCATTGATGGATATGGCAACAATTGAGCCTCTGCTGTCTGCATTGAGCAAATTGCTCAAGATTGGTGGACGCTTTGTCTTTTCTATTTTACATCCATGCTTTAATAGCGGTTCGACGATGATGTTAGAGGCAAATGATCAAACAGGTGAGTATGTCGAAACGTATTCGGTTAAAGTTTCGCAGTATTTGACTCCTTCTAACCAGAAAGGACTGGCGATTATTGGTCAGCCACAACCTCAGAACTATTTTTTCCGACCATTGCATATACTGTTCAATGCCTGCTTTCAGGCTGGTTTTGTCATGGATGGGCTAGAGGAACCTGGTTTTGGTTCGTCTGATGCTGGTACGAGGCTACTAAGTTGGGCAAACTTCAAAGAAATACCACCTGTGCTGGTGGCGCGATTCGTCTTGCTCTCTTAACCACGAAAGGCAGATATTTTCACGTTCGTGATTCTTGACATTGCCTAATAGCCCCTATACTACTTGGTCAAGAGTTGTTTATTGGGAGTAAGTCATGGTGCAGATCTTAAGCACAAAAGTAGCTATTCCTCGTCCTGGTTCTCATCAGCTAGCACGTCCACATCTCCTGACGCGACTCCATTTGGTGCAAGAGTACCCGTTCACGCTCGTCTCAGCTCCTGCTGGATTTGGCAAGACGACCCTCTTGAGTAGCTGGGCAGCGCAGTCCTCGTATCCGGTCGCCTGGGTTTCCCTCGATGTCAATGATAATGATGCCACGCGTTTCTGGACCTATGTATTCGCGGCACTGAATACGGTGCAACCTAATGTAGGAGACGCTGCGTCGTCGCTCCTTCACTCGCCACAGCCTCCACCTATAGAGTCTATACTGGCAACCTTGATCAATGCACTAGCGGCATTGCCTTCTAATGTTGTACTGATACTTGACGACTATCATCTGCTGACGGCTCTCCCCATTCATAATGGTGTCCAATTTCTGCTTGATCGTCTGCCGCCACAACTCCATCTGGTCATCGTCAGCCGATCAGAACCTCCTCTGCCTCTCGCGCGTTTGCGAGGACGGAGACAACTGCTCGAACTACGTACCGCTGAGCTGTGCTTCACGCTTGATGAGACCGCGGCGTTTCTGCGACACAGCATGAATCTTGCACTCTCACCAGACGATATTCTTGTGCTGGAGGCGCGTACTGAAGGATGGATTGTTGGACTGCAATTGGTGGGACTCTCCATACAGGGGTGCGGCGATCCCTCTTCCGTTGTGGCAACCTTGACTGGCAGTCATCGCTACATCCTCGATTATCTCGCCGAAGAGGTCCTCTTGCGTCAATCTGAAGCGGTACAAATCTTCTTGTTACGTACATCGCTGCTTGATCGTCTTAGCGCATCGCTCTGCGATATGGTCACTGGTCAGGACAACGGACAGCACATGTTAGAGCAGCTTGAGCGAGCAAACCTGTTTCTCGTTCCCCTCGACGACGAACGCGGCTGGTATCGCTATCATCACCTTTTCGCGGAGTTTTTGTCTACCCGTTTGCGTCAGACCCAGGCTCATCTTCTGCCCGCACTTCATCATCAAGCCAGTGTCTGGTACGAACAGCATGGGTTTATACCTAATGCTATTGACCATGCGTTTGCCGCCAATGAATACGAGCGTGCTACTCATCTCGTTGCGTCGATTGCTGAAGCAACGATGTGGCAGCAGCATGAGTCGACCACACTATTGCGTTGGCTGGATCAGTTTCCGACAGAGCTTGTGCGTTCCCATGCGAAACTCTGTTTCGCATACGCCTTGATATGGCTAACCAATGGCTCTTTCACCAAAGTTGAGGCGTATCTTCACGATGCTGAAGCGGTGCTCACGACGCAAAAAGGGGAGGATGTAGCTCTTCATGGCAAGCTGCTCGCTCTGCATGCTTTTATTGCTGTGCGGACGGGAGATGCAGCACATGTGATAGAGCTATCTCTGCGGGCGCTTGAACGTCTTCCACAGCATGAAGCACTATGGCGTGGGTTTGTGGAGCAGTGCCTTGCCGCTGCATACTTCTCACATGGCGATGTGGAGTCAGCCCAACGCATCTATAGCAAGCTCATTACAGCGAGTCGAGCTAGCGGTGAGATAGTTGTGACGTTGTCCGCCCTCAGTACGCTTGCTGAGATGCAAATGATGTATAGCCATCTGCGCCAAGCTGCTGCGAACTGTCAGGAAGCACTCGACCTTGCCACGCATGCAGAGGTGCTAACCCATCTTGACTCTGGCTATGCTGAGCTTCGCTTGGGAAGCATTTACTATGAATGGAATGATCTGCAAGGCGCGAGAGAGCACCTGAGGGCTGCCGTGGCATGTGGACAACAAACGGGGAATATGGAATTGCTCATACTAAGCACGTTACGATTGATGTATGTGGTACATGCTCAGGGAGATAGTGACACGCTACAGAATCTATCTCAGCAGATGAAACACTTGCTTCACACGGTCAATAGGCCCGAAGCTGCAACTCAAGTCTCTGCGTACCAGGCGCAGTTGTGGCTTATGCAAGGCAACATTGAGGAGGCCGCTCGTTGGGTAGAAGAGGCCAAACTTGTGCTGTATACTGAGAAGGCAGATAGCCCGCTCGGTCCCGTAATTACTCCATTTATTTACCTGGCGTGGGCGCAGGTCCTGCTTACTCAAGACCAGGTATCTGAAGCCCTCGGCGTCCTGACAAAAGCTCGACACATGATAGCATCATATCCTTATAAGCACATCCTCATCAAACTCTTAGCACTACAAGCCATCGCGCTTTTTGCGCAAGGAGAGATAGAGCAGGCTGCAACGGCACTACTATCCGTCCTCTCTTCCGCCGAACAGGGAGGCTATATCCGTACCTTTATCGATTTGGGAACTTCTATGGCACCGTTGCTCTCTCACCTCCTGAACGAGCAACGGTGCGCCACTGCTATTTCACGTGACTACATACATGTGCTTCTTAATGCACAGCAGCAGGCACAGGGAGTAATGCGCTTTCCGTGGGAGGCGAAGAGAAAAGAGCAGTCCACGTTTCCAAATTCACAAGTAGTGTTAAGTGAGCGAGAGCGAGAGGTGGTGCGTTTGATGGCAGCAGGACTTTCAGATAAGGAGATAGCGCAGCGGCTCGTGCTTGCTGAAAGCACGATTAAGAGCCATGCCAAGCGTATTTATGCCAGGCTCAATGTCAAAAATCGTCTGCAAGCAGTGGAGTGCGCAAGAGTACTGAATCTGTTGTAGCTCTCGTGCTCGCTGTGATACCCTGGCATCCGTATTGGGACAAACACATTCCCTCTTTTTCTCCCCACATTCCCCCTTTTGAGGGAAGCGAACGTTAATTTTTCCTGCTAGACTGGTAGAAAGCAGACGCTGAGAGAAGCTTCTGTAAGAACCTTCCCTCTTTGCTCTCATACATTGAGTTCTTTGGAGGTATACATGGAACAAGACGTTCGGCTTGAGACACGACAGTCAGGTGTTTTCACTGATTACCGTGCGGTGCTCTCCTCGGTTGTGCGCAGTCCGGCGGCATGGCTTTTTCTTGGATTGTCCCTTGTGGCAACACTCTACATTGCTCTTACAGGCCATGCTGTCGACTTACTCGTCTGCCTTGAACCTCTGTTTTTCCTGCTGCTGACCTTCCTCGTCATCGTCCCTCTAACTGCAGGAGCACCTTTTGCAGCTCCCTGGGAAGAATTCCGTTCTTCTTCCCGCAGTCAGCTCTGGTGGCAAGTGATCATTGTTGTGGTGTTTGTGCTGCTCCTGGTTTTTGCGGTTCCACTAGCTGACCTGGTGCATTTTTCCCCTCTTGTTAGCATCCTCAATCTTCTGAAACTCGTTGTTCCCCTGGCAGGGGCTTTGCTGCTTGGAGCACGCTGGCGTGAACTGGGCTTTGGGCGTGGCTATCGCAGTTGGTGGAGTGCCCTGGTGCTCAGTGCTCCATTGATCGTCGCTCTGATCATCTTGCTTGCAATAAGAATGATTACACCGCGGACCGTGCTGCTGGCGTTCCTCAATAGCTTCGTGCTTGCAGGTCTGGGAGAAGAGTTCACCTTCCGAGGAGTCCTGATGACCCGCCTGGCGCGACTCTTCCAACGTGACTGGGGCCTGGGCGTTTCATCGCTTTTCTTTGGGACCGCGCACACTCTGGCAAACATTGGCTATTTTAATCATGCGTCCCTCCTGCCCGCCTTTGCCCTGAGTATTCCTTTTCAGGCACTGTACGGACTCGTACTCGCCATTGTTTTGCAGCGTACTCGTAATCTGGTAGCGGGTATCGCACTACATACCTGGACAGATACATTGAATTTTGCCCTCCTTCCTCTGATTATTCATTTCCTCCGCTAAATAATTTGGTAGCATAGCTGGGGAAAGAAGAGTCGGTAAACTTTCCCCTCTTCTACGTTTCTTAGAGCTTGTAAAAAAATGCCATTTGGGGATGTGATAAACTCGCAGATATGACAACGAGAAAAGCTTACACGACAGATCTGAGTGACCAAGAGTGGCATCATTGAACCGCTACTCCCTGGTCCAAAACTACTAGGCCGGAAAATCGAATATTCGAGACGAGAAATCCCCAATGCCATCTTCTATCTCAATCGCAATGGTTGCACTTGGCGGGATTTGCCCAGGGATTTCCCACCATATGGCACGGTTTCGTCCTATTATCATGCATGGCGACATAGCGAACTCTGGCAGTCTATCAATGATGCGCTGTGTATCCAGCTCCGTCTGAGCGAGGGACGTGATGTGCAACCCAGTGCTGCCTGCTTGGAGAGCCAAAGTGTCAAAACGACAGAGATTGCCAGTATACAAGGCTACGATGCAGGCAAAAAGGTGAAAGGCCGGAAGCGTCATATCTTGGTAGATACATTGGGCCTGTTGCTCGTCGTGGTTGTTCACGCTGCTTCGAGCCAAGAGCGAGATGGTGCTCAGCTGGTATTAGAACACGTCCCAGGGCGTTTCACGCGTTTGGCTCGTATTTGGGCTGATGGTGGGTATGCAGGCGAACTCGTTCAAAAAGTCAAAACGGCCTGTCGCTGTGTCCTCGAAATCGTCAAGCGTTCTGATAAGATCAAAGGATTTCAGGTCTTACCGCGTCGTTGGGTAGGAGAACGAACTGATCGCGTGGCTCAACCGCTATCGTCGTCTGGCTAAAGAGTATGAACGTTCGTCGGAGAGCAGCGAAGCCAGGATCTCCATGGCAATGATCCGTTTGATGCGCGGCATCTGCTGGCACGTAGGTGTCAGGCTCAACCAGAAAAGCCCTATCGGACCATGAAAGCTTCATGAGCAATGCTTTAAGCATACCTCTTCTCTTGACCTCTGCTTCCAGCATACTTTTTTCCTTGCATATACCCCCAAGAGTGGGTATGTTTCTCCTATCGAAGAGCTGAAAGGAGAAAGAACAGCTATGCGTATTCTCGTGATTGGCGGAACTGGATTTGTTAGCTTCCCAGTGGTCCAGCAGTTATCTCTGCAAGGACACATACTCCTGGTCGTCCATCGTGGGCAAACACAAGCAAACCTCTTGCCAGAGGTGCAGCATGTGCTGACAGATCGTACTCGATTAGAGGAAAACCTTCAGGATTTCCAGCGATTTGCCCCTGAGGTCGTACTCGATATGATCCCTTACACACAACAGGATGCCCAGACCGTTACAGAGATGTTTCACGGCTTGACGCAGCGAGTCGTGGCCATCAGCAGCGGGGATGTTACTCGTGCTTACGGGCGTGTCATTGGCAGCGAACCCGGTCCGGTTGAGCCCGTCCCTCTGACTGAAGAGACCTCTTTGCGAGAGAAACTTTATCCCTATCGCGGGGTGAAGCCCCGTAGCCAGGATGATCCGGAACGCTGGAAGGATAACTACGACAAAATTCTTGTCGAGCGCACCCTCATGAGCGATCCCAGCCTGCCAGCGACCATCTTGCGCCTGCCGATGGTGTACGGACCACGTGACCAGCAGCATCGGCTCTTCGCCTACCTCAAGCGGATGGATGACCGACGACCGGCCATTCTCCTAGGAGAGCGTTTTGCGCGTTGGCGCTGGTCACGGGGATACGTGGATAATGTGGCCGCAGCCATTGCCCTGGCAGTGATAGATGCTAGAGCCACAGGTCGCATCTATCACGTCTGCGAGGAACCCACGCTCACAGAAAAGGAATGGGTCCAGGCAATCGGAAAGGCAGCCGGATGGGATGGAATCGTCGTAACTCTTCCAGAAGAACAGCTCCCAGAGCGCCTTGTGACAAAGATCAATACGAGCCAGGATCTCATGTATGACATCACGCGCATTCGCCAGGAGCTGGGATACCGTGAGCCAATCTCGCTAGATGAGGCCCTCAAACAGACCATTGCTTGGCAACGCGCCAACCCTCCAAGAGATGTTGATGCTGCTCTCTTTGATTACACACTGGAGGATGCTGTCCTTGCAAAACTACAAGAGAAACCTCAAGCGACTTCCTGATTGAAGCATGGGTCAGCAGCTTCTCTGAGAGTCTGTAAAGCTGATAATGCTCCGGTATTACAATTTTTTTACAGGCTCTTAGAAGCGTGGTCTTCCTCCTAGAATGGAAACTCAAAGTCTGTAGTCTGTGGCGTACCAGAATCAGTTTCTTTAGCCGCACCGTGAGCGAATGGGTCGTCAATTAACCCTAGCCGAAAGAGGCGTGAAGAAGTATATATTACTTTGTTGTGTTATATACTCTTCTTTATGGTTTTGCAATGTGCAGCCATAATGGGTTATCCTAGAAGAGGAAGGAGCAAGGTTAGATGTCAGGACAAAGAGATAGCATAAAGCAACTAATACTTACCATTGAGCTTGTTCCACAACCATGCTTTTATAACAACCTGCGGAACAAGATGTCCCGTCCCGCTTGGGATAAGCTGCGTAAGCAGGTTTATGCTCAATATCATTATAGCTGTGGTATTTGTCAGGCTAAGAGTGTTACTCTCAACTGTCATGAAATCTGGGACTACGATGATACAGCACATATTCAGAAACTAAACGGTTTCATTGCTTTGTGTAACATGTGTCATCACTGCAAGCATATAGGATATGCAGGTATTCTCGCTGCTGAAGGTAAATTAGACATGAATGAAGTGGTTGCCCATTTTGTCCATGTCAATCAGTGCTCATATCAGGAATACAAGGAGCACGAAGGTCAGGCATGGAAGACATGGATGGAACGAAATAAACATGGATGGACTACTGATTTAGGTGCATATGCGCATGTGGTAAGATAAATCAAAGTGTCTATATTCATTACACGGAGAGATAATTATGCCGAAGACTATGTTTGAGAAAATCTGGGACGCCCACGTAGTACGAGATGTTCCAGGTGAGTCAGCTATCCTTTATATCGACCGTCATCTTGTGCATGAGGTAACGTCACCGCAGGCGTTTGCAGGCTTGCGAACTGCTGGTATTTCTGTGCGCCGCCCCGATGCTACCATTGCTGTGCTTGACCACAATGTGCCAACTGTAAACGGTAGACGTTTACTCGATGTGGTCGATCAGGATAGTGCTACCTGCATCGCCACGATGGAGCAGAACGCCGTCGATTTTGGCCTCACTTTATTTGATATGGCTGATGCACGTCAGGGTATTGTGCATATCATCGGGCCTGAGCTGGGTTTAACGCTGCCTGGAATGACACTGGTATGCGGTGACTCGCACACCTCAACGCATGGTGCTCTGGGCGTATTTGCCATCGGTATCGGCACCAGTGAGGTTGAGCATGTGCTGGCGACTCAGTGCCTTTTGCAGCGCAAGCCAAAGACGATGAATATTCGCGTGGGGGGTACGCTGCGTGCTGGCGTCACCGCGAAGGACCTTGCTCTTGCTATCATTGGCAAGTTTGGTACAGGAGTAGGGACAGATCACGTTATTGAATTTAGCGGCTCGGCTGTGCGCAGTCTTTCAATAGAGGGACGCATGACCCTCTGTAACATGGCGATTGAGGCGGGTGCGCGTGCTGGTATGGTTGCCCCTGATGATGTTACATTCGCGTATATCAAGGGGCGTCCCTATGCTCCGCAAGGCGAACTCTTTGAACAGGCAGTTGCATCATGGCGACAACTTGCCAGCGACCCCGACGCGAAGTTCGATGCTGTGCATGAGATCAACGTTGATGGTCTGGGACCACAGGTAACATGGGGCATCAATCCTGGCATGGTGGCCGACGTGACTGGAGCCGTTCCTGATCCAAACAAGGAGCAGGATGTGTTGAAGCGTCAGAGTTATGAGCGGGCGTTAAAGTACATGGGCCTGCAACCAGGGCAAAAGATTGAAGATATCAAACTGGATACTGTCTTTATTGGCTCCTGCACCAACTCACGTTTAGAGGACCTGCGCATGGCCGCGCAGTACGTCAAGGGTAAGCATGTAGCTTCTACCGTGCGCGCTATGGTTGTGCCTGGCTCGATGCGAGTGCGCCGCATGGCGGAGGAAGAGGGGTTAGCCGATATCTTCCGCGATGCTGGTTTCGATTGGCGCGAGGCAGGATGCAGCATGTGTATAGCCATGAACGGCGACCGCCTCTCTGAAGGTGAACGCTGCGCATCGACCAGTAACCGTAACTTCGAGGGTCGCCAGGGACGCGGCGGACGAACGCATCTTGTGAGTCCCGCTATGGCTGCGGCTGCGGCTATCGCCGGACATTTTGTAGATATACGTGAGGTGAGCAAGAATGTATGAGCAGAATGTACTGTGGGAACACTATGTAGAGCTGATAGAGGCTGACCCACAGCAAAACTTAGAATTTGTACAACAATTCTATCCACTGAGTGCCGCACCTAGATATGCGATACAGGCAATTCTGCCACGTCTCAACCACCTGGGTGAGCAAGGCTGGGAGGCGGTTCAGGTGCAACCAGTGTTTACTGGCAAGAATGGAGATGTCGTCATTGATGGTTCTATGTCTGAGAAATGGACAAGGACATACCTCTGTGTATTCAAGAGACGTAGAATTTCATAGGGAGTGTAGAACGTATGGAACCATTTACAACACTCACGGGTCTTGTCATGCCGTTGGATCGCACAAATGTGAACACCGATGAGATTATACCTGCGCGTTACCTTAAGACAATCAAGCGCACCGGCTTTGCCAACGGACTTTTTGCTAATTGGCGTTTTGCCGCCGATGGCCGCACTCCTAACCCTGATTTTGTGCTGAATCAGCCGCGCTATCAAGGTGCAAGTATTCTTGTCGCTGGCGATAATTTCGGCTGTGGCTCATCGCGTGAGCATGCACCCTGGGCTATCCGTGAGTACGGCTTCCGCTGCCTCATCGCTCCAAGTTTTGCCGATATCTTCTACAATAACTGCTTTAACAATAGCATTCTGCCTATTACACTCGACGAGGCTACCGTGCAAGAGCTTGTCGCGGAAGTTGAGGCTACTGAAGGATATACGCTCAGCGTAGATTTAGCCGCGCAGACGGTGACGACTCCAGGCCAGCGTGTGCTACGCTTCGATATCGACCATTTCAGGAAAGAGGCATTACTCAAGGGTCTTGACAATATCGGCTGGACTCTCTCGCACAATGACGAGATCACCGCTTATGAACAGCGTAGAAAAAAAGAGACACCGTGGCTGTTTAGCGTTCAGACACAATGAGGCAATTGCCTCATTGTGTCTGAACAAATATTTCGTATAGACGAGGAGCCTGACGTGACGACCCAGCAAATTGACCAGGGCATGGTTGCCTATCAAATTCTTGATGTAGAAGGAAATCTTGTAGGGAAGATGCCCAACTTGAGCACCGACCACTTGTTGGCGCTCTACCGCTTCATGCATCTAGGGCGGGCATATTCCAATAAAATTATTGCTTTACAGAGGCAAGGGCGCGCGACAACCTTTGGGTCGTTGATGGGACAGGAGGCTGCATCCGTTGGCTTAGCCGCTCCTCTGCAACCACAGGACTGGCTGGCAACTTCTTACCGCGAGGTCGCGTCCCTCATAGTGAAAGGCGTTCCTATTCCCACTCTTGTTTACTACTCACGTGGCTTTGCGACTGCATATCCAAAAGAGGCCAATTGTATGCCTGTGCAGATCGTGATTGCCACGCAGATGCTCCACGCTGTGGGGTTAGGTATGGCTGCAAAGATTGCTGGCGATAATGCCGTATCGGTCGGCGTCTGTGGCGATGGAGCGACCTCTGAAGGCGATTTCAATGAGGCATTGAACTTCGCGGGCGTTTTTCAAGCTCCCGTCGTGCTCTTCATACAGAACAATGGCTGGGCGATCAGTGTTCCGCGCTCCAAACAGACTGCCGCGCCAACGCTCGCATCGCGTGGAGCAGGCTTCGGTGTACCCTCTGTGCTTGTCGATGGCAATGATGTCCTTGCTGTCTATGATGTCATGCAACAAGCGGTTGAGCGTGCTCGCTCTGGACAAGGGCCAACGCTTATAGAAGCCATTACCTATCGTCTTGGAGCGCACACGACTGCTGACGATCCCACGCGCTATCGCACTGCTGCCGAGTTGGAAGAGTGGCGTCTTAAAGACCCCATCGCACGCTTCCAACGCTTCCTCACCAAACAAGGTTTACTCACTGATGAGCAGAACCAGCAGCTTGTAGATGATGTTGAAGCGGAGATTAATCATGCTGTGACCGAGGCAGAGTCAATGCCTGCACCAGTACCCGATGGCTTCTTTGACTACACGGCAGAAAGCCTCTCACCACGTCTGCAAGAGCAGCGCGAGGACCTGTTGCGCTATACGAACGAGGGGAAACTAACATGAAAATGACGATGGTTGAGGCATTGAATAGCGCACTTGCTTTGGAAATGGAACGCGATAAGCGTGTGGTTGTTCTTGGAGAGGATATAGGTGTCAATGGCGGTGTATTTCGCGTGACCGAGCGACTACAACAGAAGTTTGGAGAGCAGCGTGTCTTCGATACGCCCCTGGCAGAGTCAGGGATTATCGGCACTTCTATAGGAATGGCGGTCTACGGATTGCGTCCAATCGCAGAGATACAGTTTGCTGGCTTTCTCTTTGTCTGTATGAACCAGCTTGTATCGCAAGCTGCACGTATTCGCTCCCGTAGTGCTGGTGTCCAGACATGTCCTCTCGTCGTTCGCGCCCCTTATGGCGGCGGTGTGCGTACACCAGAGCTGCACTCAGACAGCCTGGAAGGTGTTTTCATGCAGACGGCTGGCCTCAAGGTCGTCGTCCCCTCGAATCCCTACGATGCTAAAGGGCTGCTGGCCTCTGCTGTTGCCGACCCCGATCCCGTGCTCTTTCTTGAAAACATCAAATTGTACCGCTCATTTCGCCAGGAGACACCGGAAGATCATTACATGATTCCGCTGGGCAAGGCCAGTGTTGTGCAAGAGGGGACGGATGTGAGCGTCTTTGCCTATGGCGCGATGATACAGGTTGCGTTAGAGGCGGCGAAAAATGCAAAGCAAGAGACGGGGACAAGTGTAGAAGTGATTGACTTACGTACTGTCTGGCCTCTTGATGAAGAGTGCATCGCGTCTTCTGTTGAGAAGACGGGCCGTGCCATTGTGGTGCATGAGGCAGGACGTGCTGGCGGCGTGGGTGCCGAGGTCACATCTGTAATCAACGAACGCTGTCTCTACTCTCTGCTCAAACCTGTTGGACGCATCACTGGCTATGACACACCATTTCCAGCACCAGGGCAAGAGGATTATTATATACCGACACCCGTGAAAGTGCTGGGGGCGATCAAAGCGGTGATGGAAGATTGAATACATTGAGAGATGGCTTGATGAGGGTATGCCCTCATCAAGCCATCTCTCAATGTATTCAACAAGGAGCTAAGTGAGCATGAATTATTCTAACGAGCTAACAGATCAGAAGTACTTTTTTCAGAGAAGGGTACGGATTGAGAGACAAAACGAAAGAGTGTGCCTAATTATTGCATGCCTACTTGGAGCGTTAGGATTACCCTTCGATTTTTCATGGACAGCGTATACCGTAGCAATTGTTGCCCTTGTCGCTGCTATGTTGCTAGGGCTTGCGCTTGACCGCTCTACGTGGCAAAGTCTGTCTTCAGTAGGAAACGCCCTTTTTCGCTTCTTGCTCGCGGTTCTCGTCTTCAGCGGAATATTGAGTGGCATTTATGTTTCAGTAGAGGCTGTGGTATCGTTCTTACCAGCACGATTTCCTACATTGTTTAATGGTGACTTGTCAACAGTGGGGGGGAGTATAGCTATGGCTATTGTAGCACTTGTTACTATGTTCATACTAAGTGCCGCTGTTGCGTTTGCCGTAGGCGGTATGGGACGACTAGCTAGGGATCGGCATGGTTTTTTCGTCCATGTCGGTTTCGCCGCGATCTTTGGTAGCGTTTTCCTTCACCTCTTCATTCAAATAGGCTTGAGTCTGTTGCATATCATAGATGTGATGGCAGAGACAGATGGTTTAGCATTATTACCCTTCTGCCTCTTATCCATTGTAGGTTGGTTCGTTGCACCATTTGGTGGACGATTTGGTGGGTTCCTACGCGTAGGAAGGCTATGGTCGCCAAGAGAGCAACAAGCATAGCGATAGAAATAGCTGATTGCAGAAAGAGGATGTATGCAAGAATTTAAACTGCCTGATCTTGGCGAGGGGATGCAAGAGGCCGAGGTACGCCGCTGGCTCGTCAAACCTGGCGATAGTGTCAAGCTCGATCAGCCTATAGTTGAGGTTGAGACGGATAAAGCCGTTGTAGAGATACCCTCGCCTGTTGCCGCACGCGTTGGCGATATTCGTGTACAAGAGGGCAATGTGGCGAAGCTTGGCGAGGTTCTCGTAACCTTTGAGACAGCGACACAAGGTTCATCTTCTACTGCTGGCAGCGCATCTCCAGCCGTTACAAGCAATCCTATTAAAGTCGAAGCAGCGCAGACGCGGCCTGTCTCGGTACCTGTAAGTACAGATGTGTCTACAACAAAGCATCGTGTACTCGCCGCCCCAGCCGTGCGTAAACGGGCCTTTGAACTGGGCATTGATCTGGAAAAGGTGACGCCCTCGCAGTCAGGTGGACGCGTCACAATGGAGGATGTAGAGAACTATGCGAAACGTCCCAGCGGTGATGGTTCAGTAAATGGCGTTGCGAAGGAAACTAGTGCGGGTAAGGTGGACCTGATAGATCAGGTCCGTATGGTTGAACCTGTAGCGTCATCCAGCCAAGGGTTAACGCAGGTTGAGCCGCGAGAGGTTATGCGCCAGGCAGGCGTGATAAATCAGGCCCCTACAGAGGAGCGTCAACCCCTGGTGGGTTTGCGGCGGCGCATTGCGGAGCGTATGGAGCGGTCCTGGCGCACTATTCCGCATGCCACCTCATTCGATGAACTGGATGGAACTGAGCTGGTCGCGTTGCGCAAGGTTCTCAAGCCTGTCGCTGAACAGCGGGGCATACGCCTCACTTATATGCCGCTGCTCGTCAAATTATTATTGCCAGCCCTCAAGGAGTTTCCTATCTTTAATGCTAGTTTCGATGAGGAAAAGCGCGAGATTATTTACAAACGCTCGTACCACATTGGCATTGCAGCCGACTCGCCGGAGGGTCTTCTTGTGCCAGTCTTGCGTGATGCCGACAAGTTGACCGCGATACAGATCGCCAAACAGCTTGAGCATCTCATCGAGGGGGCGCAAAAGCGGTCTCTCACGATGTCTGAGGTTTCGGGCAGCACCTTTACACTCAATAATATTGGCAGCTTCGGCGGCAATAGTGGCACACCGATCATCAATTATCCAGAGGTGGCGATTTTGGCAGTGGGGAGACTGCAAGAAAAGGCGATTGTGTGCAATGGTACAGTGGTGGTACGCACGATGATGCCGCTCGCCATGTCCTTTGATCACAGAGTAATTGATGGTGCTATGGCTGGCAAGTTCCTGACACGCTTCAAAGAACTGGTAGAGCATCCCCAACAACTGATGTTGGAAATGGTGTAGAGGCGCGATTATGGACATTAACAAATTAGGTTGGATACGCACGACGTGTAGGGGCCTAATTTATTACGCCCTCGTTCGGCGTGTGGAGCGGGACCAGGGCGTAATAAATTAGGCCCCTACACCCGTTCATCGTGTCCGCATTTAAAGGTAAATTTCCATTATTGCGTTCGTCGTCCCTATAGGAAAGGCACAATATCGTGGTTGTCGGTGATGTCACAACAGCGGTCGATGTTCTTGTATTAGGCGCGGGGCCAGGGGGCTATGTCGCGGCGATTCGCGCTGCACAATTAGGTCGCCATGTCACCCTGGTTGAGCCAGGACCAGCAGGAGGAACATGTCTCAATCGTGGCTGTATTCCGCTTAAGGCCCTTATATCTTCGAGTGAACGCTATCAGCGGACGTGCTCGGACGACCTTGCTACGATGGGCATTCATGCCGAGTCGGTCTCCTTCGATTGGGCGACGATGCAGACCTGGAAACAGGGTGTTGTAAATCGTCTTTCTGATGGTGTGCGCCGCCTGCTCGCTGGCAACCATATCGAGTTGGTAATGGGTACTGGTTGGTTCATCAATGCGCAGGAGGTGCGTGTCGAAGGAGAATATGGCTCACATCGCTTCAAATTTGATCACTGCATCATTGCTACAGGCGCTGCATCCATGCCTCTGCACGACCTCGTGTATGATGGGAAGCAGGTAGTGACTCCAGAACAAGCCTTAACGCTGCCTACATTACCTGAAACATTAAGCATCTTTGGGAATGACTATATCGCGTTAGAACTGGCAACGCTCTTCGCACGCCTTGGCGTCCAGGTCAAGCTCACCTCTCCTGGTGAGCAGATACTTGCTGATGTTGACCCAGCCGCGCTCCATCTCGTACAGGCTGGTTTACGCAAGTTGGGAATACAGGTCACGACTAAGGCGAGTGTTGATGCTATAAATGATCGGCCCCTGGTAATCTCGAACGGAGTACAACCAAATACACAAGGATTGCATCTCAACGATATCGGGATAAGTCTGACTGAGAGCGGTGGTATCCAGGTGAATACGATGCAGCAGAGCAGTATACTGAATATCTACGCTATTGGAGATTGTACTGGTGGGCGTGCTCTGGCGAGTGTGGCAATGAAGCAAGGCAAGATAGTTGCTGAAGTCTTATCGGGGCAGCGCGTCCAGTTCGCGCCGCTCGTCACGCCGCTTGTTGTGCACACGACACCTGAATTTGCGACGGTCGGCTACTCTGCTGAGGAGGCAACAAAAGCAGGATATACAATCAGTACAGGGCGCTTTCCGCTAGCTGCCAATGGGCGTGCCTTGACGCTGGGGATTGATAATGGTGTTGCGATGATCGTTGCGAGTAAGGACGACAGCATAGTGTTGGGGGCAACGCTCGTTGGACCTCGCGCTGGCGATTTGATCGGAGAGGTCGCGCTCGGTATCGAGATGGGCGCGACTCTGACCGATCTTGATGAGATACTATATACACATCCCAGCTTGAGTGAGACGATACAAGAGAGTGCTGAGAATGCGCTTGGAAGGGCTATACATATCTTGGCGAAGCACTGATGCAGAGGGAAAATCTGTGTCAATGCTTATCTTTTATATTAGTGTCTCTAAGATGACTTCTTAAACCCTTCCGCGAACCATTCTGGGCAACCTTCTTGGACGATTTGCTGATATATTTCTTTTGCTTTAAGCTGAAATATGTTCTGAAACATCCCAAACCTCATGAAGGATATCAATATCTATTTGGAATTTCCCCCTGTAGGGGCGCAATTGATTGCGCTCTGCTTTGCCGACGACCACGGGGGGCGCAATCAATTGCGCCCCTACGGGGAATCGTTCCCGGATTATTTTAGTAAAGTGTATCATAGACCACGGGGGGCGCAATCAATTGCGCCCCTACAGGGAATCATTTCCGGATTATTTTAGTAAAGTGTATCATAGTGGAACCTTCTTTTGAGCTAAACAGGATATTTTAGCAGGACTTTCCCCGCGTTACAGACGCGCCTAAAGTCTCCCTCACAACACTCCTCCAGATGCATAACAAAACTGTGTTTATCGCTTATCCTTTGCACATAGGTTACTGAACAAACTATCAAACATATTGAAGGAGAAGTCATGAGCACGCAGTTAATGCTCCCAGTGGAGCAGTCACAAGATACTTCACGCAAAGTTGTTATGGATGTACGCGACATCACCAAGAGCCTTCCGCTTGGTCGGGAACGCATCAGCATTCTGAAGGGGATTAGCTTTCAGATTGGAAGCGGCGAGTTCGTCTCTATCGTCGGACCATCCGGCTCCGGCAAAAGCACTCTGCTTGGCATCATTGCTGGTTTGGATAATCCGACGACAGGGCAGGTGCTGATTGACGGGATTGATATTACGCGTATGACTGAGGGCAAGTTGGCTCAGGTGCGCAACCAGAAAATTGGTATGGTGTTCCAGGCGTTTAACCTGATTCCTACTCTTACAGCGCAAGAGAATGTCGAGGTCCCGCTCTATGTTGGCAAGCATCCAGGCTCGCCATCGGCACGCGCGAAAGAATTATTGGATATAGTGGGACTTTCACATCGGCTTGACCATCGTCCGAATCAGCTTTCGGGTGGTGAGCAGCAGCGTGTGGCAATCGCTCGTTCGCTGGCAACCGATCCTGCCTTTGTAATTGCAGATGAGCCGACTGGAAACCTGGACGCTAAGAATGGTGAGAAGGTGCTTCAGATGATTGCCGACCTGCGCATACAGACGGGTAAGACCTTTATTATTGCAACACATGATCCAGTGGTGGCCTCGCATGCGGACCGTGCTCTGCGTATCGTAGATGGTAAAATTGCCGAGATCGACAATTCCAACGGCGTAATCACGCAGTAATGGGGGGCTTAACGGGGCGCGATAAATCGGGCCCCTACAATGGAAGGATGATACGACGATGAAAACTTCGATGTACTTCAACTATACGTCCCGTTCGCTGCTGCGAGGCGGGCAGCGAACAATTCTGGCAGTGTTCTGCGTGGCCGTTGGTGTGATGGCAATTGTAGCCCTGCAACTGGTAGGCTTCATGCTGCAAAGCTCGCTCACCTCGAACACGCGTGATGCGAATGGCGGCGATATCGCGGTAACCGCACAGAGCGCATCGTTCAAAGAGAGCGACCTGTCGTTCTTTTCTAAGCTCAAAAGCGATGGCACCATCAGCAACTATACTGCTGTCATTAGTGCAAATGGTTCTTTGAGCGCGGCGGGATCGTCATTCCAATCTTTTAGCGTAGATGCTGTTAATCCAAACAACTATCCTGTTGTCTCTCAGCCGACATTCGTTACTCCAAGCAACGGTAGTGTCTCAAGCCTGCTCACGAAGAATCAGGTCATCGTCACCCAGAACTTTCTCGACAAGTACCATAAAAAGTCGGGTGATACCTTTGACGTATACACCAAAACGAATGCCGGTTCAGGTCAAACGCTGCACGTAAAAATCGCGGGTGTCGTAGCGAATTCGGGCGTGTTTGCCCAGTCTGGTAATCTCGTACTCATCTCGACCCATGACTATCAAGCAGCAGCTACTACGACTGCATCTTCTTATAGTGTGGTTGATGTGACGACGGCAAATCAGGCCCATACCGACTCTGCGGTCAAGGCCATTAATAAGCAGTTTCCGCTTGTCTCTACACAGACGGTGGCTGATGCTCTCAAGGCACAGCAAGGCTCAATCGACAATATCAGTAAGTTCTTAGAGATCGCAGGTCTTCTAGCGCTCCTGATCGGTGGAGTCGGCATTGTTAACACGATGCAGGTCTTACTTTCACGGCGCAAGACGGAGATTGCTATGCTCAAGACGGCAGGCTACCGTCGGATGGACCTCTACTTACTCTTTGGTTTAGAAGCGAGCCTGCTCGGTCTTGTTGGTGGAGTCGTCGGAGCCGCTGCTGCAACTGGCGTGAGCTATATAGTACGCAGCCTGATGCAAAATATCGGCTTAACCGCTCCGTTTATCCTTAATCCCTGGACTATCGCTGGTGGAGTCGCCATCGGTTTAGTGACCGCGCTGATATTCGGCCTGATGCCTATTGTACAGGCAGCCAACATTCGCCCGCTGAATGTCATCCGCGACCAATCCGAGAGTAGAGGCGTGAGCAGCGTTGTCTTGACGATTGCCTTACTGATTATCCTCTCGGTTCTGTTCTGTGCTCTGGCGATTGTGATACTCAACAATGATGTACTGCTAGGTATAGAGGCGGTCTATGGAACATTCGCTTTCTTGCTGCTGCTGAGTGTGTTCTTTGGCCTGGTTGTCTTCGTTATCAGCAAGCTGCCTGTACCGGAACACTTTGATCTCAAGTACCTTGCCCTGATCCTGCTGGGTATGGCGGCATCGGTTCTGATGTACCTGGTACTGCCTGTGTTTGGTATACTCCTGTTCGCTGCATCGCTGATGGGTATCGTCATCGTCCTGTTGCCGCGTACCTGGAAGGTGAGCACGAAGATGGCCCTGCGCAATATCGGTCGTCAACGCACACGTACTACGACAACACTGCTGGCCCTGTTCATAGGTGTCTTCACAGTTGGCCTGGTGCTCGCTTTGGGACAAGACCTGCAAGCGCAGATCAGCAACTCGTTTGCACAAAACCTGACCTATAACGTGGTAACAACCACAACTGGAGCAGATACAACAACGCTACAAGCGAAACTTGGAACAGTGCCGGGCCTCGCAAAGACCCGTAAAGATACATTTACTCAAGCAATGCCGACTGCCATCAATGGAAAGCCATTGCAGCAAGTGCTGCCAACAGGAGACAACCGTCAAAAGGCTATCGGGTTCCTGAGCACAATGGAAGGGTATGACCTGTCACATGTTACCCCATCATCGACAATTTCACAGGGCCGTAACTTGAATGCCAGTGACGCAGGAACAAACAACGTTGTGATTAGTGAATTGCTGACAAGCTCTGGTCCGTTCCAGATGCATCTGAAACCAGGTGATACGATCACCCTTGCCAGTGCGGATGGTAAGACACTTAAAACCGTAACAGTTGTTGGCACCTATACTCGTAGTTCCGGCGTTGACCATGTCGGTAATGTGCTAGCAGCGACAGGTACTGTTAGTTCGCTTAGCTCGGCAAAGACTGGTATAACAACTGTCACGTATATGAAGATTGACTCCGCACAGGTAAACAATGCGCTGAACACACTTGGGAAGATTGTCCCGAATGCTACGGTGCAAAACCTGGCAGACATTGGTGCGTACATCGCGCAGTTGCTCAATAGCATCCTTGCTATGCTTGTCGCTATCGCCTCGCTCTCGGTGATTGCCGGTGTCATCATCATTGCCAATGCTGTCGCCCTGGCGATGCTGGAGCGGAGGCGAGAACTGGGTATCCTCAAAGCGGTTGGCTATACCAGTGGAACCGTCTTGAGCGAAGTCATGATTGAGAACGGTATCGTAGGTGCGGTAGGCGCGCTGATGGCAATGTTGCTGACAACAGGAGCAATTCTCCTGCTCGGAACTCTGCTCTTCAACCTCGCCTTCAGCGTATCGGCTTTGATAGTCATGAGCCTGATAGGGGGTTCGGCACTGCTGGCGATGCTCACGGCGGCCCTCGTCGCGTGGGGTTCGGTTCGTGTCCGCCCACTAGAGGTTCTGCGGTACGAGTAAAACAAGTGTCATGGATGGGCCTTGAGATGATAAGCCATCTCAAGGCCCATCCATGACACTTGCATATGTTATACTGAGGATATATCTATCCGCTCGTGATCGGGAAAAGATTATGATCATACAACGCTTCTTACGTTCATTTCGTCGTCTGCAATGGAAACTCACTTTCTCTTATACCTTGATTACGGTGGCAACCATTCTGGTAATCGAGATCATCCTGGTATCATTTTTGCTCTGGTATATTGGCTCTAACGAAAACCAGTTTTTTGCTAGTAGTGCATACACGCAGGCGCAGCAGGCGTCACCCTACTTTGTTTCTGACAAACCCAACGCTGCATCTGTAACAGCGTTCCTTCGTGGGCTTGAAACAGCGAACAATAATCCAATTTTCAATTCTTCCTCAATCTTTCTTACTGTTGTAGATACACAAGGGCATGTAATCGCATCTATCGGTGCGCATCCGACACTTTCCGACGACACATTGCAAGCCCAACTCTCGGCGCAAGACGCTCAAAATCTGCACACCGCACTTATCAAAAAGATAGGCTCAACAGGCTTATCTCATCAAGAAGTTGACAACAGCGCCATAGCAATCGCACCAATTGTGGGCTACGATCAACGGATACATGGGGCCTTATTGGAGCGGCGTATTCTTCCTGGTCGTTGGCAATTGTTCTGGCTCGTCTTTCCAGCTATTTTTAGAAGTGTAGTACCTATAACCTTGTTCTCCGCTATCCCTGGTGCGATTTTCGGCTTTGTGACTGCACGTAATCTTACAAGGCGGCTCAAAGGATTGTCTGCGGCGGCGGATAATTGGAGCCAGGGCGATTTCTCGGCACCGGCTACAGATACATCGGGTGATGAGCTAGGGCAACTTACGCGTCGATTCAACGACATGGCTGAACAACTTCAGAATCTACTGGAAACGCGTCAAAAACTTGCCACGTTAGAGGAGCGCAATCGGCTCGCTCGCGACCTGCATGACAGCGTCAAGCAACAAATCTTTGCCATTTCTATGCAGATCGGTGCGATAAAGGTGCTGCTTGGACGTGATACTATAGCAGCAAAGAAGCGCTTAGACGAGACCGAGACGTTAGTACGACAGGCGCAACAGGAATTAACCACGCTGATCAAAGAACTGCGCCCTGTGGCGCTTGAAGGCAAGGGGCTGGTTGAAGCCCTACGCGAACTCATGACACAATGGATGCAGCAGACGGGAATTATCGCCAAATTGCAGGTAGAGGGGCAGCAGATACTGCCACTTACCGTAGAAGAGGCTCTTTTCCGTGTCGCGCAAGAGGCACTGTCGAATGTAGCCCGCCATAGCAATGCAACGCTTGTACAGATGAAACTTTCTGTTGTTGGTGATACCGTCACATTGTCTATTGTCGATAATGGACAAGGCTTTGATAGCGCGCAGCGCAAAGGGCGCGGAGTCGGCCTGCTGTCTATGCAGGAGCGCATGAAGGCGCTGGGTGGAGGTGTACGTGTAGAAAGTAGCCCTGGAAAAGGCACACAAGTTATTGCACACTGCGAAAAGCTCGGAGTGAGTACAACTGATTCCGTGAGTGTGGCAGGAGTGTAGAAAGGGATTGTGCTAATGGGAGAACAGATCACGATTTTAATTACCGACGATCATGCCCTTGTCAGGAATGGTGTACGCACATTTTTAGAGCTACAACCCGATCTCCTGGTCTTGGGTGAGGCTGACTCGGGTGAAGCCGCCGTGCGCATGGCGGCAGAACTGGTTCCTGACGTGGTGCTGATGGACCTCGTGATGGGCGGCATGGGCGGTGTAGAGGCGACACGACAGGTGAAACAGGTCAGTCCCCACTCGCAGATCATCGTGCTTACCTCGTATCACGAAGATGAATATATCTTTCCGGCTCTGCGCGCGGGTGCCCTTTCCTATGTGCTGAAAGATGTGAGTCCAGACGAACTCGCGGAGACGGTGCGCAAAGCGGCGCGAGGGGAGTCTGTGTTACATCCTCGTGTCGCATCGCGTGTTGTTCAAGAGATTCGTGGTGCCAAGCGAGACACTCCTAATCTCTTTACGGACCTGAGCGACCGCGAGATCGAGGTGTTGCGCCTCATCGCGGATGGCCTCTCGAATGCCGCGATTGCTGATAGACTGGTGATAAGTGAAAAGACGGTCAAGGGTCATGTCAGCAATATATTAAGCAAGTTACATATGCTGGACCGCACACAGGCGGCGGTCTTCGCGTGGCAGCAGGGATTGGTTGATCGACATAATCCATAAGCGACGTTATCATTCAGAACAATTTACAACGTTAAAAGGAGCATCGTATTTTCATGCAAGGTACACAGCATTCCAATATTCTTCGTGTAGGTGTCATCGGTTTAGGTTATGGCGGCGAAAAGGCACTGCAAGCATATAGTAAAATACCCGATGTGAAGATAGTTGCATTAGCAGGGCTTGAGGAAGATAAGTTAGAGTACCTTGGTACAACCTATGATGTTCCGAACCTGTACCGTTATCATCATGAACTGCTCTCCCGTGATGACCTTGACGCGGTGAGTGTCTGCGTTCCCAATTATCTTCACGCTCCCATTGCCATCGAAGCTCTTGATCGTGGCATGCATGTACTCTGTGAAAAGCCGTTGGCACGAGCCACGGAAGAAGCAGAGGCGATGGTGCAGGCAGCGAAAAGGGCCAATCGCGTCTTGCAGGTTGTTTTCAATCACCGCGTGCGTGGCGATATACAGGTGCTCAAAGGCTACATAGACGAAGGGAAGCTCGGAAACATTTACTACGCCAAGGCAAATTGGATGCGGCGTCGTGGCATCCCTGGCGCGGGTACGTGGTTCGTGAGCAAAGAGATGGCGGGTGGAGGACCATTGATTGACCTTGGGGTACATGTGCTGGATATGGCACTATATTTACTAGGCGAACCCGAGATCGTAACGGTGAGCGCATCCACCTATGCCGAGTTTGGTAAGCATGGCAAAGGGGTAGATGCAAGCGCGCGAAAGTCTGGCGCGGGCAATATCTTTGAAGTTGAAGATCTCGCTACTGCCTTTCTACGGTTGTCCAACGGTGGTACCCTTCTACTAGAGTCCAGTTGGGCAACGCATAGTAGCGCAGGCGATGACTTCGGCGTGACGCTCTACGGAACTGAGGGTGGGGCTGAAATAGCAGTCAAGAACTACAGTTGGGAAGATACGCTGCGTATCTACACCGATGTTGCTGACACGCCAGCAGAGATACGTCCACGTCTCATCAGAGGCGAAGGCCATATGACGGTGGTACGTAATTTCGTCAACGCCATTGCAGAAGGTAACTGGTCACTACATGATGGAAGCGAAGGACTACGACGGGTGCGCGCAATAGATGCGTGCTATGCGTCGGCTTTGCAGGGGCGCGAGGTTGTAATAGGTGTGGAGTAGGAAGACCTTTCGTAAGCAATGCTATTCAAACTAAGAGGTCGTGTAGGGGCCCAATTATGGTCTTTGACAAAATCATCCCTCAGCCCAACGTAGGGGCGCGATTGATCACGCCCAGGGGGTGAAGGGAGCAACGCGGGCGCAATTCATTGCGCCCCTACGGAGATGTCCGTATAAAACTGTAAAACACCATTATTGTACCCGGGGAGCTCTTGAGCCATAACTATACAAGAGATGTTTGATATTATCGTAGCTTTTACGTCTTTAAGAGGGTAGAAAGATTCTATGCATTCTATGAAAGAGAAGAGCTTATGGGAGTCTTTAATGAGTTTTTGTTTAGCCTGGGACCTTTCTTTGGAGCTATGGTCGGTATCTTCTGGGTCTGGATGCTTATTGATTGTTTGAGCAGGGCAAAAGTGCGTAACCAGAGGGTCTTGTGGTTTATCCTCCTCCTCGTTTTCAACTGGATGGGGGCTCTCGTCTACTTCTTCACCTATGTGTTTCCTATGACGCCAGTATTCCGGCACGGCAGCACTCCGGTTAGGCAGGCACCTAAAAAGACATCGCCACCTCAAGCCGCACGTCCAGCGACAAGGTTATATCAGTCCTATAGGCAGGGTTATCAAGCGTACCAACCGACGTATAGTAGTGGTTCCACGCCTGCATCCTCTCCCTATCAGCAGGAAGAACAACAATATGCTGCCTCATATTATGAACAACCTCAGGCGATCTATCCAGAGTTGCCTCAACAGCAGTAGCTCAATCCCCTTCTCGTTAAGAACGAATTCCGTTACTGCACTATGAAGGGGCCATTCAGTACATTACGGACTAGAGAGCGTAATGCTTTCCTTGCCACCTGATGGCGGGAGTGGTTGCGATGGCGTATTGTGCTGGTTAAAGGTTTCCAGGGTGAGTGGACCATATGATACGTTGACTGGTGTTGTTGTGAACGAGTATGCTTTGATGGCTATGGACGACGGAGCGGGTTTTGCCGAAGGTGGGTCGAAGGCTGCAAATAGCTGGTCGCCCGCCCACATGCTGGTAAGTTCGCACTGAATTTCCTGCTTTTGTGCGTCCCTACTCATGGGCTGCGCTTGCAAGTCATAGGTATACGTTGTACGTGGGTGAGGTTGTTCCGAGTCCAGAAGACGCCAGCGTGAGACAAGCCATGAAGCGCCATTGGTGACGCGCTGCGCCTGTGGATCAAGAAGTTGCAGAGCGTTTCCAAATGAGCTAGGGGTCGGGGATGGCTCAGGTTTCGCTGTAACAACGTAAAGTTTGAACGGGTCTCCACTCAAACGTGTGGGTTGGTCAATCAACGTCGCGGTTGTATAGCGGCTCAGGAGAGCATCGACGAGTCCCCGGTAGGGTTGGACGAGAAACACGACTGGCCCGGTATCAGGGCTGGGAAGAACGAGGCAGTGCCAGACATCGAAAAGGGTCGTGGGGGTCCGCATCTGTTCGGCAAGGTAGCGCATGGATGTCGCGGTAGAGTAATCCGTGGAGATGTAGACTCTCTTCAGGTGTCGCTGTTGTGCCACCTGATCGGCCTCGGCCAGTGCATGTTGAAGTGAGCCAAGATCGTTGAAGATGGGAAGCGTCTGGCGATCAGAGAAGTTTCCTCTGCTCCCATCAAGAAGCAAAGTAGTGCTGCCGATTACTTGTGCGGCGATGGTGAGAGCGACCAAGGCGTACGTCCCATAACGTACTACACCATGCCAATTTGGATGGTACTGCCGAACGAACTCAACAAATTTGGTGATAAAGAGCGCGATCAGGATATACTGTCCTGGCAGGAAGATGAGGAAATAATGCGGCTCCAGATCAATGGTATGGCGCAGGAGCGTCGCGGGGAGCAGGACTTGCCAGATGAGCAGCAGCGCAAGACCTCGTCTCTGGGGCGTCGCATAAAATTCTGTCCACCAACGCCGCAAACTACTTTTTTCTTGAGAGGTGTTCATTCCTCCTGCTACCTGTCGCATCCTTCCGAGGGGCAAGAATACCAGTATTCCCGCGGTTACAACGCCCATTAGAAACAACAATGGCGTTGTTGCATGCACTAGCGAGAGGAAGGGTCGGAAGATGTGAAGCGATGAGTGCACAAGGACCGAGTGCGCATCTGTTGGTAGTCGGTCGATGTGATTGTTCTCGCTCTGCTCGTAGGGACTGAGGAAAAACCGATAGAGACCTAGAGCCTGAGTGTCAATGTGAGCGGGCCGCTTTGTTGCCATGAACACTGTACCCAGGTCGGCAAATCCTGCCGAAATCTGCCAGAGCAGATATGGAAAGAAGATGATCAGGAGCGAGATGAAGGCCAACGCGAGATCGCGCCAGCGGATCGTTCTAGGAGCAAAGATGATTGCGACCAGCAGAGGAAGTCCCAGGAGAAAGCTGCTTTCGTGGAACTGGCAAAGGAGGCCGAACAGCAGCAGCGCGGGAAAGAGCCATCCTTTGCGCCGTTCGACGGCACCCCAGAACAACGCAAACATGAAGAGAACGACGAGCGGAGGGACCAGATTTGGCTGCCAGATGGCCCGACTGTATTCCAGGACTCCAACGGCGGTACTGTAGAGCAGTGCAACGATGGTTCCTGCAAGTCGTCCGTAGTAGCGGCGCGTGAAAATGTATGCCACAAGCACGCCTATTATATTGAAGAGTGCTATCGATACTTCTGCCCAAAGAGGATTAGCGCTGAGCGCCGCTGACAGCATCAGGAAGTAGATCGCGGCGGGGGGATGCAGAATACCGATTGAGGATTGGTTGCTTGTAGCGGGTAGAAGTCCGTGAGCAACAGCATCGTGGGCCAGACGGAAGAGTATTGCCTGATCGTTACTATAGATGACCGTGTCTATTCGGTACAGGCGAAAAAAACTCGCGATGAAGAGAATAGGATAGATTTCCCAGGTGGTGAGAAACCATGAACGGAGCCTTACGCGACGTTTTGATAAGAGGTTATGGCTCTTTGATGCCGATTCGCGTTGTTGTAGTGGCGTAAGACCCATCTTTTAAAGTACTTCTCCTGAGTATGTACCCTGTTCACTTGGCCGATGAACTGAGAGCCTCATGTGCTGAAGTGAGGCTCTCGTCACAATTAGGAGTAAGATACAGGTTAAACTGATGAAAAGCAATAGGAATTTGTAACTATTCTTGCACTCCTTCACCTCTTGACTCTACCACGCCTGGTTCCAGGCGGCTTCTCCGCCGACTGTAGAGGAAGTAGATTACCAGGCCGATTGCCAACCAGAGAACGAAGCGACCGAGGGTGAGCGGTTTCAGGCTAAAAACGAGTACCAACGAGCCAAGTATAGAGAGAATTGGAATGACCGGTACGAACGGCACGCGATACCCACGTCGTAGCTCTGGCTGAGTGCGCCGCAGGACCAGCACTGCCGCCGAAACCAATATGAACGCCGCCAGCGTACCAATATTGGTTAGCTCCGCAACCACGTCAATCGGTATCAAACCAGCTATAGCCGCGACAACCACGCCAACAAGCAGGCTTGACAAGTAAGGCGTGCGGAACCGTGGGTGAACCCGTGAGAAAAACGCGGGTAGGAGACCATCACGCGACATGGAGAAGAAGATGCGGCTCTGTCCGTAGAGTAGAACGATTAACACCGTCGTCAGACCGCAGACTGCTCCAACCGAGATGATTGAACCGGCAGTATTCAGGCCAAGTAGGATGAGCGCGTGCGATACCGGGGAGGCCACATCGAGCTTTGTATATGAGACTACTCCGGTAAGTATGGCAGTCACCGCGATGTAGAGGACCGTGCAGATCAGCAAGCTCGCAAAGATACCGATTGGCAAGTCTCTTGCAGGGTTGCGCGTCTCCTCTGCTGAAGTGGAGATCTGGTCAAAGCCGATGTAGGCAAAGAAGATGACACCAGCACCACGGAAGATGCCCCCAACCCCAAAGGGGAGGAACGGATGCCAATTTGCTGTATTAACGTGTCCAAAGCCTACCACAATAAAGAAGACAATCACTGCGAGCTTGATTATTACTATGATGTTGTTGACACGGGTGCTTTCAGAGGTCCCCAGTATCAGTAATGCGGTGACGAGCAGAATGATGAGGACGGCAGGTAGGTTGATGATTCCACCCGCGAAAGGTGATGAAGTGAGTGCCTTGGGAATAACGATTCCGAAAGCGCTTTTGAGCAGGTCGACGACATATCCTGACCAGCCAATACTGACCGCGCCAGCCCCCACTGCATACTCTAGAACCAGGTCCCAGCCAATAATCCACGCGATTAGTTCGCCGAGCGTCGCGTAGGAATAGGTATAGGCACTACCTGATATGGGGACAGTGCTGGCGAATTCAGCATAACAAATGGCTGCAAGACCACTCACAATACCTGCCACGATAAACGAGAATATCAGTCCAGGTCCAGCATACTTTGCAGCCGCCACGCCAGTTAATACGAAGATACCCGTGCCTACGATGGCTCCAATACCGAGTAGTGTGATGCTGAACGCTGTCAATGTGCGCTTGAGTCCATGTTCTGCATCGCCGCTTTGTTTCAGGATGAGGTCAATTGGTTTAATCCGCCAGAGGTCATTCAACTGTCTGCTTGCCATTTACATTCCTTTTCTCGTTCTTGTCTTCGACTAAATGGACAAAATACGGGGCCAGTTTTCTTGAAGGGGTAAGCAATGCTTGATCCAAAGAAAGCTCAGAAAAACTGATGTTGCTAGGAATACGTCTCCATGAGTCACAATGGTTACACAGCCATTTGGATTACAGGGTTCATCATATTGTCAAGGGCTATTCAAACGTTGCTGAATGGGACGTTTTCTGCATGAGAGAGGCAGGCAAGCCCTCTCACTACGATCCACCGCTCCTCCGTCCGGAGTAGTGAGAGTAGTGGGAGGGCTTGCCTGCCTCTCTCATGTCCCCCTCGACATTTCAATTGCCCTAGCAGTTTGTTTGGTGCATCCGCTTTATGAACGGGGAATGGACATTGCTTCGCTCGTCCGTGGGCGCAATAAATTGGGCCCCTACGGGATGCTGTTCACGGAGCGGATGCACCATTTATATCACCTTCTCTTCGTCTCCGTAAATAATGGTTGCGCCGCCGGTGGCGAAGTTGCGCACATCCTTACCTGTGGCTTTGCCTTCTGGCGTTGACATCAGGGCGTCGAATTCTTCTTTGGTGTCGGCGTACATTGCTGCCATCAGGTAGTAGGGGGGCTGTTCGCCGCGTGGTCCGGGACCGAATTTGGTGACGGTCAGGCCCTTGAGTCCCTGAATTTTTTGGACGAGGGGTGTGTGAACCTCGGCATAGTAACGGTCAAACTCGGCTGGGTCTGTAGGGTGTCCATAGAGAACGGTCATGCGGAACATAGTAACGTTCCTCCCTTTCTTATATGTGGATTATTTGTCGCTGATTTGTGAGTTTTATCCGTTTTGATATTACCACATGGCACCGCGTTATTGGATGAGACTGCTATAGGGGTAGATGTTACGCCGTTGGTGTGGTATTGTTGTATAGAGAAAAGAAAATCCCGAAGGATTCAGAGACCGCACCCCACTTGTGTGACTCTCTATCATCGCCAATGATGATTTCCTCCATTAGTAAACGCTACAGAAGACTGATAGGCAGCCTCATGTCGCTCACTGTCTTCTGTTTTGTTGTCTTGTAAATCTGGTAGTGAGCGACTTCCTTTTTTAGAGTGTATGTATCGAGAAAGGAACAGTGTGTGATTCTTGCAAAAGAAGACAACTCTAAACCGTCTGCGTATATTGATGCTTTGAAGGCGAACTTGCGCATCTACAGGCGCATTATTGGCTTGCTGCGTCCGCACTGGCTGCCATCATTTGGGGCTGTGGTTTGCCTGGGACTCTCTACGGGGCTATCGTTAGTTGTTCCGTGGCTGCTTGCGTATGTAATTGATACTGGACTGCGACATGGACAGTTTAACAATTTGCTTCTGGCTGCTGCGGCTATCCTTGTGACGAGTTCGCTGCGCGGTCTCTTTGCGTATGGTCAGGGGTATCTGTCTCAAGCTGTTTCCAATCTTGTTGCCTATGATTTGCGTAATCGCGTTTATGATCACCTGCAAAATCTGAGCTTCGCATTTCACGATGAGTCCGAGACGGGGCAGCTTATGTCGCGTATGACGGTCGATATCGAGGCGGTGCGTAATTTTATTCCGCTTGGCCTGCTGCGCGGTCTTTTGACTCTTGTAACCTTTGGGGCTATTAGCATCATTTTGTTTCGACTCGACTGGTACCTGGCCCTGGTCACGCTGATCTCTGTTCCTATTCTTGCTTTTCTCTCTATTCAGGTGGCGCGTCGTCTGCGTCCGCTGTGGTCGAGTGTACAAAATGAGAATGGCGAGTTGGGCACGGTGATGCAGGAGAGTTTGAGCGGTGTGCGCGTCGTCAAGGCGTTCGCGCGCGAAGAGTTCGAAATCGCCAAGTTCGGGGCGAAAAACCAGGAACTGCGCGGACTGAATATGTCGGCGATGCGCCTCTCGGCGTGGAATCAGCCTCTGATGGTGCTTGTTATAAATGTTATCACCGTCCTGGTCGTGTGGATAGGTGGTGTCGCGGTGGTTGGGGGTCGGTTGAGTCTGGGTGTACTTGCCGCGGTCACACAGTATATCCTGCTGTTGAATACGCCTGTGCGCTCCTTCGGTTTTATGGTGACATGGTTCATGCGCGGCCTTTCTGGTGGTGAGCGTATCTTTAGTGTACTCGACATAGAGTCAACCGTTACCGATGCTCCCAATGCACGAGTTCTCAAGAATGTGCAGGGACGCGTTCGCTTTGAAAATGTCTCTTTCGCCTATAGTAAGGGGCCGGAAGTGCTGCATGATATCTCTATTGAAGCGAAACCTGGTCAGGTTATAGCCCTGCTCGGTGCGACGGGTAGTGGCAAAAGCACGATTTTGAGCCTGCTGCCGCGTTTCTATGATCCCACACAGGGTCGCATTACTGTTGATGGGAACGATCTGCGCGAGGTGACACAACTCTCGCTGCGACGCAATATTGGCCTGGTCTTGCAAGATGTATTCCTGTTCAATGCTACGTTACGCGACAACATTGCTTATGGTGTTGCCAACGCGACTGAGGAGCAGATTATTGCCGCCGCCAAGGTTGCGCGTATTCATGACTTCGCTCTGACCCTGCCTGATGGCTATGGTACGTGGGTTGGTGAGCGTGGTGTAACGCTTTCGGGTGGGCAGAAACAGCGCGTCGCCATTGCTCGCACGCTGTTGCTCGACCCGCGTATCCTCGTGCTGGATGACTCCACCTCAAGTGTGGATATGGAGACCGAGTATCTCATTCAACAGGCGCTGGAGGCGGTGATGCGTGGGCGCACCACGTTTGTGGTCGCGTCACGTCTGCGTACTATCAAGAGTGCCGACCAGATTCTGATTCTGGATAAGGGGAGCATCATTGAGCGCGGCACACACGAGACTTTGTTGGCACTTCATGGCGCTTATTCACGGCTCTATGATCTGCAATTGCGCGAGCAAGAGGAGTTTGAGACGCGCCTGCTGTCCTCGCAATTCTCGCAGGAGCCGGAGGAGCCGGGACAACCGGAGCATTCCACACAAACAGATTCGAAACGGGAGGTGACGCGATGAAGACGAAGAGGTCAGCCTCGATAGATAGCATGACGCAGAGGCGGCGTAACAGGCTGCGCGAGAATAGCCTGGAAAGTTCGGATGAGAATGTGTCGGGAAGATTTAGCTGGCACTATATCAAGCAGTTTGGACCATACATCAACCGCTACAAGTCCGCAACTCTAGTGAGCCTTGCGCTGATGCTGGTCTACACGGTACTCAACCTTGCGAACCCGTATCTGATTGGTGTGGCTATCGACCAGTTTATTAGCCATAAAGATTTGCATGGCCTCGCTATTATTGGGATTGTGCTGCTCGTTGTCAATGTTCTGATGTGGCAGGCACAATACTGGCAGGTCTGGACCATGTCGTGGGCCGGGCAGCAGATACTCTTTCACATGAGTTCCGATATGTTCACGCACTTGCAACGGCTTTCGCTCAGTTTCTATGATCGCACACAGATCGGGCGTGTGATGTCGCGCCTGCAAAGCGATATAGATGTGTTAGAGTCGATGCTCAGCTCGGGCCTGCTCTCGATTCTCGGCTCGATGATCTCGCTGATCGGTATCATTGCGGCGATGCTGGTGATGAATGTTCCACTGGCTCTGCTTTCCTTCACGGTGCTGCCCATTATGATCGCTATCGCGGCTTTCTGGCAACGCTACGCGCAACGCTCGTTCCGTCTGACGCGTGCCGCTATCTCGATGGTGAACGCGACGCTGCAAGAGAACATTTCGGGTATGCGTGTGATTCAGAGCCTGGCGCGTGAGGACCGCAACCGTGCCGAGTTCGACGAATTGAACTCTTATAACCGCGATACGAACCAGGAGGCGAGTAGGGTGGCAGCCCTGATTTTGCCACTGGTTGAGGTTGTCGCGGCCCTTGCGATTATGATTACCGTTGTGTATGGGGGAGTACTGGTCTCACAGGGCAGGCTTCAGGTTGGTGTGTTGGTGGCGTTTACGCTCTACATTAACCGCTTTTTCGATCCTATTCGTGAGCTTAGCCAGCAATATACGCAGTTGCAACGCGCCGGTGTCGCGTCTGAGCGTATCTTCCAGATTCTGGAGGTGCCTGTTGAGGTCGTCGATAAGCCCAACGCGGAGGTGCTGCCGCAGATACACGGCGATGTAGATTTTGAGCATGTCTCGTTTGGCTATATTAAGAATGTGCCTGTGCTGCGCGATTTCACTCTGCATATTCAGGCGGGTCAGAGCGTTGCTATCGTCGGGCCAACTGGTGCGGGGAAGAGTACCCTCGTTGGGCTGCTGACGCGCTTCTATGATATTCAGCAGGGGAACATCCGCATCGATGGTCATGATATCCGTGATGTGACGCAGGCATCCCTGCGCAGCCAGATTGGTATTGTTCTGCAAGAGCCGTTTTTGTTCACAGGTACTATCCTTGAGAATATACGCTACGGGCGTTTAAACGCGACGGACGAGGAGATTATGGATGCCGCACAAGTTGTGGGGGCGCATGATCTTATTACGCGGCTTCCGGAGGGATACAATACGCTCATTCGTGAGCGTGGGCGTAATCTGAGTGTGGGACAACGGCAGCTCATTTCGTTTGCTCGTGCGCTGCTTGCTGATCCACGCATTCTTATCCTGGACGAGGCTACCGCCAATATTGATACCTTCACGGAATTGATTGTACAGGAGGGTCTGCGACGGTTGCTGAAGGGACGTACCGCGGTGGTGATTGCGCATAGACTTTCGACGATTAAGAATGCGGATAATATTGTGGTGTTGCAGGCTGGGCGCATTGTGGAGCAGGGGACGCATGGTGAGTTGTTGCAGAGAGAGGGCGAGTATGCGTCGTTGTACGCGATGGGGTTCCGGCACGCGGCGTAGGTAGAATGACGACAAAACTGAAGAGCACAGGATGTAAACGCCCTGCGTTTACATCCTGTGCTCTTCAGTTTTGTCATCATTTTTTGCGAGCATGTATTGGCCTCGTCCGGTGAGGCAAAGTTGGGCGGCGTGACTCATATCGAAGAGGAGTTTGGTGACGGCTCGTACGTCTTTGTGCAGTAGGGTGGCGATTTCTTTGGGACGGAGGGGGCCACCGTCGTATTCTTGCAAGACGGCGAGGATGTCCTGGCGCTCCTGGGAGAGGCGGTAGTCGGCGGCGGGGCCGAGCAGGGTCCAGCGCATGCTGTCCTGGGGAAGTTGGAGGGCGAGTTCTTGCTCGGGGAGATCGGTGCCTGTGAGTTGCAGGGTTGCGTCGGCTTGTCCTCGATTCCGTTTGAGGATGAGAAGGGCGTCGGCGGCGGCTAAGGTCGGAGTGTGGGTGAGTTCGTTGAGGGGGTCGCGGCAGGCTTTGGCGGAGAGTTGGTGGACGATTAGGATGGCGAGTTGATGGCGGTCGGAGAGGGCTTTGAGCTGGTGCAGGAGGGCGAGTTCTTGCTCGGTGGTGAGGCCAGGGCGATGAAGCTGATCGAGGGAGTCGATGACCAGGAGGCGTGTGTTGGGGTGTTCGATGAGCCAGGCGTTCAGGTCGTGGAGGTTGTCGGTTTGAGAGGGTGTCCACTGGTTGGACCAGAAGAAGGTGTTGGGAGTGGGATGGTCGCCCAGGAGTTTGCGTGTGCGGATGGAGATGCGACGAGAGGTGTCTTGTAGGCCGAGGTAGAGAACGTTGGCTTGAGGGGTGGGGAAATGGTCGAGGATAGGGTCGCCGAGGGCGATGGAGAGGGCGAGGTGGAGGGCGAGCCAGGATTTGCCGAGGCGGGGCTGGCCGAGTAGGAGGGTGAGTCCTTGAGGGAGTAGGTTTGGGATAAGCCATTGGAGTTCGGGCTGGTTTGTGGTGGCAAGAATGTTGGTGAGTGGGATGGGGTCGAGATGGGTGTTCATGGTGGTGTGGGTCTCCTTCGATTTGAATAGATTGTGGTTGAAAAGGGAATGACCGGGGTGTGAGACGAGGGGGTGTTGCGATGCCTCTATAGATATTATACTGAAGGGGCAAAAAGTTAAGTGTTGTGATGAGAGAAGCAAGGGCACCCGCAAAGGGATGCCCAATAGGCGTCAAATTACGTCGTCGTCCGACCCTTTATGGGTCGCCTCGCCTCCCCCAAGCCCGCCAGTAGTCCGACCCTTTATGGGTCGCCTGATGGTCCCTTCCCGCACAAGCGACCCATAAAGGGTCGGATTACTGGTCTCTTTCTCCAGAAAAAGGATGAAGCGACCCCAAGGGGTCGCCCGAAAAACTCTTCCATGCCTCTCACTTGACGCCTATTGAGTACCCGCAAGGGGATGCCTCTCCCAGAGACGAGAAGGTCTTAAAACATTAATTTACCCAATCTAAGAGGTTACAATTTTTTCATGTTAATGCATGTTACCTGATGAATGAAAGTTTTTATGGTATTATGGGTTTCATTGTCAAACGTCAATAAATTTTACACGCATTCGGTTATTCAAGGAGCCTATGACGTGGATGCACAAGATGCGAATATGGACTCTAACCAGATGTTTGAAATGCACAGTGAGCCTTCTGAAATTGAGGAAGTAGAAACTGTACAAGATGAGCCAGGGAGAGCGAGGGCTTCCAGGTCTGAGGCCATGAAGAGAAGGTTTGGGCTCTTACATCTTCTGACCTTCAATACTTGCACTCGTCAGGATATCTTTGAGCGTATGCATGACTACTATAACATTGATGAATTTGATAACTCTAATGTCAGTGCCTCTTCGCAACGTGCAGGGCGAATGTTGCTGCGAGACCTTCATTTCTTGCAAGAGATAGGATGTGAAATAGACCAGCGCCGTTGGGGAGATAATGTTTACTACCATATTGTGGAAGGGTCTGGACTCGATAGCCCCTTTCTCTTCAACGGAACTGAGTTAGAAGTTCTCATACTACTACATACGCTCTTTGCTGATCCTACAAAATATGCTCAATCTGCTTCCGCACAGCTATTACCGTTACAACCGCCACGTCATCCTTTTGCGGAAAATATACTTGCCCTCATTGAGCGATTGGTAAAAATACTGCCTGCTAAGCAAAAACGAGAGTTTGATAGGCAGACGCGTAAGCCATTTGTTTATCTCAATATAGATACTGTCACTGACTATCTGCCTCATGTTGAGACCATTGATAAGATTGTGCAGGCTATCTCCCTTGGGAGGCAGATCAGTTTCGAGTATACGCCGCCAGCACGTCAAAAGAGCAATCATGGGCAAGTAGACCCCTACTATATTGTTCACCAGGATGGGCACCTTTACCTCGTGGGCTATGGCTATAGCTTGTTGAGTTCAACGCTGGATAGGTTTTATGAGTACCGGATTGACCGTATCAAGAGCGGTAGTATTGAGATATTACCGACAAATATTGATAGAGTACAGCAACGAAAGCCTATAGAGTTCCATTACTGGATTGACGAAAGTATTGCAAAAGGTGGGTTGAGCCATCGCTGGCTGTCACAGGTAATAGAGCGAGAGGAGATGTATGGTGAGGTGGGACAGCAACGACACAGGTTTCTTGTGCGAGCACGAGCTTATAGCGATTTCCGCATTCTTCAGCAACTCCACAAATATGGTGACAAGGTTGAACTTGTTGATCCTCCTGAACTACGAGAGAAGATGAGGTTGGAAGTGGAGAGGATGTACAAACTCTATAGCAAATAAATCCTGACAAAAATTGTCTGGAAATAGAGCGATTTTTGTGACATGTAGTGTCACTAGGGTTGTGTATGCTTTCTTTAGTGAGGCGACCCATAAAAGGTATAGGGCAAGGGCGACCCATGAAGGGTCGGACTGAGGAAAGGGGGCAAGGGCGACCCATGAAGGGTCGGACTGCTGATTTAATTTGCAGGGGAAAGAGGAGAGGGAGAGGGCGACCCATAAAGGGCCGGACTACTGATCTGATTTTGTTAAAATCGGCGGTATATAGATTGTTAGGAAGCTATCACTCAATGTTTAGTATGTAAAGGAGATAAATACGTTGGATAAGCAGGAGAATAGTTCTACGGTTCCTTATCACCGCTCGTTACGGTTAGATTCTCATGATTATGCTTCAACGGGAGCATATTTTGTTACCATCTGTACCTATCAACGTCAGAGGCTCTTTGAACATCCTGATTTGTGTCGGATTCTCGAGGAGCAATGGCAAGCATTACCACAACAGTTCCCAGGTGTCACTTTGGACGAGTTTGTAATTATGCCTGATCACATTCATTTCATTATCTGGTTGAATGAAGATGTAACAAATGCCCTCCATTTAGGTAGTGTTGTAGGAGCTTATAAATCGCTGGTGAGGCTAGAGTGGGGACGACGTGTCAAAGCGTCGCTTGCTCCTGCATATAAAGGGAAGTTCTGGCAAGACAATTACATTGATCGCGTCATTCGGGATGACTTTGAATTGATCCAGAAACGTGCCTACATTCGCAAAAATCCGTTGCAGCAGTAGTCCGACCCTTCATGGGTCGCCTCTGCCAGCAAAGCATAAACCTGAGAAGGTGATCCATGAAGGGACCGAGGCGACCCATAAAGGGTCGGACTACTTTTCAGGTCGAATGAGAGAGAGAAAGGGGAACGTATGAGGACACTTCAACTACGGCTGGGACCGGTGTACTCGCGTCTGGTTGGCGATGACGATCTAAAGGGTTTAGATACTGCACTGTTGCAAGCTAAAGACTACAAGCTACGTCTACATCAAGCTCTAACGTGGCAGGCTTTTAAGAACTCTGATGCGGACGTGATTTTCGACACTGCTCTCACAGGTGACGGTAAGAGCTTGGCAGGGCAACTACCCATGCTGGTAGATGACCTGTTCGCTCTGCTTCTGTATCCTACTAACGAGTTGATTAGAGATCAGGTGAAGCAAGTAGAGAAAAATATCAATGACTTCAATCTCAAGCACAAATGTCAGACTTTGTATAGTGAGGGCATTACTGAAGAGGTGGAGAGGTCTGGCTCGATTAGTCGTTCCTCGGTCATCCAGGGGTGGCTCAAAAATCGTCAATATATTTTGAGCAATCCCGATCTTTTTCATCTGATGAGTAGCTACAACTACGGAAGCGACCAGGATAAGAGAGAGTTTGTCTATCAAATACCAGAGGGCTTTGACTATTTTCTCTTTGACGAGTTTCACATTTTTGGTATGCCACAGGTTATTTCGGTGTTGAATATCCTCAACTACCATAAGGTGGCAAACCCTCATCGCAGGTTAAAGTATGTCTTTTTGTCGGCTACTCCTACTCGTATGTTTAAGAGGTTTCTGGAGAACAGTGGGTTTCAGGTAAAAGAAGTGAAGGGCGTCTATTCGTCGGCACCTGCTCAGGGGTACACTGAGAAACCAATTGTACAACCTGTCTCACTGCATCTACATAGCCTAAGTGAGAAGGGCCCATACGCGTGGGCTGAAGAACATCTGTCAGAACTTATTGACTTCTACAAAACCAATACAGGAGCTAAAGGTGTCTTTATTGTCAATTCTGTAGCTACTGCTAAACGCCTCACAGCCTACTACAAGCGCGAACTTCAGGAAAAAGAGGGTATTCGTGTTGGTGAAAACACTGGTCTAACGAATTCCGATGCGCGGCTGGATGCGATGGAAAATCCTGATGTGCAACTTATCATTGCGACGAGTACGGTTGATGTGGGTGTTGACTTCAAAATCAATTTACTCATCTTTGAGTCCTCTAATGCAGGGACATTCATTCAGCGATTGGGGCGTTTAGGACGTCATGCAGGATGGAATGAGTATCGTGCATACGCACTGCTCCCTGATTGGATTGTTGATAGATTTGCCTCTCGCTTTCAAGATGGTTCAGATGTTGAGCGGGTAACGTTCCTTGACACGGTACGTGAGAACGACGATTTTGTTACCGTGAAAAACGGCGAATCGACACTCAAACCCATCTTTCAACCTGATCAGGAATACAAGCATTACGCTAAACTCTGGGGTGGTCTGCAAACTGCACACCTTCTTATCAGTACGGATAAGATAGGGAAACAGTGGAAGAGCGACCTTTCCAGAGAGTTGCGTGAGCAGTTCAACAGGGTCTATGGAAGTGCTCCCAATAAGGACTGGATTGGTACTCAGATAAAACGCTACTGCGCTATAGAGAAAGATGAAGACGATAAGAAGATTTTGACTGAACTGAATAGCTTTCGTGGCAGAAGCCCATTGGATTGTGGGATTTTTGATGAGACTGATGGATACTTCAAACGCTATGATCTCTTCTTTCTGCTGGCGAACACTAAATTTCATCCACTTCCCGAAGAGCAGTTCAAACGGATGGTGGAAGGGCGAAACCAACGCTTCGAGCGATTCCGCAGTCAAGAGTTGCGGCTCTATGTACGCCTGGAAAGCTATGTGGAGGAGCGAGAGAATTTCAGCCTACAAAGTCTCTATTCCTTCAGAAAGAAGCTGAACCAGGTCCATGTGTATGAGGGTTTCAGCGTTCAGGATAGCAGGGTGTTAGCGAGTCACTTGGATGACTCTGTTAATGAGCGGCTATCTGAACTTTCGTTGGTCTGTCTTGTAGCGGAAGGCAAGCCAAAAGATTTCAAACGCCAAAATGGACTTCATCCACTTTTCCCGGTCTACCAGGTGAAAGATGATGATGGCATAGATCGCAGCATAGTATTGGGTCTTGATGCCCTTCTCGCTCACTCGCTGGTCTTCTGGAAGCGGGTAAAGAATGATGATGACGAACTATTGATTATTTAGAGGCGACCCATGAAGGGTCGGACTGGACAGGGGGCGACCCATGAAGGGTCGGACTACTGGACAGAGAGGAGCGTTAACATGTTTCAGACGGATGTATTGCGGCAGGTTACAAAGGGATTTGAAGCTGGGACGAAGGTGCATACGGTAGTATCCTCTTTTGCCGAGACGATGCTAGAACCGATGATTTTGCGTTACAGTTTATATCCCGCAAAAGGTACTACTGTTGCTCATTTCGCCCATAATTCTGATCAGATGATGTTGACTCATCTTTTTAACGGTCTTTTTCCTACACTGACATTGGTGTATGAGGCACAACGTCGAGAACTGCCGCGTCTCTCGCGTCTTGAGGTAGAGGAGCTAAAAGTTTACGTATTAGCTTATTCTATGCATGACCTGGACAAAATTCTTGATGAAAAGCTCAATACGTTGACCAGGATGACGACCTCAGAAGCATGTCACAAGGTGCTCATAGAGCTTGAAAAGATTAATGCACGAGCGTTTTTGCCTGATGTAGAGAACTGGACCCCACAAATTCTCTGGCTGGCTGTAAATACACAGCGTAGCCGTGAGATAAATCTAAGTCATAGTACATTTATGTCTCAATCATCTATGCCTCTGAACGATGAGGTCATAGAGGCACTCCGTCCTCAAGCGGGTCATTTTCGGACTCGTGTTGAGTCCGCATTGCGTGATCTTTGTACCTTTAGTGATCTTGTCGCGTTCTTCATGAAGTCCCCTGAGGATGCGCTTTTGAGTGATGTTGCAACGCGTAATGGTGGGGTACTCGACCTGATGAGGCAGCTTACCGATGATGGTGCTGGCGGTAGCTTTACGTTGGCATATCACAAACTGGCAGAGGTACGCGGCTTTCTGAGCAACCAGATTAACAACGCTACAATGCGTTCCCTGCGAGGCATCTATCCAGAAGAGCAAGAGCCGCTCATCCCCTATCTTTATTTCCCCAATGGAGTTATTTACCTCAATCCCTTGAGGCGTGCTGTGCCAGCTATTGATCGAGAGGCTGTGAATGCAGCGGTAAAAGAGGAGATACAGGAGGCGTGTAGCGCGGTGATAACTGATGGCGCTGGCTTTGGTTTTAGTCATCTAGGTTTGCTTAAATATCCTCGCTACTTCCATGATTTTTTGACACTGGAAAATTTCCTGGGACTTTTCGCAAGAAGGACGTTGAGCGAAAGCAAAGTGAATGTCGCTGAGAATACGCTACAGAAGATGAGAGAGATGCAAACTGCGGGAAGCATTCCTGGAGAAATTGCACTTGACTACACTCCTAGTGAGCGTATTGCTCAGTTCGGGCGCTTTCTCATAAACTATATAGGTTTGATCCATGAAAATCTAGGTAAGGCTGCTCCATATCTTGAAGCAGAACTAGAAAAGCGACTCGTTGATCGGCTGGGCGAAGCTATCTGGAATGAAGCGAAACAGATACCAAGCAGTGGTGGTGTGGGGTATCGCTACTACTGGTTGGCTGCACAATACCTCGATGCTCATCCTCTTGCCAGCTATGAGAATGAGAGTCCTGGGGCCAGTCTGGAAGGACTTTTCAACGCGTGTACTGATGAACTTTTGCAAGCGGCAAGGAAAGAGCTAGAAAGTGCCCCTAGTTTTCAAGGTCCGTATCTTCAAGAACTGCCAGACTACTTGAGTAAAAATCTTTCCTTTGGCTTTAACGCAGGAGCGCATGTTGAGGCTATACCCAATTTTGCTGGCGAATTGACTGGCTATGCTGCCGCTAAGAAGTCACGCAACAGCCAGCTTGGTTGCACGATCTGTAATTCTACGTATCCTACGAAACAACAAGAAGAAGCCTCTGTTTTGTTCCAACCCTGGGTGTACAAGAACCGTCTGCCCCTTTACAACAGCGATAACGCAGGTGGCATCTGTTCTATCTGCTCATTGGAATTGATGCTGCGCCAGGCTCTCTTAAAAGATAAACCAGGAAATCAGGGCAGGATCAAGGTTGTTGGCAAAGGATACGAGAAGATGGAACTGAAATACTTCTTTCTCTATCCAGGCTTTTTCTTCACAAATCAGACGTATGGTTTGACCGACTACATCATTCGGAAGATGAAAAATCTCAAGCTATACGAGGTGTGTGAGGCATTGCGCGAAAGAGACAAGATAAGCACTGACGATATCTTGAACTTGAGCTTCCTCAACCTCACCAATGTGGAGCGTAAAGCGGTGACAAAGAAGGAGAAAGAGCAAAAAGAGGAGCAGGAAGAGAAGGGGAGTATGTATCTGTTTAACCGTTACGAGGAAAAGCAGTATCCAGGCTTCATTTTCTTTGCTAAAAAGACCTTTACTAAGAGTAATGGTGCAGCGGCTACAGTCGCCTCGTGGGTAGAGGCTGCATGGCTAGGATTAGCGTTGCCCCTTGTGACGGGGGCAAGAGTCGTTGTGACAGAAGCATATCTTCCACTTTATAACTCAGCCTCAGATTTTCTGGAAACAGTGGTATTGGATGCCCCCCATCAATCAGTGCGTCATCTGCTCCCTGTATCGTCTGCTCGCTTACGGCTTGACCAGTTATATGGACAAAGAAAGGAGGAGGGCGACTGGGTTGGTGGCATGATGGCTGCCTTTAGTCGCGCCATTGAGCTACATATCGACACGGAGAGAGCAGGAGGTGACTTGAAGTTAGAGCGGTTCGCACGCATCGCACGCGATTTGGAGACCGACCAATTCTTTGTCTTCTCTTTTCTCAAGGAACAAATGCGTCGTGACAAGCTCGACTCGATATCGGCGAAAAAAGCAAGTCACTACAACACCATTTATCACCAACTGACTGAGTATTATCATTCAATATGAAGGAGACACCATGACAAAAAACGTAACACGTCACGAACGACTGACAGAGATGTACCTCAAATTCTACCTCCCATTCAATGACAGGGGGACATGGCCTACATCTAATGCTATCACCAGACCTATCGACATTGCCGCTAAAAGCATTATCAAAGATACGCTGAACCTCAGTCCAGAGGAGATACAACTAGAGATGGTTGCAGCACTCAAATCATGGCTTGAGATTGTAGGCAAAAAAGGTGCGACTGGAAGGGTTATTGCTGGTGGGAAAGAACAAGAGCGTCTTATCTGGGAATTTGTAGAAACTTTCTACAACGAAATTTTTCTAGGGTATGCAGAAGGGCAACGTAGCCTGCTCAACAGTCGGCTCAACCGCTTGAAAAGTGCCTGTGAAGTGGCCTTCTCTATGCGGATGCGAAAGAGTACGAAGGATGCTCCAGAGCAATCAGTGGGAGAGGCATTAGTAGATGATGCTGTCGCAACGAACGGCAGCAAGTAACTACATCTCGGCAATTTTATTGTGGATTAGAAAGAAGGAAAGTATCTCATGTTTTTACAGACAATCAAGAACCAGGATGTATTTCATACGGCGATTCCGCCAGTACCAATGGGAAAGTACGTGCATTTTGTGGTACTGCGCGAGACGAACTCGTTTCCTCTTTTCCAGACCGATCAAGAGTTGAACTTTGCGCGTGTGAGTGCGGGGAGAGACGCAAGCAGTGAAGCATCTCCTATCAGTCGAATAGTCGTGTTCAAGCGTAAGCAGACTACTCCTGAGCGACTCACAGGGCGCGAGTTGCTGCGTCGCTATGTGCTGATTAGCGAACAGGAAGATGCTACAACCTACTGTGAGTACAACAGCGAGAGGTTTTGCAAACGCTGTCCAGATTGCATCTACTATGGCTTTGCGATTGGACAAGAGGGAAGCGAACGCTCGAAAGTATTAGTTGACTCTGCCTTTTCGCTCTCTCACTATGACGAGTCACATCAGTCTATGACCTTCAATGCACCATATGAACATGGAACGATGAGTAAGAACGGCAGTACAAAGAGTAGCTTTGGTGAGCAGGATCATGTATTGCCACAGGTGTTCTTCCCTTCGGTTATCACTGTGCGCGACCCTACTGAAGCTGAGTTCCTCTATGTGTTCAACAACATTCTGCGTACTAAACGCTATGGGGCGCAAACGACGCGTACAGGCACTCTCGAAAATCATGTGGTCGCTGTCATATTTAGCGATGGTGAAATTGTCTCGAACCTGAAGTTGACACAAACCCTCTACGATATGCTCGACAGGGATGAGGAGGGACAGGTAAAGAAAGGTCCGTATCAGGCTGCTACACTGGTAAAAAAGATGGAAACCTCTCTGCCTGGTTTGCTCAAGGAAGATCGTGTCACAACGCATCTTTTGGTTGACGGAGAAAACTTAAAGGCTTTGATAGACGAAGTGGGTGAACTTGTCACAAACGAGACGACGTTGGTACAGGTCCTACAACAGGCGTATGCTGAAAGCAATGAGTACTCTGTAGAGCATGGAGCAAAAGCTTCAGAAGGAGCGAACAAGGGTAGAAACAAGGCTGCAAAGGCCAAGTGATCGCTATCTGGAAAGTGATAAAACATGGCTACACATATTGCGCGTTGTCATATGACCTTGCATGACAATCTGTATTACGCAAGTCGTGAATTTGGTCGTTTCTACGAGACCGAAAAATACTTGCACAATTACGGGTTAACGTATGCTTTGGGTCTGGTACAGCCTGCTCCCGCCTACTTTAATGGATCTCAGGAGCCGCGCTATCAGGAAGAGTTACAACTGGAGAGGGTAGGCAATACGTATGTTACGCCCGCTTACCCGCTCAAGGTAGACTTTGCCTTCATTACCTTTAAAATGGCGGCAGTGCCATACTATAGCGTCACTCCCAAGGAGAGCAGAAATCGTGTTGTGTTCGGGCGGGCGAAAGAACTCGCCCCTGGCTCGACATTTGAATTCTTCGTTTTTGCCCAGGAGCCAAAACCGTTACCTAGATGGATACGGCTGGGAAAGTGGATGGCAAAAGCTGAAATTATACACAAATGGTATACGGTGGATACAGAGAACGCCAAGGTGGTCGAACCAAAGCAGCCTCAACTCATGGCTTGTCCCGTAAACCCGCTTGATATCTCTCGAAACCGACTCTCTTCCTTTGATATTATCGTTATGCCACCAGCGAGTTTGTTAACGAATGTTAGGGCAACAGGTCTCTGCTGCAAACTTATGGCGGACGAGGTGTTTGGTGGCACAAAAAAGGAAGAAAGATATGTCCCACTGAATATGAGCTACTTTGGTGGAGAGGCGGTGAGACAATGACGGATGAGCGCGGTGAACTCTTCTCTATGTTGCTGCGGCTGCATCCGGTTGAGGTGGGGCAGGTTGCGGTGGGGGCGGGGAATCAGGTGCAGGCGGCGTTTTTGGATATGGTGCGGCAGGGGGATGCGGCTCTGGCGGAGTGGCTGCATGTGCCGAATCAGCGGCGGCCTTATACGCTGGGGCTGTTGCAGGGGTTTAATCATCTCTCCGCGGAACAGGTGGCGGAGGCGCGGACGAAACAGCAGATGGTGCAGGTGAAACCAGGAGAGACGTATTGGCTGCGCATTACGATGCTCGATGCGAACGTTTTCGGGTCCTTTACACGGTATCTTCTTGCGAAGCCGCGGGAGCTGACGGTTCGCATTGGCAATGCTCGATTCGAGATTAGTCGGCTCTTGAGTACACCGGAACCTCATGCTACATCGCAATCGTGGGTTGCTTATTCCTCTTTTGCTGATCTTCATGATTTGCGTGCAGCACAGCGAGAGTATAGCTTCGAGTTTGCTACTCCTACTGCGTTTAGCATGGGGCAAAAAGCGTGGGGAAAGCTGCTGAAGGTGTTTCCAGAACCTGCGTATGTTTTTGAGAGCCTCGCCCGACAATGGGAGGTCTTCGCACCCGCGCATCTACGTATGGGGGCGAGCGGTCTGACTCCACGCGCTCTCGCTACATGGTGCGAGGAGCAGGTAGTTGTGGCCCGCTACTCACTGGCGACGAGCTATCTACCATCCAGCAAGTTCGGTCAAGCTGGTTTTCAGGGGGATATCACCTACGAGGTGAAGGGAATGCCAACTGCTCCAGAGGCGTTGTGGCTCTCATCACTGGCACGCTTTGCTTTGTTTAGCGGGGTCGGTTATAAAACGACGATGGGGATGGGGCAGACGCGGTGTACCTACGGAGGTGTGATGGGCCAACAAGGGGGCGACGGGCGCGATAAATCGGGCCGCTACGCCATGAATGGCGTGAAGGCGGGGCGTAATGAATTGAGCGGTTATGCCATGAATGGCGGGGAAACGGGGCGTGATGAATTGGGTGATTATGCCATGAATGGCGGGGAAACGAAGGGTGATGAATCGGTGCCCTACGAGGGTGCGACGCCTCAGGAGGGCAAATCTTCGGGGGAGGTCGAGATATGATACAACGGGATGCGCCGGAGTCGATTCCGCTCTCATATCTCAATGCGATTGAGTATTGTCCGCGTCGCTTTTATTATGAATTTGTGCAGGGCGATATGCTCAGAAACGAGTTTGTGCTTGAGGGGACACTGCTGCATCAGCGGGCGGATGAGCCTGGGCTGCATGTGTCGCAAGATGGGGAGGTGAAGATCAATCATCTGTACTTGAATAGCGAAACTCTGCGCCTCTCTGGTTTTGCCGATATTGTCGAGGAAGAGGAGGGAATGTTGATTCCGGTAGAGTACAAGCATGGCAAAGAGGGGAAATGGCTCAATGACCACGTTCAACTCTGCGCCCAGGCTTTCTGCCTGGAAGAGCGACTGCCAGAGAAGCCGCCTATTCCGTATGGCTATATCTTCTACTTTGGTTCGCGCAGGCGTGTACAGGTTGACTTTACGCCAGAACTGCGAGCAAAGACACAGGCAGCGATTCAACTTGCGTTCCAGGTGGCACAACTTGATAGTCCACCGCCACCACTTGAGGGCAAGGTTGCGGTTCGTTGTCGAGATTGTAGCCTGCTCTCGCTCTGTCTTCCGGATGAGGTAAAATTGCTGAAGAATCGGAAAGGAGATACTCTCCTGTGGCTGTGAGCAAGCTCGGATGAAGCAGGGTGAGGAGGAGACCTACTGGATGAACAGATCACCCAGGATGATATCGACAATGCCAACGCGAGGAGGAGACCTACAAGAGGTCTCCCTACTGAACGTGGGTGAAGTCGGATGAAGTGAAATTATTGATGCGGAGAGGAAATGCTTTTGCCTACTCTTTATTTGACTGAGGACCGTGCGCTGGTGAGGCGCGATACGGAGGATTGTTTGCTGGTACAGGTTCCCGAACAGCGAGGCGAAGCCGGAAGCGTGGTTGCGGCGGCATATAAGAAACGTATTCCCTTGGTCAAGGTGCATGATGTGGTTGTGATGGGTGAGGTAACGTTGACGGCTTCGGCATTGCACTTGTTGCTAGAGAAGAATATCGAAATTCACTTTTTAAATCACTATGGGGCGTTCAAAGGGCGTCTTTCGCCGGAACTTTCCAAAAACTCGCTTCTGCGCATGGCGCAGCATCGCGCCCATAATGATCTGACAAGACGTTGTGAACTTGCGCGTAGATTTGTGATTGGTAAGCTCTCGAATCAGCGCACGATGTTGCAACGTTACAATCGTCGCCAAACGGACGCTGTATTCAGCCAGGAAATAGATCAGATTGCAAGCATTGTTCGTCGGCTTACCACGCTTTCTCCACAAGCAAAGCTCTCTGATGGTGGTGAAACTTCACCGACACTCTCTACTGGCGATAGCGGCATCGCGGGAACGCCGTTAGAGACGGTGTTAGGGCTAGAAGGTGCGGGCAGTGCAGGATATTTTCGGTACTTTGGCAAGATGCTCACCGATCAGCAACAGTGGCCCTTTGGAGGTAGAGTGAGGCGTCCACCAACAGACCCCGTAAATGCGTTGTTAAGCTTTGGCTATTCTCTGCTCACCAGCCAGGTTGCGAGTGCCGTACAAATCGTTGGCTTCGACCAGTTCGTAGGGTATCTGCACAGTTCCGTCTATGGCCGACCTGCTCTTGCTCTCGATCTGATGGAGGAGTTTCGGCCTGTCGTTGTCGATTCTGTGGTGTTGACGCTGCTCAACAATAGAATGTTGTCACAAGGAGATTTTCTCGTCGAGCTAGGAGCGTATCGTCTGAAAAAGGAGCCGCGCAAACTCTTTCTGACGCGTTTTGAGGAGCGACTGAACGAGGAGATCACTCATCCCGTCTTTGGCTATAAAACGAAATACCGGCGATGTATCGAACTCCAGGCGCGATTGGTCGCAAAGTATCTGACTGGCGAAATCCCGGAGTATCCACCATTTGTCATCAGGTAGGAGGAGACATGACAACCAGGTTGATGCCTTCCGGCCAGACGACGTGCTACATCATTGCCTACGACATCTCTGAGGACCGGAGGCGTACGAAGGTACATAAAGTTCTGTCCGGTTTTGGTACGTGGACACAATATTCTCTCTTCGAGTGCTTCCTCTCGAAGAAGGAACTCGTCCTGCTCAAATCTAAACTTGCGCAGCACATAAAGGACACTCAGGATAGTGTGCGCTTCTATCCATTATGTGCGGCATGCCTGGCTAAGGTAGAAACGGTCGGAGGCCAACCACCGACCGAGGACGTACTTTTCATTGTCTAGGCCAGAGTATACGTTTCGCGAGAGGTAGGTGTGATGATGGCCCTGAGCATAGCCTCTCGCAACCCGTCTCGTGCCGCCTCTCACCTTATCTTAGTAATACCTCTGCTTCCTAAGACAGGAAAACAAAGCATGCTAAAGCGCTCAAAATCAGTACCTTCTCGCAAACACTATCCTTTTCCCGCCTATAGTGCTACAATACGCGAGCGGCGGTCGAAATGTAGGGAAGCCCGATTGAGGGATTGAAACCCTGGCTCCATTCCAGTGATCTTTCTGGTCGCCAGAGTCGAAATGTAGGGAAGCCCGATTGAGGGATTGAAACCTACTGGACGGTTTGATTTAGTCACTGGCCTCGATGGTCGAAATGTAGGGAAGCCCGATTGAGGGATTGAAACCGCGCGGGACCTGGCTGAGTGTGACCCCCATCAGCGTCGAAATGTAGGGAAGCCCGATTGAGGGATTGAAACCGAGAATACGCCGCAAGACATCGATGGCATCGGTCAGCGTCGAAATGTAGGGAAGCCCGATTGAGGGATTGAAACGCCAGTCGCTCCAGATCGTCCGCAATCTCTTCAAGGCGTCGAAATGTAGGGAAGCCCGATTGAGGGATTGAAACTTACCAAACGCGGCGCAGCTGATTGAACACCCTGTGTCGAAATGTAGGGAAGCCCGATTGAGGGATTGAAACACCACGGCTCTGGAGTGGAGCTATCAGGCTGGGGAGTCGAAATGTAGGGAAGCCCGATTGAGGGATTGAAACCGACGTTTGTCAAGTCTTTTCCTTGTCGAATGTAAAATGTCGAAATGTAGGGAAGCCCGATTGAGGGATTGAAACCGCCAGGTGGTAGGATCGTTCACCCTCGCGTTGCGCGGTCGAAATGTAGGGAAGCCCGATTGAGGGATTGAAACGCGACCTGGCTGATGCTCTACCGACACGATCTGCCGTCGAAATGTAGGGAAGCCCGATTGAGGGATTGAAACTACGCAATCTCGCAGGCTATCGTAAACTGCGCCTGGTCGAAATGTAGGGAAGCCCGATTGAGGGATTGAAACTCCTCGTCTTCCAGCTCCCATTGTCCTGGGACGCTCTCGTCGAAATGTAGGGAAGCCCGATTGAGGGATTGAAACGTGGTGGCATGAGGAGACGTACCGATCAACAGCGTGCCGTCGAAATGTAGGGAAGCCCGATTGAGGGATTGAAACTATCTGTTCATCGGGAATAGTCAGTCAGGCGATTCTGTGCGTCGAAATGTAGGGAAGCCCGATTGAGGGATTGAAACAAGGGTGGGTTTTCAGGGCCAGTTTCACCCCCTCTGTGTCGAAATGTAGGGAAGCCCGATTGAGGGATTGAAACCTCCTGGGAGAAGTCGAGCACCCGCAGACGCTCCAACGTCGAAATGTAGGGAAGCCCGATTGAGGGATTGAAACAGCGAAGCCTGTGGGTCTATGTCCACCAGTAAGACGTCGAAATGTAGGGAAGCCCGATTGAGGGATTGAAACCCTGAACCCCCGCCCCATCACGCACGTCGTTCTTCTGGTCGAAATGTAGGGAAGCCCGATTGAGGGATTGAAACCGTGCGATCAGGAAAAATCCGACGATGGCATCTGCCGTCGAAATGTAGGGAAGCCCGATTGAGGGATTGAAACAGACATGACACCTGAGCATCAGCGCATCATCGACCTGGTCGAAATGTAGGGAAGCCCGATTGAGGGATTGAAACGGTGTGAGTTCAATTGCAGACCTTTACATCACAAGCGTCGAAATGTAGGGAAGCCCGATTGAGGGATTGAAACAGCAGCCCCAGTTGTAAATGCTCCCGCTTCTCTTCGTCGAAATGTAGGGAAGCCCGATTGAGGGATTGAAACCCGTTATTCCAGCCGCGCCAGCACAGCCGCAGGAACGTCGAAATGTAGGGAAGCCCGATTGAGGGATTGAAACACAAAGGGGTCACCAATTTGGTGACCCCTTTGGAAGAGGTCGAAATGTAGGGAAGCCCGATTGAGGGATTGAAACGATAGCGATAGTCGTTTTTGCCATTGCTCCACTCCCCGGTCGAAATGTAGGGAAGCCCGATTGAGGGATTGAAACATGAAGTGCCTCACTGGGTGCCACGAACACGCGCATGTCGAAATGTAGGGAAGCCCGATTGAGGGATTGAAACCAAAGTGGTTCACCTGCTGCGGAAAGATGATCGTGTAGTCGAAATGTAGGGAAGCCCGATTGAGGGATTGAAACTACATGTTCGTAGACATCGTTGTTTTGAAGCCTCTCATGGTCGAAATGTAGGGAAGCCCGATTGAGGGATTGAAACGAAACGCTTTACACCAGGTATCCGCCCAGCCCGTTTGACGTCGAAATGTAGGGAAGCCCGATTGAGGGATTGAAACAAGTGCTACAAAGGCTTCATCGCTAATTTCTGTACATGTCGAAATGTAGGGAAGCCCGATTGAGGGATTGAAACCTAAAAGGAAAATAACATCATGCATGCGATTATCACACGTCGAAATGTAGGGAAGCCCGATTGAGGGATTGAAACTGTCAATAACTACAAGGGAAGCTCCAATAGACACAGTCGAAATGTAGGGAAGCCCGATTGAGGGATTGAAACGTCCCAATTAGTCTCATCGTCGCTGTTGTCAAGCGTCGAAATGTAGGGAAGCCCGATTGAGGGATTGAAACTCGATATTCGGCAACTAATTGTGCCAAGGTCATCTTAGTCGAAATGTAGGGAAGCCCGATTGAGGGATTGAAACGGAAGGACTTTATAATAGCCTGGAATATTGAGATTATGTCGAAATGTAGGGAAGCCCGATTGAGGGATTGAAACTAAGCATTGTCTCACGCATCATTGCATACAAGGCATCCGTCGAAATGTAGGGAAGCCCGATTGAGGGATTGAAACCGTGGCGTACTTCTCCATCAACCAGAAATTTTCCGATGTCGAAATGTAGGGAAGCCCGATTGAGGGATTGAAACTAAGCATTGTCTCACGCATCATTGCATACAAGGCATCCGTCGAAATGTAGGGAAGCCCGATTGAGGGATTGAAACCAATGAGTCCGAGTAGAGCTGGCAGAATAATAAGAATGTCGAAATGTAGGGAAGCCCGATTGAGGGATTGAAACATCGTGTAATCCGTCGCGGCCGCGATCACCGCACCGTCGAAATGTAGGGAAGCCCGATTGAGGGATTGAAACAAGGCGTTGACGCCGTTATTCGGGCTGATGGACCAGTAGGTCGAAATGTAGGGAAGCCCGATTGAGGGATTGAAACTGATTGGTATACACACGTTCCAAAAGTTGAACGATGCACGTGAACCGCAAATTGTCCGTCGAAATGTAGGGAAGCCCGATTGAGGGATTGAAACTGATTGGTATACACACTGTGCGAAAACCTGGAGGGCGTCGTCGAAATGTAGGGAAGCCCGATTGAGGGATTGAAACAGGAGTTCTAGTATGGCAAAGCAACAGGCTATTAGCAAAGTCGAAATGTAGGGAAGCCCGATTGAGGGATTGAAACACCACGACATTGTTCTCACAAATAACACATTATGTACAGTCGAAATGTAGGGAAGCCCGATTGAGGGATTGAAACACGGATGCAGGGCGGCGGCACGACACCTATCGTTTCGTCGAAATGTAGGGAAGCCCGATTGAGGGATTGAAACACCTCACGTTTATCGTCTTACAGATGATAAACCTGGGGTCGAAATGTAGGGAAGCCCGATTGAGGGATTGAAACTAGAGCGTAAAACTATTGGCGTCTTGCCTATCCTTGCGTCGAAATGTAGGGAAGCCCGATTGAGGGATTGAAACATTTAGTACAAGAGGCTGCGGCGGGCAAGGCCGCGGCGTCGAAATGTAGGGAAGCCCGATTGAGGGATTGAAACTTCCAACGCTGCGTCTTTACCTCGCCCGTCTCCTCGTTGTCGAAATGTAGGGAAGCCCGATTGAGGGATTGAAACCAGTCAGACGCTCATGGAATGCGCGCGATCTCTGTATGCGTCGAAATGTAGGGAAGCCCGATTGAGGGATTGAAACACCTGGTAAACGTGTACCAGGGAAGCGGCATCCATGCGTCGAAATGTAGGGAAGCCCGATTGAGGGATTGAAACTATACTAATATGGGTACAACGAGCGGGCAAGCAGCGTCGAAATGTAGGGAAGCCCGATTGAGGGATTGAAACCATACGAAAAAATATCAATACAAGAATGAGAATGAACGTCGAAATGTAGGGAAGCCCGTGTAATGGACCCATAAAACTGTAGACATTACGAGCCACTTGTTTCAAGAGAACCGACCTTCCACTGAGTTTCAAACTCCGCAGGAGTGAGATAGCCCAACGAGGAATGAATCCTCTTGTGCTGATAC
>JAABUZ0100000449.1_pt1 | contig 102513 bp, 113 predicted proteins | sample 5562091 | NCBI WGS metagenome assembly JAABUZ01 (sample SAMN12813069, study PRJNA571459) | rock metagenome | isolation source: Antarctica rocks | place: Antarctica: Victoria Land, Linnaeus Terrace sud | collected 2015-12-21
CCATCTCCTCCTTCTTCACCCCTCTACCCCTTCTACCACCCCCTTCACCCCTCCCATCCTTCCCTCCTACCCACTTCCCTTCCTCCCTTCCCTCCCCCAATCACATCAAAAGCGCGGGTCGGAGGCACGACGCACGCAAGCAAGACCACATTTACTGTAGCTTCATCACGCATAACAGGCTGGATGAAGGACTGGGTGAGGATGGGATAAAGGAATAGGATGTGGATGGGAGGGAGAGGTTGTTGCGGGCTGGTATTGGGATTGGGATTGAGGTTGGGTTGGGTTTTTTTGGACGAGGAGGGGAGAGGTGAGGGGGAATGGACGGGGAAGGGGAGGGGGAGAGGATGCGGGGGTGGGCGTGTGTGTGGTGGGGGGAGGGGTGCAGTGAGATGGGGAGGGGGAGGGGGGAATGAGTGTGGAGTAAGTTTGTGGAGATGGGATTTGATGATTGTTGGGGGGAGGGGTTTAGTGAGATGATCGTTAGATGGTATGAGATGCTATTGCGGCTTGGGACCGCTTGGATATCAAGGAGATGTAAGGATTGTGCGTTCAGACTGTCGTAAATTTCTTTATGGTGTTGCGAGAGTTCCCAGAATCAAAATTAGTGGAAATTGTCTTGAAAGAAACACCGATCCATTCCTGACTAGGATGATGATCTCTGCCGGGCGTCTTGAACACAGCTCTACGTAGGGCCAGAGCACGAATCTTACTCATTCAGTCACTCTCAGCTCTTCCGCCGTCTTCTTCGCCATCGGCGCCGTAACCGCAATCGCACTCTCCATCCTATCCACCGAAAGCTGATGGCCTTTGCAAATGCACCAATTCCTTGCCGTCTTCACTGCATTCTTGATCTCTCGACCATTGAGCTCCCAGGCAGCCAATTGCTCGATTTCTGCCGTGTCAAGGCGTCGGAATATGGAATTGTCGGATGAGGCTGGGGCTTGGGACGGTATGCACATGCGATCTAGGAATTTGCGCCAGAGTTGCATGCGGGAGGTGAAGGATAGTGGGGAGAAGAATAGGTGGATATTAACACGGGAGCGGAAGGCGAGGTCGATGGTGGAGGAGAGATTGGTCGTTAAGAAGATGATGCCTTTGAAGTATTCGAGCTCGCGGAGGAAGACTTCGATGTGTTAGATTGGAGCGGAATTGAGGGGGAAAGTCCGAGTAGCTAGTATCACTTACTGGAGACGAGCTCGTTCCGGGCTATGTCTGCGTGTGAACGCTCAGCCATGAAGACATCTGCTTCTGATACAAGGTCAGCTTATGCGGTAGTTGAAGTCACCTGTGGTAAACTTGCCATCCAATAGAATCACGGCGTTCCACTCGGTTGCCATCTCAAACACCTTCTTGACCTTCTCGCCGAGGAGATCCGCCTTCGTACCGAGCTCCTCAGCGTGCAAGTAGTAAAGTGGTCGCCTTGTGCGATCGGCCACTGCTTCCGCCAGTAGAGTCTTACCAGTTCCTGGAGGACCGCTGAGCAAAGAAACGAGACCTTGGCCCTTGCCCACGATCACATCGTCCAATCCTGCTTTAGTACGTTGGTGATTTTCAACAAATGTGAGGACTAGATCCTTCTGCCCTTCCGGATATACTAGATGGTCATAGGCTTCGTCGTTCCACTTAAGAGGTCGGATGTCATCAACATAGAATTGGACTGCCAAGGTATTAGCATTGCACGGTTCGAGCAGCATTTTGGATGACAGCGTACGCCATAGTTTGTCTCCCATGGCAAAGCCTGATAGCATTGGGGACACGAATATGAGCTCCTCCTTCCGCTTCAGCATAGCGGTTTTGTTGGCTCGTTGCTCTTCGGCAGTCAGAGGCTTGATGTAAGCACCTTCATCTGCAACTCCGTTGGTGGATGGCTTCTTGAGCCTGTGAAGACCCAAGTGATGTTTAGCGTAGCCATGAAAGTCGATGAGAACCCGGCCATGCACCTATGGATCGTCAGTAGGCCTCTAATGTGGGCTGCTATGATCAAATGCTTGGATGAATGTACAACGAGAATTGTTGGGTTAAGACGTAAGGCTGAGCTGGAGCTCGAAGCCCCTGTGGTGGGTGTTCATGTAGTTGGAATGCGATTCTCTTCAATGTAGCAACTTACATTGTACTTCTTGCACTTATCACCTAAACCAGTCCCGGCGTATTCACCGTACTCCAAGCCTTGAAAGTCGAGGACCTTCTTCCCTCGAGTGACCACTCGAGCCTTTAGGGTATCGACCTCGGCGTGAAACTCAAGCGGATAATGAGGAAGACTGGTGATCGGGACGTTTCCACCAAAAGCTGGGATTTTGAGAGTAGTGGTTGCCCATTCAAAGGTCATACCGTTAAAGACCATATGTTCGCACAATATCTCTAAGCGTTTTCCCGCTTGATCGCACTCATATCTAGTGTCCAATATACGAAAAAGCCGCTCGCAGTCTCCGGCGTCGCAAAACAGGATAGAGCCCTCTGGAAAATAGGTCCATGCCAGTTCGTAGTTGATCAATCGGCTCTGCCGCAAGCTGCGCAATTTCTTTCTCATAGTACCAAACAAGTCGGTCATCAGCCCGGTAAGCAACTCCAGATGATTTTGGAACACGACATCCTTCGTGGCCTCGTGGCGAAGCGCGAAGATCTTGTCGTAGCAGAAATAGAGTGGCTTGAAGGGCTCGGCGAACTTCGCTATGTCATGTTCATCCAAGAAGACCCCGACCTCCTGGACGACCGGTTTCAGAGCGGTCACGAGAAGCGGGCTTTGAATATCAATCGAGTGATTCTTCAGCGGACTTCGGCCGGCTACTGTGTGTTGTTGGGGATCTGTGGCCTTGTATAACTTGATGGCAACGCGGTCGTATGCTCTGACGGTTTTGTCCTTCAACTGCTTAGGTGGGCTTTCCACCCAGTTGTAGTGGCCGTTGCCGCTGCCTTTACCTTCGTAGAACGTCTTGACTATAGGGTTGGAGCCACGATCTGGATCCGTCTCCTGGACTTGTGAAGATGGCGTAATTGACATGTCGTCAAGCTTTTCTGAGATAAAAGCTTGCGCCTTGTGTTTGGAAGCGGTCACACGTCTAAACATATTTGCGGCTGTTATCAGGACTTCTCAAGAACAATATTCTAGAAGGGTAGAGAGTCAATTGAAGGCGATGATCGGTATCTAGGGTAGGTATCATATGAAAGGTTCAGAGCTCTTTAAGAACTCGGGATGAGTTCCCAATGCCTCTGGAGTAGAAGCCTGTTGCCTGAAGCATAAGGCTGGGTCGATAATTGACGGTCGAGTAGTCCTGCAGGCGTTCGACAAGGCTCGATCCCGCATGCTGCAGGAAGCCTTGTTCTGCAATGGATCCCAACCATGGACGAGGCTGCACTGCTGCCGGCACAAAACTCTCTCGACCCCGGTAATGTCGATCCTATGCCGACTTAGCTTGACTGGTTGAGTGAGTGACCAATTCAATCGTCTCTATTGTGGCCAGACCCTCCCAAATGAGGCACCAGCGATACAATCACTGCGCTAGTCATTTTGATGTAATTAGTGATCCAGTCCTGAGATGGGCTGTGACAGTTCATGATCCTCGATCCATCATAGTTCACTCCCTGTGAGCAATCCACCGAAGTCTGCTTATGGGGGTAGCTGCACGAGACCATCTTGACACCATCGACACCCGCAGTGGGTAGGCAACTCTCCGATCACCCTAGCAATGTGATCTTCGAGGACTATCGCTTCACATTGTGGGGATTGCCTTGCACAGCCTCTTTTCAGGCAGCATCGGCACCAAAGTGGAGATAAAGGACTATGTGAAAGCGTGTGGAGAAGAAAGCAGGCAGCATCATTAGCGTCTCTAAAGTTCTAGTGTATCCAGGACCAGGGAAGTGTATCTGTCTTGTGAGGTTCCAAGGGGTGTGAGAAGATTCTTGCTGGTCCCTGTGGGGAAATTATATCAGCCATTCGCCAAGAAGTCTTGGCGTGGCTTGTTATCATACAGGATTTGCGTCAGACACATAAGAATCCGACTTCGGAGTCTTTTGTCTTACCCGGACATTGTTCGCGAAGCTAGACTGTGCAATCTTTCACTCTCCGCATAAGTTGTGGAAAGACAGTAAGATCTCAGCTTCCGTGGCATTAACAGCTTTCGTTTTTGAGCGATCTGGAGATTATTGATATTTAGACAAATGCGCGACAACGTCAATACGATGTGCATGGGAACATGATGTTGAGAGTGGTCAATCTTGAAGGGGAGATGTTCTATGAAAAATTTGATGATCTTTAAGGTAACAGCGTTATGGTAGATGTGTGAAAGCACTCGTTCTACAAAACTCGTCACAACCTAAAATCTGCTTCAAAGACAGGGAGCTACCATATGACCCCGAGGGTATGTATATCCATGTAGGCACATACTTCCTAGCAAGTCCTCCGCACATCTTATCCAAACCCGCCCTTGGCCTGTGCCTTCTTCACCATGCCAGCCGCTCCCTTGAACCACCCCGTCACCTTCCCCGGCCGTCCCATACTCCCCTCCGCCTCATTCCCCTCCCTGTCCCTCCACACGCCATCCTTGCCCGCCATGCCGAACCTCGCCGTATTCTGATTCCGCTCGATGCCCTCCCTCCACTTCCGACACAGCTCCGCACTGTCAACCAGGATATTGATCTCCTGGGAATGATACCAAGACTGCGTATCCTGGTTCCCAGATCCCTGGATGCCAACATGCCCATCCGCGATCAGCAGCTTCACGTGGCAGCTACGCGCCCCGAAGTTGTGATGGATAGGGTGGTCTTGATCTTTGCCAACATAATACGCGATGTGCAAGCGTGCGCGCTCCTGGTCAGACGAGATTGCGGCGCAGAGGTTGGAGGCGAACATCTCGTTGGTGCCGCCTTGGCCGGGCATGATCTCGCCGGCGTCATTGTAGCCTAGGCAGACGTAGTACGTGACCTCGACTCCTCGCTTTAGGGCGCTGAGGAGGGCGGCGTGCAAGGGTGTGGCGTTGAGGTCGGGGGTTTGGATGAAGATGGAGGATTTGGCGTTGCGGATGCAGGAGAGCCAGGCTTCGTTCTGGGGAACGAAGACGTTGGAATTTTTGGCTGCGCCGAAGGGCGGACGAGAGACGAGCGCGATGGGCACGGGGTTTGGGGTGGAAATAGGGATATAGGGGGTGAATTCTTCGCCAGGGGAAATCTCGGGACCAGTGGGTGGGAAGGGCTTCTTGCAGGGAATATTGAGTTGCCGATTTGCAGCTTCAAGGAGAGATTCTTTGGATTTGGAGGAGTAGGCCGACTGCATTCGGGTGATCTCAGAGGCCAGGTCCGGGTCGTAGTGTGGGTCGCCGGCCATGTGCTCGGGGAGTTGGGCGGCCTGGCCTTCACTCACGACTTGCTGTTGTTCGCGAGCCGGTCCTCGGTCCATGTAGAGTGGTTCTCTAATTTCGTTGGTATTTGCGAGTCCGCCTGTTGTTGCAGGGACCCTGGCGCTGGGCAAGGCTGTTTTGAACGCGTTACCCCATGTTATTAGCGCAGTGTCGTAGATGGAGTCTACTATGGGACCTTCGAGGTGGGTCATCATCTCCATGTTATCGTTGTCTTCCATGTTGTTACTCTCGATGATAGCAACCTTTCGATCGACCACCATAAACTTGGCATGAAGCGTCCCCAGCAGCGGTTTGTGGAAGTTGATGGCTTCAAAGTCGAGGTTGGGTATTTCCTCTGGCTTGGGAAGCTGGATAGATTTCCTACGACTGTTAGCAGGTCGCTAAACTTTCAAGATCTAGAGTCAGATACCCAGAGTAGACGTCCGGTTTGACTTCTTGGCGGTTATTGACGAAATTTGCTGCCCCAGCTTTGTCATACATAATTTTGACTACAACACGATCACCTCTCTTTCCAGCTCTGGCGGACAGCTCTTTCAAGGCATCACTGATCAATTGAGCAGCGATGGAAGGGGCCCAAGAGCACGTGATCAAGAAGACCTCCTTCTCGGCCCTTACAATGAGGTTCGACATATGCCGGATGATATCGGCCAGTGGTGCAATCACGGAAAGAGGAATGGAGCCATGACTGCCCATCAGTGGTGGAGACACCATGCTGGCCATGGGGTCGACGCCCAAGCACAATGAAGCATCATGATAAACTTGTAGGAAGAACTCGCTGGGCTGCTGAGGGCCCCATTTCCCGCATTGACGCGCCCGCTCGAGGTCTGCTGGGGTGGCAGGTGGGCGATGTTCTGCAGAGGCATCCAGATGGGTGTTGGGCTTGCAGTCACCATAGAGTCTCTTGATGATGTCTGTTGGAGCTTCCTTGGGCTCCCTAGCATACTCGGAGCTCACAGTGGCTGTCGCTTGGCAGAGCTTGTCCACTTGCTCCGTCGCCATCACGAGGTCGGAAATGCGCAAGCTTCTCTTGGCAGAGAGCCAGGCACACTCAACACAAGCCTAATCAGATGTTCAGATACCTCTCCGCTCGTCCTAATTGATTATCGTCGAGATCACGGTTTGGGGAGACTCTATGAGCTTTGTACCCTAAACCAGAAAGAGACATGTGAACCCCGCTGACAGCTTGAAAAGCTTGAAAAGCTTAAAAGCAAGCTTCCGTGAAGGGGATGCACTAGCTTCTCCAGGTTAATGGGTGGCACGGTGGGTACCTTAAGGCTCCAGCAATAACGTCATCGCAGTTGACAAGATCGGAAGTGTCGACTGTTACACCCTCACACCCAAATTTCCCATGCGTTGGCATTAGTGGATTCCAACTGCTTCGCCAAGATGACATTATGTTCTCTTGCTGTGTTCTCAGTCTTCTGAGTAAGTGACTGATCTTGTTTGACGTTTAGTCACTGTCACTGTGGGCTATCACTGGTCATTCGGCCCAGTGCTTCTTTAACAACACGTTTTGCTACAGTGCAAGGTTTAGAAGTCACTGATACTTGGTTCCACTACTCGCAGCCCTTGAGATTAGCAGTCTGCCAGCGCATGGGATAGGGTGAGATGTCGCTCCTATCTTCTCGATCGACAATGCTTGCGCCCCCGAGTGCCCACGGTTCTGTACTCTCTTATGTATGCCATGTGCAACCCAGAGCGCAAGTGACTAGGAAAAACGAAATCAACGCTGGAGCGAGAAATTCATGATGGAATTGTGAATATCTCGACTGCCCAAGTAGACGATACATTATGCATTCAGGAGCTGAGGGCTGAGATTCGGAATCTCAACACCGCATACAATTTATAGCTTCTCCCTGCTGTCAGCGTAAAGCTTTCTTCAGTGACATGAATATCGTTTGACCGTCTGACACTTCGAATCGGCTTCTAGCCTCTTCTCGCTGAAGTCTAGCGTGTAGTAGCTATTATTGTAGCGTTCCACTTTCTCTTCATGCTTTACTCTTTTCGCAAATTACTGATAGACCCGAACAGTTCGTCGCAGAGCACTGGACCTTGCTATTAGCGAAGCAGTGACGTATGAGTCGCGAAGTCGCCATCGCAGACGTATACGTCAAGCACAATTCCGAGGTCCGATATCATGGCTATGGATACACCTACAGGTCGCTGGGCTCACTCTCCTGACACGATAACCGTTTTTTCCAAGAACAGAAACGCACCACGGCTCGAGGCCTGCGAATCGTAGAAATAAGCTGCCGCCAGGTTTAAGAGCGAGGCGAGTGAGGTTGATCATCAGGGACAGCTGGCCGTCGACCGCGTTTCCTTGGAGTGCTTGTTTGGTTCCGCGGCGAGGGATGCAGGTGTTGAAGAGGACGTTGATGGCGGTGATGGATTAGACGGGGTAGATGTGAATAGTATTGCCGAAGGTGCAGGCAGGTGCCTTGGTTCGAGGGTTGTGTTTGTTGGGTCGCCCAAAGCAATGGTGGCGAGGGCAGAGGGAGTTAGGGGGTTACACATGATGGGATGCGTGGCTTGTTGGGGGTTCGGTAATCACTGGTACTTGGTCGGATGAGGTTTAGGTACGGAAGGATGATTGTCCAAGTCTGGGGTGAGCCCAAGGAGAACCTGCCGAATAAGTGCCCACGCTAAATAAGTAGCCTGGTGTTAGTATTGAACGTAGAAAGTATGTCGCCATTTTGAGATATATGAAAGAGAAGAGAGCCATTGTCAAAGCATCAATTTTCGCTTTGGCTGCAACACTGATCGGATCGACTCAAGAGTTTAGTCTTGCTGCTCGAGAGCGAAGCTACTTATAAGCATACGTACGTGCTTCAAGCACGCACGTTCAGTCGTAGTCAGCCCTGTCTTTCTAGCTACGTTATTTACATCAGATTCTGCTCTGGTGGCTCTATGTCTCCATGTAGGCTTATCCGGTTTCTGGGTTTCGCCCACAATATGCTTAAAAGTACATCAAGAAACGGAAAGAAAAGGCGAAAGAGGGATCAACGACAAGAAATCCCAAGAGAAGAAGTCTCGGGAAAGCACCTTGTTATGTGTTTGACGATTACTTTTTGACAGTCTTGTCGTCCATGCTGACAGGACTAATGACCTTTCTTGGACCTCCAACTATGCTCTCGTCCAGAGCATCGGAATCGGACTGCATGTCATGTGCAATTAGAGCAAGTCTGATCTCGTTGGCGTTCTCCGGAGCCCAATCTTGTAGATTTCGTAGGTGCTTCCGTCCATCGGTAAAACTTGCACGGTTCATTCGGATGTTCCTATCAAACACTGGGGTTTGATGGTAGACGGTCTTGCCAGAGCTATCCTTTGACGAATAGTGCACGGAGATCTGGAGCCGTTCGCCGTCACAGATGAAGCTTCCCACAAACGCAGCGTCCACTTTGTCTGGTCCATTTACTGCAATCCCGGCCTGATCTCTAGCATATACAAGAAACGCTGCATTGTAAGCTGCCTGATGTTGGCCACATCGAAAGTCTCCCCCTAATTTTTTGAAGTCGCCGGTCAGGTGTGACATTGCAATTGGATATTCGCATTGCGTAGGAATGGCGGAGTCGCCCACAGGTCGCTCGAAATCATAGGGCTCGAAGGCTGGCGCGAAGTACCCTTCGACAAGATCAGGCTTCGCCACGGATAGGCCATCATTGAAACCGACTTTGGAAGGGAACTTTGTGAATGGCTGATTGAGGGCCCGCTTGTATGGCAGATCGCACCGCTTCAAGATCGACAGAACAACCACCTCTACTGAAATCTCATTGCCGCTGATCTCGACATCCGAGCGGAATGCGGCAAATTCTGTTTGCCCAGGTGTGGGTGAGTTGCGACCGGTCTCGAGGATGGCACAGATGTCCATGATGTTGCTGGGCTCCCGCGAACCGATCATACTCAGAATTCCGTTCTCCCTCGCCATCTTCGAGAATTGAGGGTCGGTCAATGGGATGGTCTTGTCATCGCTCGAACCTCTCTTGGCTGTTGTAATTGTACGCGATCCTGCTGGATCCGACTCTGCCTCGCTTGCCTTGGAATCGCTCTCGGCAAAACGCCGTTTCGATCCGCTTTTGGCCCTCCATATATAACTCCAGGTCTCGGACTCCGTCCGGAGGGGTGGAGGGAGCGTAGGGTCTTTTGTCGTAGTCTGCTCCCACTCTCTTAGCTTCTCGAGTGTTAATTTCGGGGCGTCGACGCTGAAGTCTTTCAATCCCTGGCCTTATGAGCTGGGGAGGACGTCGTCCGGAGCGTTTTGCGGTGCTGGAAGCGAAGCTGCGCTTTTCTTGCGACGGCGTATCCTCGTTTGAGCAGCGGATGCTCGAGCTTAGAGCAAAAGCCATTCTTTAGTGCCTACGCGATAACGGGATCTGCCTCGAAAGAGCCACGCCTACCTGGAGCTTGTAGTTTCCTTGGACTTGAGTCTACACTGCTTGCTTTGAGCGAAGCGCTCGTTCGTCTCCGAAGTGGGGACGGCCGCTGTGGTTGGGTGAACCTAGCCACCAAAGCCTTTTGCCGTGCACTGCGGCGAAGAGGTTGAGAAAATGCTGTAGGGTATGATTTTGACATCTTCTACAGGGAGGCAACAATCGAGACCTAAGCACACACGAAACGAATAGGACACCGGTTTGCTACCAGGATTGCTCCCAACTGAAGACAGATGATATGGGACAGGAGTAAGCAGGTGCTACCGGCTACCGTCTTCGATGTTGCTAAGAGACAAGAGGTATCGCGAAAGAACTTTAGACAAAGGAATCCGGGACACGGTATGCTACTATAGACTGAAGCGGTATAGAGCCACGCAGAAAAACAGCCGGAACAAGGGACAAATGATTCCTAGCCAATTGGGCTCTCTGCTTCCGGAAACAGATCGTTCCTTGCTCGTCTACCCGCGATTGTGTATCTAATTGTACACTTACGGAGGTTGACACCAAAAGTCCTGGCAATGCCAAGACCGGACTGACAGGGGCTTTCCAGGGGCCACAGGTGAACTTTCGGGTGATGGGTGACCTGTAGGCAGCTAATACAGTCGCCCCGGTGACGACCTTTAGGGGTTGTTCAGGTAACCTCCAGTTGACCACACTAGTGGCGCTACTAGTGCCTGCCAGGACTTTTGGTGTCAACCTCCGTATACTCGTCTTGATTATCAAACCCCGGCCGTTGTATGAACAGAGTTGGATGGTCGGAAAGCCCACTCCTCTGGTGCATTGTTTCGGGTATCATGACCCTGAGATAGAAACAACACATCGGTCGTAGAGGGGTCGCAGTTTAACCGCTTCTTAGGTACTACTACCCCAAGGCTTGGAGCGGTAAAGTTGGTGGAATTGGATCATGAGTGGCGATGTGCGACTCGAATCAACAGCAAATCGCAGGGTAGGCTGAAGCTTCCGTGACCGCGCATCCCTGTACCTTGACATCGGCTGCACTTCGTGCCATGTCTGTAAGCAGATAAGTACTTAAGAAGTATGTGCGTCAACAGTGTTGCCTTAGACATTGGCGCAAGAGAAGAGGGCGAGCGCCGGTCCTATACCTACAACAGAGGTTGAATCTTAAAGTGGGAATGACGATTACTCCCTCTTTCCCACACATTGAAGATTGTTTCCTTCCCGGCGGCCTTTCGGCCTGCCGATGCTTGCCAAAGGACCTTGAGGTACCCTACTTGTTCTATGGCTGCAAGGGAGCTACCTGACCGTGTTGACACCGTCATCGTCGGCAACGGCCCCTCGGCCCTCGTACTCTCCTTCATCCTGCATGGGCACATCCCCTACTACGACATCGCGAATCCTCACCCCGACCCGATCTTGCATCAAAAGCTACAAGAAGCGCCATGCCTATTAAATATCGACATTAATGACTTGACTGCGCACTTCTCCGCCTCCCGCATCTCATACTCCACACAAGCCTTGCCGGTTAACGTCCTCCTCGATACCCTTCTACGGCCTCTAGCAGATACCAACCCGAATCAATATGGTTCTTGTGTTCAATGGAGGCATGAGCCTGGCAGGAGCGTGAAGCATGTGGTTCTGGGAAATACTGCGAACGCTGGCGGACAATGGGCGGACAATCCGATTGCAGGGAGCTGGGACATTGGGGCCTTGAGCTATGCGGAGATGCTATCGCTTCCCGGTTATAGCTTGCTGAAGCAGCTCCGAGCACACTCCGAGAAGCCCATCGAAGAGTTCCACAGACCGTCGCGGAGGGAGGTAGCTGAATATCTGAAGGTGTACCCGGCCATGGTTGGCATTGAGGACTCAATATATACGAATAGCAACATCGACAGTGTCATCCGGGATGGAGAAGGCTTCTTCATTAGCTCCTACAATCTCCGATGCAAGCACCTCGTCCTGGCCTCAGGCACCTTCTCGAATCTCATACCCGCACGGCCGCTGCTACACCCTCTACTGGATTTGCCAAGTCCTATGTGTGAAAGCGACTATCCGCTCTTGGTTGTTGGCTCAGGCTTCACCGCCGCGGATGTTATCCTCTCGACGCCACCCAACCGTAAGATTGTTCATATCTTCAAGTGGGCGCCTGACGAGTACCCGTCGCCTCTCCGAGCATGCCATCCTAGAGCGTACCCCGAGTATGCAAGTATATACAGAAGGATGAAGCTTGCCGCTAAGAAGAATCTGGGTCCGAAACAAGTCTTTTCGCCAATTCGTAAAAGGTCAAATCCATTCGAGGGGCCGGACTGGGAAGACCTTTACGAGGGATTACCGAACACCTGTATCAAAGCTGTCATAATGCACAATAGCACGGCTACCGTCACGCTAGAAAACAACAATCGCGAAGTTTTCAAGCGCGAGGTCTCCTCTATGCAATACGTCATAGGCAGGCGAGGTTCCCTCGAGTACCTCGAAGAAAACGTATTAGCTGAAGTTTTTGAAAATTCTTCATCAAGCGTTGGTAATGTGATATCTGGCAAGACGCTCCGATCCAAGGCCGAAGAGGATCTCGAAGTCGCCTCGAATATCTTTATCGTTGGGAGCCTGACAGGAGACTCGCTAATTCGCTTCGCCTTTGGTGGTTGTGTGTACGCGGCACGAGAGATCATGAGGCGAAATATCCACCCTATTGATGGAGACATTCATGATCCCTTGTCAGCAAGCGCGGTCAAATCAGAAGACCATCACCACGTTTGCATGAACGAACATACGAGGACGGAAAAAAACAGTTACGAGTATACGAATGGCCACTCGAGCCTTGATGTAGACATGAAGTCACGAGCAATGTCTGCTGACTCCGAAAGGAGACGGAGCGATTTACGAAAGGATTCTAAATGGTGGTTAGGCGGTTGCACTCTCTCCTAGGTTAGCATGCAGCTTGGTTCACCGGCGCCTAGCCTAGAAGATTGGGAGTACAAGCTGTTGGACATGAAGGGTGCTTTTACTGCATAAGTCTGTGTCATGCACCGATGGTGGTTTGGATAGAATGGGTTTCAACACCACATATATCAAAGACAGAATTCACTCAACATGTAAGGTCTTGATGTCAATTGTTCAACCTCTGGGAGATAGTAATATACCCAAATCCCAGTGCCAGGTCCTTTTGTAGGACACTTTGGACTGGGAATTTTGCTGTGCAAAACAGAAATTATATTATTGCCATAGAGGAACAGCAGAAGACAAGTCGACCACGATGCGATTCGAACGCACAATCTTTGGTGCCGAAAACCAACGCCTTAGCCATTAGGCCACGCGGCCGTATTATCATATAATGTTAATATTGCTTAAAATATTGAATGCAAATTCTGTAGCGGCACATTATGCCGCTGGTAGAAATACGATCGACCCCAACAGCAAACCTTAAATCCATGTTAGTAGGTGCTCGACAACAGCGCGCCCGCAGCGGGGCGCTGTTCTCTGAGCCTAGAATTTCTATCTCAACATCCCCGAGCCGTGCCAGCGATTGTCAATTGGTACATTAAAGTGTCTCTTGACATACCGCGATTCGCTACTCAGCTGGCGATCGAAACATATGCAACTCCGAGACGATGTCCGCCGCTCTTCCCGGCAACCGTGACCTCCCCACTTCTCAATATGACCTGAACACCTACTGGGGACGTGTCAAGCAGTCCGCCGAGATCTCAGATCCCAGGTGAGGAGCCCTGGGAGACTGCTTCACCATGCGCTGGTGTGGTAGGTGGACCGCGATTACTCTTCTCCAACCCCCAATCAATCGGTCTCGCAGCGCTGACAGTCGTGTTTGTACAGAACCCTCTTTGTCTCCACCGCCGGCCTTGAGAACGCCAAGAAGCTCGTTTCATTGTACAAGCAAGGGCATGTCAAGTCCATGACACCAGAGCTATGGCGGGCAAAGAAGATCGTAGACTCGACGCTACACCCTGGTGCGCTCTATCAAAGACAAGGCATTCGCAGTCACTGACGAGCACCAGACACCGGCCAGCCCGTCCTCCTCCCCTTCCGCATGTCCTGCTTCGTCATCTCCAACCTCGTCGTCACAGCAGGCATGCTCACTCCCAACCTAAAGGTCCTCCCCTCCCCTCCCAACCCCCCTCCCACAACCCAAAACCAGCAATTGGCTGACTACGTCCAACAACAGACCCGCGGCATCCTCTTCTGGCAAATAACCAACCAATCCCTCAATGTCGCCATCAACAGCGCCAACGCCAACAAATCCACCCCCCTCTCCACCTCCACCCTCTTCCAATCCTACCTCCTCGCCGTCTCCGCCTCCTGCTCCGTAGCGCTCGGTCTCAACGCCCTGGTGCCGCGTCTCAGGCGCGTCTCCCCGACCACGAAAATATTGCTGACGCGCTTGGTGCCGTTTGCGGCGGTGGCGTCGGCGGGGGCGCTGAATGTGTTCCTGATGAGGGTGGAGGAGATACGAAGAGGGATTGATGTATTTCCGGTGTTGAGCGAGGAGGAGAGGAAAGGGAAGGAGGTGCAGAGTCTGGGGAAGAGCAGGAAGGCGGCTACATTAGCTGTGGGGGAGACGGCGCTGAGTCGGGTTTTCAACTCCACGCCGATCATGGTGCTACCTGCGCTCGTGCTGGTTAGGATGCAGAGGACGGAGTGGTTGAAAAGGAGGCCGCGGTTGACGCTGCCGCTGAATCTGGGCATTCCACCCATACGCTTAGCACAGGAATCCCCGCTGACGAACGACGGGTAGGACTCATATTGACCACGTCCATTTTCGCATTGCCGCTGGCGCTGGCGGTCTTTCCGCAAAGACAAGCTGTAGATGCCATGAAGCTGGAAGAGTGTTTCTGGGAGAGGGGAGGCAAGGATGGGAAAGTCGAGTTCAATCGAGGCATCTAATGCGCCCAAATGCTTTATACACCGTGAGCGCTGCGAACAATGACAGCTTACGCCAGACGATAAATCATGACTCTCACTCATTTCGCCAAAGCCACGATTTAGCATCCAAGGAGTGACGTCCATTCAAAGATACCACATGGTGGGTTTACCGTTCCTGCATCCCATAATCCCTCCTCGAGCAGACCACCTCTTAGGAGCTGTCTACTCACACTACGCTGCCACTCGCATATCTATCCGCAATCCACCCCATCTCCAACCTCTCACCAACCCCCCCATCCACGACCCAAGTCCTCACTCAACTCCGTCATCGCGCCCAGCCTTATCTTATGTCCTCCCCCCCCTTCCCAACCCGCTGATCTCGCAATATCCATCCCACCTCCCACCTTCCACCATCCCCCCTCCCCTTTGCTGCCACGTTGCCCCAGAGTCCGCGCAGAAGGTGCTCACAACCTCCATTTCCCACCGCATCACATCACATCCCCCCTCAACCCCCTCCCCTGCGCCGATGCCTGTGTGACTTACATGGGGCGGGGATGATCCTATTGAAGCGATCAGCTGGTATTTTACCCGCGCGGGGGAGAGCAGGGGGAGAAGGCGCCAATGGGAGAGAGAGGGGAGGCGCCAATGGGGGGAAAAGGGGAAGCATACAACACCGCAGCCGTGAGGGCCAGGAGGAGAGCTGCTGTGGAGTCCATTTCGCGATGTGGGGTTCGAGTGGAGAGGTGGGGATGTGGGATGAGGGGTTTGGGTTGGGCGCGTGGATTGGGCGATGGTGTTCTTATGGTGTGTGTGTGTGGGCTGAGGTAAATATAGCGTGAATATGCAGGATACGCAATTGATCAGAGTAGAGTGAAGCGGTTTATTGTATGCTTGTGATTTTTGAGGTGGGTGGGATCGGGGTGGTTTAGACGAAGAAGTGTAGATATGGCCGGATGCGGAAATGGACTTACATGCCGGATCTGGGATGATAACTTTGGAGTAAACGAAGACCTTAGAGAGAGGAAAGTAGAGCGTGTTGCGAAAGAGGAAGAGGTGATTGTGGAATGGCGGTGGTGGTGGGTTGGGATAGAGGATGGGGAACTTCTGGTGCAAGCAGGGGACAACAAGCAAAAGTAGAATAATGAAAACCTAGGCGGAGATGATCAGGGGTCATAAGACATAACAAGACTCGCGGTAAAGGTTCGAGACGATTGAAGATGTGAAGTATGAATGTTGGAACTGGTTCTCACGATCAAAACGGATGATGCAACTATGCACAATGGAAGATACCTAGATTCGCGATCTGTGGCCGTAATAAAGCTACGTCGACTCAAATTCGGTGACGCTGCAGAGAGCGAGCACACAGAGAAGACCCGAGATCTAGGTATCGTAAGTTGCGTCGCCTTGAACGCCTTCGCTGCATGATCGCTTCGTGATCGGGGTATCTCCCTACGCGCCATTCTCCGGCGCATCCAGATTTCTAAGCCACGGATCCTAGTATGATGGCCGTTAAAAATATTTCAATATCATTAGAGTTGGGGATTGAAGAGGTAGATGACGTGAATGCGAATGCGGCCGTGGAAATCATAAGATAGGTGCTGGACGCGCGATCGAGGCTCAATGCATGCTATTCGTGTGCTGCTGGCTGGTACGTCCTTGTTAAAGGGGAAGGTCATCGCTGTTGATGCTTGTCAAACCATGTCGAGCCATCCTGTAATCAATTACCATGTAGGCCAGAAGTCGATCACAATGAGCTCCTTGTCTTCAAAGTTGTGGTAGACCAAGTATCCTTGTACTAGGCCGAAGAAGTCATCTTTGCCCACGACCCATGGCGCTTCAAATTCGAGTAGGCGGCGCTTGGTATCTTTGCCTGGCTGTGGCGGAAGTGTGATCAGGGTTCTGTACTCCTCGTCTTCGACGTCTTTTTGGGGTCGTACAACCTTTCCTAGAAGGATCTTCTCCCCAACGACGGTCTTTTCCAGCCCGACAGTCTCTATGGTAGTGAAAGGATCTCTAGTGTTTAAATCTGTGAAAGGCATATGAATGCTGTGACAAATATTGAAAGCCATAGGGCGGTCCGCATCTACGAAGCCAGGAGCCTCTGTATGTGCACGCCATGAATCGATTCTAGGGCTCGAGAAAGCGTAAGTCACGGCTTCGGTGCGCGGATCATAGGTACTGAGCCGGAGAGAATCGATGCCGGGTATGCTGGGACGAGCTAGGATGTCCCAGATCTGCGGCTTCACACCACTGACAGCCAAAGTGGTCAGGGAATCGCGATTGTAAGTGAAGAGTATCTGTCCCGCGGCTGTGGAGAATATGTGGATGCGTAGATTGACGTCGCTCCAAACAGCTAGAGCCTCATCACCAGCGAGCTTCAAAGAAGTATCGAGCATAGCGACTTCGATCTTGCGACCCCGGGTAGGTGTTTGAATCTTGGAGTATCCCGGAGTAATCGTATCGTCGCCTCGATTATGACGTACAAAAACTCCGGTTTCGTGGATCTCGGGGGGAGTGGTGGTGTACAGAACGGCCCCAGTTGCAAGATCAACTTTCTTGAAAGCTGGTCCGTGTTCACCACAAAGCGGTCCTTCGGGGCAAGCTTCCACAAAGTAGACGGCATCCTTCCCAATGGCTGGCTTGCATATTGTACCTTTGAGATGAATTCGCCACAATTCACAACCTTTGGTCAGCTTGGATAACACGTCGTCAGCTGGAGGGCAACGGTGCTGCGACTGGTCGTTGAGGGCCGGAAGAACCTCGTCATGGTTATGGTAGGAGCGATGTAGAACAACCAAGTCTCCTGTCTTAGTGAGCTGGACGTAGGGTATCTCGGTGGAAGGCTGATGGCCGAAGTCGGCAATTTCGTCCTCTGAAGAGATTGGAACTCCGTTGGAAGCCTTTAGCACGCGAATAAAGGCCTTATCGTGACCATTGGTCCACGCTATAGCGTTTTCGTTCATGTGCCAATCGTAGACACCTGTGAATTTGATCGCCCGAGTTGCGATGCCGAGTTCGAGGCTGCTGTAGTGATACACTGCAAGAGTCAGTGAGTGGGCCTCCAGATGCAGCCGAGTATGGCGAAGACCCTTCAGATACATACGCTGCCGCCGATACTGCAAGTTGATGTCTTCCTTAGTCAACCCGAGGAGGTCCTGAGATGCCGCCCACGGGAGATGCTGGATCACAGTGGCCTTGCCACAATGGTATTCCGACGTAGCTTTCCAGAAATGGGACACTCTACGTATCGTCTCAGTGTCCTTCGCAGCTAAGTTGGTGACGATGAGATGGACAACATCGTCACCAAGATGCTGAAAAGGATCCCGGCCATTGGGATTCTTGGGACGGGGGAGCTGTTTCAAGGCTAGGCGCGCCGGGGCTTCATGCTCACGAAGCCCATATGGTGGAAGGTAGCCGGAATCCTCGCGGAGAAAAGCCTTTTCCAAAGGGTAACAGGACTTCTTCTTCTTCTTTCTCAGGCTCGCAGGGTGCTGGTCTGCCAAACGACGCTTGCTTGAAAGCGTTGACGGGGGAGACATGGTGCTGATATTGACGACGGAGAGGAAGAGAGAGGATACGGGGGATAGGGGCGAAAAGAAGATGAGAGGATGAAGACGAGTCAGACGTATTGAGTAAGATCACCATCTGAAAGTGTGAATGATGAGGTGACATGAACAAAATGGAAAATTGGAAGCCTCAAGATCATTCATCAAGCCCTCGATGGGCCCTTAGGAGATACGAGATAAGCCCTACAGGATAAGCCCTACGAGGCCAGGGATCTTGGCGAACTTCGGCTCTGTTCTGAGCTGTGCATCTTTCGATTTCGGGCTGTTACATTCGACTTCTAAACGCTGAGCGGTATCGGAAGATCCAAGGACATGTTCGTGGCTTCTCTTACCGCTGACGTCTCATTCTTTCTGTGCTTCTGCAACCAGAAATCCGTGTACTTTCCACTGATTTCTCCACCTACTCAGTCCCAAAGAGCGCAATGCAAGGACCAGTCGTTCGGCCGCATACGAAGGTAGTCAAAGTATTCCGGCGTGACTGTGTTACCTAACGCGTTATGCGACGTTGGATTTCTGAGTCTTCCACGTTCGCTGTTGCGCCTCCTCCGGCCTTCAATCTCGGAAGATAGACTATATTAGAGTCCACAGGGAGCAAGATACAGCCCCTTATAAAAACTTGACGGGCTAGGAGAGTTACATCAAATACAATCCGAAACATTATAATGGCGGACGTCAGCGGCCTCATCCTAACCGTTGTAGGCCTTTCTCTCAACGTAGCCTCGACAATCTACAGCTTCGCGCAGAATGTTAGGGCGGCATCGGATAGCATACGAGGCCTGAGCAGTGAGCTCTATGCTCTGATAGGCGTACTTGAACACATGAAATTGCAGAGACAACAGGCTGCGCCATCGGAGCCCGAAGCCAGCCCAGAGTTTCATGGACCCAGCAGCACAAAGCAAGTTCTGGAGGAAACTCTGGTATTCTTACAGGAGCTTAAGAAGTCGCTAGATCCGCCTCAAAGCCGAGTGAAAGTGGCCGTCCAGAAAATGAAGTGGCCACTCAAAGAGACCGAAACCAATAGCCATCTCCAACGCCTCGAGCGAGTCAAGACCTACTTCATCCTGTCTCAAGTTACCGTAGAAATGTATGTAGAGGAAAGAGTCCTTCTCCTATATTCTATGCTTTACTTCTATTGCATTCCTCTCGCGTAGCCTACTTCGGTATCCTGTCAATACAGTACTTATCGTAGCCACGGCACAGCTATGGCGATCTGCGTCGTGTCATCGATTGGCTTAGGCTGACCATAGATAGCGACTGCACGCAGGAGGTTGCTCGCCAGATTGCTAGCTTGAACACACGCGTTGAAGAGGGTCGCCTGGAAAAGCAAGTCGAGGATACGGGTAGGTCATACTGGTATATTGCGAACAGTGCACTCAGTTGTCTACAGCATATACATGTGCAAAGATCCTCGAATGGCTTGCACCCGTTAGTCCTCAGGTCACTCACGACAAGGTCCACCAATATCGTGTTGGTGGCAGTGGATCTTGGTTCATTGATAGCAAGCCCTTCAAGAGCTGGGTGATCTTGAATGCGACATCTACTTTTTGGCTTAACGGAATAAGTAAGTAATTGTGCGCTTGAGATCCTCCCTAGACACGTATACTGACTTCTTACTGTTTGATCGAAGCTGGATCTGGCAAAACAACATTGATGTGAGTGCTACGACGTCTCTCTATTCGAGATAGAGGATGGGCTAGCGCCCGATCTTTTGATGATTGACTCGGTCCTGAGCTCAATATCTTTGCTCAATCACAGGTTGCTAAAGCCTCGAATGCAGGACTACAGCTGTCGACGAAGTGACAAGGATAATGCCAGGAGCCAAACTGGCATACTTCTATTGTTCCATTGCAAACGCTGAGAGCCTGGAAGAAACAGCAATATTGGGCTCTCTTCTAGCCCAGCTCTATCAATCTCCTGAGATGATCATGCAGAAGTTGGACTCGGCATACCGGGCTAATGGAGGCCAGCCAAAGGGCTCAACGCCAGTTCGACGCTTAAACGCTGAGCGCTTGATCCAGCTGATCGTTGAGCGCATCCGTGATGTTGAAAGTGCTTACTTATTCATCGACGGCATAAATGAGTGCGTTGACCCTGAAATAGTGTTGCAGTCGCTTCGAAACATCATACAGTTTTGTCCTAACAACGCTGTTCATCTTTTCATTTCGAGCATTGACGAGAAAGGGATTGGACCATGTATGGAGAAATTCTCAGATCTAAGAGCAGCAGCCCTACGATACAATCATCACGATATCAGCCTATTGATCCAGGCCAGTCTCGAAACGAACCCGCGATTACGACGATACAACAGTCTGCTGAAGTCAGAGATCCAGGAGGCGCTTACTCATGGGGCACATGGCATGTAGGAAAACCTAATTCAGTTCCGATCCGAGCCCATGTTGAATGAACCTAGGCTTCGTTGGGTGCAATGTCAACTCGATACCTTGTCCCGACTGCGAACGCCGGGAGCTGTCAGAGAAGCGCTGACCAAACTTCCACCAACACTGGACAAGACATACGAAAGTCTACTAAGTCGAATCGGCGATGATGAGGATAAAGTCCTTGCTCGGGAGATACTGGAAATCCTTGCATTTACTTTCCGGCCACTTCGGCTGGCAGAGCTGTGTGATTTCTTACAGATCACACCTGGACTTCGAGTCTTGGATGAAAGCAAGTGCCTGGCAGACCCCGCGGATATCCTCAGTATATGCGGAAGCCTCCTCACATGTCCAAGAGAGACGGGGCTCGTGACCCTAGCACACCACTCGGTCAGAACATATCTGATGTCGGATCTGCAGGGGAAGAGTGAATACTTCCGACTACTGCCACGCAGAGCACATTCGAACCTTGCAACCAAGTGTCTGACTTATCTTTCCTTCGATGCCTTTGCCGGCGGGCCTTGCTCCTCGGCAACGGGATTGCAAGAATGGTATCAACGATTCCCATTGCTGGAATACGCAGCGCAACGTTGGGCTCTTCATATTGGTATTCTAGAAAGGCTAGATGACTCAACGTGGAAGACCTTGAAGGAATTCTTGTTCAGTGCTGATGAAGCACGGGGCAATTACCAAGCCTGGGTACAGCTACTAATCCCCAACTCCACTGCCCGTCAAATAATCCAGACTCCTCCGCTATATTACGCAGCGTCATTCGGTCTCACGGAAGTAGTCCGATATCTCTTGGACGCAGGAGCAGATATTGAGGCTCATGGGGGCCGCGGCGGTGCAACGCCGCTCAATATAGCGAGCTTCAGGGGTCACTATGATGTGGCCAAAGTACTCTTAGAACGTGGTGCAGATCCGCACGCTGAAGACCACTACGGACCATGGTCAGCTATCGAGTGGGCGCGCTACAATGGCCACATCAGAGTTGTCAAATTACTCACAAATTCCGAGGATGACACAAAGGATGCTTCACCGTACAATCGGGCTGCCGCACGTTCGGAACTGATATCAAGGAGGCAGCAACTGGGAGACATCGGGGCGCACAGCGAGACCGTTGTTCGAGCAGCAATCTCCTCTTCATGGGATACTACTACAGAATTTCGTCACCTTTGGTGGAGTCTGGTCGCCCTGGCGGAATCACAGTCAAAGCATCGTACCGGCGAAGCCATCGTGAAATTCGCCCGCCAGTATATGCGTTTACACAATACTGGCATAGCCGAAAGCTCTATTCGCCACATCGAGTCTATAGCAGGACGTGGCGTCTCGGCCTATATCGAACCTAACGCGTCTGATCCCCCACGGACGTATCAAGTGTTAGTGGGAAGCAGGGTTCTTCTTCAAGCAAAGGGGGTCCAAGTCCCTGACACTGTAGCCTCGATGCAGCACTTTCGCGTCTTTGTTGCTATTGACGGTGCATACGCTGGGCTGTTATATCTGAATGACCAAACCGTTGCAGTCGACTTGTCGGCATGGGAAGCTCCACTAAGGAAGGTTGACGCGACGGCTGACTATGAGAAGCTTACCGAAATGCAGAAGCTGGAGCAGCAAGAACGAGGTGCTGAGGGAATGTCGGTTCCTCCTCCGTCGACTACTAAGGGACACCAGGGTTGGGACAGCCGGGGTGTCACTGAACCCAACACCGCTGATGGCCACCTGCGTGTATGGTAGCAATTGACCAGAACGATGTTTTTCAAGCCGACACTTTACAACCTCTTTCTTTCTCTTGAAGCTCTTACCTCCATTATTTCCTCTATGTTTTACCATTCCTAAAAGGCAAGCCCAACGTCTTCTCACATATTCTTAATGCTTCAAAACGAGTCTCTGAGCTAGTCCCGTCGACCAAGCAGTGTTTCCAAGTGCTCTCATCTTCTCGTAGAAACCGGTCCCGGATCGATGGTGCTGCTACTGCCTTTGTAGAGCCCTACAATATAGGGGGGAGTGCCAAAGACGAAGGAGATTAGGGGCCATTGCTTGGCCGCCCACCATCCTATTTATTTAATATGGTGATCGCCCACTGCATCCCCTCCTCATTGCAATCGTCTCTTTTCGACCTGCTCACCCACTTCAAGATCTCCTTCCGACCTTGCAGCTTACATTCTGCGCACAGTTTAACCTCTTGATGTTCTATTGCTAATTGCTGTTCGCAGGCCTCCAAAATCACCTCCCTAACCCCCTCTTTCATCACATCTCTATTATCGCCAAGGGCTCTTCGAGTGTTTCGCAGACTTTCCCCTCGTCCGCTATGTTTCCTAGTATACCTTATCTCTAACCCGACGACATACTCCACAGCAGGCTAGATATCAAAGACATCGCGAGATTTAATATCGACTCCTTCGCTTTCGAAGATCGTGACGCTCTCAAGTCGAAGAATATGATCGAGGTACTTCGCGACTTCCATACGTATGCTAGCCTTCCTACTACAACATCAGTGAAGTTCAAGCTTCACTATCTCTGGCTTTCGCTTGATAATTATATTCGGCATTGGATTCTTCGTCTCCAGTGGACTTTATTATGAGGCGTTCCTCGTCCGTGGCATACGTCTGGGTCAAGATACTTCTAGCGCTTGAACAATACTATTTCTAGAAACGAAGTGGAGTATGATAAGTATCACTAGCGAGATCGAGGAGGAGGAGGAGGAAGCTATATCGTGTTCGCCATTTCCGTGAGCTTTTTGCATGCACGGTTGAGATTCGTTTGCATGACTATGGGCCCACCATACGAACATACGCAACCGTCACACGTATCGCACGCTCGCATTTTCTGCACGGCCTTGAGCCTGTCGCAGCTTCCTGACATACCCACTCGCCTTATTAATATCCTATAACACGCTTCGCACCGTTGGCTTCCACTAGGACTGCTACGCCGGCTGATCTCCTGGCGCAGACTGTCTTGTGGTGTGGGTGAAACGGAGCGGCTTCGTAGGTCCTAGTTACTCTTCCAGCTGACCGTTTCTTGTACCCGCTTATTGTTGTGACCAACAATTAACCGCAAGGGGCTGCAGGACCTACGAAGTCGCCTGAAAATCCCCTGATTAGGCGGCAAGGGAAAAATGGAGGCGGTGGGCGGGTTGAAGGAGGGGATTGCAGTGAGGAAGGGCCAATATGCTGGATAGAATGGTGGGCGGCCAAGAACTGCCCCTTTATCTTCTACGTCCTTGGCATTAGCCCTCTTGTTAGATCGGATCTTGATATACCTTCGTTTTTATTGTTTAGCCAGAGAACGGGCTCCCTGCATGCTGAAGCTGTGTGAATCCTTTAATGACCTAGATCCAGACATGGAGTTCTTCTCTTATCGAACGCACTTTAGGACAGTAGTCGAAGACACAGGCTCTCGAATCTTTCATAGTTGCCCAAACGACTTCCGCGACTTCTATCACCTGATGACGCGTTATTTGGTCGCTGGGTCCGACCGATTACTCAACAGGGTGTTTTCAAATATCAAAGTCGACGATTAGTAATTTATCCATCTCAATTCCCTAAAGGCAGCGATAAACCCCCGTCTCCCCCCCAAGCACGGTGCTTCCCAGACTTGCCCATCCAAAACCCTGCAATCGCAATCCCTCAACCCCCCCCCCCCCCCTTCCCCAAATCTCCCAAACCCTCCTAAACCCCTCTCTTCTCTCCCCTCTCCCCTCCACACCCCTCTCATCTCCAGCAAGTCCCCTATCCGCATCTCCTAGCTAGCGGGGCATGAACTCTACACTTATACTTCGGTGGAATAGAGGCAACCCCCCTTTTAACAATATCCACCCGTCTTTCCGATACCCGCACCTCTCTGCCATCTTCACATCATGAGCGTCGTCAACATAGTGCGCAAACTCTCTTCTAAATAGCGGTGACTGTTCTATTCTTGATAGGGACTATCACTGCTGTATAAACGCATGCCTACGATAATCGTCGAAAATCGATCTAGGTCGATGAACGCGGATACGATACTGAAAGGTAGAGCCTTGGCGAAGCCAAGAGCGCTCACAACAACCACCCCAAAGAAATTACACAAGCGACGTTGAGTCATTCATAAAAATGCGGCTTCCCAGCGCTCGCCATGCCAAGAATGATACACTGAAGCGACCAGCGGTCCAACATAATGCATACTGCGCTAAGAATAATGACTAGACTTTTGTCTCGACCACTGAACTGCCCGCCTCGATACCATGCTTCGCGAAGCCTGCCCTCCTTTGGTGCCACGCATCTTAGACGGTCTTCAACGGACATCCCGAGTTCTGAAAAACCTGCAGTACGCCCGCATTAGCATTTCGGACCACAGGGTCATTCCTACACCTCAAGATGTCTAGGAAACGAAGGATCTAGACATACCGGATTCAACTTCCCGACCGCCCAGGTGATCACATTCAGCGGCAGCTCCACCACCCCAGTCAAACTACTCGGCACATTCTCCGTCGCGATCTGATACAGCAGGCACAGCACACTCTGCGTCGTAGCGTTGAATTGCCCGTTCTTGAAGTCGGCCCCAAAGTTCAGGAGATCGAAGTTTCCTTTCCCAGCGTTGCCCCCAAATAGGGTAGGATGCTCCAGATATAGCACTGCGGCCTCAGCCGCAACCTCCGCAGTCGTCAAGGGTGCTTGGCGGTTGTACCAGTCCGGTGGGATCTGCTCATGGTTGTTGAAGGTAAACCCGCCATTGCCGTTACTCTGCGCACCGAAAAAATAAGAGATGGTAGCTAGATCCGGCGTTCCTGCGGGACCGAGCGAGGGAAAGAGCTCGTAGAGAAAAGTTGCGGCGCCGATGAGGAGGAGGGCTTTGGGACCGAAGTAGAAGTTGCCGTTGTCGGCTTCGGATTGCTGGTAGCGCTGGTAGCGGTAGAGGGCGAGGTTGTCGCGGTTGAAGTTGCCGGCACAAGTGGATTGCATTTCGGCGAAGAGTGTGCCGTTGAAGCTGTAGTCGTCGCCGTTGGCTAGGTAGTAATCGTTGCGGGTAAGGGAGGTGTCTCCTTCGAATTTCTGGAGAGGGGATCAGTGGTTGACGAGGAGTGAGAAAACAGTGGGCAAATTGAATGCATGGCAAGGATTGGTTGAAGGGCGTTTTGTATACGTTCAGGGGGGACTCGCTACATTCGACCACGCCTTGTCCTACTACAACCCAGACGTTCTGAGAGGTATTGAGCATCGGTTCAGTGCACTTACATTATGGCCGTTGAGACCTAATTCATTTCCCAGCAACGAACCCGTAGCAGAGGTCCGACTGGTCGCGTCACAGCCCAAGGAGAGCTTGCCAGTAATCACATCTCCATCAAGGGCGACACCTAGCGTAGCAAGAGTAACCGCAAGGCCATAGCCCACATTGTAGAGGTTCTGCTGGGCATCGACCAGCTCATTAAAGGAGGTGATGCCGTCATGGCTCAGAAAATGATGATTCGCAGCAGCGTTCAGACCAGGACATGGACCTCGAATGTCGTTGGGTCCAGGAGCCTCAAACGCGTGTGCAGTGTCTCCATCTGCTGGGACTTTGATACCTCCCACACCAGTGCCAGGAAGGCCGTTCCTCGCTCCTAGGTAAGGGTATTGGGAGTTGTAGGGAGCGGCTCCAGCATGGTTCGCGTTGAAGGGGCAGCTGGCTTGACGTTTGGAGTTCACGGAGCGTCTAGCATTTTGGAAGAGTGAAGAGTCCACACCGGGCATGTCGGATACGAAAGGGAAAGCATTGGTTATTGTGGCTGCAAAAGCAACCACTAAGAGGGAGAGCTGCATGGTAAAAGATCGTGTGGATGTGGTACTTCCTTGCGTCTTGCAGCGTTGTCTGACAGTCAGAAGCAAGTGTCAAGCGAATGGGTGTGAGAGATGGCCGAGCGGAACAGGTTGAGGATTTATGGACCTTGAAACGATAACTTGTAGTCGGGAAGGAGGGACCCGAGGCTTCATAGACCGCTTTACCATCGCGACAGCCGAACGATGGAGTTCCTCGCACGCTTTGCAATCGTGATGGGCAACCTCTGCGCTTGACATCATTGCGCAGTCTGGAAAGGCGATTCTATAAGCATGCTTTCCTCGGGCTCGTCTCTGGCTTGGCTGTACGCTGTGCCATCCGCCTCCGACGCAGGCTCAGGTACCATTGGTTGACCATTGACGGCGTGGTCTACTGTACCGATTGATCTGAAGATTTGACTCTCAGCAGTGCAGGGGCATTGCGGAATGCAGGGACAGATGAGTAGGCTAGGAATTCTGGAATCGGCGAGGCCGCCACTGGGGTGAACCAGACGTCATTCCACCTTCTGTGATCATGAACACACAGGGTTTTTCTCGTTGACGGAGTATTTTATTGGGGTACATGTGGAATTATCAGGAGATTGACAGTTCTGAAAATGTACAACGGTTGGGGAGATATTCTGGCGCAGTCGATATTCGGATTGGACTTGCAGCGAACTTCATACATGAATGGGACCCTGGTCACTTCGCAATAGACCACGGTGCTGGTGTCTGACAGGTATGAGCCACGGCTGTTACAGCAGCTCAAATGGTGTCCTCATACTAGGTCAGTATCTGATGCGGACAGTGTTCTGAACCAAAAGATACGAATGTAGCATTCGCATTTGCTGAAGAGATTTAGAACACTGGTACACTTGGTGTATATTTGCCATTTGAATGGGATTCGCAGGCTGATGGCGAATCAGCCTCCCTCCGAAAGGAACACTTATGGCAATATACTCATTGTGCCTACTAAAGACATGTGCCAAATTCGAGCATGTGGAGAGACCCAACCCGGCAAAGGCACTGCGTGATACCATGTCAAAGTCCGAACTGGCCAAAAGCAGGTATAAGAGATTTCAAGAGAGCATGGAAATCTACCGCTTTTCATAGACAACGTGTTCTGATCCTTCCTAATGTCTTTACCAGTTCATTCGTCCTGCTCCGCACAGCTAGCAACGGTGGAGCATCTCATACGGGAAGGAGCTCGAAGCAGCCGAATACTGCCGGTCTCTATGGTCTCAAAGTATCGATCATGTCGTGAGCGACAGAAAGAGGCCTGGTGTAGCCGCCAAGACTTGTTGAATGATCGTTCCTTTACGAGGGGGAAAGTAAGGTAGGCAAGGCTCCAGGATCGCAGGTATTGAGCGCTTTTCGTGCAGCAGGTCTTGTGCGCTAGAACGTGGTAAGCTGGTAGAACTGCCACCCTGCTATGCCGGCCAGGTTATTTGGTAGGACCGCCATACATACAATGGACGCCAAAGTGCCAATTGCATTTTATTATCTCCACGTCGAGACTGCAGGGCTGGACCGTCAAGGCCGTTTCTACCAGCGGCCATTCTGCAAGCACCAGCTTCATGCCTGGGATGCAGACAAGGATATTTGCGACTTAAGGCCATCTGCTTGAAATATAGCAATCGCATTGATCGTAAGTATATCAGTATATCATTGTCGACGAGTTTTACCTTACAGTCTTTCAAAATATCCCAACTCTTCTCTCTGACGAAGAACAATCTAATGTTTAAGGTTCCGGTGAAGAAGTTCTCCTTGCGGATACACGACCCAAATCAAGGATCGAAGCCCCCGATGGTTGAGAGGTAGTACAGTAGCCGGAAACATCTAGCGATAGCAGCTCGACGTCGAAAGTAGTGGACTAAAGCCAAGCGGGCCGGAAAGAATATGCTGGCGCTCTTTGAATGTTTATCGATTCTTGTCTCTTCACTTCTTTCCCTTGTCCTTCTTCTTTTTTCCTCCTCCACCACCAGCTCCCGCTCCACTACCTCCCGCACCCAGTCCATCAATCGCTCCGCCGCCTTGGCCCTGCATCTCCTGCATCATGTCTCTCAGGATATTCTCGCTGACACCACCGCCACTCAGCGCGGGCGAATGCAGTGGGAGTATGTCACCCATCTTCCACCCTCTAGGTACCGCTGGTATTGGTAGCGGCTCTTGGGGTGGAGGCATGTCTGCAATCCGTAGTCGAAGTGGGCAGTTCGTAGTCGTGGGGTGAGCAAGGAGGTGCTTGGAAATAAGATTGTAGAGATGGTGTTCTGCCGACAATGACCGTCAGCTATACACTTTGCGCCTAGGATTCCGCCATATGATCCAGAGCCATCTCCGCCGAGCAGTTGACGGGTTGGTAGAAATAGACGTACTGTTCTTCACCCTCCCCGCCCCTCCTCTCCCACCTTTCAACTCGACCCTTACTCTGCCAGGGTTTGCCCAATCCTTCGGATGCATTTTCCCCGGCTCAAAAACCGTTTCCAAGGCCAGCTGCTGACACGCATCCACGATCTCCCTCGCCAGAGGATTCTTGACTGCCTTTTCAACGCCAACCCTTCTGCCCTCCGCTTTTGTTCTCGAGGCATCAAAGTAGACGGGGTATATGCAAGCATATGTTTTATGGCGCTCAGTATCTGCGGCGGAAGGAGCTTGGAACTGGGGATTAAGCTGCTGAGGGAGGTCACGGGGATTGATGATAGACGGATTTGAAGGCTGGGATGAGGCGGGTTGGCGGGCGGAAATGGGGAAGATGTCGCTAGGATCTTGCTCGGAAGGATCGGAGTCGGAGCTGGAGTCGGAGAGCTCCTCTATGCGGGGGTGATTGGACATACTGACGATAAGTTATTGAGCGACGCATGGAGAAGGCGACGGTAAAAAGGATCATAGGGCTGTGTCGAAATAGCCGAGGTTTTCCCGCGGTTGTGACAAGGGTTGAAGTCGGGCTTGATCGTACTTACTTTCCACATGGGCCACCACTGTGGAAGATTAGAGAAAATATATTATCATATCTCTATAAGAGCAAGCGTGAGGAATACTAGCCATAGGAGACGCCGAATCCAACGAAGAGTGGTCTTCAATGCAACGACATGCTTAATAAATGTCATTGCGTAAAGTTGACTCCTGTGGGCTATCGCTACCAGAGGGGCTCTGTCAATCAGCCGTTTTCGAATGGACAGCAGGGTCAGAACGTATTAGATGGATAGAGTTCTCGATTGAAGGGCCCCAAAAGTCAAAACCCTTGAACGTATACGCTGTTTCCCAGCCAAAGCGCCAGCATAGCACAGGGCGTATGCTAGCATCTCTGTCCTGGAGCGGCCAGTTCGGTCAGGGACTGCTAGGATAGCCGTCGCCCCCAAATCTTTGCGACAGCCTGACACCATGATAGAGCAATCTGAAGGCCCAATCTAGCAAAATCTGCGGTCGTGGCCGGAACCTTTTCCCCAGAGGCAGCTCCTCCTAGCCTATGAGATACCAGGGAATTTATCATCCCTCCCATAGCTGTAATACAATGGACTGACCGGGCAAGCAGATAGCATGTCTATATTCCCATCGATCAGTTCATTTTCAAGAACGTCTTCTCGTTCGACAGGGCGCCATTTAGCCCTCCTCGTCGAACCGCGGGTCTTCCGACACCAAAGCGTACGAGAGTCGGCGAACCGATTGCCATGTGAGAAGTCACCAGAAGCAAGAACCCGAAGGTATGGAAATCCATCCGGACCGAACGCCCAATTCGCAAAGGCTTCAAGCTCCTTTTCCTCATCCTCACGCCAGTTTCGGCCTTGGATCTGTTCCCACGTTTCTCGTATTTCTTCCTCGGTAGGGCCTGGGGAGCGAGGAGGTGGAGTCGTCCCATTTTCTATCGCCGTTTGCCGTGCTCTCGTCCATCGCTCTGATGGCTCGTCGCCTTCGTAATCTGCGTCATTCTTTAAAAATCTCGGTTTTCGCTCCGCCTTCCCAGTAAAGCGCAAATGCAGCAATTCCAGGGAGTACACATGGCGTGCAATATCTCGGAAGGTCTTCTGCAGCATCAGTGGCTCTGCACATAGACCAAGGCTTTCAAGCCTGTTTTCCTGGAGAATCTTTTCCAGTCCACTCACTTCCTCCAAAGAATTATCGCAGTATTCTTCGAAGTACGGCGCTTTCTCCTCAAGACAGTATTGCCGCCTATGGTAAACAAGTCTTCGTAAAGTACTGCGATGAGCGTAGATTGAGTCTACATAGTGCTGGTCGGCGTAGAACGACTCGAACAAGACAAATAAGTCCTCGAGACTCCGAAAAGGGGCCAGAAAGTCGATAAATTCATCTGTCATTCCGTCAAGGCCCGGGGAGCTCAGCAGAAGCTCCGCCCTAATCACTCGTAGAGGAATATTTTTCAGAGCCATGTATTCCAGCAGTAGCATCGTAACTTTGCAATTCAGGATCCGAAGTTCGCTAACGTTGCGAAGATTGAAGGCTTCAATAAGTTGATCAAATGATCCTTTAAGAGAAGCCGCGGAAAGCGATATTGTCAGAAGATTAAGCAGGAGAATCTGATGCGCGTCACGGCGCTCCGGCAGGATCAATTCGAGTAGTGGTGTTGACTCAACGTCAAAGTCGCTATCGTCAGAGTCATCAGAAAGACCGTCGCCTTTCTCCACTTCTGCCCAATTAACAAAGTCTAGTTCTAAAGACGTCAGTCTTTCATGGTGAACATCAAGAAACTCTCTCAGTATGGAGAAATCAAGTTCGGTCGCAAGGCCCTTCCAAGAGAGCTCCTGAAGATTTGCGAACTGCTCTAATGCTGGGCCTAGGCAAGTGCAGTTCAAGGGTGTTATCAGAGATAGCTTTCGTATATAGTTCTGATGGGCCACGAGGTAACCCTCCTTCCCCAGGATCGCAGAAGGAAAGCAAGTCCCCATATCCCAACTGGCTTGTACGTTAGTGGTGGATCGGCAGCGCACGGCAGATTCAACTACCTGAAGCTAGTGAGATGATTGTCTGGCAATGCTGATAAAAGTTGGCAAATCTTCTTCGCCAGCTCCATTCGTCCATAGTCTCCGCTTTCAGAATGGTAAAGCTCTTCCTCGTCCTCACCAAATCCCTGCTCCCGCATGCGGATGTCGCCCTCATCTTGTGGGTGGAAGCCAGCTCCTGAACGTGGGGTGTCGGTGAGAAGCGTGCGCATTCGTTCATCATAGAAGTGAAAGCACCTATCCAGTCTTACGGGCCCAGTGTCATCGAAGGGTGCCCTGAACACTAGCTCCCTGACTGCTTCTAGTACATTCGTGACTCGTGCAATGCTGTCCTTGTGGAAATAAGGGTATGATTTGAGACACCACAAATCGTGCTCATCATGCTGTCTAATCGTTAAGACTTCGAAAAGTCTTGAGAAAACAAGGGAGCGAAACTTCCTGGAGACTGTAGACAGTGCGAGAAGATGAGCCTTGTCTTGCACCTATTCATGTGAACCCCGCACCCTAGTGGCTTGACGTAAGGTACTTACGTGTGAAAAGACTGCTCGCAAGAGCTCTGGAGGCAGAGTATCGGCCATGTCGAATATATGAGCGAACACTCAGTCTAATCAGGGTATTCAGAAGGAGTGAATGATCTCTAAAGGAGCGGTGCGAAGCCGACAGAAGAACTGCGTACGGCGGCGTTGCAGCCTACTATCGCTCATAGCTCAGGGTCGGCGCCTAATAGCTATCTATGATTGGTTGGTCCTCAAAGAGCGTGGCATGGTTGCTTACTTGCATCGAGGTACAACATGCGTCATACTAAGGGCCTGCATCTGATAGGATCCATGGGCCGCAGTTGGTGCAACGGTGTTCGAGCTAATGAACGATTGGTCCGACTTTGACAAAATGCTGAAGTAAGTCGCCAATGATCGCAAGGACGGTGCAAGTAGTTCTTACTTCCGCGGTTCAATAATAGTTGCCGGCCTTTTGAGGAGCGGTCCGGCGAGGTCTGAATACTCGTCTTGAGCTTTGAGGGATATTGGCGTCTAGTGGCTTCAATTTTGAAAATCGCTTCGATTCGGCCCAGGAATGTTTGAGACGCAAGAACATGACAGATGTGGATGGCAGGAGATCTAGTCCGTCATTGTCACACACAAGAGCTCGAGATGATGCTAGGTTTAGGCATGATGAAAGTAGTAATATTACTCACATTGCTATATGCCTCTGCGATAGATCGGATTGCTTTCGGTTTTCGCTTGTGTTCCTAGCGTTTGAGAAGACGCTGGCTTGATATGAGTCTAGTGGGGTTGTTCCTTTGATGCAGTCATCGTTGCATTCAGAGTTCATTGTTTCGAAGAAAGACGAGTTTCTCACAACGCACTCTTGAGTATAGGGGGTTCGACTCCTCTTTGAAATCATCAGTATCCAATCCGCCAACCACAAGGTCGTCCTGATCCCATCGACTAGCGAGGGCAGCTTGATTAGCTTTCTTTCCGTGTCAGTTTAGCATAATCTATCGGGTTTTAGTTAACTTCAGCATAATCGTGAAAGAAACATCTTACACAGTCCACAAGTGTTGCAGAGCCTCCTTGCACCGTCAGGCCCTCTTCGCCATTCGGTAGTCTGGGCTCTATTACAACTGTGACAACGACTGGAGAACCCTGGCATTGGCGTTTTTTCGGATTGTAATATCTCTGCCACACGATGGTACGGTGGTGGTAGACCCACTTCAGCGGAGGCAAAGGCTTTCTTTCCAGATGACCATGCAGCTGTTGGCATGACGCCAGGCCGCGGGTCCGACGCATCCTCTTCGTATGACACCCACCCTTTCGTCCGAATCATGTCCGGATCATACGCTGTTCCGGTATTCCGATTAAAATAAATTGTCCCACTGTCTTGCTTCTTTAGATAATTGTCTGTAGATGCTTGTTCCTTAGTCTTCGTACAATGTGTGAAGGAGGAAGAATACTCGCGACGGATGTCAAGATTTCGATGGAGGTCTTTCTGGGACGTCGACCAGTACGCCAGGCTCCTGCAAATGACTTTCCAATCTTCCACGGAATTCAAAGCATAAACTGGCCTGGGGGGCTGATGCTCCCTGATAGTACATTGACCGTTCCGAAAGCGCCATGATTCATGTGGTAGAGATGAGTTGCAATGCTCTTGAATACTAGCATCCGCTATTTGCTCGATAGTCTGATAGGCTGAAGTGTCCTTCAGTTGTACTGAACCATGGCTTGGGGGAAACGGTGCAATTCCGTTCTGGGATGTGATATGCAGCGTATATTTTAGGGTCATGGGTACGGGTTGCAGAGAATGAGGCGAAGAGTACCAGTCGCTGATGCTAGGGATGCAAGAATCACGACCTAACTCGTTCGTAGTGCACTCGTTGGAAGGACGGCGTTCCTGGACAGTTGGATTCCTCATTTGGTATAGTTTCATCCGCGTCTTCATTCTCTTCAAGGAGTCCTGATACTGCCCATCGGATTGGGCAGAAGAGGGCACCTGGCGGTCCAGAGTTGCCTGCACGGCTAGATCTTGAGCCACTTCCGGCGGGTGATGCTCATTTCTGGCTTCGCTAGCCTCCTCTCGCTGCACGACACGCAGCACGCAGTCATCCAGATGTTCGTAGAACTCCTGAGCACTGGCAAATTGTTCCGAACATGTTGAGCAGATGCCGATCGCGTCGCCAGAACTGTCCACAGACCGTTTTTCCACTCTGGCGGGACAGCTTTGCATGCCATTACTTGATGAGCTTGGCTCAACACCGTGTGCCAAGATAAGATGCCTCTTGAAGACTTCCGCACGATTGAAGCGTTTCTCCTTTACGGTCCCGAGGCCCGGACAGAAGGCACATACCATAGTGTCTTTGTAGTGCGTTAAGATATGACGATTCTGGTCGTATTTTCTGGCAAAGCCTTTTTCATGATACTCGCAACTCACAATTAGGCATTTATGGGGCCTCTGGGCCTGGTGTGTGAGCATATGCTCTCTGAGGTTTTTGAAATGCCTCCCACAATCCTGGTGTGGACATTTGCTACTTGAAATGCTCGCTGAATTGAGGGCCTCACCAGCCAGGGATTCATGAGGATTCAAGGCCTCATGAACCAAGTTGGACGATCCATCGGAATCGGAATCTTCCTCCTTAGGCAGCGCCATAAGCGCGACTTCCTCCAAGTGCCTCCCTACATGGCTTCTAATGTCTTTCTGTGACGTTCCCAGCGCCCTATTACAAAGATGGCACTTTTCATCGTCAATGATTCGAGGTCTTCCCCTAGCAGCAGCATCTGCTGCCGATGTACCATGAGACGAGGCAAGAGCTCGTCCATGTACCTTACGAACATGCTCAATCCAATCGGCCGAAGTGCAGCACTCCACAGGGCATTCAGGGCACGCCCAAATGGGATAGGATCGATGCTTCTCCCATTCATGTTCCGCCCATGCATTGCGGGACGGGAATTGGCGAAGTTCATCACTGCAGTCAGAGAACGTACAGATATACGGTAGAAGGTCCGCGAAGACATGTAACCTATAAATCAGCATTTCAGTTCACTTTAAGCAGTATGGTAACTTACTTCCAACCCACTCGATTCTTGATCTTCAATTGCATTTGGCCGCAGAGATAGCAACGGAATATTTCGCCGAGGCCTACTTCGACGGGGGTTGGAGGGACTCTTGCAGCCCCTTTCTCCTTGTCGGCAAGGCTGGATATGAAAGACATGTGCGATGCTTCCGACGGTGCCAGGCATGATTGTGCGGGCACGGAGGTGCCGATACCTGAATCGTGAAACAATGTTTGAGGCTGGAACATGGAGCCTGCGGTTAAGCCCGTTGGGACGGCAGTTGGGCCCGACTCAGCGCTTCCGTCAATTTGTTCTATACGTTTTCGAATGTTTATATGCCTTTGCCAATTGGCCTCTCCGAGACGCTCGACCAACCTCGTGTCCGCTGCCGGGAATTTGTCACGCAAAAGGGAGATGTAGATCTGGGCAGGACCCGAGGCATGAAATGATTCGTTAGCTGTACGAGCAATCTCCGCTTGAGGCCTCTCAACGTGGGCCACTGTAGCTTCCAGCGTAGGAATAAGGTCCAGCAGCATCTGCACTCGCGAATTGAGATCCTCGCCCAGACCAATGCTTTCGCTTGTACAGCTATCCTCCTCGCTGTCTTCGAATTCACTATCGCTACTTTTGGTAAGATTATCTTCGGCAGTTGCAGCTTGGCATTGTTCTATCATCGTTTCCAGCTCTTGCAGGTCCCGGGCATTTCCGGTGTGGAAGCTAGAAGCTTTATCAACGATTGCTGGCACAAGCTCTAGTAAGAATCGTTGTTAGTGCTTGCGGTATGATGTTGTAATTGGCTCGGGCATCAATAGCTGAGTAAGGAATAACACGCAATCAATGCCCGTTGTTCTCGAAACTTTGTGCTACCAAAAGGCCACCGGTATACCGCCTTTACGCTTGCTCACTTCAATGATCTTATGGGAATCGTACCCGTACTAGCAGTCTACTCAAATTGTAGATTCGAAGGAAAATGAACTTACTTCGAACCAAAAGCATACCTATGCTGACGAGTACTTCGAGCACGTTCTCCCGGAGCTCATCGGCGTCGTTAAGAGCCTTGTCTAGCTTGCCGTTCCCCAGACCCTCGCCCCATAGATACATCCGTCCCAATTCTTGTCCCAGGACCCATGGCTCCAAAGATGACGGAGATGCATCGGCATTTGTTATTGGTGAACACAGTCTACGTAAGATTGTGATACAGCCAGCGTATAACCGAGCAGCTAACGATTCATCGGCGTCGCTATTGTCGATAGCGGGTTGCTCGGACGTGCTATCGACCCATTCATGGACATATGCCGTGTCAGGCATCGCAAGTCCACTTGCGTGAAGACTGAGATCCATGGCCTCCTGATCAGAGTCGAGGGATCTTAATCGTCAAATAACGCTGATGCCTTCATCTAAGGCTGATACAACTCGCAGAAAGAATTGTGTCGGTCTCTTGGCCTCAAAACGAGAGGCACTGTAGTAGTAATACTACAACTAATGATGTCGGCATGGTGTTATCTGTATACTCTGTCAAATGTAGTGTTTTTGCGAAAGCCGGACAAGGCTGAGAGGGAAGGCAAGCATAGCCTCCATGCGGGCTATCGCTGACCACCAGCCTATGACTGGCCATCCTGCGCTGTGATTCCGTGGAGCTGCTGCAGATGCAGCGCGAGGCGTTTTCGCGGTACAGCCTTCTTGTGTGAACCAAAGGCCATGCTCCATCGAGGCAAAGAGATCAAATGCCTATCTGCCATGGGTCTGCCTTCACTCAAGCTGCTCCGCGTGGGTACGTGTGAATGGCAAACTCGCTCGCACTTCGATTTCAATCGCAAAGTACTGGGACTTCTCATAGTAATCATACTCAAGGTGACATGTCTGGGATCGAGACCATCACGCTCGGGGTGCTTGGAGTTCTGCCCCTCGTCATTTCGGCTGCCGAGCACTACAACGAATGTCACCAAGCATTTGTACGTTACCGTAAATTCGCTGCTGAAGTCGACCGCTTTCAACAACACCTGAAGATCCAAAAGACCGTTTTCCGGAACCAGTGCCGTATTCTCCTGGGAAATGTCACAACTGTCTCTCAGCAAGATGCCGCATCCTCCATGTTGGGCGAGCCGAGCCATCCCTTGTGGGCAGACCCAGAGACTGAGCAGCAGGTTGTAGACTACCTGAAGGACTCTCGGGAGGCCTGCCTTACGGTCATCGAACTCATCGAAAGTCGGCTCGAGTGTGTCGAAAAGGAGAGCCATAGTCTTGGTGCAATAGTAGACGAGAAACAAGGCGTAGGTCGAAGCTACTTCAGCAAGCTCGGTCAACGCTGACATCAGTCATCCTGTCTAGAAACTTTCGATTGGTGACAAGGCATGGCGACACCGCACAGCCAAGAAGCTGAAGTTTGCCTTCTCAGAGTCCCAGTTGGATGAGCACTTAGTGGCCTTGAGGACGCTGAACGACGACTTCCGGACTCTTTCAAGCCAGAGTATATCTACCAGCAACGAATGCCACACCTCGCACAGACCTCTGCGTCAGATCAACAAGGACCTTGAGAGGTGTCAAGCTATTCGTATAGCATCTCAACAAGTATATGATGCATTGGGCCGAGCATGCACGAAACACACGGAGCATTTGGCGCACTTCAATCTACATGTCGAGCAGGAAGATGCGATCCAAGAGCGAAAGGCTTGTGGTATAAAATTCAAACTGGCATTCAGACACGTTAGTCTCGTTGGCTCTGGTCAGGGTGATCCTTTGTGGTTCATGGTCGACTCTGTTCTTCAGGACACGCAAGATATTGGATCTGTGGGGGATAGCGCTGAGCTCGACCAGCTCGGCAAATCGTTGAAGAGGCAGATCCATACTCCAGGATCCTGCGGCCAGAAGCCATTAGTGAAGCGAGTTCGGTTCGAATCACTGTCATACGCAGAAATACCGCCGCTTCCTTCAATCACCTTTTCTAGCACCTTACTATCTACTCCGATGATGCGAAGAGATTTCTGTGATTACCTACGTAGGTGGGTCGGTCAGTCACAAAAGAGCAACGCGTGCATAGGCATGTTGGAGGCTACAGAAAGGTGTAAATACTTCGTCTACCCACTACCTCCTGCGCTCGACGGTCAACACAAACGGGGCACTTCTCTTGAAGGCTTCTTGAAGGCAGTGTCGACGAAAAAGACGCCACACGCCTTCCCTCAATACGATCGTCTGTGTCTCGCAAAAACACTTGCCCTTGCTGTCCTACAGTACTATACCACCCCTTGGCTCACGATCGCTTGGCGAAGTGAGGACATCCTTTTCTTTAATGACCAACGGGCCAATACGGTTGCATCAGGACCCAATTTCAGTAGGCCTCACCTGAATGTGAGAGTCATAGGAACAAATCAATGGAAAGACGAAGGTTCTAAAGCGCCACGCAGTCTTGCTCCAAATTCCCTACTTTTCGGGCTCGGTGTCGTCCTTCTTGAGATTGCATACTCGGCCCCTTTGAAGAGCCTACAGCAACCATGTGATTTGGAGAACGGTATTGAGAACCAGTACACGGACTTCTTTACCGCTCGCAGACTGGTGAACTCCATCGGACGTGAGATGGGTAGTTCGTATGGCACAATCGTCAAGAAGCTCTTGCATTGTGACTTTGGGTGCGGAGATGATCTCAGCAATCGTGATCTGCAAGCTGGTTACTACAGAGATGTCGTATGCGAGCTTGATAAGCTTGAGCAAGGCTTCCGCCAATTACAGATCGGATAGTCGGTCAAAAAGATGTGGCTTATACGCTGGCACCGAGGATGGTGTATGAGAGCCATTGCGCGGTCATCCGAAGAGCGTCGCCGCTACTTTGACAGTCTAAGTCTCTAAGAGTGTGCTTTCGAACCATGATCACCCGTTCGACGAGCGTGTTGCGGATGGGTCAGCCTCGGAGACAAGGTAAGCCATGTTTTCTGACACATTGATATTACCTCCACGGATGCTCTAACTCTTGTCAGAAGTATACGTGCCGAGCTTCACATAGGTCTCTCACGCATCTGGCATCAGCTGCGCATAGATTCCTTAAGATTCAGCCGGCCCGACGATTTTCAGCGACATGGATGATGCTGCCGTCCCGGTGGCCTTTTTTCTAACTCCAACCACCATTGGCGCGCAATTATCAAAGGCACTTATCGCATGAGCGCAAGAATACGCGCGAATGCGTCATACAAATACATGTCGCCGCTCGTCACCAAAATAAGACACCACCCTCCTTATTCTTCCGGGGAAGGAAATCTCAAGTATCCTCTTGAACAACTTATTGATCAGAACCACCCAGGATCTTGTTTGCATAATGCGGTATATACTGCTCATGTGGCTTCTGTGCGGTCTATCGGTGCACTGTCTATACATCGGCGACAACAATCCTACGCTTGCCCTCCCAAATCCCTCACTGAACGCTTCGATCCCAACATCTTTCACTGGTCAAGCACGATGCTACGAGGACAAGCACGGGACCACAAAGCACGCTGATTTGGACGATTGCTACTTGGCCACGCGATGGATACTCACAGACAAAAGCTCGGTTCTACCCCAGACATTTGGCAAAGGTGTCGCCGCCGATCACAAAGTGCCTATGACGTGGAAGCACAAGAGCTGTGTGGTCTATCTTGATTCAAAACAGGAGGGGGTGGAGACGTTCTCGCTGCTCCGAGTAGCATACTATGCGTCAGAGCTGATCCAGCCATGTATTGCTCAGAAACCGTATAGTCCGCTGGGCGGAGCTGTGAGTCTGGACAAACAGAAGTTTTATGTGGCGGTGGTCGGTGCCTGACCGACAACGTCGACACGGATTGTCTCAACAGCGGCCCTTGAGTCAAGTTGCAAAGCTGGAGCGGATGCAGAAGCCCAAGAATACCTGGATGCATGGCTGCAGAGAGAGGTCATCCACCGCGCGGTACTTGGAATATACAAGCAGGCTCGGCGTAGCCTCGTAACGATTTTTGAAAAGCCCAATCGACATTCATCGTAGCTCCAATGGAAATGTTTTATGTGCTCCATGACAGCCATCAGAATCTAGTATGGAAACGTATCTGACCGTCAGCATATACAACTTCTCTAGGGTGAAATAGTGGAGTATGATGAGTTCGATACTCGTCATAATAATCGAATCTTTGAGCAATTCACAGTGCCTTGCAAAGCGATCACAACAGGACGTGAATCATGCTGGAATGAGGTACCTATATGCAGGAAAGCGCACCAAAATGTGACATTCTGACCCTCGAACAACCCCAGAGTAATATACTACTGCACAATGTGTTCGCAAAATGTGCGATTGTTTAATCAATTGTTAGGTGTACAGAAACCCTGCGACCCAAGAATACTAATTCCACGCTGGATGCTATTCGAATCCTCTCTCGGCTGTGCAACTTGCTCCCTGTCTTCCGCTGCACAACCAGGAACCCTTACCGTTCAATCATGAATCCAGGAGGAATCCAGACCGACGATGCTATTCGCACGTCGCCTGAAGCACTACGTCTACCGAGGAAGAAGCTGACCGGTAGGGCTTTCTACGAGAGTCTCGGCAGTCCCAAGCTGATCCTTGCACCAATGGTGGACCAGTCTGAGTTCGTACGCTTTTCATTGCTTCTCCAGAGTCCGAGCAATACTGATGCCCGGATGTCCAGGCGTGGCGCGTACTCACACGCTCTTTCATGACACCAGAAAGCTCCAAGGATTTACTGGCTTACACTCCTATGCTACATGCACGCATGTTCACCGAGACCGCTACATTTCGTAACCACCACTTCCAACCTACGCGATCTGGGTTAAGCTCCATGCCCGTGCTAGACCAGATCGAACCAACAGACCGATACCTGGACGGTAACCCCTCAGTCGATCGGCCGCTCTTTGTGCAATTCTGTACGAACTCGCCAGAAGAGTATCTGCAAGCCGCCGAATACGTACAATCTTCCTGCGACGCTGTCGATCTCAATCTAGGGTGTCCGCAAGGCATTGCAAGGAAAGGACAATATGGCGCATTCTTGCAAGAGGACTGGGACTTGGTATACAGACTGATTAACAAGCTGCATCAGAAGCTGGATGTTCCAGTCACGGCCAAAATTCGGATATTGGAAACCAAGGAGAAGACGCTGGACTATGCAAAGGTCGTGTTGTCGGCAGGAGCAAGCATTATCACCGTGCATGGAAGAAGGCGAGAACAAAAGGGACATAACACGGGCTTGGCGGATTGGTCTGTTCTGCGCCATCTGAGGGATCATTTGCCGGCAGAGACTGTCATATTTGCGAACGGAAACATACTGCGGCACGAGGATATTGGTAGATGCTTGGAAGAGACAGGGGCCGATGGGGTGATGAGCGCAGAGGGCAATCTCTACGATCCGACCATCTTCGCCAAGCCACCAGCGGTGGGTCAAGAAGGGCGCGAGTACTGGAGAGGCCGTGACGGAAAAGGGGGATATCGGATGGATGCTGTCTTCAGACGTTACATGGATATCCTGTACCAGCACGTTCTCGAAACGCCTCCACCGGAGCGAAAGCCACTGTTCCTGCCGTCAGACCCCACCGATTCAATCGTCGAGTCAGGGGCTGAGGGTCGGAAAGATCCCTGTGATGGAGAACGACCGTCAAAGCAACGAAAGCGCGACAAGAACGCAAAACGATGTACATCACCAAACCTCGTTGCAATGCAACCACACCTATTCCACCTTCTCCGATCCTTGGTCTCCAGACACACAGATATTCGAGACGCGCTCGCCCGCTGTCGTGCAGGTGATATTACAGCCTTCGAGAACGTCCTCAGCATGGTTGAACGAGTTACTAACGATGGCCTCATGGACTATGATTTTGACCCTGCCAAGTATGAAGAGGCTTACGAGACGAATTCACAAAAGGCTGAAAAGTCGGAGGAAGAAGGGAAAGATGAGAGTTCTTTGGCTATGGTCAAAGCATGTAAGAGACCTTGGTGGGTTTGTCAGCCGTATGTGAGGCCGCTGCCGAAAGAAGCACTGGAGAAGGGCAGTATGACCTTGAGCAAGAAGAACATGAAGAAGCTAGAGGAGAACGAGACTATAGATGATGAATCACATCAATCGAATGGCGAGCCTCTGAGGGAGAGGATCGATAGAGCAGATGGGGTTCCGAAAGCCGAGATGCCCAAAGAAAGTATGGTATGTGGATGATTTGGCTCGCTTAGCTTCCATGGTTCAACATCACGCATGCGGGAACCCTATACTACCGTCGAATGGTAGTCTGGCCAAAGAACCCAGGCAGGGAAAAAGTCCTGGCTTGTGGGTCCTTGACTTACCTTTGACAATGCAAACAGACGTGATCCTTGGCCCTTCGCACCCTAAAGAGAGCGGTGGGTTCTGAAAAGTGACGCGCAAATTCAAGAAAGTGGGTGGAATCAAGGCATACAGACGCGCGCCTCTCTCTGCTACATTATGGCTTATTGAATTGATATACCGTCTTTGGCAAGCGGCAAGGCAGCGACTTGAAGGAGAACCGAAACTCCCGGCGCTGCGTGCTGATTCAGATGCACATAAAGCGCCATCTGTTTGTATCCTCAGCTCTCTGTACTCTAGGGTAACCATTTCGCTATATCGTCATTTCGTCAATTCCTTTTTCCTAATCTATATCAAGTATTGTCTACGTACCTACCTATGTAGCTTCCTGATACGATACCCATCAAGGTAAAGTCCATTGATACAAGAGCTATTAAATCAAATTCCAACAGCACAAGAATCATCTCGTTCAACTTGGACTACGTCTCCCCAGTATAGCTTTGCTGAGTACGGCACAGAGGAGATTGCTGTCAAGCTTGGGCAATGCTTCTTGTTTTACAAACCGCTGAGCAGAGCTTGCTATCTTCGACAATTCGGCGCACTTGTCTTCCCTACATACGTTATCGGTCAGTATCACATTGTCGCTCCCAGTACGCCGCACGCAAGGGCTGTTGGTCAAGTGCAAGAGCATACACATCAACCAGGCGCATACGGCGTCTTCACCATCTCGGATCATAACGATAATCTTCTGTTGGGAGGGTGCCGGGTGGCGCATCCTCCTAGTCCATGAGGGATGCAAACCTTGACGAGAACGAAGGATTGAGATCAATGCTTGTCAATCACTATTCAGCGACGCTTGGGGCGAAGGTGACCACTGACCCTCGGCCTACGTGAGGTCTTGAGCAAAATTCGCTGTGGGGTCTTCTGCATACGACATTCGGCGAACAGAGAGCTCGCAACGATGTTAGAGCTCGATTATCCTTGATACTCTGGTTGGTCTGTAAGAGATAGCATTGGCTGGTGCAAGAATATCACCGATACAACATCTACGCTTGAAGTGGCACCCCAAAGGAGTTCTTGCGGCCCATGAACATTAGTATCTGCAATTACTCGACGCTTTTAGATTGGAAACAACAGCTTTGGAGCTGAAAGCTTGCCTCACATCACCACTTGTTAAGGCTGGATTATACGGAAGGCACTGGCAATCATCGCGATCAATGGCGGACAATATTTCGAACACGATCAATCGATTAGCGACCCTAGCCATGCCACTTCAGGGTGGAAAGACATTTACGCCTTCGGTGAGGATACAGCTTTATTCTATGATCCCCAAATAGTACCACAGGACGAGAAGGCAAAAAGATAGGTCGTTCTTTTATTTTCATTCAAAGTTCAAAGAACGCGATCCACGAACGATCAACTAGTATCATGAAACGACAGCAAGGCCCTTGGTTGGATTTTCAATCGCTTCAAACCTTTTCTTACTGTACAAACTGAGCTGCATATTCTTGAGCCGCATCTTACTAGCGATTCTCCGTACTTCTCAGCGGCTAAAGATCCCGCGAAAGCTCTGACCCGCACCACCATGCGACTCAGAACATGGCGTATCATGCGACAAGCACGCTTACGTCGACAGTGCTTCTGCAACAACCTCAACAAACCCTCATCTCACGATTCCACTGCCCCTCAACTGAACTCGCGTCTTCCCTCCCCAAAGAATGCTCCATCTCCTCCCCTTCAGCATCACCGTCCTCAGCTCTCTCACTCTCACGCTCGCCGCCCCCCCACCTCCACCTCCAGTCGTCCTCCCTCCCCTCCCCAACATCACCAGCCCCAGCCACCCCCCAGTCTGTGTCCCCACCTTCGCCCCATGGCAAGGCCCCCTCCTCTACACCGACTGCCTCACAGCCTGGAACGACCTCACGAACCAATACGCCGTCATCCGCGCCACCCTCTTCGCCTTCTACACCACCTCCAGCGGCTTCGTCCCGCCCCCCGGTGACCGCGACATGCGCTGGAAGCTTCCCCTGTCTATCACTTTCCGTACGACCCCCGCCCTCCTTCCCCCTCAAAAAACCACCACAACCCCCAACTCACCCACCCCAGGAACCTGCACCCTCCAAATCCGCATGCTCCGCGATTTCCGTCCGCACGAACTCCCCCTCAGCAGCCCCCCAGACACCTTTATCTCCCCCAACGAGATCCCCCCCGCAGGCATCAGCAGCTGGGGCAGCATCCTGGGCGATGCGCAGCCGGTACTCGAGGACTGTGTGCGGCGGGGGGCAGCGGGGTGGACGACGAATGGGTTTGCGAGCGCGGGGGGGAGGGTGTGGGCGCCGGTTGGGATCTTGATGTGGGGCGTGGAGAGTGAGATGGCGGGGAGGTATAAACGGCGGGGGACGGGGCTGGTGAGGGCTGGCGATGGGGTGGGGTGGGGCAGTTCGGAGTGAGGGGGGCGAGGCGGGGGGGGGATGCTTGTTTGTCTATCTTCAGTGTGCTGACTCTTGGGTTTTAGAGCCACCTTTGGCTCCTAGGATTTCTTAGCCACAATACCACTACTATTCTATGCAGCTCAACCCGTCGACCCCAAAACCCCGAGAAAAGAGCCCTTACTATCCCTTCATCAATACAAACCAATTGACACCGCGCTCTCTAAACTTCAACCAGAGCTATACATACACCAACCTCCCTCCCTGCCTTCTCCTCACGTGCTTTATATCTGCAAACCAAAGAAAGGAACTATCCCCTCCCCTCGCCCTCTCCCATAGCCTGCTCGTCTTCCCATCTCGAAGCAGCACTGCGCACATCACAGACCAACCACCTCTTCGCGATCGACTATCTCCCCTCTCCCCTATCCCTCCCGCCTCGCCCCCCCACCCCTTCACGCCCAAGGACCAAATCTTCAATTCACCAAACCACACACTAAGCAACATTATCCCAAAGACTCTCATGAAACCGGAAGTTGACCCCCCCTCAATTCCTAAGAACCTCGCCGGCATCACTCCCGAAACCTGGGCTTCGCCACCTCCATCTCATTAACACCCCACCTCTAAAATCCCACTGGATAAGGAAAGCGTAGGGCGATCAACATCCCATCATAGTTAAAGTACCTCTATATCGAGTCTCTTACACATTTCAAGGCCGTTCATCGCAGTTTCGCGCTGGTAGATCGAGGTTAGTCGGTTTATAACGCGTTGAACCTGGGACCATTTGTTGAGAACTAGTTGCTCATACCCCTGTGCTTTTTTTGATCGCCTCGTTGAATTGTGAGCTGAGACATCTGTTGTCGAGTCCACTAAAAGCAGCCGAAGAATATCAACGCCCTAGGCTCGCCGTTGTTGCACATCATCGCCGGAAAAGCAGCAACTATAGTCTCGGGCTCATCCTTGACCGTCTCACAAACAACGGACTGTACTATGCTCTCAGAAGCTCCTTAATCTTAGTTTTTGTTATGGGGCAAGGCACGGTGATCTTCAAATCGCACCATCCGAAGCCTTGAAGCATGCCAGTTTCGGTTTTGACAATGAGACCGAGATGATGGAAATGGGAAGAATAGGGGCAGAAGTTTAAGACGTACTTTGTTGGGATGATGCTTTATCCGGCTGGGAATTGGTGTCGAAATATTCTGATATCATGATCTTCGAATTAAATTGCTGCATGTCGTCCGTTATTATCTTCAGTCTCTGCAGTCCACAAAATCATTTGTCGATTTTTCGGTACGTGCATTACAAACGTGCTTGCATTAAAGACGTCGATGGGAATTTCCCGCCAATGTACCCATTAGACATCTAAGCTATTACCGTGCACTACACGACTAATCGTTTCACGGGTCTATGAGGCCGTCTAGGGTGATTATACCCTCTCATCAAAGCATAGAATTCATTACCGTCACCGCGAGTTACTCCCCATCTTGGCAGTCATCCCGGTGGTTAGCCTCTTTTATCCAGGACTCCACAACAGCCGCAATCTGCAAATTGTTCTTCTCCAGAAACGAGAAGTGACCATTGCCATGAATCCCAATATCGCCAAGCTTGATCCACTCAACCTCCACGCCAGCCTGGCGCAAATAATTCACCACGCACTGATCATACGTTATATGTGGCGACGCCTCCCCGGTCAAGGCCAGATACTTCACCTTCGCAATCTGGGGCAGCTTCCTGGCCGGCTGCGCCTGATAGATGCACGATCGCCGCGCAGGGGTGTCCGTCTCGTTGCTCACCGTCTTGAGATCGCTCGGGGAGTTGGCCGGCGGATCGTACGTGATGCGGGTGTTGGTGAGGCCCCATGGACGATTGGACGTGCGGCCTACGGAGCTGGTGGCGTTGCCCGTGTAGGACTGGAAGGGGACGGTGGCGGGTTCGAGGTTGATGTTGCCGGCTACGAGGTCGGGACACTGGTCGCTGAGGAGGATGGGATGGATGGCGCCGATGGAGTGGCTGATGAGGTAGGAGCGGCCGATGAGGGAGAGGAGGGCGCAGCCGGAGGCGCGCATGGAGAGTTCTTGGCGGGTGAGGTTGTAGGTTAGGGGGATGAATTGGGCGACGAAGGCGTCGAAGATGGGGTCGCCGATGGTACCTCGCTGTAGCTAGATTAGCATTTGTCTTGTTACTTGGTGGACTTGAGGGTTTCAAGCGTACAAGCTTCTGATGGTTTGAACGATGTTCGAGTATGTTTACTGTAATGGGTTTATCGACTTACACCAGGCCATTGAGTATGCAGCTGCGATTGTGGGTACGCATTGGTCTTCTCAGGAACAGTGAAACCAACTTCTGCGATTTCGGCTGTGGAACCTATCCTCAGAGGATAGCCTGGAAGGTCTTCTTGCGTGGCGCGGCCAACGGACGTTTGATCGATGATATTTACGGCGTATCCGAGGTCTAGAAAGTACTGTGCCCAGCCTTTGCGATTGTCGGGGCTTTGCAGCCAGACATTGCCGGCCGAACCACCTCCATGGAAAGGGACGAGAGGGTAAAGTTGCTTGATGCCAGAGGTGGGGATAGATTTCTCGACGTACAGCTGGTCGGATACTAGCTGCCCAGCCAGCGGTGGATAGGGGATGTAATGCCCTCCAATGTAGAAATACTCCCTATGGTAGGCAGTCTCGCTTGGTCGGCAGCTTGGATTGACTGCGTTGAGATCTATGCAGTCGGTAGCTGTTGGAGGTGCTGCGTCTGTCAGAGCTGCCGTGAAGGTAAGGATCACAAAGGCCAGAAATCTAATGGTGGCAGCCCTAGCCAGAAACCATCGAGTCAACATAATGCTTGGAAAGGAATTGCTTGGTGAGAACACGCAAGATGAGGCGCCCTTTAGAGTTTAAGAGATGGAGCTGAAAGTCGCATTCTTGGACAGCGTGGAGAATTTCTATGCTAACCTACTTAATGACCATACTCGCATGGTGACCGTCGTTTGGCTGTCCTGATATATTTTCCTAAAATTCGTGGCGCTCACCGAATGCCGTATTGCAGTAACGACGAGTTCCAGCCATCTTGACGGCTGCACAGCGTTCATCCTCAAATCGCACTATAACAGCGACAGCGGCTGTGAGGCCTCCAGACGCTGATTACCTGCCGATGTACTGCTGGAGGAAGATTCTGACAGAATGGTCGTATCTGCCTTGATCGGTCAGCCACCCCTGACACCGGACGACTACTTTATTGTCCGTGGGCTCTTGCTCAATGCGGGATTGGTCAACGTGGACCCAGGCAAGGGCTTGCACCTCCCGCCGTTCCGCCCTCCTCCTAACCAATATCACTTCCAGACTAGAGGCCCGGCAATCCTTGCAGTATGCTCGGTCCTTATCGTTGTCATGTTGTCTGCGACTGTTGGTCGACTCCTGGTGCGTCACTTCAAGAAAGGGCCGTCGCCTGGTTTGGATGACTGGTTGATAATACCTGCTCTGGTGCGCTTCTCTTGGGTGTCTTTTAACAGGGACCGAACTGACAATGGTAGATTCTGGCGCTGTTGTGGCCCATTCTCCAAATATGTATGATCAGATTGGCCGGTGGCGGGAAACACTTGTACGACATCACGTATCACGAGCTTTACTTGTTTCATTGGGTGTGTAACAACCACGCCACCATCTGTTTCTTTGGCCCCTCGAGCTCGAGTCTGTTCAAGTGCTGACATAGGGTAGTTCGGGGCCTTTGCGAAGATGGACTTCTATGTCGCCCTGGGATTCGTCAAGCTTAGCATTACCAGCTTCAACATGCGACTGACGGGACTCTCATCCAGAAAATGGATGTATGCTCATTGGACGTTCTTCGGCATATTGACCGTGTACATTCTGTGTGCCATACTCCTTGTCACTTTCCACTGTAATCCAGTAAGCGCAGGTTTCAACACCATCGACACTGGCAAGTTGAGCGTGCCCCCAAAGTGTCTGTCGGAGCCAACCGTGAATGATCCGCTCAGCTTTTGGCATGTGGAGATGGATTTTTGCTTGCTTGCTGTCCCTATCCTGGTGTTGTGGAAGGTTCTTATACCGCGGGTGACCAAGATCCGGCTTTATCTCCTTCTCTCCGTCGGAGCGATTTCTTGCTTTGCTTCAGTCATGAGGCAGATAGCACAGAGGCACCTGAAGGTCGATCCTACCTGTGAGCCCCCACCCTACCTGGAACTTTCCCTCTCCATCAGTCCTACTCGATCTCTGTAGCTGAGCAATGGCTAGATAACTATACCGCCCTCTTGTACTGGTCGCTCATCGACATTACAACGGGAATCTTGGTCGCTTCTCTCCCGGTTCTCAGCTCCGTGGTGCCTGGCTGGGCACTTGCTGGCTGGAAACCTTCTAAGCCATCCGGTCGCTCCTCTTCCTATGGGAGATCGAAGCCGAAGAATCCCGAGCCAGTCGATCTGCACAGCAAGCACAGCCGAGAGGGCATCATCCGACAGGATGACGTCGAGTTACAGTTTCGAGACAGGGATCTAGGAAGTCTGGAAGAGGGAACAAACGATCGATCTAAGACCGTCGGCTTATCAAGCTAAGGCTCGCAACTGCGACCGAACGAGTCACCCACGCACTTCTCAGCATCATTCATACCTCTGCCCGGGTATTGGAGGCGCGACCAGTGTACTGCTATACGAGCAGTGGCCCACCCCATCCTTGATACTTACCACGCCCCACTGCACCGGCAGTACTGCAGCATTTTCATCTCCGAGCGGAGGGTGGCACGCCGCACTGATGGCTCCACTACAAGTAGCAACGAGCGGCATGCCAGCAGGGTACTTCCTCCATCCAGTCGCGCCAGTCGCTAGGACTATCAAGGTGCCGACGACGATCGTCAACATGATAGCGCCAGACGAGTAGCCGCAGCTAGAGATCATTGAGTCTGGAGGTAAGAGGTTGTTCGGATCTCGGATTTGAACGCGGACGACGAAGAGGCTTTGAGCCACAAGCCAGCTGAGGAGACTAGAGAATGCGAGGAGGGTTAAGGAGTATTGGTAAGGCAGCTGGAGGTAATATGTACTTCGTTGTTGACCGATAGGCGAAGTGACCCGTAAAGGTCGGCGATGGTGAAAATACTGCATGTATTCTTGACCGGCGAGCATGCACGTGAATAGGCTGTTGAAAGCTACATAGATGTACGAAAGGAGAACTTGAGGTAGGTTGGCGATTAAAGCTGTTGAGAAAATGGAGAGCTGGATTGGAATAATGTTGTGGCCAACAGGAGCGCTGATAGTAAGGTTTCCCAAACCATTACCGCCGTCCAAAGTCAGGATGAGCAGCGAGACGCCTAAAAAGTAGGCCAAAGCAAACCTGGAAGACACACTATTAGGAAGGATCACACAACGACATTGTCGAATCGAATAAGCCCATATTCCAAATGCCACGGCTAGATATTTCTGGGTGAAATTGGTTTTCTCAATAGGATTGTGGGTTTGTGAGTTCATCATATTGTTTTTGTGTTGCCTGACAAGCCTGGCTTCGTGCAGGGCCATGGTATGAAAAAAGCGGTGTAGAGCGTTTTGACTTACAAGCATAAACAGGCGACCCATCGACCGAGCGAGGCGAATGCCGCCCAACTCCGAACCTCGGATTTGTAAATTGGCCTTCTTAGTATTTTGAGTCTGCTTTCATTCATCAATATTTGGTGGGGCGTAGCCTTCCGGCCACTCTGGGACCATTCGTGGAACAGATGCATTTGGTTTCCTGAGTACAAGCATTTCCCGGAAGTGGTCTCATCCGGCCTGTCTAAGAACGACTGAATGGCGTCTCAAATCGTGATCAAGGCGGGTTTTCGATGTCGCCAGACTGTCATCGCCATGCAGATAAACTTCGTGGCGTTGCAAGCAATCACGGTCAGACCAAGGGTCAGGCTGAAGTTGAGCGTGCAAGATTCAGCTATCTTCTCTGCCCAGCACTCCATCGCTAAATCGCCGAAGGGCTTCCATTCGTCTGGCGGACGATAGCAGTTGCTAAAGTCACCACTTGGACATTGCCAAGCATAAGATGGGTAGAAGGTAGGATCCCCCACTGCGAACACATTCGAATATAGAAATCTGGACTCTTCGACAATGATGAGCAAGTCCGCCCACTTAGACAGATATTGCTGTGCATAGGCTTTCGCACATTCGCCGGTCTCCATCTTCTCGAACCTCGCTGTATTCAAAATGCTGTGCTGGAGTGTCTGTGCCAGATTGACAGTACTCTGGATAGGAGGTTGAGGCGTGTACGGGTAGGTGAAGCCATTCTTTGCAAGGTCGGCATAGAAATCTGTCAGGTTAAAGCTAGCTTCAAGAAAATCTTGTGGTCCAGCCAGCACTCGGTAGGCGTTTGCTTGAGTCGTCATATATATGGCTGAATTATACCTAAATCATTCAGCTGCTTGCAGAGAAAGAGAGAGCATGACCATAATAATTACACGAAATGCAGAGGCATTGCGCTAAGCCCAAGACCGAGCCATAGTAAAACGCGATCACGACCCATCGCTTTCAAGTTGCGCATCGAAGGAACACCAAGTTGGAGCAGACGCTTCTTGGCATGTGCGATATCCACTTCCTCCCGTGTTGGGGATGTTAGGCACTGCATGCAGTAATTGCTTGCCCCTAGAAGTATGCTGCATAGAACATTGATTGCAAGACCTAGCCAGGTATTCAGCGACTTGGCCTTCTCACAGCTTCCCTCGAACACAGTCCCTATGCCGTGGCGTATATCTTTGTTGCGGACTATCCATATTAGGAGTGTGCTATTGATCAATAGAACAATCAACACTGTCTCGCAGCTGAGAATCGCTCCTGCTCGCCAACCAGATAGACGTCGGTGGTTCCATAACTGCTTCCATACACCTGTTTCTTTGAAAGCTGGGTGGTCAGTGGCCATTATATCTCCATACTCAATCGGAGACGTTTCTTGTCCCGCAAGACCGTTCGTCATCCTTGTGGCAAGACGCGGCGCCGTTGGGTTGAATGAGGTAACAAGAGATATGAAGGTTCAGACTCAGACCATGTAGGGAGCAAGAGAGACTACCTTACGGGCCAGTGCATCAGTCTCAATCACAAGCATGACGCTCTATTGATTGTCCAGAGGATGTGCACAACGATCCAAAGAATCATCAGAGACCAACAATGCCGTGTAGAGGAAATTATGACGGGATAACGACATAGACTGAATCAACACACAGACTATGTAGACTCAAAAAAGGCGAGCGATGATGTAGTTGAGACAGGGCAGACTGAAAGCCGCTTCAAATCTGCCTTGAAAGCTTCCAGAATGTTACCAGCGGAGGCTACCAAAACTTGGCTAGAGGTTTGGGGTACTGCAGAACAAGTCTCGTACATGCAATGAAGTATAGGCGCCGCTCTTGGATTGAATGATTCGATTTACGCGATCGAGCTCTGACGCGCACTCGCAATGGTTGGACCGTCTTCTCGAAGCTTGCAGTGTACAGCCACAGCACACAGAACATGTTGTTACTGTCTCCTGTTTTCCAGCATACTGCCGCGCAGTGGAGCCGACATTCAGGCTTAAGACTTTGTCGGCAGCAGTGTCACCGCCATCCATGAGAGCCGTCGGTCCTGAAAGACTGATTGAATAAATGTACCCCACGGAGAAAGTCATTGAAGGCGGATGCCTAGGGTAGGCTGTCAAGTCGTACTGTTGTCGAGTCCGGGCCTCCCTAACGTAAAAGTACCGTGGTTGTATTTTCAGGATGCATGAAGTCCATGACTGTATGAGATCACTGAGAAGTTGGCTCTCCTTCATTCACACAAGAAGAGAATGATCAACCTGTAGAAGTTCTACAGTGATAAGCAAAGCTTGTAGCTACATGTACTTTAGAATTGATTGATGATAGAAGGGAGAGGGAGGCAGATTTAATCTACTTTATGCAGGGTCTAGAGGGCTTGGCATTCAGGGTCTTGCCAAGATCTGATATCAGGAGGATATCCGGGGGCAAATTTGGTGGGTGATCAGCGACTGACCCCGCCAAAACAGTCAGCCAGCGAGATATCACCTTTCCAAGAAAATCTCGAAATAAGAGTTTATCCTCGAAATTTTTGATGCGAAAATCACCTAAATCGATAAGAATTCTTCACGTTCTTCATCAAGTATGTAGTATAAATAGGAATTACTAATTTAAAGCATTTGAATTTCGAGCCTACATAAATTGCATTTATTGCGCATGTAAAAGATCTATTTAAGATCAAGAAAATCGTCTTAATTCTCTCGTTTTTGATTTTGAAATCGTTAAGAACGAAGTCTTTTTCGTAATCGTTTCTTGAATTTCTTTGCAATTGCAAATCAACGTCTAATTAAAACTCTTAACAACGCGCATAAAACAAACATCTAATATGTTTTTAAAAATATTATTTGCTCGCGAGAAAATTGTTCAAATCTCGTTGTTTTTAACTCTTAAATAATCAAGAACAAAATCTTTCTTATAGTTTTTTTTTATTGTTCTTCTTGTTCGCAATTTACAATTTGAAAGCTCTTCGAAATTGCGTTGCGAACGCATTTAACATTAATTTTTTCGTAACTTTTTTTGTCTTCATTGTCGTTATCGTAATCTTTATAAAGTGTTATCCTAATATTTTCGTAAAAGATATTAGAGAGAGTTATATTATTAAAGAGATTTGTAGATGTCTTTAGACAATGCAAGCAATTACTTGATAACAAGAATTGCAACTATAAATAATCCTATATTTAATAAATTTTAACAAGTGATTCAATAAATCAAAGTAACAATAAGTAAAGACTTAAAATAAGTTGAACACAATTCATAAAAGAGTCGCGTTCGAAAGCTATATATCTTTTTATTATTTAAAATTCAAGATGTTTAAGATGATTAAAACATTAATTATCTTAATTATCTTAATTCTAAATTTAAGATGTTTAAGAATCAAGTTATCTTAATTATCTTAATTTTGTTAATAAATTTTCTTTTCTTAATTACCTTGTGAAGAACGATGCGCAACGAATAGTACTTATTAGCACGCGACTCGTAACATAAATTTTTTTTGATTCTAAACTCTAATATAGATAGTCTTAATAATGACGTAGCGTTTGAAGTAGAACTTCTTATCTTTGTCGTCTTAGCTCTTACGTCACGCGTAATCGTATTAATCGTTTAATAAGACTACGAAAAAAATAGTTTCGAAATCTATGATTTATTTCTTAAAGAGATTAATAATTGTTTACATCTAACAATTTAAAAGATAAATTAACAACAAAAAGAAAAAGAGTTGTTAAAACTTTGTTGCAAACAACGAAACAATTTGTTTTGTAAATAATACGAAAAATACAAAGACAAAAATTGTAAATAAAAACAATTAAGATTGAAGTCAAGAATTAATAAATATAAACGTATTTTTTGTCGTTAAATCAAGAAACTTTTCTCTCTTTACAAAAATTAACTTGAAGATAATTTTATTGTTTAAAAAGATATTTAATTTGCTTTTTATTTTTGTTGTTTACTTATATTGTAAATTAAAGTTATCGAAAATTAAGTTTAATAACAAGATATTTAAATTAAGCATTTATTGTTTTAGTAGCAACATTATTAATTTAATCTATATATTAAGATCTCGATCTTTGTTCTTTAGATAAGTAGCGATATCGACAACAAAGATAAGATATAAAGAATGTTTAAAACTTTGTAATATTAAAGAGAGTAAATAGAATATCGACTACAAAGAATAACAAAGTTTTGTACAAAAACAATGTATAAATAGTTTAGAAGCTTTAAAAATTGCTTTGTAATAATATTGTCGATCTTTTGTTGCAATTAATAATTTAACTTTGAAAAAATTATTTAAACAAATTCTTTCGAAGATTGCATTTACGTTCTTGTAATAAAATAAACGTTCGTATGTTCTAATAGAAAGTCTATTATATTGTGCATAAATTAATCAAATAAGAAAATAAGATAACTCTTGTACATAGAGTTGTCGATTTATTGTTCTTGTCGCTAAATTTTATTAACGTCTATATTTAGTTTTTTGATCTTTCTTGCTTCGAAGTCTCGTTTAACGTGTGTTTTCTTCGAGATCTTGATATCTAAAGCACTATAAATCTTTCTAATTTAGTCTCGTTGCATAGAATTCGAGATTTCTTTGATAATTTACTAAGAAATGTCTAAAAAAAGTAAGCGAAATCTTTAAGAATAAAAGCGTCGACGAAATATAAATTAATAAAAATGTTATTTTATTACATGTAATTCGCAATCTTAATAGATAATTTTATTAAAATTATTGTCTAAAGTTATAATAACAATTGAAGCAATATTATAAATGTAATGTAATTGTTTCGAAATTGCGCTCTCGAACGAAAATTTTTTGAAAAAAGTTACTCTCGAAATTTTCTTACAATTTCTAAAATTATTACTTGAAAAATAATTATATTAACGACAAAATTTACAACAACAAGACTTTGAAATAATAATACGCGCTTTTGTAAAGTAATAGAAGTATATCGAAGCTATAAAGAATAAAGAAATAAAACAATATAAACGTAAAACGCAACATTTTAGAAAAAGTAAAAAAGATCTTTTTCGAACGATTGAAAACAATGTTTAAAGACTTTAAATGCACTTGTTTCGAAGCTTTAAATCAATCGATAAATAGCACTTATTTATTAACTAATATTTGAGTATCGTATTAATTCTTATTGATTTTAAACAAGAGAAATTTCTTGTTAAATTGCTCTTATTGTTATACAAAGTAATTAGTTATTGGACTAAAGATGCAAAGTTATATGTTTCAATATCTTAATAATCTCTAATACTTAATTCGATTGTTTTGATTAATTCTGTTATTATTTATAATGTAAAGAAAATATAAGATTAACGTCAAGTTTTTATTTTTAAAATGTAATAGTTGCAAATTAAAAAACTTCGCACGCTAATGTAACTTCTCTTACAAAAAAAGAAAATAATTTAAAAGAAAGTTCAAATTGCTTGGCAAAAAGCAATCGAAAATAACGTACTTAATATTTGCAAAATGTTGTCAAAAGAAAGTTAAATATTTGTCTTAATTTTTGCAAGTTATAATTGTCGACAATAATTTTTTTGTCGCGATTTTTGTAATAATTTTTAGTTTTCTAATGTTAAATAATTTGTTAAGCTTTTATTAAACTTTGAAGTATTGCATCGTTAGAATTAAAATAATAATTAAAGACTTTAATAACCTAATAGTAATAAAGATTTATTTATTTTATTTTGTAATTCTAAACGCTTTAATATTTTAACGTTTGTAATAATGTATTCTTATTAATATTTTTCGACAAAAAGAGATTCTCTTTTTATGTCTCTATTAAGAGCAAATTCTTGTTTTGTTTGCGTTTTTTGTGTAGCATCTTAGAGATAATAGATGTCTCGAATCTTATCAAATCAAAAAATCACAATAATTGCAATCTAATAAGCGCAATATTATCTATTATATATATATATATTAGAAGTGCTATTTTTGCGCGTTCGAAAAGCGAGTTCAATAATATAATAATTATCTCTCTCTTTAAATTCACGTTCGCGAGAATAAGTTAAAAGAAAGTTAAATCAAGTTACGTTCGCAATACATCTTCTTTAATTTATTAATATTATAAATAAATTCTTAAGAGCGAGACATTTTGTAAATACGATCAAAAATCTTAAGACTTGACGAACATCTTACGAATCGAATTTACAATTTAACAATTTTAATTTTTATACTTGTTAGATCGCAATTACTTTGTAGCGTCTTAAAGATAATAGATGTTTTGAATTTTCATTCGCATTTAATAAATTCTAACTTTAGTTTTAGATATATTTAGATTTAGTATTGCAAAAGTCGTAGTTTTCTATTACTAATATTTGAGTTTTGTGCGAAATAAAGATTAGAACTCGTAAATCTTGCATTATTTACAAGAATCTAGAAATTTAAGTCAAGCTTTGCGAGAGACGATCTTAACATTTCTTAATATTGCGTTTGTGAATGCGTTTGTTTTATATAATAATTATAATTTGTCTACGTAAAATGCGCATACGTTCTCTCGATTTATTAGACTTGTCTCAAAAGTAAAGTTTGTTTAAATCGACGAAATCTAATGTTTAGAGCGAAAAACGTGAAGATTTAATATAATTGTGCAACTAGCGAGCAATTGCAAACGTTTGTGCGCATCGCGAATATTAAAGCTTTACGCGTTAAAACGTAATTTAATTCGATAAAGATTTCGCAATTTTGTGAAACTTTAAGAAAACAAAACAAGCTTTTCGAGCAAATTTTATCTTAACAATACTAATTTGAGTACGTAGAGTAAATAAATTTGTGAGATTTGTAGAATTTAATAAATATCTTGATTTTTATTAGCTCGATTTGTCTCTCGAAACGCGAATGTTATCGAGTTAAAAAATTATAGTAATTGCGATTTAACAAACGCGATATTATTTATTACATATATATACTAGAAGTGTTGTCTTTGCGCGTTCGAGAGACGAGCTTAACGACATAATATCTTAAGATTGCTTTTAAGCGATCGATTGATTATCTCTTTTGCTAGAAATTAAATTAGCTTTGTCTTATGCACAAGATTATTGTCGTCGAAGCTATAAGTTAAACATTAAGCTCGCTACTTCTTTTCGACGCATAAGTAGATTTTCGTAATATTTTTAGAACAATAAGTTTGTGCGAGAACAAGAGCGACTTGTTAAGCTCGAAAATTTGTTGTATCGTTGTTCAAGTTAATTTGTATATAATCGATAATTATCTTGACAAAGAATTGACTTGATTTGTAGACTAAATAAGATTGTAAATATAAATAAAACAATAAATGTATAAGAAGATGCAAATCGAAGATGCGAAAATAAAGACAAAATTTTTGTGCGAATAATAATAACTCTAAATTATATTCTAAATTTCTACTATCAAATGTTGCTTATTAAGTAGATTATCAGGTCTTTGTAAAATATCTATGTAAATCAGATGCAAATTAGTCGTCCCAAAATATCTATAAGATATTCGAAATTTTTGATGGGAGAAGCTGCAAATATCGATGATATTCCCGAGTCAGTCGTGGTCATCCCGGTCAGCCGTCCCTCGGATACCAACTTTATCGCGAACAGACTTCCTTCGGCTACATGTACACAGTCGCTCTAATCCTCTACTAAAGACAGTCATTTCTCAGATTTTCAAGGCATATATCGTGCGGTACTCTATATCGAAATCCCATATGTTCATCTAAGACCTAGCACGCCTGCAGAACCTTCTTTTACCGATGCTTTGTTGCATATGCTGATAGCACTTTCACCCACGCAACCCTACACCGATGGCGCCATTATAGAAACCAAGATCTGTCTTCAATAGCGCCGCAATAACTCATACAGGCTGCATTGTGATTGGAATGTCTGGTGTAGGTCATGAAATTTGGCATCGTGAAAACTGTTTTTCCGTGAAGCCTGTTTCTCCTCTTCTCTCAAGCCATGGTTTATCCTTTCTCACTTTCTAATTTGACCAATCCAACTGTCCACCACTGTCCCAAAGCCTGAGTCGCCACAGCGAGCCGGACCTCTGTACCTCTCCCACTCGTTTCCTTAACATATGTCAACATTTTGTAATAACACCCCACCTCAATAGCACCTATACATCCCATAAACCATGTCTCAAGAAATCAAAACCGTCCTCCTAATCGGCGTACGTCCACTTCTCCCATCCCTTCACCACCCCCCCACCTCACCTCTCCTCAGGCAACCGGCAACCTCGGCCCCCCCCTCATCCGCGCTCTCATCCCCCACTTCACCGTCTCAGTCCTCACCCGCTCCACCTCCTCCCCTCCACCCACCTTCCCTCCCTCAGTCACCATCCACCCCATCTCCCCGAGCTACCCGCCCTCCGAGCTCCTCACTGCCTTCACAGGCCAAGACGCCGTCATCTCCCTCCTCCGCTCCGAGCACGCCCCGCTCATCAAGCGCTGCATCGACGCCTGCATCGCCGCGGGCGTGAAACGCTACATCCCCGGCGAGTTCGGGAGCAACAGCGGTAGCGAAGCGGCGAGGGAGGCGGTGCCGATCTTTGTTAAGAAATGGGAGGTTAGGAACTACCTTGTCCGGAAGGAGAAGGAGGGGTTGAGTTGGACGGGGGTGATTTGTGGGGCGTTTTTCGATTGGTACTGTTCCACTCTTTATCATTTAGTTCTGCTCCTTTTCGCTCCTTCGCTTCTTCGTACTTAGGTTTCCTTGGCAATACTGGCAAATGGAATTGAGTCAATACTGGATACTGATACGGAAACGTCAGGGGCCTCACCAACACCTTCCTCGGCTTCAACCTCCCCACCCACACCGCCACGCTCTACAACTCCGGCACCATCCCCTGCCAGCTCACCCTCCTCTCCGACATCGCTGCAGCCGTCGTCGGCGTCCTCCTCGACCCCACCGCAACCGCCAACCGGTACGTCTACATCTCAACCTTCTATCTCACGCAGCTGCAGATCCTGGGCGCGCTGAGGACAGCAACGGGTGAGGACTGGAAGGTCGAGAAGAGGAAACCCGAGGAGTTGAGGAAGGAGGGGTTTGAGAGGGTGGCGAGGGGGGAGGGGGAGGGGATGGAGGATGTGCTGGTTGGGGCGCATTGGTCGGTGGTGGAGGGGATGGATTATGAGGGGTGAGTCGCTCTATATCTCTTCCAATTTCCCATTATCCTTCTCGACACTGCACCATCACGTCACACGATCATTTTTTCCATCCTTTCCTCTCTTATCCCAGGGTACGACTGCAACCCCAGCCTCTACAATCACAGACCATCCTTCCCATCTAAGGCATTCAGCTCCACATATCCACCATCCACCTCCAAGCCTCCCAAAATAAGTCCTGCTAACAACCTCTCATCATGGCAGGGAAGAACTATGGAACGAGCGCCTAGGTCTCGAAAAGCGCGACTTGAAAGACGTGGTGGGGAGGATCGTCCGCGGAGAGCAAGTCTAGTAGTACGTGGCGACACAGACAAGAGAGGTTGGTTCGGTCCTTCGAGCAGAAGATTAGGCAAGGCATGTCGTACTGCAGGTAGGACATCCGCACTGTGGTTCTAATGTGATTAATTGACACCCTGTTCGCAATGGGAACACTGGGTTCATGGTACTAGGGACTGTCCGAGGGGTTAGAGATGAGGAGTGAGATCGATATATGAATCCAATTCCCTGATTAACTATATTATCGCTCGTCGACCCCGTCCTAAAAATTGTACGCACACCCCCATTACCGCCCACTTATCGCTCCCAACAAGACGCCCTCAAAACCCGCCATGTGAATATACGCTCTAGGTTCATCCAACCCAAAACACCCATATCTCAAAACGCCTCGCATCACACACTCCCCGCCGTCAAGAAACCACGCATCATGTTCCTTCCCCTCTGCCCACTGACGGCGTCCAGCTTCACCGCGTGCAGTACGATTTCCAGGGGTGTGCCTTCGGGTGAGGTATAGCCTCCAGTGCCGCCGCTACTACCACTTCCCCCGATCCCTCCCGCTGTTCCGCCGCCCCTCTTCCCCGTCTCCACCCTCGGCTGCACCCTCAATCTCCACTGCCCGCGCCGAATGATCCACTCCCCAAAATCATCCAGGCTGCCCCTCCGCCTGCGTTTCCTCGGTGGTTGTAGCCCAGCTGATCGAGGCACCTGTGAACTCCGCAGCGCAGCAGGCTCGTCCTCACTGCCTGTAGTCTCAAAAGCCTGGGAATCAGGCACATACTCCTCCCCATCCAAAATAACAAACGCATCATCCCCTATACGAACCTTAACCCGATCCTCACTCAGCGGCGTATTGCCCGGACTCGCGTCCTGCGCGCCGGCACCCCCCGCACTCATCATGAGTCCCAGCGGGGCTTGGACGGGGAGATTCATCTTATTGGCCACGACCTGGAAGAGCTTGCTGATGCGCGCTTTCGTGAGGCGGAAGAAGTCTGCGCGCATGCTGCGGAGGTCGAGCTTCGTGGCTTCGTCTGCGATCTCGAGGATGAGTTCGTGGCTTTCTTCGTCGACGAAGGGGCGTGCGTAGTGCACCCATCCCGCCACGGAGGAGGGAATTTCCTCGACGAAGGAGATGCCCGATTGGCGGATGTCGTCGAGGCGGATAACGATCTCGGATGTGTCGCGCTCGGCGTTGTGGCTGATGTCGTGGGCGATGAGTTTCTGCTCCAGGCCTTTGAGGTTGAAGTAGCGGCAGTCGCGGAGGAGCTCGGCGCGGTGGTTGTCGTCGCGGATGGTGAGGGGGTAGCCGCGCAGGAGGTGGAGGAGCTCGGCGAAGACGCGGGCGCAGCGGTTGGGGACGGTGGGGGGGCGGATGGGAGGGGGGCGGAGGAGGCCGAGGGGGTGGAGGCCGGGGAAGACGTCGGCGGGGGTGTTGAAGAAGGCGGCGAAGCCGAGGGAGAAGTAGTTGGGGGTATCGCCGACGCCGGAGAAGATGTCGCGCGGGATCTGGAAGTTTTCGCCGCCGATTTGAATGACGGTTTCGGAGTCGAAGAGCTGGGAGATGAGGCGGGGTACTTTGGATTGTTGTTAAATACTCGAGACGGCTGGTGTTCAAGGGAGAGCTTACGACTGTAAAATTGTGCATCGGCGAACAATCGTACATAATTGGCGCCGTCTGTGGGTTGTATCATGTAGCCTTTGGATCTAAATCAGTTCTCTAAGGTCCAGTCCTATGGTGTGGTAAGCTACCTTGTAGATGCCTGCATATATCACGAAAGGTCGCCGGATCGCGGTCGATGTAGAGGCTTCTCACACCCCCTGTACCATCTTCATTCTGGCGAACCTGGTCTTCAAAGAACCTCGAAAAGTATGAGGGCGCTCTAGAAGTCTCAGCACATGCCTGACGGGCAAACATTTCCGGGGCACTGACAATCTGACATAATCGAAGCCCCAGATAACCTGAATAGCTCCGAGCCAATTTGAATCGGAAAGCCTTTTCCAGGAGGCAGTGGGAATTGCTCGCTGGGTTCACCTCCAGGTTGCAGTGCTCGCAGCACTCCGGGCGCTCCTATCGTTTCCAACATCGTCGATTCTGCTGCACGAAGATTGCCTTCCACTCCCAAGGTTTCATGCTCGTTCAGCCCTCTTGAATGACTCGACACGCTAGACACTAAGGATCCCCCACGAGACAGCGAAGCCATGTGTATCCGGCGAGCTTCCTCCTCTTCATTGGGTTGAAACGGCGTTCTCGGGAATGCTTGCCTTGACGACGGCGATCGTTGACCACCCTTGCGCTTTCGACTTGGCGAGACTTGGGCAGAGCTCGGTGACAGTGTTTTACCGCTCGACGCGCTCTGAGGCCCAGCCTGTTGCGCCTGGGATGTGGAGGTGGTCTCTTGAGCTACGGTATGTATCCGAGTCAGAGGAGGAGAAAGCACTGGTGAAGTCCGACTCGGTTCCCTAGGAATAGGGGGGGATTGAAACGATCTATAATTCGCGAAATCCCGCTGCGCGATCTGACTTCCCGGATCTTGTCCCAATGGGCCACTCACAACATTGAGTGGCCTAATTGGCGGCCTGGCCGCGGAGTCATGGACATCCCTGATAGCAGTGGGGTTTGTCAATGGTTGTATAGACCGTACGGAGGATGGACTAGCTGAGGGCACGCTCGGCCAACCATAAGAGCCAGCGTGGTACTCATCGTCGAGATTCCAATTTTGGCTCTGGTGGAAGGAAGAAAATGCGCCGGTCGCACCGGCCCGGAGCGGATCCAATTCCGGGTCAGCACTAGCATTGGGCGCTGGAAAAGGGTGCTCGGCGCCATGGGAAGGAGTCGCATAGTCAAGGTCGAAAGAAGGGCCTGATGTGGTTGCAATCCAGTCGCTGTTTTGGTGGTGTAAGCTCTCGTCCGTCCAGTCCTGTCCTCCGCTGCGGTCTCCCTCCCCAGGCAGCATCTGCCGTGACTCCCCCTGTCCCCCTTCAGATGCAGAAGGCAATGACTGCTGTTTTTGCCGCTCCGGCTCCTACACGATGACGATGGATGACTGATCTGCTTAGTGCTGACTGTACCTGCATGCGCTGCGTTAGCGAGCTTTGCTCATTTCAACTGGCTGCACTCAGCAGGGCATTGCGCGTCTGCCCGTCAGCAAGCATTTGCTCTCGAGCATGTCCATTATCTTGACATCTGACGTTACTGGAAGGAGAAGCGACTCTCAAGACACCACTGTGGTGAAGTACGTACTCTAGATGTAGTGGGAGGTGGAGGTGGCCGCGATTGGCCGCTTGCTTCGTTGGCATGCAGGTCTGGCTGCACGAGTCTTCCTCTGGTGAATTCTCCGATTCGATGTGCCCAAAAGTCTTGAACAACGACTGCAAGCGACGACTTCACTTATTTGTTCTCCTTCCTGCAAATCGAGGCCTACTTGTAGCCCGGTAGTCGCCCTTCGAGATTCGTCATCGCGTAGCCGTATCTTCACGCATTGCTCTGGCCCTGGAACGAAGCATACCCGGCGCATAACCACCATTGCAAAGTCCGACGAGAAGGATTCCACCGCACCAAGAATACCTATCTCCGGCCGGGATGAGGCTCCTTTCGTCTACGATCTACGTCAAACAGAGTTGATTTTGTAAGCCAACGTCATGTTGCCGCTGGTCCCCCTGATGACCGTTAAGACCTACTGGAAGTTGCCTCAAGATTCAGCTATCTGACCCGCCTTACTAATGATAGGGAAGCCCTTCCTTTGGATATCAAGCCAAGGAACGGCTTGATAGATAATCATCCGGCTGCGTAGCACCCTTACGACGTCTGGTTTATACCCCTCACACCACATCAAAAATCTATCTTTTCGACTATGATCGAAAATCTCTCTTTCCGTCAATATCTCTACCTTATCAAATTCCCTCAAAGACTCGGATCATACGATCCCTCCACATCTATGATCTTCTGCACCGCCCGTTTGTATCCCTCCATAGCCTCAAGCCTGTCCACATATGCCCACAACTTCGGGTGCTTTTCTTCCGAGAATGTAGAGCGACCTCTAGCGGCGCCGAGTGGGAAGCCCATCAAGATATCGGCTCCTGTCAACTCTCGTCCGCATAGGTATTCTCCACCATTGGGGGAGCTGGCGATTTGGCTTTCCATAAACGCGAATTGTGTCTCGAGATTAGGAGAGAGAAACTTGGACTCCACTGCGCCCGTGATCATGGTGGCCAGCGGCCTGATGAAGAAAGGCGAGTTCGTCTTGATGTCTGTTTCCCATTAGCGTTGGGATTAGAAACACATGTGGCCAGGCTTGCTGTTCATCAACAATGCTATAAGCAGCATCGGCATCAGACTTCCTTCGGCGTAATGCATGTAGTATCTATAGCGAAGCCAGCCTTCTGTTTCACCTCCCGTTTGCCCGTCTTTCCCCTCTTGATACTTCTTAGGAACCAGCCAAGGCCCAAAGTTCTCAGCCAGGTACTCAGTGATCAAACCAGACTCTGCCAACACCAGCGGCTTGGAGGTTGCCTCGGTTTCGACTGAGACGAGGGGTGATTTCCCTAACGGATGCACCTCTTTGAGCTCCGGCGGGGCAAACATGTTCTGGCGCTTGTACGTCTTAAGCTCATAGTCGACTTTCAGCTCTTCAAGAAGCCACAAGATACGCTGGGCCCGGGACTTCTCTAGCCTACGTGCGTCAGTACAATTATCCGAGATATGACTCAAGTCGGTCGAATCAAAGTCGGCCGATCAATTGCTTTGCTGCAGATAACAAGGCAGTCGCTGGAAGCACGAAGGTGCAGCTTGAACGAACACAGCAGATTCCCATCTTGTAGAAAATCAACCGCCTCTTTTCTAAGCGAGGTGGTCCTTGCAGGCTTTTGCCCATGGACAAGACATATCCAGAGTTGGTCTCGCTGGAGATAAGCTTACCAGTACAGCGTTATCTTCGCCTTCTGATCCGCCTTCGTCGTAGATTGATCCGCAGCTCTCGTCATTGGTGCCATGCCTCACAAGGTCCTAGAGATATCGAATGTAATTCTCGGACATAAGCCGGTCAAGGTGTTTTCCTCGCTGCCTGAAACCAAGCTGCGTCGCCGCAATCCTCAACCTCGGCTTTCATTCTGACCAATCGATCGCATCAATTTCCTTACATAAGCCAGCCTTACCACTCCAACCTCCGAACGCCGACGTCAACCTCCGTCTCTGGACCAGGAACCATATCATACCACACGACAATCCATCGCATCATCTCATCGCTAGCCTTCGATATCTCCCCATTACTTCACCCCAGCATGGCAGGCCACAACCACGGCGGTACGTTCCACCCACGCCCAGCACCTGCACCCACTGACAATCGCTCCAGCTCTCGCCATGGACCCAGCGCTCGTCAAATACAACAGTACACTTCCCCACCCCCCACTCATCCTTAACACCCTCTCCTCCCCCACAGTTACATCGCTACAACCGTCCCACCTTGCCCGCCCCAGCACAAGGGATTAGCTAAAGTCGCGCTATGGCTGTGGGTTGAAAGCATGCTGATATCATATGGGTGATAACAGACATGTCCGCCAACCGCTGGAAATACTTCCGCTGGACGCCGCGCACGGCGTGGATCTCGCTTGCGTATATGGTGGCCGTGCCGGCGGTGTTTGGGTATATTGGGTTTGTGACTGATGTGAGTACATCCTCTGTGGTTGTGGTGGGTGTGTCGGGGATTCGATCTGCGGGGGTGGTTGGAGATGGATGGTAAAGGGCGGTAGACGGAGATGGAGATAGTGATCGGGATGGGGATAGTGATGGGGAAGGATGGGGTTTCTGGAGATGTGGGCTGACGCGAGGGTTTTGATAGGGGAAATATGATATGCGGGGGAAGAGGAGAGGGGATGTGATCTCGGAGTGGTAGATGCCGGGGAGGGGCGCGTTGGTGTTTGGGGATTTGGCTTTGGTTGCAAAGGACGAAGCTTTAGAAGCGGCGATTGGTCGGTTGCTGCGCGTTGAAAATGAACGGTGCTTTTAGCCTTCAAACTCGCATTCTTGTGCAATTGTTGCTCCCTGTGAGATCCATGGTATCGATTCGCTCTCTAGATCCACACATCCCTCAATACCCTCTGCCTCTCCCCCTCCCATAACCCCTCCCTCCATCCGGTACCCTCTCCCCCCTCCTCCACTCCCCACTCGGCACCCCCTCACCTCCAAGCCGTCCCTCATACAACCCACCCCTCCCCCTCCCCCTACCCCTATACCCCCCTCCAAACCCATTCTCCCTCCCACCACCCGCATAACCCCCACCCCCCCTACCATAAGCCACCTCCCCCCTTCCCACCACCCTCGGCGCCGCACTCACACTCCCATCCCCCCCCGCCTCAAAAACCGCACAGCACACCCAATCCCCCACCACGAACCGCGCCTCCTGCAGCGTCTTATCCGGCTCGCCCCCCAGCCTCCCACTCATCACCCCCTCGGCCACAACCTTCTCCTCCTCATCGCTGGGGAACACGCCCCCGCCTTCACCGTCGCCGCCGACGACCACGGACCCGAGTTCTTTGCTGATGTAGCGCCCCGGGGAGGTGGTGGAGCGCGTGTCGGGGAAGATTAGGCGGTAGGCGAGGCGGGTGCCGATGGAGGGGGTGGGGAGGAGGGAGGGAAGCGCGGAGACGAGCAGGTGGGAGAGCTCGCGGAGGGTGCAGGTTGGCCAGGTGTAGATTTGGAGGTGGGAGGGGAGGGGTGTGGAGGGCGTGGAGGGGAATTCGTCGAGGCTGAGGGGAGTTAGTTGTTTCGTTGAGAGTGTGCGGATATTTCTAGGAGGGGGGGGAGCAGGGCATGCATTGTGTGCGGATAGCTTACCGGTGGAAGGAGCCGGTACGGTAGAAGAGCTTGAGGTGGAAGGGGGTGGTGGTTTGGCGGTCGATCTTGGGGTTAGGAGCGGCCATTGTTGGGGGTTGGTGGTTGTGATCAAGCGTGGAATGAGGGCCCTAATCTATGCGTCCATGTTGATGCAAGAAAGCGCTACCGATGGCATGTCAAGAAGGTGGACGAGGGACTCGTAAATTCGCAAACACGCCGTTGAATATAGAGGAAAAGAAAGCACCTCAAAGATCTTGGTCCTATCCAAACGTAAAAGCGCGATTGGCCAGCGCGGCAATGGCGGCTCTTTGAAGCAAATTATCCATGACCGCAGCACTAGCTCGAGGAGTCAAATGTTATGTGTCCAATAGAACCACCATTACATTCTATGTCTGTTAACAACGAATGGGGAGCAGCGATCACAGACCGTAACATGAAGCCGTTGGCATATAATTGACCGGAACCACTGACCACGTTTCTCTACTAGATTGTGATCCCGGTAATCCAAAAGTTCTCTTATGCGTCTAGTTCCCGTTAGCAGTGTTTCGTCAGGGGATTTGCTCCCTCCATGGACTATAGAGAGAGTTAGTGAGAATAAGACATGAGCCTTGGCTTGATCTGCTAAACATCGGAACCTGTCCTTGCGCCATGTGCCTTATGTCGGTTTGAGATATCCCAATCCTTGAAGGTCAAGAGTTCGTAGGCTGTAAGTGTTCGTGGACGCGTTCTGTGCATCGACCTCGGTAATTGGGAGCGGTGAGTTCCGTTATGGTCTTTGATAGTGGTGGGCCAAATCCAGGCTACGTCCGGACATAGCCCGTGACCAGCAACAACACCGATGATATTAGGATCGGCTACAAGCGGTTCTTCCTTGCTTGACGACCTGAGAACGCAATGCATTTCCCCATATCTATGATGCTTGGACTACGAATTCCTACCACAATTAGAATGGCAACAAACCTGACGGGCGTTGGTGGTTGTGCCCCCGCACCGGCAGATGCCAGAGTATGCATCGATCTTACGAATGGTAAGGCTGCACCGTCGGCATTAACTCATCGATGATTGATCAAATTAACAGATGGCGAGATGGAAAGACCGCGTCCGGATATACTGCCATCCCATGAAAACCATCACGTCAGTCACTCGAATTTCTTGGACCATTTGCCCGGAGATCTGTATAGAGATCCTCAGTCGCCAGAATTCGTCACCGACGAAGGGAGTACATCTCCGAAAAAAACGCAAAAGGTCATCCAGGCCAATAGTAAGTCTCCAATCTTACTTAGTCCATTGGATATGTAGTATATGATCATAGCCAAGGCTAATACCGCGCTGCTCATTCCTAGGAAACAATGACGAACCCATTCTTTCTGGGAAATATCCCCGCCTGACAAATTGTCCACCACATCGAGCCCCTCGAGATATGACATACATCCTTAAGAAGACGAAGAAATCTGCGACCGCTCGAGCACAGCAGAAGCGGGTGGGAAAATATCGAAAGAGACAACGGCACTCGCCAGTACCAATACAGGCTGAGAACACTACGCAAAAGGAATCATATGCGACCAAATGGCCTCCAACTAGCTTAGCTCTACGGCCAAAGCCCAGGGCTTCTCGCAAGCCAAATGGACACGCAGTGGACGTCAACGACTCGCATAAAGCTGGGCTTTCCCTAAGACCTAAGCTTGGGTCGGAGAAGCCTTGAGTCACTTTGCTTAGCCAAGTGTGGAAGCAGACATATGCTTTCCGAAGATTAGTCGTCGCGCTTAAGAAGCCGACTTCGTGACTTCATTTATTATCTAGCATGTTCCTGATGCCTAGAGGACCTTTTCAACAGGAATACCTTTGACGAGCTCATAGATTGGAACCCGAATTGATGGCCCGGTACAAGACTTCGGCTCGGATTGTCCGTGCGTTCGAGTAAAGTCATCAAAACCGTTCTATGCTCGTGATATGCTTACATGCGCGATTTGACTTCTCCCTTCCATGCTCAGTGTAACTTTTCCATGATGTTGCACGGTATACTCTGTCTAGGAATCACGATATTAATACCTTGACGGTCATTAAAGGTTTCAAGCACAAAAGGTTGAGCGCCGAGGCAAGCTTTGCTTGTTCTCGATGATTCCTGCTCAATTCTATGGGCTTAGTAAGGTAGTTTATGTAGGCCCCCTAATGGAACTGCCAGAAGTCGCTCCTTTTCCAACTTTCGATACCACGTTACTTGTTCTGCACATCCCATGTGAGTGATGCTGCTGCCAAGGAGCTACTAGACGCGGAAGGAGCCGCCGCGCTTGCGGCTTTGCAATGACCTCTGTTCGATCTCGCAAACACTCCAACAACAATCACTATCCCACACGCTTTTTGGTGTCTTCTTTTCAGCCTCCAAAACTCTCCTGTGAAGTAGAATGTAATTCAGTCGCCCCAGAACTTCTGCGGGAGGCTTTGTAGGGCTCAAAGCCTTTTCTATTGCGCTAACAATGTAGTTCTATCATTGTCGATTAGGATACCCAATTCACCTCTTGCTAGCATTCTCAAGATTCGGTTGATATGAAGAGTAATTGCCCAGCTGAATGATACACTCCAACTGTTCCATCAACCTGCGAGACCTGATAAATTGAGAACAGGCTACCACTGTAAAATATAAAAAATTACGTTGCTGCCAGGAGTCGAACTATGTTCCGGGCTAAGGGCTCAATATTCTTTTCTGATATAAGTCAAAATAAGCTCTGGGCAAGAGGCTGGGTCGGGTGGTGCAGTATTCGAGAACTTCAAATTCCCGAAATTACACATCATAAGTCAACACTCCGATTCATGTCTAGCATGACGGTCTCAACACACTGCGCCGGGGTACTTGACCTGGGTCATGTCTTACAGCCTTGCGCGAGGGCGGGAGTCCATAGCATAAGATGGCTCGAGGACTTGATTTGCTGTGTTGAACCCCACTGACACTGGCTGGCATTGCCCCCATGTCTTGGCACTAGATGCACAATTCAACTACTTCAAGTTACAGCTGCATAGGAGTGCCTTGCCGCCCCTATGAGAGATTGCCGTTCAGACCCCAATGAGTCTAGCTGACCTTGGCACCAGTGGCCTTGGTTCTAGCTGCTGGAAAAGAAGACTTCAAGGGGGCCCTTCACACTTCCTGGGGCCATCTAGTTGAGAACAAGATCCAAGGTGTCAACGAAAATCGGAGACCCGTAAGTGTCACACCGAAGACAAAAACCTAGATCCAAGTCTATATCAGAGGGACAATTTTTTTGCTCTTTGCGATTGACTTGTATGATCAATGTCTTTCTTTACTATCCCAACTGCTAAATTTAGTGATGCTCACTGGCTCTGCGATTCTGTACAGGACCTCTTCTATAGCGTTACTTCAGGGATCTTTCGCTGAATGATAAGTCATGCCAAAAATTATATCGCTCTGACGCTAGATTTTTCTTGGTGGTCCAGTCGGGATAATTTTATGTAACAAGTGTTGGCGGAAAACAAAACACATTGGCAATATCGCGACTCGCAGGCGCGTTATGAGGCGGGGAAGTTATTTCAACAATATTGAGCGACATATCTAGAATATCAGTACTCCGCGCTTCTCTCAGCAATCCATACTTCTCTGTCAATAGCTCTTTGTCGTTGTTATACTTACGTTGACAATACTCGACCCTGTTGCTCTCGGTTTAACTCAGACATCGCGGACGCGTTCAGCGAAGAACACCATGGGCCGTGCTTTTAAGTCTAGAGCGGCGACCGCCAACGAGATCGATGCTCTATATCGGGTACATAAGAGAGATCTAGTGAGATACGCTGAGAATGGTATGTGTGCCCTTGGACAGAATCCAGGTGGCTACTAAAGCATTGATAGTCAACGACTTTACCTTGATCCTACAACGAATGCCGAACGGCGAGCAGGTGTTGGAGAAATCCACGTGTCGCCATCCTTTATGTCCGGCCCCTGACCATGCCTCGCAGCCTGGATCGTACCGAGTCAGCATTGAGAAGGCTGAGAATCTGGAAGAGCAGAACGAATGCAGCCGGAGTATTCCCCTGACACCATTGCATCCTTGGTCGGCAAAGTTGAAGAATGGGGAGCGGGCAAAGACGAAACGTGGCTTAGGCAAAGAAGTAGAAGCATGGTGGTGTCTCAAGTGTATAGAAAATATCTGGCTGGAACTTGATGGATTTCAAAAGCAGAGATATCAATACAAGCGCTCCGAGGACCCGGAGCTATGGGAGATCTTCCGATTCCTTCAACCCGAGGAACGAGCCGCTGGTCTCCACGACAGCGAATACCATCTATCCGCTCCACAAAGATACGCCCTGGAAAAATGGAGAGCCGTAGCTATGTACGAGGCATTCGAGGCCTACGGCATCGACGTGGGATGGGAAGCTGTTTTTGGTGTCGAACCGAATACCTTGTACCTGGAACCGGACACACGAGACATAAAGGGCATTGACGAGGTGACAGGTCAAGCCGTAGAGGTCAAGGCTATTCAAGTGGCTGGAAAGAAGCTCAGCGAAGCACTACGGTATGCGGATGATAAAGTGCAACGGAGACATCAACTCCTACGACGGGCTACTCCGGCAGCCTATACCACAACCACGAAGAGCGCAGCACCCGTTATGAGTGTTGATCTTCTTCAGGCCTCCGATGTTCAGGCGAAGGTGGAAGAGGAGGAGGTAGGTGTAGAGGCCACAGTCAAGGAGGAATGCGCGGCCTCTTCGGAACAGCACCTGATCGTAAAATTGCGGGTCGACAAGGAGGCTTTCAATGCTCTGCTAGAAGAAAAGGCGCCTCCCGCTAAGAAGCTGAGGCTAGTGAAGAGTTGTCGGTCAAGGGAGCTTGGGGCTCATGAGGATTCAGAATAGGACCAGTGGAAGTCGCGTGCGCTGTCAAGGCTTCATACTTAGATAATTGATGCACGTGGAAATTGGGCGCCATACAAGGAGGTAGCGAGGGCCGCCGAGTATTTTATATCATCGAGGGAGCTGATTGGTCGTACACCGAGTACTCTATCCTCTCAATGTCACAGCCGGACTGATTGGTTTCACAAACGGAGGGATGGTATCAATGCACGGCCGAGAGTAAGTGAACCTGGTTGTCTTTTCACGCTTCACCACTATTGTGACATCTGACAGGCGATGTACCATCAACGAGGTCTCGAATCCCCTGAATTGAGCAGGTGTGATAGCCTTTGACCGCTTGACATTTCATCAGTATCTGGTGGAAAATCGAAGCTGACCGCACGAACACCGCAAATTGACCTCGACATATAAGTCCACCGCTTACTTCACGATGACCATGTCGTGATCGAATACTCGATCAGGCCGACTTGCAGCGGGGCACTTCATGTATCATCGAACTCCTTATCTTACTGGTGTAGCACTTCACCGCAAAGGAAGCTATTGTGACTGGGCGAGACTTCACGGTGGGTCACTATTGCTTATTCACTATCTATCATGAGCGAAGCTGCCTACTTAAGGCCCCCTCTTACTCACACAATTCTAGACTCTCTCCAACCTGCACTCCCAAGGCAGCTGATCGTCTGCCTTGGATATTCGCACAGATTCCAGCACTAGTCAATGAGACTCCCTCATATACAATACACTGTAACATCTATCACTTACTGAGTCTATCTACCAGCTGTCCGGTCGTCGTTCACACAGACGTTCAATATTCTTGAAACCGCGATGACAGCCAGAGCTTCAACCTAGCAGATACTCTATTCTAAAACGAGGTCTCGATGAAGATGCGCGCGCATGTCTTGGGCCTTGGCCTGCCTGGAAAGTAGAGGGTCAAGGGTAAAGGGTTCATAAAGTTTCGCTACCACTACAAAAGAAGCGAAGATCCCGAGCTATGAGAGCATCTGGCAAATATGAGCCCGGAGACTCGAAGCCGGGATGAATAGGATCGACTCTACCATCTCTCCGACCTTCGAACCCAGGCTGTGGAAGCTTGGAGATGGGCCCAAGATTATCAATGGGAAGCGAGCTATGGCGCCGGGCCTGATCCCTCGGTAGAAACCCCAGAATCTGCGGACTCAGAAAGTCTGTACGGAATCACGGGACAGACCATAAGAATCAGCCTGCAACGTATGGCAGAATGGACCTTGAGTGAGATCTTGAGGGCTGTATATGAGAAGACTGAGCATGGGCGCGATGTATCTCACGAAACGAACCAGTCCGCAACGGATGCAACTCTGAATAACGAAGGCCCACAAATTGGCGAATCCAATGCCACAACCCCAGATATGTCATATAAATCAGTATCTGTGCTGGGAAAAGCGTCTGAACTACCACTTAACGTGCACCTGATCACGAAGAAGAGGTCCGTCAATGACACATCTGAAGAAAATGGATTCAGCATGCATTCTACGGCAGAAGAGTATGGCGCCCCACGCTCCGTCAAGAAGGCAAACTTAGACGCCGAGCAGCCGAAGAATACTCGACCGGTACAGTCTTCCGGCGGCAGTTCTCCGCACAAGAGAGCACAGCGACTCAGGCTAAATCCACCGGAGAAGCCTGGCAGCAGCCATGACCCAAGTGTGGCGGTCATCAGCGGAGTGGAATATGTGCAGAATTCTGGTGATAATACAAGGAACAAATCTTACAAAGCCGAAGGGCCGACAAGAAACCCAAGGCTGAGGCTCACATTCAAAGCTGGTTAGACTTCTGCATCAAAAGCTACAGGAGCACCTGTCGATGACCAGGAGCTCAAGGACAACAAACACACGAAGAAGGGCGTCACACGCGCATAACAAGCGAGAAGAAGTTCGGGGACCACACGCGCTGGAACTATCAAGTGCTGGACTGAGACCTACACTTCTCGCTGCCTCGAGGTACCCTGGAAATGTCACCGCATCTTCTCGCCATTCTGCCGCCTTCACGACGGCCACTGATCGGTCAGTATATGGGCAGTCTGGGTCGAAGGTTCTCTCCACTTCATTGTCAATCTGAAGCAACAGCACTCAGTATTCATCTAGATCGGTGGCGAATTTTATTGTTCAAGAGCCACTCGCAGTTCTTACACCGTCAAATTTTCTTCGCCCTTATTGGTGTCTCTTCAGCCGTTGCTTTGACCCACGTACCTTCCCCAACTTCAGCTACAACAATATCTGCTCTACTATATACAATATATATATCAACGTCATAATCGTTCCTAGTCCATGTGGAAGCTCCTAACCATTACCGCCTTGACAACGGAGACTCAAAGAATCTTCCCGTAAGTCACCTCTGACCCTGGGAAACTCCATTCGACTGTTCGTCGAGTAATATCAGTCGCTAACAGTTGCCATCGGCTATCTTGATAGGGGATCCATCGGTTGAGCTAGATGCCTTTCTCTTCGCGCTCACAAACCATAAAGTCAAGCTATGCGAGATCCTTCAAGACCTGCAACCAGAATACCGAACCGAAGGCCCGAAGGATCGATTGTACACTTTTCCGCTCCACCAGTATACAAGTTGGAAAATGGGCAAGCTGTAGGACAGAATAAGGCTGTCGCAAACTACGGTGTTGATCCCGGATCCTAGACGGTCAGTGGGCCGGAACCCAAGACGTTGTACGCAAATTCAGGCTTGAGGGACCTAGAAAGCGTGGATGGGATTACTAGACAACTGGTACTGGTCAAAGTGAACGACGTGACCGAAAGGCGACTGAGTGAAGTCATGAGGATGGTCGATGAGAGAATCGAAAGTCAACGTCAATTGTTCTCTAAACGTGACCCTGCCACGAGCTCATCAACAGCCGCATCGCTTCTAGGAGGAGATTCTCCACAAAGTCCGCAGAAACGACTTGTGGTGAGACGACCGATAAGCCACACAACGGTGGACTTCTTACTGGCACACGCGAAGCTCGATTTCCCCGTCAAGGCCGCGAAAGATCTTCCAGCATCGCCCCTAAACAATACTGAGGTCGAATCTCCATCGGAGAAGCACGCGGCCGATGCTGTAACCGAGGATATTATACCATCTTCAAAGAAAAGAAGGCTAGAGCCGTTCAGCCATCTCAGCGCTCCTACGATCAGCAACCCCGACGACTACAAGTCTCCTCCCCGGGAAACTGATACCCTTCCAGCGGGTCTGCCCAAGAAGGTCAGATACAAAAAGGCCACCGCTGCCTTCGTTATGCAGATAAGAATGACGAGGGAACGCATCTACCTACACCCACTTTCAAAAGAAGCCATGAGGGTGGTCGGTCAAATTTCAGTCAACGTCGGCTGGGTTCCCTCCGCAGTAGCCTAGTGATGGTCGATGTTAGCAGCATTGGAGATTCATCGGCTTGGGACAATGGGTACGACAATTTCGAAGCAACTGACGGTGAGTCCAAAGCGGGCCCATGCACTACGAAAACCCAAGCTGACATCTTGTTTTTTTGGTTGCAGAAGACGATCATATGCCTACACTCGCCGGAAAGTATCCTCGATTAAAATCCTGTCCGCCAAATCGAGCCCCAAGGCATGTAAGATACATTCTTCATCAGGAACAGGTAGCCAAGATGGCCAAAGCCCAGCGAATGCGAATAATGGAAGTCGGAAGGCCCACGGGCGATTATCTCCTGTGCCAATGGATGATGAGATTGCTGCATCAAGAGCGACGATGGTATAATCCTCGGTCAGCCTCCACCTGTGAAGGAGTGTGGCAAAACGGAGAAGGGTGTCTTCTCATCGATGGAGGGCTGAGACATCTGATTGAGAGTTACAGTATGTTCCCTTATGACTGTCATTTGAGTCTAAATAAGCATCCGCGAACAGCATTCTGATGAAAGTTCGATGCAGCTACACCACGTATACCTGCGAGCGACTTTGCCGATACGCCTCAACTACGTGCCTAGCAGCCGAATCATTATGTGCCATCCAAGCCGCCTATGCCAGCCTGCCTCAAGGGTACTGAGTACGAAGCACAACGGAACTCAGCACCTGGCGCGCCAAAGGCAATGTAATGGATTCCTCCTCCAGACATTCCAGAGCCTGCACTTACCAATGAGTCACCAAAAGATAATCCTCAGTGGCGCCAAGAAAGTCCTTCGTGGACACTGTCCGATCGGGCCATTCATCGGTTAATTCGACTCTTGTCTCCTTGATGATTCTGATCATCGAGCCTCGCAACGTGCGAACACTGCCAACCGCGTGCGGAGCATGATCTGGGCCCACAACCGCATATCTACGGAGAGGAGACTGAAGGCTGTTTTTCTCCTGCTGTTCGCCCTGGAAAGGGCGAAGATGCGATGCCGTCTAAGTTCGAAACGGATACGACACGTCGGGGACCAGGGCGATCTGAAGTGCCTCGTCGGCCTAGTGGAGGGGGTAGGCCAGACGGATCAGGTCATCAGAGTAGGTTGAGTCAAGACTTGAAATGACTACAGGGGCGGCACGGTCGCCTGACTGAAGACGTGCTGTCGTACAGTGATAACTCAACAAGCTTGAGCAGGGGATATACGTCGAGCTCCTTGTTGGACCTGTCCAAGTCACTCCCGTCTCCCAAGCGGCTCTCTCGTGCTCTTCTCTCTATCGCCGCCTTCATCTTTCCTTGAGCATCCGCCTGCTACTGGACTGTCTTTCACGTCAGTAGTGACAATCTTGTCGACGGTCTTCATAGCAGCAACGTTATTTTCGGAGTCTAATATGATTAAGCATCAATCTTCAAGAAAGACTGACGCATCATTTGTCTCTTCCATAACAGCGACTCCAGCAGACAAAGAATCTGTCCCCACTCTCTATTTAGATTGATTCATCGCAAGGGAGCGTTGTTTCAGCCGTCATAATTTCATTTTAAGTTACTATGCCACTTCAAGGGAATAGGAATATGTATCGCTAAGTGGAGAACACCCATCTATTACATCAACTATATCAAATATACCTCGGTATGCATTAGCGGTCGTTGGCGAAGCCGTCTATATAAGGCCCTCGAGTACTCCCACACTCCGAGATATCCTCCCATCTATAAGTCCAAGCTTGGGTGATGATGTTCCTCATCATCTTCAACCCTTCTCTGGCTCTCTGGGTCGCTCGATGTACAATATACTAACTACCATCTCCATGTTTCCTATTCCCAAGTCTTTCGCGATCATTCTCGGCTCTAGCTTCGCATAACTCTGGGATCACCACTCGAGAGGCGAGCCGCTGGCCGTCACGGCCGCAGATACCATCTTTCAGCTCCCCAAAGATACGCCCTAGAAAAGTGGAGAGCAGTCGCAGTACATGAGGCGTTCGAAGCGTATGGCGTTTGAAGCGTATGGCGTTTGAAGCGTATGGCGTTTGAAGCGTATGGTATCGATGTGGGGCCGGAAGCTGTTGCTGGCATGGAACGGAACACCTTGTACCTGGATTCTGAAACGCGGGACCTCAAGGGCATTGACGACCAGCCATGAGGGACTCCAAAAGCATTGAGGAGCTGAAAATCCATCTATATCGACTAGAATGTGGAATGTACTGTGTAGCAGGCAAGCCATTGAGTGATATCACGAAGGAAAATTGAGAAACAGAACGATAGTGATCAGGGGCTAGGTTGGCTCTTCAGCTCAGAGCCTCCCAGGATCAGGCTAGCGAGCTGCAGACTACAGTCATGGAACAGCAGCAGCACTTGGCCAAGTTACAAGACCAGGTGAATGATGCTCGAATCCAGTACGTCAAACAGCAACGTGACTTGTTGCACGCAGAAGGTATCGCCACTAATACGGGTTGGCAAAATGAGGGGCTGCAGGATCTCACGTTCGACCGTCTCAAGCAAATGCGCCACGCAGCTGGTGCGGACGAGAAATGGTTGTACATCGCAAATTACGAGGAGGAGAATCAGGGGAACTGAATGAACAGCACCGGGCGTGAGAATCACCGAGCTATGAATTCTGCACCACAGAGAGCATAGGGAAGATATCAGGTAGTCAAGATTCATGTCGACAATGTTTAGTTGCCAGACAGGGAGGCCGATCGTGTTTCGTGTTCGCTGTTCATGAGGGCGAATTTCAGTTCGGAAGTCGTGGGAGCGCATACTACCAAGTATTGAGCTATTTGCGTCGCGTCATGTAGACCAGTGGCTCACTAAACACGACCAATTGGGGGTTGCCATTACTGCTTGCCCAGCACGATGTGGCACCAGCACGCCAGCTATCGTATGACCCTGTTGTCGAATCGGTCCTTTAGCGCTCCGCATGGTACGAGAGAAGATGCAATATTCAGCAAGCCGATGTCATCCAGTAAGTCACCTACTTGCCAACCGCAAATCCCTATGGCGCTGAGGTGCCGCTCTTGGACAAAAATCATTGTCAAATAAGCAATACTGATCTAGAAATCATCAACAGAGTTCTAATCTGACCACCCAGAGAGCGTGGGGAAGATCTCAAAATCTACGTTGGGAATGGCAAGTCGCTCATTAAAGGATAGTCGAGCTACCGACTGAGACTGTGTAGGAAGAATATATTTATTTATTATTGTTCGAACGATAAAGAACGCTCAAGAGCAGGGCGGATTTTGATAAGACAACTTGCCGTCATTCTCACTGGTCAACCACGCTTCGCAGTCTGGATCTTACCGAGGAGATCGCTGTAAAGGCCGACATTATCGAAGAGCGCAGCGAGTTCATCCGAAGCATCCATCCCTCTGAAGTATCTATATCTATACCGACGAAACCGAGGAATGAAGAGTGGGCGAAGACGAACGGGGCTTAGGGCAAAATTTTGAGTCGTACTGATGTCTCGAATGCATCGAGAACAGCTGGCATCTCGCTACAGCATTGGAAGAAGACGGGAAAAGAATCGGCACGAAAATGCACACTCTAAGAGCAAGACCCAACTAGAAATCGCAGGCTAGCACATGAGCTTAGATCGACAAGGTCTCCTGGACCTTAGACACACATAGGAATAAGTCACGTCGATGACCTGGCTTCGCAAGGTCAACAAGAAGCTCATCTTCTCATCTACCACGGTAGCAGCTCCTCCGTACCCAACATATACCAAGATGTCACTTCAACGTAATACAGCGAGGTGTCTTGACTCTACCGAAGCTCGATCTGTCTCGATTAGAGAAACAGAGAGGCAGCTCGATAATCTTGCTGGAAATGAACATGGCCAATACTCTACCACACTTGAGCGCATCTTCGGTTTCACCTGCCCTCAAAGGTTTGATACGGGGCGATGAACTTACAGCTTACATCTTTTTGAGGACATTTTACTATATAAAGACACGAAGACCTGTTCAATCCTAGACATCACTTTTACAAGGCCTAAGCTTCGTCTTCTCCAAGCCTTCTAGTTCGCCCACCACGCAGCTTTTAAAGAGTGTCACACTGCGTACGAGTAGCGCGCGTGCTCCATGATCAATGCATCGGCAGGGGATGAACGGACATTCACACTCCAGCGTATGCCAAAGGACAAGAACAGCTTCGAGATAACAAGATGCCGTCACCCGTCACTTCCGCCATGACTCACAATTCTCTGCCTGAACCACATCGTCCCAGTATCCAACAATCAAGGAGCCAGCTTTTCCAGTCAGCCAATCTCATACTCTTATACTCCTAGCACCTCTAATTATCAAAAATATCTAAAAGAACAGAAAAAGCGTCGAATCAGAAGTGTCAACCACCGTTCGATACACTCCACCCAACATGTAAGAAGAGACTCTAGGTCTCATCCCCTTTATGGCGAGATTCGATTTAGAAGAGAAGTAGTTCGACAGTATCGCTTCCCCACGTCAAGACATCGAATCGACATGTCTAGTGCTCCAGATGAGAAGAAAGATCTTTTCCGGATATCGGAAATGACATTGAGCAAGACGCTACAATATTGGCAGCCTCAAACGGTTAAACAGATTCTTCTGTTCAACGATGATGAATACTCTGTCGTTCCAAAGTCGAAGAACAAAAAAACCCATCAATCCCCAACTTAAACCTCCAACCCTTCCAAATTTAACACACCATCGAACCCCCACCCTTCCCCCTCACCCTCCAATCCTCGGCCATAACCTAAATCCGCAGCTACCCACACTCGAAAAACTCAAAGACCACGCCACTCACACCTCCATGCCACAGACCATTCTCCTGCTGGAAAGCCGCGTCCTTATCGAGTCGCCTGTGCAGACGAGGAAGATTGAGCTGGCTAGTGCGAGGCTGCTCTTCTTCTGATGGGGGGATGTGGGTTTTGGTGAGGACAGGGAGGGGGTTAGGTTTTTGTTGTAGGGCTGGGGGTGGTGGGAGATGGGGATGGAGCATCCATAGGGCTGAATATCCGCCAAGCGACAAGCGAACTGTGGGTCTTTCCATGATGTAGACAAAGCGCATATTATATTTTCTCACTTTTTCTACGACGGCTTCCATCTCGCCATTCCCAACTGTATTTGATTAAATAATCTCAATTACCTACACTCACCAAGAACCACTCCTCAATCACCAAAATGGCCGCACGCAACCCCGACTCCGTCACATCTTCCCAAGGCGAATTCCACGCCGCCCGACCCCGCGACGAACCCTTAACCACCCACGGCGTAAGCCATCTCCCGTCCACCCCCTCCCCCTTCCATATTCCCCCTCCCCTTCGAGCCTTACACTCACACCCCTCCCGTCAGCATAAACCCGGCGTCCAAGTAGGTAACGACGCGGCCCCCGAGTTCCACGCCAAAACCCTCCCACCCGGCAGCGCCCCCTCCTCCAACACCTTCACACCCAACGCTTCCTCCGAAGTCCCCAGCCAAGCCGACAACGACCTCAGCGAGCGCTCCCACGGCAAAGAATCCACCAAGACCAATGCCGCGGACACGCTCGGCGGGGCGACGAGCCAGGACGTGCATGCCGGCCTGGGCCACCCGGGGCAGGGGCAGACGAGCAGGGAGTTGAGGCAGGGCACGGGGAAGAAGGAGGCAGGCGGGAGTGCGTTCGCGAGTGGAGCGCCGAGTGGGAATATGGGGGTTGATGAGAGGGTGCAGGAGGGGCAGAGGGGGTTGGAGAAGGAGGGGGGGGATAGGGCGGGGACGAAGGGGGATAAGGGTGGGGAGTATGGGGCTGGGGGGATGGAGAATGAGGTGGCGAAGTAGATGCTGGGGGTTTGGTGCGTTGGAGGGAGCGGAAGCCAGGATGGTCCCTGATAGAACATTTACATGTGGTTCGAAATATATGTCAACGCCTGAACGCCACATTATTATGGTATAAGACTCTGAATTAATTGAACGACAATCACCGACAGAAATGATCTCCTTTCCAACTCCGTCTAATCCGAATCTCGAACGGCTACCATCTGAACGTGACGATTAGATATGACCCCTGAAAATGCGACAGATATCCCATATCCTTCTTAATAGTTCCTCATTAACCTTCTTCTTGTCCTTCGTTGATATTTGCATCTATCACAGATGAATTCCACCGTGTAATGCCTTTCTAACATCAACAATTCGAGCGCTGAAGGATGTCCAATTGCTGTCGGAAACGCTATGCTACCTCGAGAGAAAGGCCATCTAGGACTGTTCCGTCTTTCTATCGCCTCCAAAGATCGTGTTCGTGAGAAAAAGAAATCGCAGGATAGCTTGTCAACTGCACTGCTGCGGGGCTGCATAACGACTGATCGCGGTAAGTGGACTGTTGGGGCCTCGATCGTCGAGACGATTTGTGCGAGAGAGAGGCCTACAGCGGCCGCCTGAAAGCATTCACGACCCTTGGCGATCATCGGCAAAGCGCGGCTGGCTCCACGATTGTGGGCTGTTGTATGTTTGATATAACATGGAAAGCGTTGCCGTTAGCTGGACGCGGCCTGGACGATTCAGCAACTGCTGTCGGTCGTTGTTTCACTCGGTTGCGGAGAGGTAATCGTCAGAGTCCTCGCTCTCAATGCCATCGTCCTTATTCTTCTCAACCGTTTGAGCGTAGCGCCTGTTCTTTGCTGTGGCGGGCGAATGCGCTCCTTCCTGTGTAGGGTTATAGGGTGTTGCGGAGGGGAGCAACCTGTCCAGCTCCGGCATGGACCATCCAGCACTGATACATTTTCTCGCAGCGATGTCCACGGCTTCCTGCAGTGCTTCGAGCCGGTCACGTATCTTTCTGATGTGCGGCTGAACAGAGGTTGGGAGGCTATTTCCTGGTTGTTCAGAGTTATGGAGCATAGCGATCGGCGATTCCTCTAGCACTTTCAGATGACCCTGATAAGAAGTAGCAAGGTCTTGGAGTGATATGTATTCGGCGACCATCGCTGGATATATCACTGCTAGAGACTGCTGCAGTAGATTGTACGTAGAGCTGCGATCGAGCTCGAGACCCCTATTCTTCGCCTCAGAGAATTTGCCATAGCTGCTATCTGAACTTTCGTTCACTCTCTCGGAGATGCTTGTTTGTGCAGACCTCGAAAGCTGTCGGTTTCCTACTGGGAGATTCTCGAAAGGTACCTTCGTAGACCCTCCGGAACGTCCTGCAAAACTTGAGATCAGACCTAGATCAAACGTCGGGTCTGTTGTGTGGGATTTCTCTTCGGTCTCGACGTTATGTTCAGGTATTTTCGTGTTCACGAATTCAACATCGCTCGCGTTCGCTGCCGGCGAAGTAGTACGAGAGAACTGAGCATACAGGAGCGCACTCCCGTGCCCGTTCGAGATCTCTGAAAACCTTTTGCTGATATCTTCTTGCTCTTTCACCAGAATATGATAGTCAGCTGGATGCGTATAGACATTGATTTTGCCGTCGCTATCCGTTTGCTTGGAGCTGCTGATGTTGCTGCTGCGAAGTGACGCACTGGAAGAATCTTTGCACGTCTCCTGGGGATCAGAGGGTTCCAATGGATGGCCAGATACTAGATGAGCCCGTGCTCGAAACGTAACGCCTTCGTTGGTGACTTGAAGACGGCTGGTTTCACCTTCGATTTCATTCGACCCAACCAGCTCCGTCTCATACTGCTCGAGCCTTGAGGTAGAGGTAGCCCGGGAGCTGGTGATCATCGCTTCGAGTCTAGAGAGCTCCGATCGAATACTGTCCATACTCTTCAGACTATACGCAGAACTTCGCATACTTGTGATTGAGTACTGCTCAATCCTCCTTAACGCTTCTCCATGAGCGCCGTGACTCGATATAGAAGTGGTTAGCGCATCGTCAAACCTGCCACGCATTTGATAGATCTGTTCAGAGGTATGAAGATCGATCGTCCTGCACATTTCGTCAATTCTCCGAGACTGTCATACCGAGGATGTGACTCGATAAGGAAGAGAGCAATGGGGCCACCCGCGTGTGAGAGAGAAAGGGACAATGGAGAATTGAGAAGAGAGACATCACCAACCTGCCAAAGACAGCCAGACTCAAGCACAGCGCTTGCCGATGTCGTCCAATCTCCTCCCTGATCCTTGCCACTACCTCCACTTTGCCTGCCAGTCTCGCTCGTCGCACCCACGTCCTTGCACCCTTCTCTCCTCCGGATCGCAGCGCTTTGGCTGTTTCCAACCATGACTTAACATCTCTCGTACAATCATCGACCTTGATGTCGAGGGAAGCGAAATTTTGATTTTGACGTTGCGTTTCCGCTTGATTAAGAACGTTGTCAATATTGTGGAGGATGCTAATTAACGAATTGATGTCCGAAAGCAATCGAGAGATAGTCTTCGAGGCGGTAGAGATGTCGATGAAGAAGGAGTGAAGCTTTTGGAGGCCGTCGATGGCCTGAGCTGCAAGAGTGATGATGCCAGCAATTGATGCAGCGGCTGCGACGCCCTCCATGAAGGGCTTGTCATCGCGCACCCCATTGACCTTTTGTGCAAATCATCGTTATCATCACTATCCACGTGAATTTCTTGAAATCGTAATCTACGTTCATTGAAGGAGGATGTCTGAGAATCCATCGCAGACTTTGCTACGCCGCAAACTCAGCCTCGTCGGAGTATGCCGCCAGGAAAAGGCAGGTCGCTCTCCAAAGCTGCATGAGCCAGAATGCCAATCAGCTTCCAGTCCTATCCATATGATTTTAGTCTTGACCAGATCACAGCACATATCGGACACTTGGCTTTTGAAGTTCAGGTACTCCCAAGCGCAAAAAATCCTGGGAGTCTTCCGCTAATGTGATTTGATTCGAGATTGTCTTCTGAGTTGCTGCATGTGTTGACTAGGAAGCTTGAGAAGGGACGGAGCCTTCTTCACCAATAGTTGGCCATGTAGTCGTGTGCTATGAAGTACTCATCAAGTCGGGGAATGGAGTTCGTTTTGAGCAGATGTCCATATCTAACCGATGCAGCCTCAGAACCCCATAGGCGTAGCTTCTACTGCGAAAGCGTTCAGATTTGAATTATCGATCAAGTATCGAATCCCTCCCAGTCAGACTCCGTATTACGAGAGTCCGAAGCCACGACTCGACCCTCTTGCACGTCTGTTGACTCAGAGCCATTAGGCAGAGGGACATCGGCGTTGTCATACCTCACGAAGCCAGCCACAAAGAACCCTTGGGTGCCTTGCACCGTACCCTTTTCACACCTAATACAAGCGCCCGCCACCTTCTCTGCGAAATTCTGGTCATTTGAGGTAGGGAGGATCTCTATACACGCCGGTCTATCTCCACGTATAGGCCACGATTGCAAGCCAGAAGGCTGCTCTTCGGGTTGCATGATTCGCCAGCCTCGTTCTAACGCCACTGGCGAGTGAAGGGCTTTCATCACCACATGCTCATTCTCTTGTAGGTGGACGGAGCATGTAGAGTACACAATTCTTGAGGCATTCGCAAAGCGGAATGCGTGGATGATGATCTTCAGCTGGAAGGCAGCCAACGCTTTGAGCCGTTCTTCGAGGATCTGCTGGCTTTGTTCAATTGCATCCTGATCGCTCACCTTTTCAACGGTATCTGCGACGGCGACGTCCTTGGCGCGCCTCTTCCGCTTCCTCGACCGAGGCTCGGGGGTCTGATCATCCTCCGTTGGAAGCACGATGTTATGCGTATCATCTCGCCCAACAATGCCACTTCCGGAGCAGCTAGGATCTAGAAGTATTGGACCTACGTTATCCCATGGCGGAAGACTGGGGTCCAACTTGAGAAAGTCTTGGCCTGACTGTATCTGCACGACATCGTGTGCGCCTGCCAAAGACACCATCTTCTGCAGGGTTATTGCCCGTGCTTTATCCCGTTCACAAGCAAAGATCCTTGATCGACTTCTGACGCTGAAATTGGTATCGTGCAAGATGGCCGCCATATGTGTCGCCTTGTTACCTGGGGCGGCACATGCATCTAAGCAGTCCCTTCCCTCGTTAGGTGGGCCGAGTAGGTAAGCTGGAAAGCAAGAAGCCTTGTCCTGCAAGATGATTTGACCCTTTCTATAAGCCGCTGTGCTTGCCGCCGCAAAGCTGGGTGGAACTGCTAGTAGACCTGGGATGTGTTTGTCAATGTGTAGCAACTGGCTCGCATCCGATCCGCTCAATACTTCCTGTACGGAATCAACAAGTGTATAGCCCGCGAAGGTTGTTTCGAGTTGTTCCCTTAGGGTAGTCTTGATGGTATTGATTCGTATCCATCTAGGATGCGCCCATCGCCCGACCGCACATGCACCTACTTCACTAGATGGAGACTGTGCATGTTTGTCACTCTCAAAGATCTTCCCTTTGTCGAGCTGCGCTCTAAGTACTTCCAGGCTAGGAAATCCCCGCCGCAACCTCGCCTTGGTAAGCTCTGCGTTGAGACGCGCCTTATGTCTAGTGACAGCTAGCCGCAAAGGGTGTGAAACCGGTGCCGAGACACCCTTCTTAGACAGTAGGAGATCATGTACAAGAAGTATAGCAAGAGAAGGAGAGAGCTGATACAAACCTCCCGTATTAGTCTGTCAGTTGGACTCGCAAATCATATTGTGATGGTACCTTTCTCTCCTGCTGTAGTAATCTGCACTTTTCGATGACTTCTGTCAAGATCTCGCTCCATTTCGAAGCTTCTGTGAGCAGGGCAAAGGCTTGGGTCGGCGGTGATTTGAGATTCTTGGCGCCGAAGACCCGGGACTTCAGCGAGCCTGATTCCTTTGAGACCAACAGTGGTGCGCCGTCATAGTACAGGGACATCTCGAACTGCTTTCAGGATTTCCAACGGATCGAGGAAACCTGATATTTTGAAGAGATGTCAAGAGCCGGGATCAAAATTTTAGTCTGGCAAAGCGCTAATACAGCGCTAGCGGCTCTTTCGGCTCTGGCTTCCGAGACCCGTGCCCTTCTGGGGTTTTACCTCTAGGATCATTGAACAACCAGGCGAACACATAGCCAAATTTTCTGGTCCCTTTTCCTTCCTCATCTTTCGTCACCATCCGCCACCCAAACATATGTCAGTAATGCGACAGCCTAAGTTGCTACAGTCAAGATTATGATGGGACCTACAGTTTACGTAGTAAGAGTATGCATCATCCCTGCATAGGCAACGAGTGGTTCACGCATTCTTTTCTTCTCAGCACTCGTCAAAGCACCGAACGATAAAGGGTGAAAGGGCTAAGGGGACAATGAAGAGCAAGGATGAAGGAGCGAATCGTTAATCCATCTGGCAAGAACAGTGGGAGTACTGACAGAAGGCGGTTAATAATGTTTTCAGACTATCTTCGAACTGATGAGCACCCTGGCGGTATCTGTAAGATTGAACTTGAGTGTTTCATGGTATAGTTGGGTGTCTTTCGTCCGATATATTCATCATGCTACTATCCAACCAGTTGTTTTTCAGCATGCAACCGCTGCTCATCCGATACCATTCAATATCTTGTGCGGCTCTTAAATTCTCATACTCGAAACGTACATGTTCACCTTGAATCTATAGTGAAGTGCTCTGACTTCTTCACGTTGTATTCCGAAGGCAGTCTGCAGTGATGCATAGAGAATCGCATCACACAACGTCGACACCTCCTGCTTGGAACACAATATCATGAAAACGTAGGACACTTCCACAGAGATCACCTTGTTATTCCTACATAGCTTTCGCCAAGAATCTTGTGTCCCTCGCAATCACACTATTGCTACTTCTATCCTACATTGCTTGTAATGTTTAGAATGATCGGAACTCCGACCAAAGCGGAGAAACCCGACCAAATGGACGTTTGGTGGCACGTTCTACTTAAGGAGAGACTTGATCATCCTCACAACCCCTCTGAGTCCTCCAACAAGACCAGCACTATTAGTCAACGTCTCAGCGCCCCTGCTGCTGCCATCACTCATGCGCAGCTATACCACCCAACCCACCAGAACGAGGGCGCCCGTCCCCCAAGCGATCTCAAGCAGCACTCCTATCACGACGAGCCCATCTTCCGTCCACAGCCACACAGCCCAAAGAACCACAACAACCAACCACCGCCCCCAAGAATCACACCCCCGAAACCAACTCAAACAACAGTCTAACTCCCATCAAAACCCCCCAAACCCACCTCCGAATCCACACCTACAATTCCGACCTCCCCTGTCTCTTCAACATCCCCATCCCCATCCTCTTCGGCGCCGATCTCCCTCGTCTCCGTCTCCCAACCTTCACATTAACACGGCTCTACACCGGCATTAAGAAAGCGATCGCCAACGATTGCTACTCTCTTCCAGCACACGAGACCGCGGTCCAAGTTGCGGTTTTGGAGATTAGGGGTTTGGTTTTCGACTTGAAAGGGGGGGATGCGGAGGAGTTCGCTGTGCTGGTTAATTACCATGGAGGTATCTATTGAAGTTTGGGATTTGCGTTGGGAGCTGGGGAGATGAAAGGTGGTGAGTATAAGTGTCGGAAATTTTCGTCTTGGGCGGGCGTTGGAGAGGCGGTGGAAGAGGGTGAGGGGGCTTTTGGGGCTGTAGGTGTGTAGGGGGTGGGTGGAGGGTGGAGAGGGGATGAGGAGAGGGTGATGGAGTTAGTGGAGATTGTGAGCGTGCTTGGGATGGGGCTTGACTAGATGCCCTCGAGGGCAGAAGATGTGCAGTGAATGTCGTTGCGATAGACTCGACAGAGGCCTTTGCGAGACGACTGTTGTGCAGTATAGGATGGGGGATATACCCCTTGGGAAAAGCCGATCTATCGAAGGGCCGAGTCATGAGCATCGCCTTTCATGGGTACTCGATAAACATGTGTAGATAAGGATTTGGAAAATCATTGCCAGCGCATGTGTTGAATAACCAACATACAATGCTAATAGACAGACTAGCGCTGTCGTTGCAAAAAGAACTGAACTGAAACGAGTCCACCTGTTCTATACAAGAACCTCCTCGCTCACTGGAGCATACCCAAAACCAAATTACAACAGTTGTCAATAAGCCGATGGCTCCGGCTACCTCACCTTCGCTAAGTCCAGTACGGACAATAGCAGCAAAAATCCTCGAAGAGATAAGCCAGTCCTAGTATTCCTTCCTATATTGAAGATGGCACTGGTGTAGACGGATCTGTTGGAGTCAGGGATCGCTTCCTTGCGTTGGGTTTTTGGAGCTATCGCTCGGCTTTGGGCCTGCGGATTCCCTCTCTGTACGCGGTGAGGGACTTTAGGGGCTAACCCATTCCCATTGCACCGTAATTGGCGTCTCTTTTAGACCGTAGAGGTGCACTTCCCCCTTTTTATTATAAGAGAACCGATGACTTTTTCTCCGATGACTTACGCTATGATCGTTAAGCTCAAAGAGGAGACAGTCGAAACATTCTGGACATGGAAACAACTCTAGGGGTTGGGTATCTCCGTAATAAGCGTGAGTTGTGTAGAGAGCGGGACCTTCTCCGAAATACAAGCTTAAGGTCCCATCCATTTCAGTCGTACCGTCCTTTGCGGGTGGCGAAGGCACGGAACGAGATAGGACAAATCCATCCTCCCGCACCCACCGTGAAAGCCCTTTTTCGACGGCATACCGAACGTCCTCATCAATGGTGTAGCGGCTTGGGTGAACTCTGAGACATGTGCACATCCTAGGATGGCCCAGCTCACCCATTTTTACAGCCAGATCCGTCAGTCTTAGCCAGTGTGACCGCTTCTGCATATGCAACTGACTACACCGTATTTTATAGACTAGACGTAGGCTTCTGTCGGTCTCCTCCACAGCCGGTTGAGCCGTTATCGCCCGGGAGTTTGTTACAACATGCAACTGATTATCTTGATCATCACTCACATTATGTGGATTATATGAAGCAGTGTCCATGTCATGAAGGCTCTCGTACCAGCCATCCTCGTAAGATATGTAGCCTCTAACGGCAGCAAATCTCCGCGTTTCGTGAAGAGGACCCTTTGGATCTTCCAGAAAACAGCTGAATATGCATAGCCCGTTGCCAACCCATGCGTGGACCTCTGAAGACCCACTGTTTGCTTGGTCGCCTGAGATCGCTTGGTAGATTTGGCCGACGGATACAAAGCCTCCGACGTGCCTATTTTCGTAACAGCTTCTCAATCCTCGCATCGACGGCACAACATGAACCCCTATATTCACCGTTAGAAGGACGCGAAGGTAACTGCAAATCGCCTGCGCCAAACCGACAAGGCAAGGGTCTCCATGACAATGTTCCGCATTTTTCGCATACAGACTGCCCTGTCCAGACGTTTTAGTCTCGTCTGTACCACAATGAGTTCTGATGTTCGTTAACGATTCCTTCAACGCTCGGTGTCGCTTTCGCTTCTGCCAAAAAGCTTGCGATTGAAGAAGATTCAGCTCCGGCAGCAACCTTTTTGCCGATTGCATGGGGCTCTCCATTCGAGCACTAACCGGAGGTGGTAGGGGTTCATATTCGTCGGCTCTGTCGAATATATAGATTCCACGTTGAATTAACCATTCTAACGCAGGCATATCGCACAAGAAGACGGCGAAGTCCTGGCCACAGGGATCCCCCAAAAGTATGTCTACAGCGGACCCAAAGGTATCGTGTAGTATTGTCGCCCAAGTAGAGAAAGAGCTCAAGTTGGATGCGCTACCATCTCGTGCTTCAAGCTTGATTAAACTTTGGCCACGAGGAACGAGACTGGTTTTCTGGGCCGACAGAACTGTGTTGCTAGCTTTGACATCAAGATTGAAGGTAACTCGAGGCGCTTCGGACCTTTGGTCGTGACTCTGATATACCAACGAACCTATCGCATCATAGATCGCTACATCAAGCGAGAGAACCCATTTGGCAAAGGAAGCAAGCCAACAACAATCCTCACCGCCACTGAAAGACAAGTGAACGGTTGAACCCTTGGATAGTAACGCGAGATTCGACAGACCCTTCGCTATTGAAGCTGGCTCCATGGCCTTTTGACCAATAATCGGCTTCGAACCCCTGACAAGACGTTGTAAACCATTGAGCAAGAGTTGGAATGGTGAGTCCATTAGTATGCCAGAGCACAAGCGGAGGAGAGCTTTCCACTGCTGCAAGGAAGGCATGAATTTTTGGGGCGCTTTTGCTTGCAAACAGAGTTGTCGGAGTACCTGGGCAGCATAGAAAACATCGTAGTTCGTTGTGAGGGCCGAACACAGAGCCACTAGCGCTAAGCCCTGCTCTGTCTCCGCGAGGTCTGCAACAACCTGCTTGATTCCAAATCCAAACCATAACAGATTGTCACAGAGCTTAGCGCATTTCAGGTTGTTTATCTCCTCGACCAGGTTGTCCTGCACTTTCGCGCTCAATTCAAGGTTCAAGCAAAGCGCCTGTCCCACTTGCACGGTGTAAGCGTCCACACCAGCCCTGGACAAGCGCGCAAGAGTCCCAACGGAGATCTGAACGACTGAACGGGACAGCGAAACCCAATCGAAGTGTCCTGACTGTTGGAATGACGCGCCAGCCGATGGTATAAGTTGATCAGACATCCTAGGCAAGGTATTCCACGAAAATGTACTCGAGACAGGCTTGCTATTGGGTCTTTATGTATTGTGACTATCAAAGAACCGGAAAAGAGGAGCCAAAGCAGCTTGTAGAAGGGAAACAAATCGACAAAATACTCGTTGAGTCAATGGTGCCGCTTATGATTAATTTGAACCCGTGGATTTCGATCCTGCGGCTGAACAGACGATCCAGATGTGGGTGTGCTGTATTTTATGCACCTTGACGTCGGGAAGGCTGAGTTTGGGCGAATACTTGGCGCTCACAAGAAAGCCACGCAGGGTGCCTCGGCGCTTAAGGTAGCCAATACTTCATATGCTTTGACTTGTATGGAAACGAATTTGACATTCAGGTTAGACGTCTTCGCAAGAATACCTATTAATATTAGGTGCATTAATGTTCTTACATCTAGAGATGTGTATGGAACCCGCGATTCTGCCTTTGAAGCAGTCCAGACCCAGTGAACGATGGGCTTTGAGCCTCCAAATCTCCCTCACCGTTGTTGCATAGATAGTATGTACGCCTGATAGTGGGCAAAGTTCGCTAGACACGTATCTTAGTTGTACGGAGGAGGACACCGCGTATCCTGACAGCACTACTGGCACCACTAGTGTGGTCCATCGGAGATCACCCAAACGACCACCTAGGGGTTTTCCCATAGGGCGACTCATCCTGCTGCCTCTAGGGCACCGGGCACCCCAAAACACATCCGTATCCCTTGGAACACCCCCGTCAGTCAGGCTTTGGAATGTCCAATAGTTTTAGTGTCTTCCTCCGTACGATAATGAATCTCCACAGATAAAATAGCAAGTTTATCAAATGCCAGCCGATGCCTACGCCAAGGGCATGCTATACTTCGACAAACTGTTCATAAGATCGTTAAGAGACTGACGAACCGAGCCAAACCTCTGACCGAAACCGTTAGAAAATGTCGCCCTTTTGAATAAAGAGGAACCTGTAGGGAAAGAAATGAGAGAATTCCTGGGCTGCCAGACATAGATTGAGCACCTGTCAGAGCCAGATCCTGAGACATGCAATCCCAAAAGCCCACGATTCTGCTGGACTTCCAGTAGCGAAGTCTTTGCTCATCTTACCATGACCCTTCTCCACATCGCAACATGCTCAATCCCATCCTCCCACCACTCACCCATCCCTCTATCCCTTACGAACCCACAGCTCGCCCAAAAGCGCTCAATCACCTTCTGTGCGTGTACGAGTACCAATCCATCCCACTTACCCATCGCCTCCATCCGCTCTGTCTCTTTATCATTTGCCTCCGCACCCACCTTCCCTACCACTTTCTCATGATTGCGCTCCAACCATTCGATCGCCTCATCTACCAGTCGTCTACCTAGCCCTAGCTTCCTATACTCTTTAAGCGTAGCCATCCGTCCTAACTTCACGAAAGCCTCCTTGCCGTCCCACATCCCAGTCTTGCCATGTTTGGGACCTAACGCTATTTTCGCATCGTGCGAGTCCTCTTGATGCGTGGGCACCGGTGCAACAGGCACCAAGCGGATCGTACCAGCAGGGATTCTCCTGTATTCATTCCCAGCCGCGCCATCCTCAATCACATAAGCCACCCAGTGCCAGCTCACACCATCATCCTTATCGATCTCCTCGGCCGCGGAGCAGTGCTGTTCGTCAACGAAGACGGCGAAGCGGACAGCAAGAGCGGAGAGGAAGGTTGGTGGGACGGAAGGGTAGGTTTTGGGGGAGAAGGGCGGAGAGTGGCAGGCGCGTGTTGTGGAGCGGCCGGGTGGTGGGAGGATGGTGATTGTGGGAGTTGGCATGGTTGGGGGTGGTTAGGGGAGGTGGTGGAGTGGTATGGAGGTTATGGGGTCTGGGTTCATAAGGAGGTAATGGATTAGGTGGGGAATCTTGCTGAAGATAGCGGCGGCTTTTTATTTGGAGCGTTATTCATTAGGGCAGGAGTCTGAGAGGATGGCTAGTGGAAGTGTCTTGTCCTCCTCTCCGGGGTAGATGTTGAAGTGAGCTATGCATATTCGTCTGAAGGAAGTTTGGACTGGATCCAAAATCTCGTTGTTCGGACCATTCAAAGCGCCAAGAACTGCGACCTAAGGACTCAGGCTTCGTCGAGGGCTTCTTTCCGAGACGTACCTTACTTTACCAAGTAGCTGCACTACCAAGGTATGTCTATTTACATGACTTACTATAGGCTTATCATTATCTGGAATTGTTGATCTACAATAGTGAAGCAAAATCAGGCTCTTGTCTGGGTACCTCAAGCTTCTCATAGCATGGGAAGCAGACAAGTGATCACCCGGGTGAGGCACAGAAACCGGTCAGATGTCCTGTTAAAACTCTCATTGTATCTACCGATATCGATGCGACGGTAGCCCTTCCTTCCATGCATGCAGTGTGAAGATTACCAATCCAGGCCACTGATCTGCTTTGCCCGTTCCTAAAACACCCCAGCGCCACGCTAAATAACTCGTAAAACCAAAAGATGGTCATCTCAAAATCTTCTCCCACTCATTCTCGCATACGCCTTGGCCAGAGCCTTCTTCTCCTTGCCGTCATTCTCGAGCACAAATGTCATATCCCGCAGCTGGATACCTGCGCCCGTCTCCCTGTCTTCTCTGAATTCGCCCCACTTGCGCCCCGCCGGTAGTGATGATCCGGGCGGTCCTGTGGTCTTTGAAGGAGCCCTGATTGCTGGATCGATCGCATTCGGACGTGAGAAGCTCGAAGACCCGCCGCCGCCACCTGCCCCTCCAGTCATCCACGACAGTTTCTTGCCTCCCATTGCTCCCCCGAGGCCAAGCGCCATGTTCATTGTCTTATTGGTAGCTGCGTGCTGTTGAGCCTCAGTGGCCTTAGCCTCGTCTTTCTTCCTCTGCTCTTTCTTGGTCCCAGATTTCTTGAGATCGGGCTCAGGTGCGCGTTGCCCAGCGCCAGTAGCCGATGGATCCGGAGCTACAGAGCCAGCTCTGCCGGAGTCGCCGGATATTGCGGTGGCGGCGGCGCGTCGTCTTCGCTTTGCAAGTCTTTCCTCTTCAGCTGCTCGTTCCGCTAAAGCCGACTTCTGGAAGTGTTGCACTACGTTATTCGGAAACGCTACCGTAGTTGTCGGCGATTGCTCGCCGTTGGATACAGGAGTGGGAGGCGTATTGAAGTCTGCGTAAGATCCTGTGCGCTATTAGCAAGGAGATTGTGGACACGTAAGTCGCAAGCATACGCTTCAGGGGGTTGGTCTTCGGCGAGACAGCGCTGTTGCTTGGTGTAGGCAGAGCAGGCACTGTCTCGGCCTTCCCGTCCCCAACAGCGAGATCCTGGAGATCTACAGGTACGACACCCTGAGAACCGATCTGCCTACTCTTCGCGAGAGCAGCTGCATCTTCAATGAAATCACGTATGCGTTCTCCGGCTGCCAGCGACAGTAGGGCTAGAATATCTACCAGTGGCGAGTCGCTAGTGATAAGATGTTGATCCGTCAGAACCTCCAGCCTCTCATGCTTGTCTGGACCAAACACGCGGACTTGTGTAGGCTGCTTATTGCCATTCGGTTTGTAATGTCCGTTGATATTCGTACTAAGGTGGTGGAGCCTTATTTGCTTATCAACACGCCGATGGAGAGGACCAGTATAGAGAAATGGCTCGTTCAGATGATATTGTCTGGTTTCTGCCTTTCTTCGGTCCGCCTGTTCACGGGCCTTCTTCGCCCACTCTTCCGGGGCCTGGTGGGGTTTTGCCAGTTGATTGAATGTCCCAGCGCCGTAGAAACTACTTCTGTCGCCTGGGATATTGTGCGAGTAGTGATTGTAATCAAATCTTGGGGGTAGTGACGGATTTTGAGGGCTCCCAGATCCCGCGGAGTTGAAAGAGGTTGCCAGTTGAGAAATCAAAGACGTATCATGCTGCTGCTGAACGCTATTGCGATTCCTCAGAGCAGCTTCCTCCTCTTGTATATCAACTCCAGAGCCCAAAAGCACATCCGACAGTTCATTCAAATCCGTCGGCTTGTCGCTCGGTCGAGAGGGCGGACCCATAGTACCCATCGCGTGTGGTGGTGGTTGTGGTGGTTGAGGCACATGGTTCAGCGTGTTGTGGTAGTTGTTTGCGTGTGTTGGATAACCATTTTGTTGTCCTTCCGGGAATGGTCTGCTGAAAATCTGATTTGGAAGACTGATGTTGGCTAAGCTAGGCGATCCATAGGGCGATGGAGGATTTGGTGATAGTCGTGGCCGTTTACTGGGTGGAGGATAATTGCCGGGGTGGGGTGACCCCATACCCTGTTGAGGTGACCATGGCCGCGGGGCATATGGCGGTAGATGCGGTGGGGTCGGATATTGCGACATGGCGATAGACTGCTTATACGGTCCTCCCTCTATTGCGCAGCTTTGGCCTGCGGTCGCCTGGTGGTGGAGCGAGTCTGCCCACCGGAGCAGCCCGTGCTGCGGTGAGAGCTGTCCCAACAGGTGATACTCATCCACGGAAAGATGTACCTTGCGAGCGTGCGGTTTTGCGCCTGTTTGTGAGGTTGTTCCGCTGTCGAAGGAGTCGAAATGCGATGCGGTGGTTGATTGTTCAAAGGAGTGGAGTAGTGAAGTGAATGGGATTTCCATCAAAGGTCACGTGCCAACCTTATTCATGGAGTCGCGCTAATCAGCTCTACCAGTCTTGTTGTTCATACATTACCCTCAACACTTCCATCATCAAGTTCACCCTGCAAGCTTGGCTGTCTGCCTATTCTGGTGTTCTATCTATGTGCAACTCTCCATGCGCCATGCAGTCCGCAAACCCATAACAGCTCCTAGCCCTGGCCATGCATTGGCGACAATTTCCATCAACAGCGCGGTGAGGGAACAACCTCGATAATACTGACAGTATGGCTGCCAAAAGGAAGCTCTCGGCATTGGCACCAGAGGTGCAGGAACCCGTAGACCCCGCGGATGAGTTCATGTTCCTGTGCTTGGGCGGGGGAAATGAGGTGGGAAGATCCTGTCACATCATCCAGTATAAGGGCAAGACGGTCATGGTACGAGAGTATCCCTGTTCTGTGGTTGGAAGCATGTACTGAAATTCTACGCCCCAGCTTGATGCTGGCATGCATCCTGCCCTCGATGGTATCGCTGCCTTGCCCTGGTTTGACGAGTTCGACCTGAGTACCGTCGATATCCTCCTTATCAGCCAGTGAGTGGAACCTATCTCATTACTCCTCGGCGACTTTGAACATGGCTGCACGCGAATCTTTGGCTTGTTTTCGTCATCGTCTTTGTGGCAAAGTGGACAAGGCAGGCCGCGGCTCAAGATGTCATACGACAAGGGTATCTAGGAGGCGGGCATCAAGGGGGTTTGGTGATGAGTCGCGGCCTTGCCCCGAGCCGCTGGGGCCTAAATCTTGTACCAGAGCTATCAATACAATCATCTTGTCTTCCTGGTGCTCTGCAATTCCCTTGCCGCGTCGTGATCCCAGCCTCCCAGTAGCACTTGCCCGCATTTGCATGACCAACCGCTACTCTATTGCAACCTCAGGTCTCCAAAGTGTCTACTATGGTATGTTTAGGAGCTCAACGAAAGCTGACAGTCTGCTCTTTACAGTTTCCACCTCGACCATGCCATGGGTCTACCGTTCGTACTTGCGAAAACAAACTTCCGTGGTCGTGTATTCATGACGCATCCTACGAAGGCCATCTACAAGTGGTTAATCCAGGACAGTGTCCGAGTTCAGTAAGTTTGCTCCGTCTTCGCATCTTAATAAGTAGAAATTAACGCGAATTTAGGAACACTTCTTCGTCGGCTGAGGGGCAAACCCAACTTTACACCGAAGCCGATCACCTCTCCACATTTCCTCAGATTGAAGCTGTAGACTACTATACGACACACACTGTATCCTCCATAAGATTCACACCCTACCCTGCAGGACACGCGCTCGGGGCTGCCATGTTCGTTGTAGAAATTGCCGGCCTCAAGATCCTCTTCACTGGCGACTACTCTCGAGAGATCGACCGACATCTGATCTCTGCGGAGATACCGAAAGGTATCAAGATCGACGTACTCATCACCGAAAGCACCTACGGGATCGCATCTCATATCCCCCGAACCGAAAGAGAAACTGCCTTGATGAAAAGCATAACAAGCATACTCAATCGAGGTGGGAGAGTACTAATGCCGGTATTCGCTCTCGGCAGGGCTCAAGAACTGCTACTGATCCTTGACGAATACTGGTCAAAACATCCAGAGTATCAACGAATACCTATCTATTATGCCTCAAATCTTGCCAGGAAATGTATGGTTGTCTATCAGACGTACATCGGCGCAATGAATGACAACATCAAGAAACTCTTCCGTCAACGTATGGCTGAAGCCGAGCAAGCCGGCAACATGGATAAAGGCGGACCGTGGGACTTCCGCTTTGTCAGAAGTCTGAAGAACCTTGAGAGATTCGACGATGTTGGCGAGTGCGTCATGCTAGCCAGTCCGGGTATGTTGCAGAATGGAGTGAGCCGGGAGCTCCTGGAGCGATGGGCACCTAATGAAAAGAACGGCATTATCATCACTGGTTACAGCGTTGAGGGGACCATGGCAAAGTCGATTATGAACGAGCCCGAGACGATACCTGCGGTGATGGGTAATAGAAGCGCCGCCATCATGGGTCGGAAGGGACTTGGTCCCAATGGCGAGCCCGAGAGAGCGATGATCCCGAGGCGTTGCAGCGTTCAAGAGTACAGTTTCGCGGCGCATGTCGATGGGCAGGAGAACAGAGAGTTCATCGAAGAGGTCAATGCCCCTGTTGTAGTAAGGCACATCCACTCAAAGGGCGACTGGCAAAATGAGAGAGCTAATCTGCGCCAGATCCTCGTTCATGGGGAGAAGCATAACATGACGCGTCTGAAGTCTAAGCTACTATCACTAAATGCAGACAAAGCGGTCAAAACGAAAGTCTTCAGCCCTGAAAACGCCAAAGAACTTCGAATACCCTTCAAGACGGAGAAGACAGCTAAAGTAGTCGGCAAGCTTGCCGAAATAGCGCCACCAGCGTCTCTCGACCCGGATGATACACAGCTGATGACTGGGGTTTTGGTTCAGAATGACTTCAAAATGTCATTGATGGCACCCGAAGACCTGAGAGAATACGCTGGACTCACCACGACCAGCATAATAAGCAAGCAAAGGATCACCCTCAGTGCGGCTGGGATTGACCTTATTCGCTGGGCCTTGGAAGGCACATTCGGTGCCGTGGAGGAGATAGGAAGGAAAGGCAAAGCCATGACAAACGGCACATCGACAACGAATGGCCATGGCAACAGAGATGCCTATGACGTAGATGAAGAAATCAACCACTCCCCACATCCGGTAGCTTACCTGGTGATGGGCTGTGTTATTGTCCGCTACCAGAACAGCGGCGAGGTTGAAGTCGAGTGGGAAGGCAACGTCCTCAACGATGGCATTGCAGACGCCGTGCTGGCTGTGCTGTTTACAGTAGAGCGCAGTCCCGCAGCCGTCAAGCGTAAGCCCCTTGGGTCCAACGAGGTCGATCAAAGCTAATGAGAGATAGAATCTTCGAAGAACCAGCATCAACATCATCATCACGGGCAACGTAATCTACACGCCAATGTCACGCCCGAGGACCGCTTCTCCCGCCTTTGCATGTTCCTCGAAGCCCAATTCGGCGACCAGATCACGCCTATCACTCATCCAAATTTATCACTAAAGCCAGACGCAGACGAAGATGGTATCAAAGCAGAGCCGACGGACGATTACCTGGAGGACCTGGAAGCGGAGGAACTAGAGAGATTGCACAGCATCAGCATACCCGTTCCAGGAGTGGAGATCAAGGTGGACAAGCACATAGCGAAGGTCTGGCTCGAGACATTGGAAGTGGACTGCGGATACGCTGTTTTGCGAGATCGAGTCAAGGCGGTAGTTGAGAGAGCGGTGGAGACGGTGGCTCCTCTATGGAGTCAGAAAAGGAGCTGAAGCTTGGACAGCAGCAGGACTCTAAGGAGGAAGAGCATTGAAAGGCGCTACGTTGGCTGCTCCAATTCACAGGGGCTGGTTCAGGATCTGGCATCAGGTAATTCCGATCAGGCGAGATGGTTTGTATGAGATATTGTGGAAGCATTGCAAAGTGAATCCTAGGATTGATGGCTGTCTCTAAGTGGTTATGATGCAATCTTGATTTATATTGATTGGATGAAGGCTCAATGAAGACCCAAGGCTGTCCAGCATACAAAGTTCTGATGATCATGGCGGATTTGACCTCAACGTTGATGTTATTATCGGTTGGGACTGCATAAACATGAGTGAAGTCGCGAGCTATTGGCTGACGGCGGCCTCCGTCGTCATTTTCGGCACCCGCAACGATCCAGCCTCTTGGAGTCTAGCGTCGCATGATTGGAACTAAAGGACCTACTTTAGGGTTGATTTCGCAGAGAGTGAAGGGAAGTGAGCAGCATGATGAGGAAAGCACTCATTCTCCGCAGATCTCGCATGCCACTTGTGGCCCGCAGACGACACTGGCTGCTGCAGGGGACAACTGACATCTGCGCCTTTCTTCCCACCTCATTCATCACACCTCGTCTCTCATCTCTGCCCAGCATCTGCTCTCCAACTGTCCGGGCCCAATACCTGGACTCCACCTTGGCCTGACGCGACCGAAACGCCCACGAAACCCTCAATTCCGCCAGTACAGCCTCTTTAGCCCAGGAAAAATCTTTTACGCACTGCATGATCCCCTCACCCGACTAGTACTGCCATCAAGTCTTGGATTGAAGGGACCTCGAATGTGTTGAAGGCACAAACCCCGGTCCGTACAAACCCGGCTCTTGGAGGTGAATCGAATGACCAATGTCGACTCCCTCGACCCTAACGGCCACCCTGCCTCCTCCTCATACCTCTCACTACGGCTATTCAAGAGGCCAACCTTATCAGACCAGTCCGCATCGCTATGCCAGCACTAATTCTGCCATGAATGGCTCCTCGCGCTTAGCCCAGTCCTACAACCACTACTCCAATAACACCCCGGCCTCAATACCTCGCAATCCATCACATACATCGTTGCCCAAACAGCAACCATCACAAGCCATGCCGACATCACACTCTGCCTCGTCTGTTCAGAGCTCGAGAAAGAGGGAGCGAAGCAGGGGTCCAGATTGGAACGAATTCTACAAGAATGGCGTTCCCAAGGAGATCATCGTTATAGACGATGACACACCTCCCCCACCTGAAAAGCCGGAAACAAGAAGGATGGAGAATGAACGACCAAACCATACCACCCGGACGTTGGTTAGGAACGATTCCTTCGAGCAGCATGCGGCGAAGAAGCGAAGGACAGCACAGGGCAATGCCTACCAGCAGGATCCATATCAACAACCTGCATACTCCTACAAAACCCGCAGTGACGAGGGATCAAGTAGGGCCAATACCATATCCACGGAACGAACGACGTCCTTGCATACCACGGCGCCTACATCCTTAGGCTCCCACACCAGCCAAGGAAGTGCTGGGGCTTATCTTGACGATGGAGTTGTTGGCCAAAAGCGAAAACGTGTTACGCGCCAAGCGGTGGCCGACGAGAAGAAGAGACAGGACATTGAGATTATCGGTGAGGCCTACGCCTCGTACGTGCCACCACCGAAGCCACCTATCAAAGCAAAAGATGTTCATGTGCCGCCGATTAAAGATGTAAGCACAGCTCCAAGCGAGGAACGATCTGTGCTAATGAACGAACTGTAGACTGCGACGTACGGACAGAAGATTGATGATGAGGACGGGCATTACATAGTCGTGGCTGATGCCGAGCTCGGAGAAAGATGTAGGCTTTCATACTCAAACAAGCTCAGGAAAGCAGATGCTGACGATTCAACAGACCAAGTCTCACGGCTCCTTGGTCAAGGAACTTTCGGCAAAGTGGTTGAAGCTTACGACAAAAGATTACGGACAAGATGTGCAATCAAAATTATTCGATCTGTGCAGAAATACCGTGATGCATCACGGATAGAGTTGCGAGTTCTCTCTACCTTGTCTCAGAACGACTGCGATAATCGCAACAAATGCATACATCTCCGAGACTGCTTCGACTTCAGAAATCATATCTGCATTGTCACAGATCTGTTAGGTCAAAGCGTTTTTGACTTCCTCAAAGGCAACCAATTCGTACCGTTTCCGAGCAGTCAAATACAAAGTTTTGCTCGGCAACTTCTGACCAGTGTTGCTTGTAAGTCCCACACCAAGAGTAAAGGGTGACGATACTGAACTTCATAACAGTCCTCCACGACCTCGACCTCATACATACCGATCTAAAGCCGGAAAATATTCTTCTCGTAGGCAACAGCTATCAGACTTTTACATACAATCGTCAGATACCATCGTCATCTACCACCACACAACGCATAGCCCGACAGCGGCGGGTACTTCTCGATACCGAGATACGACTGATAGATTTCGGCTCTGCTACGTTCGAAGACGAGTATCACTCATCTGTCGTCTCAACAAGACATTATCGTGCACCAGAAATTATTCTCAATCTTGGTTGGAGCTTCCCCTGCGACATTTGGAGTATAGGTTGCATCCTAGTTGAGTTCTTCACTGGAGATGCCCTTTTCCAAACCCACGACAATCTTGAGCATCTGGCTATGATGGAGGCCGTATGTAATGGGAAGCTAGAACCGAAGATTGTTCGGCAAGTCCAGAGCGGTGGACGAGGGCATAATGGCAATTCTGCCACGAAGTGAGTACTCTTGAAGCATGATGATCTCTGCTAGGTACGCTAACAGAGCAAAGGTACTTCCGCGGGTCCAAGCTCGACTACCCCAACAACGAAACTTCCAAGGCCTCGAAGAAATACGTCAAGGCCATGAAGCCGCTGCCCGTACGTTCACTCCTTCCTTCTCCTCTCTGCCCCTTCCCTTCAGCCATTTCTCTCTTTTTCTCCTATTTCTCCTAGCCTCTCTCCTTACTCTTCTCCCCTCCTTCCTCGCCCCACTCCTGCAGGCCCCGTCCAGTGACTAGCAAATCTTTCTCTAACCCCCTTTCCCTCAAACAGGACATCATCCCCCCCACCACCGACTTCAACAAGCAATTCCTCGCCCTCCTCCGCAAAATCTTCGTCTACGACCCCCACAAGCGCATCACCGCCAAAGAAGCCCTCAAGCACAAATGGTTCCAGGAGAGCATGAAAGACGACGGCACCGAGGCGGCCAAGATCCGACGGCAGAGAGCCGCCGCTTTGGCGCAGGTACAGGAGGCCGAGGAGCGTGCGAGGGAAGAGTGGTCGTGAGAGCGCGTACTGATGAGCTACTCTACCATTAGGGCTTGCGGGCCATTTGGAGTGGAGAATTGGGTGGCCATCCCGGAATACGGCGGAGTGCGGGCGCGCGTATGATGTACAGAGCGCGAAGGAGCTGCATGTGCCCATGCGAGGCACTTAGATGGACGCTTCTGCGCCCTTGAACGAAAGCTTATGTCACTTTTCATGTATCAGGAAAAGGGGGGCATAGCAGAAAAACATCATTGATCCATGAATATTGCTTCAACACCATCTGAACTTATTTTCTATATCGACATTCACTTAAGCTGAGGCAACGCTTCAGGGAAAAGGCACGGCGAAGGCAATGATTCTCGACAAGGGGGCACGGTTCTATGCGTCATCTCCCCTATCCTGCCTTATCCATCATCAGTCCTCACCTCACCTCCCCCCACCTATCCTCATCCTCCTCCCTCCACCTTCCCCTATCCTCCCTCCCTTATCCTCCCCACCTCCAACAACCCCCGCCCCTCTCCCGTTTTGCCTCCCTTCCTCCCTCCCTCCCCCACCCCTCCAGAATTAGGGAATAAAGTAGGTGTATAGACGTGTATATCCCGTAACGACGCGCTAGTTCATGGGGGGTGGGTTGGTTGGTTGCCGGGCGGTTTTGTAGAGATGTGTTGGTAGGGCGGAGGGAAGGGTGGAGGGGGAGGAATCAAGGGAGTATGGATTGGGGTGTGTTGTGTGCATGAGGTATGGAGGGCTGTGGTCATGGGGGGGTTTGTGGATGAGGTGGCGGAGGGGGGTAGAGCGAGGGGAAGGGGTGTGAAAGAAGAGATGGGGGAGAATTGGCATGTGAAAGAGTGTGGATGGGGTGGTGGGGGTGGAAGGGGCGTGGAGGGGGGGTGTGGAGGGGGATGGCAAGGGGGAGAAGTAAGAAAAGGGGGAGAAGTAGGCCGTAGGGCATCGAAGTGCGAGGATGTATATACATAGCCCTCTCGCACCCCCCTCAAGTCACTATCTCCCCCCTCCCTCCCCCCTAACAGCCTCCCCCAGCTCCCCCAGCGCCCGCTCATACCCCCTCCTCCTCTCCCCCTCCCTCCAAGCCCCCATATCCACCTTCCCCCTCACAACCCTCCTCCCCCCCCTCCGCAGCTCCCGCCCCCTCGCAATCTCATTCCAGAACCAGCGCGCCTGCTGCGGTTCGAGGAGTGTTATTGAAGTTCCTGCGGAACCGGCGCGGGCGGTGCGGCCGACGCGGTGGATGTAGAGGGGGAGGGAGGGGGGAATGTCGTAGTTTAGGACGAAGGCGAGGTGCGGGATGGAGAGGCCGCGGGAGGAGCGGTCGGTG